>JRHI01000160.1_pt1 | contig 74807 bp, 68 predicted proteins | sample 215371 | NCBI WGS metagenome assembly JRHI01 (sample SAMN02929681, study PRJNA255918) | sediment metagenome | biome: cave system; feature: Ice Cave; material: Sediment; isolation source: sediment from deep within a dark volcanic ice cave with no known source of... ... | reverse complement strand
CGGCTTGGAAGAAGCCAACAGCCAGCAATGGCTGTAGAAGCCCCTTGTCTTTAGACATGGGGTACTTCACTGCTTTGTTTCCACGTTAGTCTGTACTGCCACCGCAATAGCAATCGATAACTCCGCTAAATCCGCGATGCTCACATCAAAGGCGCTGATGCCCAGCAGTTCGGCGCGGCGTTTGGCCTTGCCATGCAAAGTGACGGTTGGCCGACCACTGCGTAATTGAACAACCTCCATTTCGCGCCAGGCCACCCCATGAATGCCCGTACCCAGTGCCTTACTAATGGCTTCCTTGACGGCGAAACGCCCGGCAAGCCGTGTCGCTTTCCCACGACACTGCATCACCTCGCGCTCAGTAAAGACCCGTTTAAGAAAACGTTCGCCATGTCGCTCGTAGACCTTGCGCACGCGCGCAACCTCAATGATATCGATCCCAACAGCAATGTTGACACCCTGCGGTGGACTGAGCGGCGCTGGCAAACCCGCCACTCCCGCTGGTCCAAACAACCAATCAGGTAGAGCTTCGCCCGCTTGCCGCACCAGCGGCGTAAACAACAGCGGCAGGTCTTTCTCCTCCATACTATTCTTCTCTTCTCTCCATACCGGAATCAGAACAGGACGCGGGCGACCACGAGGGTCCCCACCCATCGACCACGCCACGCCCGCCCCTACGGATGACCTACCCCTCCGTCAGATGCGGTGTGCTGGTGCTATCTCCTGGTGGCAGCACCGAAGGTGCAGGACCGGTTCCTCTGCCCATGCCGCGATAGATGAAGCCCACTCGATTCATCTCCGCCGCCTCGTAAATATTACGCCCATCTATTAACACGGGACGGCGCATGCTATTGCGAATTTGCAGCATATTGAGCGACTTGAATTCGTTCCACTCTGTTACCATGACCAGCGCGTCAGCTCCTTCCGCCACCTCATAGGCATTATTACAGCAGATGACGCTCTCCATGCGGATGCCCTCGCGCTCTAAAGCATCATGTCCTGTCTGCATAGCCACCGGATCATAGACCCGTACTGTTGCCCCCTGGCTGGTGACCCAACGAATGATATCTACGGAGGGAGCCTCGCGCATATCATCGGTGTTGGGTTTGAAGGCCAAACCCAGAATGCCAATCGTGCAACCGCGCAGCGAGCCGAGAATAGACCCCAGTTTTGTCACGATGAGACGGCGCTGGTCATGGTTGATATCCATCACAGCATTGAGCAACTGTGGATGCAGTCCTGCTTCACCTGCCATGTGGGCCAGTGCGCGCACATCCTTGGGGAAGCAACTGCCGCCATATCCCAGACCAGCATCGAGGAAGGCGCGTCCAATACGCTTATCGTAACCCATACCAATGGCTACTTCTTTGACATCGGCGCCCAGGCGTTCGCATATCTGAGCGATTTCATTGATGAAAGATATCTTCGTTGCCAGGAATGCATTCGACGCGTATTTGATCATCTCCGCTGTATACAAATCGGTGATCTGAATGCGTGCGCGCAAGGGCAAATACAACGTAGCCACCTTGCCAGCAGCCTCCGGATCTGATGAACCCAGCACGACACGATCTGGATTCTGGAAATCCAGTAAGGCAGAGCCTTCACGCAAAAACTCCGGGTTAGAGACAACGCCAAATCGAACATCTGGCCGCGCGAGATTGGTGCGCACAATACGGGTTACGACATCCCCGCTCCCAACCGGTACCGTACTTTTATTGACGATGACCGCGTAATGGTCGAGTTCTTCCGCGATACTCCGAGCCGCGCTCTCCACATAGCGCATATCCGCTCCACCCTGGCTTGTGCCGGTGGGCGTATTGACCGCGATAAAAATGAATTCGCAGTTATCCAGGCCTTCTCTGTAGCTGGTCGTAAAATGGAGGCGTCCGGCATTGACATTGCGCTCCACCAATTCTTCCATGCCCGGCTCGTAAATAGGCAGTATGCCCTGCTTGAGTCGCTCGATCTTCTCCGAAACAATATCAACACAGGTCACCTTGTTGCCCAGGTCGGCAAAACAGGTCCCTGTCACCAGGCCAACGTACCCCGTTCCAATCACACAAATGGTAGACACAATAATTTACTCCTCGACAGTAATGAAAGGATTTTCGTATTTCTCTTCTATAATAGTCGTTGGTGATCCATGTCCTGGAAAGACAACAAGATCGTCCTCCAGCGTATACAACTTTTCACGGATAGAGCTGATAATCTGCTCATAATCTCCTCCCTCCAGGTCCGTCCGGCCTATACTGCGATAAAAGAGCGTATCTCCGCTAAACACACAATAGGGGCGGCTAACCAGGCATACACCTCCAGGAGTATGGCCGGGAGTATGGAAGACCTCAAGAGTGAGCGTTCCGAAAGAAAGGCGATCCCCTTCTTGCAGCAACATATCTGGCTTCCTGTGTACAAGCGGCGCGGAACGACCATACACCTTCGCGGTACGTTCATCCGTATACATGGAAACATCATCTGGATGGATCGCCAGTGGTACAGGATACACAGCGCTCACCGCGTCAATCGCACCGATATGGTCGATATGACCGTGCGTGTTCATAATATATTGAGGGATAAGATCCAGTTCTTGAATTCTGTGCAGAATACGTTCAGCCTCATCACCGGGGTCAATAATAACTGCGTGGCGCGTTTGAGGACAGGCATAGAGGTAACAGTTCTCCTGGAAAGCGCCAACCGTCACACAAGCAATGATTGGCATTGCGTTTCCCGACTCCTCTTCATCAATATCGGACATACCGTCTTTTCTCTCCCATTGCAGGCGAACCCAAACAGAACATCGCGAAGGATGCGTACCGGGCCGCTCCAAACATATTTGGTACATTATAGCATAGGGATGAATAGTGGTACCCTTTTTGTTATTGAATTGAGCTAGAAATTATGGTATAATTTAGGTCAAATATTCTAACATTAAAAATAGGACTCATGGACATCCAACAAACAGGATAGCCATGAGTCCTATTTGACGCCTTGCATCAGTTACGATAAGGTATATTCATAGTTATAAGATTTTTTATCGCGGAAGGTAACACATCATCAAGTGACCAATGCACGACGGGGAGTACAGGGAGGCCAGGCTGCAAAGCCTCTTAACTGACGGCGAGAGCGGCCTCCGGGAACCTTCCCTCCATCGGCACTAGACTTTATAAGAGAAATAGGGTAGAATAGGGTAGAATACGTAGGTTGTGTCTCGTCGTACGATGTTGTCGCCGGTTAAAGCTCGAGGGAAGGTAGAGGTATACATGACAAAGGAACGTTTCGAAAGAAGAGCTTATCGACGTAGTCCTGGTCGGCAATACGATTATGATCCGCTAAATAGTCAAAACCGTAATGCTTCGACCCAAATTGAACAGGAAGATGCCTCTCCAGAAACAGATCGCTGGTCCTCGAATGGAGAGACCGGCAGTCGCTCTAGTGGACAACTCGCACCCAGGCCCAATCCCCGCAGGACTCGACAATTACTCCGGCAGAGTATTATTGCCAGCAAATACCACTCTACTACCCTCCCTGAAGAAGACGCGGAACAGGATTACGACCAGGTAGATACCGATCAATACACGAACGAAGACGAACAACGCGCCTATCAAGCCTCTGAAGAGACTGATGACGGTACGTTATATAGTAACCGCTATCGTGCTCGCAGTGGAGCACCACCTGCTCGCACCTATCACCCTATTCAACCATCAGCGCCACAGCAATACAGCGAAACAAGTGACGACGAAGAAAAAGTAGGTGATGAGTGGAATGAGTTTGATTTTGTGGATCCTGATGTTGGTTATGAGGACCCACTTGATCGACGCTTAGGGCATGCGCAAGCTCCTGTAATCAAATCACTCGTTCCCCGCTCTCCTGTATCCACTCGTCGTTTGCCAGAACGACGTCGTGCAGATCCAGCAGAATACGACGAATATGAAGATGATGAGTATATAGATGAACGTGATGAGCGTCCAGCACGGCGAAAATCCAGAAAGAGGGGACTTACACGTCGCAAATTGCTGGTGGGACTTGGTGTAGCTGCTGTTGGTGGAGTTGCTGCCTATGAATTAGGCCCGAAGATTCCGCAAGCTATTCATGACGCCGGTACAAACATTGAGCGTCAAATTGAAGACGCCTATAATAAAGGTCTGGCTGCTGGCGCGGAAGCCGTACGCAAAGAGTTTGTTACGGCACTGTCCACTCTGGAAGGTATCTCCCTTTCAGGAGCGATGAATGCCGCCAAAGTGACACGCTTTGCCTACGATGCTTTTGTCGCGCCTTTGATCACCCTGGCAGCGACAGTTACAGGTGATTTTCTCAATGTGACCCTCCGAACACTTATTCAGGGACGAGGGTGGCTGGCGCGCATTAACCAGGATAACGATACACTTGCAGCGCTTCAAACGGTCCTCGAAACCTGGGTGAAACAGGTAAACAAAGTGCCTAAAGAGTGGCAAACGATTGCCGATACCGATTTAGACGCCGCGCAGTCCTACTTACGAGCGCTGCAGCGCAAGATACATGATGAGCAAGCCAAGCTAAACACTGAGGCAACTGCAACGGTGAGAGCGCCGACGGCGGTGCCCAAAGCGACGGGAACGCCCAAACATTAATGCTACATCGCACTGTCGCTATACCACTACTAAAACAGCAAACATGCCAGCGGCAGTTTTCGTGCTTAGTGCGTGCTTGTTCCCCCTTGACGTATCATCCTTGAACATTTATCATAAGTTCACATCATGGGTGGCTAGTGGGGTGTTTGCAATCTTATCTTTTGATGATTGGAATCGTTAAAGTATCTTGTCGTTATCGTTATACAGGAAAGAGAGGCTTTTTCGTTACTCCAAACACAGGCGCTGAATCAGGCTACGTAAACGTTCATTAGTCAGTACTTCACTATCTGTTAGACTACAGGCATTTCTTAGGAGGTAAAAGACACATATGGCATCAACTGCCGAAAGTGGAAGCAGCGACGTTCTACGTTCCGAACGTATTGCCGCAGGTATACTCCCCAAAGTCTTAAATTCATTTGACATGGTAGCCATCTTCGTTGCAATCGTTCTCTTTATCAGTAACTCTGCCGTTTTAGCAGCTGGCGCAGGACCATCTGCCTATGTTTACTGGGGACTGGGTTTCATCACCTTCCTCATTCCAGGTGCCATCGTCACCGGACAGCTTGGTCTCATGTTTCCAGGCGAAGGCTCCATCTATGTGTGGACGAGCAAGGCGTTTGGCCCCTTCATGGGCTTTTTTGCGGGCTTCTGCGCCTGGTGGCCTGGTATCCTCGTCATGATTGCTACTGGCGACGCTGTGGTTTCACTCATTCAACAGCTCAACAGTAACTTTCTGACAGTTCCCTGGCAGCAAGGTGTAGTAATTATTGCTGTCATTGCATTTTCTTTTGTGCTTTCTATCCTGCGTTTCCGTGTCACACAGAACTTTGTCAACATCATCTTCGTCGCCTACGGAGGCGCAATTTTACTGATTGGCCTGGCTGGTGTACTCACACTATTTGGCGGTCATCCGGCTGCGGTCGATTATTCACCAAACAAATGGGTTCCCAATTTCTCAACGGCTACGTTTTACAGCGCTGTGATCCTTGCCTTGCTGGGCATTGAAGTTCCTCTAAATATGGGGGTCGAGATTAATAATGTACGTGCGATCACACGTTACCTGCTTTGGGGCTCAGTTGTAGTAATGGCTGCCTATCTCATAGGCACTTTTGGTGTGATGGTGGCTGTACCAGTAGCTGATCAAGGCAATCCATCGGCAATTGCGGAAGCTGTACAGAAGGGATTTGGAGGAGCCGGCACATTCCTGGGTCTGCTCGTCAACTTCATCTTCATCGGTTTCTTTATCTTTAATACTGCTGTTTACAACTACTCATTCGGGCGGCTTCTCTTCGTTTCTGGCCTGGATCGGCGTATGCCAGCAGTTATGAGTAAGGTAAATGCCAATAAGGTGCCATGGGTTGCTGTGCTGGTTCAGAGCATCATCTCAGCGTTTTTCACTATCGTCGCCTTTGTACTGATTCCTCTCTTCATACAAACGAAGAGTCCTGCTGACCTTTCAACTGTCGTTTACCTGATTCTTCAGGCTTCTGTAACCGTGATCTGGTGTGTTTCAATGGTGCTCCTGTTCATTGATGTGATCATCATTCGCTACAAGTATCACGAAGCCTTTTCCCGTATTCGCCTTGCTCCTGACTGGGTTTTCTACCTTTGCTCAATCATTGGCCTGATCGCTACTGCATATGGCGTCTATGTGACATTTACCAATCCATGGACTGCCTTTATTACTACCATCCAGCTCACTACTTTTCAGTGGGATATGTGGATAGGTGGTATCGGCGTCGTGTCTTTGATCGTGGGCGCAGTTCTCTTCTTTATCGGTCGCGCAACCATCAAGAGCGATGTAACCGACGAGGAAGTAATCGCTCAGGCAACTGGCTAAAAGCTGGGGACAGACGGTCATCCGTTTGCAGTGAAAAAAGGCCTGACACAGGGGTAAGCGATATCAAGGGATCTTCCTGGTATCGCTCCCCTGTTTATTTATAACTTTGATACAACAGTTCATCTGTTACAATTTTTGAGGTACAGTACCCTTGGCAGACAGTGATGTGCAGCACTTGCTCCGTATTGACGATCTCTCTCATACAACGGGAGTGCCAAGCAGAACCATTCGCTTCTATAATACACAGGGGCTACTCCCTGCGCCGATCATGCACGGGCGCGTTGCCTACTATAATCAAGAACACCTCCTGGTATTAAACATTATCAAAGAGTTCAAGGAGCAGCAAAATTTACCCCTGGACATCATCAAGCAATTGCTCGAGATTCGCGCAGAGCATGGTGATGTACAGATGAACCTGGCACTGAAGCAGCGGCTCCTGCGACCTCTAACTTCCTCGGGTCAGGACGTGAAGCTCTCCAAAGAGGATTTGAAGCAGCAAACAGGAGCTACTGAAGCGCAGGTTGACGAACTGACGCGCCAGGGATTGCTCTTTCCCGTCGAAGCAGAGGAAGCGGTACTCTTCTCAGGAGATGATGTTTTGTTGCTCCATCTCTATCAGCGTCTCTCCCAGCTCGGTTTACCAATTGCGCTACCCGCGTTGATACGCTTTCAATTACGCCAACTCGCCCGCAGCGAAATCGCCGCTTACGAGCAGCATTTGCTCTCACGCTGGCGCGAAATTGGACTGCCGCTAGAGCAGCAGTCCAGGCAATTCGAGGAAATGATAACACTCACCGACACGCTGATCTCGGTCCTTCATCGCAAACTATTGTACCAGGTCTAAACATATTCACATGTGTGAATGTGAAGCGGGACACGTGTATAGTAGGGATGACCCTGGCGGTCATCCAAGAAATCCCTCCCACATTCCATAGAAAAATAGGCAAAACAATGGCTACAAACAAAGAGCGACTAGATGTTGCAGTAGTACGGCGCGGCCTGGCACCCAGCCGTGAACGGGCACGTGCGCTCATCATGGCTGGCCAGGTCTACGTCAGCGAACGCCTGATGGACAAAGCAGGCATGATGATACCACTTGATGCTGAATGTCGCCTTGCCAAWTSSCMMGRMGANAYTCAAATACGTCAGCCGAGGTGGACTGAAACTCGAAAAAGCTCTTGACACCTTTCAGCTCAATCCCACAGGTCTCATTGCTCTCGACGTTGGCGCTTCAACGGGCGGCTTCACCCATTGCCTGCTCGAACGCGGTGCCCTGCGCGTCTATGCTGTCGACGTTGGTCATGGACAACTTGCCTGGACGCTGCGCAATGATCCGCGCGTCGTGGTCATGGAACACACCAATATCCGCCACCTGACATCCTTGCCTGAACCCATCCAGTGCGTCGTCATCGATGTCTCCTTCATCTCGCTGCGCCTGGTATTGCCCGCCCTCGTACACCACATAGTGCCCGCGCAACCGCAAGAAGCAATACATCAAACTCCCATCCCATGGGTTGTTGCATTGATCAAACCACAATTCGAAGCCGGAAAAGCCGAAGTTGATCGCGGGGCAGGTGTCATCAGCGACCCAGCCATCCATACGCGCGTCCTCGCCGAGCTACAAGCATGGATTCGCGAGTTCACTCCCTTCCAGATAAAAGGCCTCACCGACTCACCCATCCACGGGCGCGACGGCAATCGTGAATTCCTCATCTACCTGGGATTACCATAAAAAAGCTACGCATACCTGGCATAATCTGCTATACTTGGGATTACAGAAATGCTCATTATGCGCTCGATGTAGTATACTTTTCAGGATTACAGAAAAGAGGTGCGCCATGGCAACTTTACCTACTTCATCTTCTTTTCCTCCTATCGCCATACCAGATCAGTTCAACGCCGCTACCGCCTTCCTTGATCGCCAACTGACCGAGGGAAAAGGTGCGAAAGCCGCCATTTTTTACGAGGGTACGTCCTACACATATGCCCAGATCGTCGAACTCAGTAACCGCGTTGGCAATGGTCTCCTCGACCTGGGTATCGAGATGGAACAGCGCGTCGCCCTCCTACTGCTTGACTCGCCACAATTCGCCGCTGCCTTCTTTGGCGCTATCAAAATAGGGGCTGTCGCTGTTCCCATGAACACCATGCTGCGCTCCAAAGATTACGTCTATATGCTCAATGACAGCCGCGCGCGTGTCCTCTTTATCCATGCCGCGATCTGGCAGCAACTAGAGCCAATCCTTTCTGAACTGAAATACCTGCGCCACCTCATCGTCGTCGAAACCCCCTCTACCAGTTCCGCCTCTATTTCTGCGAGTGCCACAACGCCCACAATGACCACAACGCCCACAATGCCAGCCTTGCATGACTTTGAGCAGTGGGTCAATCGTGCGTCAAGCAGCCTGGAAACAGCGGAGACCAGCAAAGACGACAGTGCCTTCTGGCTCTATAGCTCCGGCAGCACCGGCTTTCCCAAGGGCTGTGTGCACTTACAGCACGATATGACATACTGCACGGAGTATTACGCCAAATCGGTTCTTGGTATCACCGAAAACGACATTACCTTCTCCGCCGCCAAGCTCTTCTTCGCCTATGGCCTCGGCAATAACTTGTATTTCCCCTTTGGAGTAGGCGCCAGTGCCGTACACTATCCCGGGCGGCCGCTGCCGGAAGACATGTTCAAAGTAGTCGAGCAGTATCGTCCAACCATCTTCTTTGGCGTACCCACACTCTACGCAGGAATGCTTGCGCTGCCAGACGCGGGCAAGCGCTTCGATTTCTCCTCTGTGCGCGTCTGCATCTCAGCGGGCGAGGCGTTGCCCGCTGACATCCTGCGTCGCTTTGAAGACACGTTCCATGTAGAGATACTCGATGGCATTGGCAGCACAGAAATCCTGCACATTTTCATCAGCAACCGCGCCGGCGAGATAAAACCTGGCAGTACCGGCAAGCTTGTGCCTGGCTATGAAGCCGTGGTTGCCGACGAAAACGGCGGCGCGGTCGCTCAGGGAGATATCGGGAATCTCCTCATCAAGGGAGAGAGTACGACGGCCTATTACTGGAATAAACATGAGAAGACCAAAGATGTCATTCAAGGACATTGGATCCATACGGGTGATAAATATTACCAGGATGAAGAGGGTTACTACTGGTACTGCGGCCGCTCAGATGATATGCTGAAAGTAGGAGGCCAATGGGTCTCTCCTGTTGAAGTCGAGAACGCGCTTATCGCACACCCGGCGGTCTTGGAGACCGCGGTAGTCGGTGACTTCGATGCCGACGAACTGGTCAAACCCAAGGCATATGTTGTTCTCAAGGAAGGCCAGGAACCATCGGAGGCGTTAGCAGAAGAACTCAAAGCGTTTGTGAAGCAGCGGCTTGCGCCATTTAAATATCCGCGCTGGATTGAGTTCCTTCCTGAGTTGCCCAAGACGGCAACAGGTAAGATTCAACGCTTCCTCCTGAGAGGCACCGGGCGCACAGAGCCACTTGACCCATCAACAATACTATAAAGGGATCATGCTAGTAGTTCTTGCATTCGCCACCAGTATCTAGAGGATCATGTAATGCAGCAAGCATATCGCGTACTACGGGTCGTCGCGCAAGCGCAGACGATCCGTATCGTACTGATGCTCAGACCGAACGAACTGATGCTCAAAGAATTGTACACCGCCTGTAGCGCTCTCAATACAGAGAACAGCAGTGGTATCAAAGCCGTCGTACTGGATTTCGAGTCGATCACTGAGACACACAACACTGATAACGCCACTGTCTCGCCTGCGATCATTAAACAGGCTTGTCTTGCGGTGCGAGCCATAGAAGCTCCCGTGTTAGCGGTTGTGCGTGGCTCGGTATCTCCCGAGGCCAGTGCGCTCATTCAGGCCGCTGACCTCACTCTTGTAGCCCATAATGCGATTCTGCCGGTGCGAGATATGGGTGATGACAACAATGATACGCTCACAGGCGAGCAGGCCCTACGCCTTGGGTATATCACATGGTCCGTCTCCGCTCATTCGATCGATACCGAGATGACACGTATCCTGGATATGCTGCGTGAGAAAAGCGCCGTGGTTCTGCGCCTGACAAAGGCGAGTACACGTCTAAGTGAGAACGCGCAATCAGGGGATGCGTCGACACGCCTGGCGACACTCCAGCAGGTCAACGAGTTCTACCTCTCGCATGTCATGCGCACCGCTGATGCCGCCGAAGGCCTTCACGCCTTTCTAGAGAAACGCAAGCCTCACTGGAAAAATAAATAAAGGAAATAGTGCTCACAAGGAACTATCATGACCGAACACCAACCCTGGACAACGCTCTCATTTCAACAAACTCTCGATACTCCCCACCTGAAAATCCGCTGTGAGCAGGTGGCTGTGCCCAATGGCCCTATCATTCCAGATTATTACATTATCGAGAATCGCGGCTGGGTGGGCATCGTACCCGTCACAGAAGACGGACTTTTCCTCATCAACAGGCAGTATAAACATGGCATTGGTCGCGTTGTTCTGGAGTTCCCTGCTGGCGGTATCGACCCTCACGAGGATGACCCCCTGCTTACAGCCCGGCGTGAACTGATGGAAGAGACAGGCTACAGCGTTGAAGATGGCCAGATGGAGCCATTAGCGCACATGTATGCGAACCCAACCAGCGCGCGCACGCTCATCTGGTGGTACCTCGCCCGCAACGTGCGTAAAACAGGAGCACAGAAAGTCGATCCCGTGGAAGTTATCGAAAACCTCTTTGTCTCGTCAAAAGAACTGCTGCAACTGATCCACGATGGGCAATTTGCTGTTCAAGGACAGGTTGCTGCCGCGTATCTGGCGCTGGAACGGCTGGGGTATATCACAGTCAGGGTGTAGTTCTCCATGCGCCTGGAAGATTTAATACCTTGGTCCAGCCTGGAAATAACCAGTACTCGTACTGCAAGAGTTCGTACTGCTACTGCAAAAATTCCCTTTCAGATAGTCCCCCTGCGCTGCCCCATAAAAGTAGAGTGGTGTCTGACCTGTAGACTGCTGCACCGTAAATGAGAAGTTTCCTGTAGTATCAACAGTTCCCTTGAGCGAATATTCTTTTTGAAGAGACACAGACGTATATGTTCCGCTCAAGGCAGCATCACCCTTGCTTTGCTCGATAAACACCGTGAAGAATGTGGTTTGTTGCGTGATCTGATTAAACATCGACCCCTTATACGTGCCTGCAATATAGAGTCCGTTTTGCGGCTTTAGGGTCGGGGTGATGGCAGCGGTCGACGTATGTACTGGCGTTTGATGCGACGCAAAAGCAGTCGCAGTTTGTGAAAGAGCTAAGGCATTCACACCGGCCTGGTGGCTGTTATACAGGTAGACTGTACTGGCAACCAGAGCAAGTAATAGCAATACGATCAGCCCTGAGATAATAGTGACGCTCCTGGAACGAGAGGCAGGTCGTCTTTCTGGAAGAGATACCTGTGGTTGTCTCTCTGGAGCTTGCAGGTTGGGATTAGAGGATGCTACTGTCGGAAGATTATGGCTCGTGGCGGGATCAAATGGCCGCTGTATGCTCGGGCGCGAAGTGAGAACCGTCTCCTTAGTACTGACTGTTCCTGAGGTCTGATGAACTTCTTCCGGCGCTGTGATGGCAATAGTCAGGAACAGTTCACCCACTGTGCTGAATGATTCACCGAGATCCTGCAAATGGATGATCTGACCATCAGAGACCCCCGCGGGTACATTCACGTTGAGATGCTGACCTCCTGGGAGGGTGATCATTCTGCTGGTGCCGGAGTGGGCCTCTGCCTGGCTGATAGCCAGGGTAGTGCGCATATCGCGAGTATTATCGCCAACACTCGAGGGCCGCGGGCCAACGACCAGTTCGGCAGGAGCTAGCTGCACTGCCTGCTCCAGGGAACTGGCGAAGGCGACAATAGAAGGGAAACGCTCTTCAGGCTTCTTCGCCAATGCACGCAGGAGCACTGCATCGACGGCCTTGGGCAGTTGTGTATTGTAGATGCCAGGTGGAGGTGGTTCAACATTGAAGTGCTGGTACATCAATTGTTCCATACTCCCCACAAAGGGGGGACGTCCCGCCAGCATTTCGTAGGCCATGATTGCCAGTGCATACTGGTCGGTGGCGGCAACAGGCGTGCTGCTCCATTGTTCGGGAGCCATGGAGGTGGGAGTACCGCGAATGGTGCGACTAGAACTGGCTGCGGTTGCGCTGTTGCGAGCAATGCCGAAGTCAGCCAGCAGCAACGTCGGACGATTGGGGTTCTTGCGATTGCTGCGCAGCAGAAAGTTAGGGGGTTTGACGTCCAGATGAATGACGTGATGGTCGTGTGCATACTGAAGGGCTTCTGCAGCCTGCTCAACCACATAGGCAATATCTTGAGGCGACAGCGTTGCATCACTAGCGCGCTGCTGCACCCAGCCTGCAAGTGACCCCTCTGAGCAGAATGGCATGACCATGAAGGTCATCGTCGTGCCATCGTAGCTTTCTTCGCCGAAATCGTAGAGGGGCAAGATGTTAGGATGCTCGAGTATGGCGATGGCTCTTGCTTCGCGTTGAAAGAGGCGGGCGGCATCTTTGGCTGCATCGCTGCCAGGATAGGGGTCACCTTCAGAGCGAATGACCTTGATTGCTACTTGCCGATTTACGCGTGTATCGTTCATGAGGTACACTTCACCCATGCCACCCGTGCCGAGCAAGCGCAAGCGCTGGTAGCGACCGTTCTGCAGTTCTGCTAATGCCATTATCTTCCTCGTTTCTCGAGAGTAAAGAATGCCCATTGTTGGCAGTAAACACTCAACAATAGTATAGCATGAGCTTTTGAAGAAGCATAGGGCTTATTCCGTCATTTTATTGCTTATTTGGCTCGTCTCGCTAAAGCTCTAAAGAAAAGTACGAGGGCGCCTATGAGCAATGCTACAAGTATCTCGATTGGCCCTCTTGTGGTTGTTGATGCACCAAAGAAGAAGATGAAGCTTATGAGCAGTATCCCTAAAATGATGCATGCTAATAAAAGCGGGAGAGGTTGAGGTGTTTTCCAATTCATGCGTGTATTCATTCTTTCGTTTGCTGGAGGTAATGTGCTTGTTATCTGTAGTATACAATACCTTCAAACAATCTGAGTGAAATCACCAGCACTTGCCCCTTCTTGCGATGATAGTAACTGAGTCGTGGCAAAAAGTGCTGCTATACTTGCTACGATCTTACAAAAACTTTATACTTTCCTCATGGCTATTTCATTTTTTAGCAGTATACTTTAAATGTGCAGTGGAAAGGATGAGTCACAGTTCCTTCTGCTGTCATCCATTTTCTGCAAAGTTTAGATATATGAAAATACTCATCATCGAGGACGAAGCAACTATCGTACAGCTCATCCGGCTCTACCTGGAGCAGGCGAACTTCATAGTGATCTCCGCCAGCGACGGCGTCTCCGGACTAGAACTTCACGCGCGCGAACATCCCGACCTGATTATTCTTGACCTGATGCTTCCCGCTCTCGACGGTATGGAGGTCTGTCGCCGCATACGCGCCTGGGCTTCTACCCCCATTCTTATGCTCACAGCCCGTACTGGCGAAGAGGATCGTATCGCTGGCCTGGAATTGGGCGCCGACGATTACCTGGTAAAACCCTTCAGTCCGCGCGAGGTTGTCAGCCGCGTCAAAGCGATCCTTCGCCGCACCGCCGGAGAAAATGCGGGATCCAATGCCCCATCGCACGCGGCCAATAATGCAAGCAATGACGAGGTACGGCGTTTTGACAAGCTCATCATCCATATTCCAGAGCGCCGCGTCGAAGTCAACGGCCAGCGAGTGACACTGACAGCCAAAGAGTTCGACCTGCTGGTAATGCTCACCTCCTCACCGGAACGTGTCTTCACCCGTGAAGCGCTGCTCAACCATGTCTGGGGCTACACGTATGTCGGCGATGGCCGCACCGTCGATGTCCACATAGGAACGCTGCGCAAAAAGATCGAGGCGGTAAAAGGCGCCCCTCACTCTATCAGAACCGTCTGGGGAGTGGGTTACAAGTTCACACGCGAGGAAGAGGAATGAAACGCGTTGCCACTCTCCCAGCGCTAAGCTTGCGCTTGAAACTCGTGCTGAGCTACCTTATTGTCGCGCTCGGCGCTATTCTCATCCTGGCTATCGCTGTCTCGCTCGCAATACAAAACTACTATGCCAGTTCCCAGAGGGATCAATTACGCGCGGAGGGAGAGTACTTTGCTCAGCAAATCGGCCATCTCTACCGTGCCTACGGTGCAAATTGGAGCACCGTACCCTTACAGCAGGTTCAAACAGGCGGACCCGAATTGCTGATCATTACAGATCAGAGCGGAGAAAGCCTCCTTCAAATACAGCCCGGCTCCCTCACTGTCAGTGATGATGAAATACCTGTGCTCAGGCAATCGCTGCTACAAGCACTTCAGGGCCAGGAAAATGATGGACGATTACGAGGTAGCAATGACATCAACTCCTTCTCCGGCTTATATGTCTCCGAGCCTCTGCATTATAACGGACAGACCAATGGCCAGCTTATAGGGGCGCTGCTCGTTGCCGTACCAGAGCGCTACCCACAGGTTTCACCGCCTCTTGAGTTCCTGGCGCATGTCAACCAGGCTATCCTGCTTACAGGCGCCGGGGTGGCACTGGTAGTGGTTGTTTTCAGCCTGCTGCTGGCGCGCAACTTCACACGTCCACTCGAATCTTTAACGGTCGCAGCCGACCAGATGAGACGAGGAGATTATACCAGGAGAGCAGAGCCACCAAAAAGCAAGGATGAACTGGAGCGTTTAGCGGTTACCTTTAACGCCATGGCCGATACTATCGAGTCCGACGTGAACGAACTGCGCCGCCAGGAGCAGTTGCGCCGTGATCTCATGGCCAATATCGCCCATGATCTTGCCACGCCCCTCACCGCCATCCAAGGTTTCAGTGAAGCCCTGGCCGATGGCGTTATCACCGACGAGGAGACACGCCAGGAGACGGCGCAGTTGATTGGACGCGAAGTACAGCGATTGCGCCGCCTGGTGGGTGATGTGCAGGAGATGACCTCGCTGGAATCCGGTCGCGCCCGACTTGAGCTTGCCCCCCTTGATTTACACGCGTTGGTCGATGAGACGCTGGCAGTAATCCAGCCAGAATGCGAGCAGGCAGGCATCACCTTGCGTAATGAGATGGATCCACAGACTGCACCCGTGTTGGCCGATAGTGATCGCATTACCCAGGTACTGCTCAACTTGCTGGACAATGCTCGCCGCCATACAGCGGCGGGAGGCACCATTGCCGTTCGTGCTCAACCCATGGGCAAAATGCTCAGGGTCTGCCTGAGTGATAGCGGCACAGGCATCGATGCAGCCGACCTCCCTAATATCTTTGAGCGGTTCTACCGCGTAGATCGTGCCCGCACAGCTTCAACAGGGGGCAGCGGCCTCGGTCTCTCCATCGTCAAAGCCATCATCACAGCCCATGGTGGCACCATCTCCGCGGAAAGTAGCGCCGGTCAGGGCACGCGCATCTACTTCAGCCTCCCACTTGCCACACCCCCTATCAAAGTCTGACCTGACACATTCCATTTCAGAAGATATAATAGACTCCGTAGGGTGCACAAGTGCGGAACAACCCAACCTACAATTAGCATAAAAGGAGCAACAAGCAACTATGCCTCTTGATAGAAGCCTGGTCGGAAAATCTTCCTCGCCACACACATTCGAGGTTACGAGAGAAGCGGTACAACGTTTCATGGAGGCCGCGGAAGATCCCGCGTTACAGGATGGTAATGCGATAGAATATGCGCCTCCCACCTTTCCCACCACCTTCCGTGTGAGCATCCCCGGACTTGAATTAGACACCTCTACGATGCAACTATTGCACGGCGAGCAAGAATACAACTATACCCGTCGCCTGCGTATTGGTGAAAAAGTGACCTGCGTTGTGCGCGTAGTAAATGTGCGCGAACGCTCTGGCCGCAGTGGAAACATGACACTCCTGATATCGGAAACAACAGGAACCGACAGCAATCAACAACCAATATTTACCGCCCGCAGCACCTCAATCATCCGCACAAAATAATAAATGTACGGGCAGGGCTTGCCCCTGCCCTGCTGACGCGAGCACATACAACCGCTGCAAAAAATGGATAGCCCGAATCGCTGTAAATGGCTTGCCCCTGCCCTGCTGACGCGAGCACATACAACGTCATTTCTCGTTTGTGGCCCTCGGTGGATGCACTTTTGTCGCTCCTTCCATCTTCTCTCGTCATCTTATAAGCTTATCCTTCGCTTAAGTTCACGCCGATGGGGGCGATCCCTTGCGGTCGCCCTGCCCCATCACCCGAAAAGGCAGCTATCAGATGTTACAGATAAAACAGTGCTTGTTCCTGCGCTGCACACTCTCTCTATCCTCGTAAATGCTCATATATCCGTTGTTTTCATAGACCAGGATAGGGATATGCCTGCTCGCATCGGTATACTGATTGACCAACACCTCTACCGCCATCGTCGCTATGTACGCGTTGAGCGTCTTTACTGCAGGCTCTTTTATATCCTTGCCTGTAACATACCCCCTCGTCACCAATGCTTCTCGAATCGTCTTATCTGGATGCCTCTCACTTGCTACCTTAATAGGATTGATCCGATTGAGGCAATTTAAACATAAATAGTCTCCCACTCTGGCCGTAATAACCTCTCCACTCATGTCTTCAATTTTGTTCTCTTTCACGGTGATATTAACTCCAACAGAGATTAATGGTACAAAATACTGTACTGAAAGCTCCTGAACCCTGAGTCTACTTGAATGATTGTCGGTTGCCACAATCATCCAATCGGATAGAGCCAAAACGTTTTCCATCTCCTTGTCGTGAACATCCCTTTTACACGCCAGCACAGTCGCTTTTGGATTGATTTTTGTGACATGTCTCTTGACCACATCAACTTTATAGCGCTTCTGTTGAGCATCCTCGTAGTATGCTCCGACAACACGGTTCAGGTTCGACATCTCCAGGACATCAGGATCTATGAGATTGATCTCATGAAACCCCATATGGATGAGGTGCTCTGCTACGATTGATCCCAAACCACCGACACCAACGATTGAGATGACCTGATCATGCATAATTGTTCGCATCACATCCAACCCGAGTACTAAGGCACTCCGATTGAAAAAGCCTTCTCCTTCTGTAACTGCACTTTTTTCATAGTGCTCATCTGTGTGCTCATGGAAGTCAGAACTGGCGATGTTCTCCCGACTCGTTTGCGTTTTTAGCAGAGCGCTTCTTGCCACGATAGAGCCGCTTTTGAACGTCCATACTCTGGCTGAGTATCGTCTTTGCGAGAAAACAATACTCGCATAGTTGATACCTTCAAACTTTTCCTTCAAAAACCGGAAGAACGTTTCTTCGTCTCCATCATCTGTGGCCGAGAACGAAACGCTCGTCTGGGTAAACGGATGCGTATGGACATCGATAATGGTATCGACATCGTACCTGTTGGTAAGTTCAACTAATGACTTGTGTATGAAATCTTTTTTGATGCGCAAAAAGGCGACACTCTGCTGATTGTAATCCGATCGCCCAGGGAAAAGGAGATCGATGACATTGATAATCGTGTAGCCATTGATCTTCTGTGTCTTTCCAAGCAGCACAGCAAAATGTTCTCTTGAAAGGTCTGTGAGCAGCCTTGCCCTCAAGCATGCAAGATCACCATATTTAAACTTGATGAGATATCGAGAACGTGCGCTCATTCATCTCCCCCCGACAAAACTTCGCTGATCAGCGTAAAGTACGTCCAGAGGCTATCACCTTTCCTCCAATCCCCGGGACGCATTACCGGAGCAGGTTGCCAGGCTCCAGCGTGAATAAAGACGCAATACCACTTCCATCCCTGCGTCAACGGATCGCTGCATGCTTCATGATAGGTAGACTGATACAGGTGTCCATTGACGGAGAGGGGTATATCTTCTTTGAGGTAGAAACCCACAGGCGGCAACGCCGGATACTCAGTAGGAAAGACAACCAACAGATCGGTTGTTCTGGCAATGGTATGCCATAGGGGAGGCAAGACGTATTGATTGGCAATCATCCAATCTGCGTGTTCTTCGTCGAACGATACGCCTTTCCTAAACAGCTTCTCAGCTATATCGTACACTTGCTCAGTGATGATCTGCTTTGAAAGAGCAGTTCGATCTCCCCCGTAGGTGACCATCCCCTTTGTCCTATCCGGGATAGTGGTGATCTTGACTGGATTGCCGTGTCTATCAAACAGCTCAGTCGGTTTATAGGTATAGTTCGATTGAATAGGTCGAAAAGCCATTCCCTGCTGAATGACTGGTCGCCGACCAGGGGCAGGATTCACTTGCTGTATCAGATTCTGACCAGTAATGCCAGCAGGTGGAACTTGAATTCTTCTGCCGTTGATGATTGCCATGAGTACATTCTCCTTCTATTGCATAATCAGCAGACCTTTTAGGCAAAAGCAAGGTCTTGCCAAGCCGTACAATCAGTGGGAGACTGATGACGGTGGATATCTGTCGTTGCAGCATCTCCCCAGAGGTGCTGAGGATTGAAACTAGCTAGTTGATGGTAGGCTTACAAATCCAGCCCATCTATGTTGTCAGATGCAGGAACGCCAGTCTCGTTGCCCACCTGATCTACAGGTACTTTCACATCATCCTCATCAAGATCACTATCTGGTGATTGGATGAGATCTTTATACACCTGATCTACAGGTACTTTCACATCATTCTCGTCCAGATCACCAACTTGTGATTGGACCAGCTTTTTGTACTGTTCTGCTATGCTATCCTCACTCTGCTCACCATTTTGAGCTGCGAGATAGCCTGTATAGTACACAGCCAGGTTTATAAAACCCGAACACTTGAGCCTGATACCTGTCCCGGCTGTCTCTTCAAAAGCTGCCACCTCGACGCGAACACCGGACTTCCTGACTTCTTGAATGAGTGAGACAAAATCAGAGTCCCCGGTCGCTAACACAATAATGTCAGGTTTCACCTGGTACACAACCTTCAACATATCCATGGTTATCTCAACATCAAAATTGCACTTGTACGTTCCGCCCGCGATAGTGCCCACTTTGGTATTGACAATATACCCAGAACTCCATAGCTCCTCTATTTCTCTGTCCAATCTATGTTCATTCCTTGGATTGATTGGTACATAGCAATGAGCATCAATGAGAAATCGATTCTCACCAACATATTGGAGCAAGTCGTGATAGTCCAAACGGTACCTTTTCTCCCTGGCAGCTCTGTTTATATCCGCGTAGTCCAGGAAGAAGACAACTTTTTCTTTTGCCATAATGATCTCTCCTGTTCAGGGTATGATTCCCACTGTCTATTCAGTAAAGGAAGCTAGACTTACGCACTCCAAAGATCGTCTCAAACCTTCGTTCGTTGTACTTGAAGCACCTCCTATTCCAGTGTTAAACTGCCATATGGAAGGAAGATTGCAACCTTCGATCTGATAATAGCCGAGAAAGCTGTCAATGACATTGGTCAATTTTGTTAATAGAGGTATTGACAAACGTAGGTGAGCATATGAAGCAAGCCGGTCGCCCTCGACGTTCTGAAGAACAGCCTGATAGCCCCTTTGGGGAATTGCTGAAAGAGCATCTACGGCGTGTCAAGAATTTCACACAGGCGGAATTAGCGAAAGAGAGTCTCATCGCTGAGAGAACTCTCTCAAACATGGTGAAAGGCAAACGAACAAGTGGCACAGCACTACGTCGAGATTTGCGGGCTATCATAAAGGTACTGTACCAAAAAAAAGCTCTTCAATCCCTTGAAGAGGCTAATCGGTTGATGACAAAAATTCCAGCCATCGGAGCATTAGATGAGCGTGATCCAGATGATGCGCAAATCATCGCAATGCTACAAACACCGATGAGCGAGGTACAGCGAACTGCCAATCAAATTAATGACGAAGCAGCAGACACACATCTCGATGGTTTTTCTCAAAGCAAGGACAGCGTACCCTTAGCAAATGAGGTGCAAGAACAAACGGTTATACCACCTCAAACGGATACTTCCTCTCCTTTAGAAACGCCCGTTAGGCAGACAAAGCAACGTATAAGAAGGTGGCACGTAGTTTCTGTTCTCGCAGCATTGGTACTCATTCTTGGAATAGTGTTAATTGCATCATCTACCCGGTCGATCTTCTCGCGGCAGACGGATACCTGTTCCAACAACACGAATGGGGTCACACTCTATACCGACATTAATTATCAAGGTCAATGCTATACCTTTGGTCCCGGAAGTCACGAACTTGCACAGTTTGGGTTTGAGCAGAATGTGAGTTCGATTAAAGACCCGAACAATGCTTACCACATCAAGCTTTTTGACAAAGATAAGAATTTTTATAACGTTGATAAAGATACGCCAGTCTTAACCGCCGAGTGGGACAACAGAGCAGACACTATACTTGTTGAGAAGCATCGCCCGACCTCCTGTTCTCCCGGCACCAATGGTATTAACGCTTTTATCGATTCCGACTACTCAGGAGGTTGCCTCTTCATTACCGCTAATATACCCGACCTGACGCCTCTCAACTTTGACAATGTCATTGCATCAATTCAGTTTGTCGGAAGTTACCAAGATTCCAGGCAACTTGTGATCTATAAGCAGCCAAACTATAAAGATGTGTGTGGAACGTATTGGCAAAACCAGTCTGATCTGCTGCGATGTGCCAGATTAGCATTATCAGTGCAGGTGCTTCCCTTTACTCCACCGACGCCTATCCCTACTATTCTTGGAACACATTATGCGGGAAATGTTGCTCCCCAAGCATCGCTCTCACCCGGAAGCGCTCATGCAGTAGTGGATGGGAATTTGCATACTGAATGGGTGGGTGGTCACATGGTCGAACTTGATCTACGTTGGGCCTTCCCAGTAACGATCCATCGGGTGGTTGTATGGGATCGCAAGCAGAGCACTTCAGACAACAACCAGATTAATAAACTGAAGCTCTCATTCAGCGATGGAACATCGACGGGAAGCATTGAGATGATCAGTCAAGGACCTCGCTGCGCCGATATGACCTTCCAGGAGAAAACCATTACCTGGTTACGTATCATTCCTGTAGATGCAAGTGGCAACAATGGCTATAATGAAGTTGAGGTCTGGGCTACCACTGGCCTTCAATATTCACACAATACTTGTGTGAATAAGAAAACCGTACCCCAAACAATGCCACAAGCAGACATGACACAAAATTAGCTATTGTTCAATTTTATGAGTATTCCCTTATTATGGTTAGCGCTCTTTCAGAGACAGAGGGTGTTTTTGCAAGAGTTTTATTTTGCAAAAAACAAATCCTGAAGCAATTCTTATAGAAAGCGCAGGCGACTCGTGAGAAGATATTGGGACCAGACCATCCTATTTTCTTCCCAACTTCACGCGTACCACTCCCTTCATCAAATCCACTTCTTTGCTCTACCACTCGAACGTACCAGTACCTCCTTTAAACGGCCCAACAATCTCGCCGGTTATCCACCCGCCGTAGAAATCGCCCTCTTGCGCCTGCACCTTCTCACCATCGATATAACAGGCATCCATCTTGCCGGGATAGATGGCGATATAGTTGACGATTGCTTCATAGGGGTGAGTGGGACGTCGGTAGTACCACGCGGCCTCGGTGATGGTTTTGTCGTCTACTGTGATGCTATAGTATGAAGCGGCGCCCTTCCATTCACAGAAAGAGGAGCGTCGAGTGGGTTTGAAGTATGGCTCAAGTTTCACGTCCTCTGGTGGAATGTAGTAGACGGGTGGATGGCTCGTCTCCAGGATGCGTTTGGCGCGGTGTGTGTCCGCGATGACAATCCCGTTATAGATCACCTGGATATGTTTGCTGCTGTCCTCTAACCTTGGGGGACGTGGATAGTCCCAAACGGATTCTTGCCCGGGACCCGGCTCTATGCGCTTTTGTCGCTGCATATATTGTACCTTTCTTTCAATGACGCAACATATTATTCTGGGGGTAAGGCGCAGGGGCGCTATTAGCGCCTCAGGATGAGCACTTTGAAGTTGCCCATGCCGTTCGGATCGGTGAGAGCTGCTGCGCGCTGGCGCAGGTCGTACCATTGCAGGAGCGCCACCTGGCCACGGTCGCTGGCTCTCGCTGTCACGGACTCGGCAAAGTCGCTTAGACGGCGTCGCTCCAATTCTTCATGGATGCCCAGACTCTCCAGCCAGAGACGCTGCGTGGTGTACTTATGCAGGCGCAATCCCTGAAGCCGTCCTTCGTTGATCAGGGCGCTAAAGTTTACGTGGGCTGTGATGTCCTGTTCTCCCGGTCGCGCCAGGGGACGCTCGTTCAACTGGTGTTGAAAATAGCAGGCGAGCGTGCCACGTCTGCGGTAGCGGGTGTATAATGCCCTTGCTTTGTCTCCATAATCGATGGTGAGAATGTAGCCGTGTCGCAGCAAATGCGTCGTTCGCCGTATCCAGCGCAAGGCAGCAAGATTAATCTCTGCTCGCCAGCCATCGCCAAATTGCGTCCAGGGAATCTGATAGGTATCCAGGTAGGTGGCTACCTCTGCTGTGCTTGGTTCACCTCGTACTTCACATAGGCGTCCGGCCTCTACATCGACATATATTTCATAGAGCCGTGCATCGTGCGCTTCCACAATATGAACAGGGAAGGCATCGACCAGTTCATTGGAGAGTATGATGGAAGGAGTTGGTTCGTCGCTGGCAGCGCTCTTTTCTGCTAAGAGTGCATCCTGTCCGCTGCCAATATCTTCAAGACGATACGCGAGCGCTGCCTGAAAACCGGTGTCCTGCTGCGCTGCCCACTCTTGTATCCCGCGCGCCAGGTTGCCTCGCCCTGCGCCTTGCTCCAGGACAACGAAAGGCGCTCGGCATCCCAACTTTTCCCACCATTGATGGAGTTGCCTCCCGAGACAATTGGCAAAAAGAGTTGCGGAGACATCGGTACTGGTGTAAAAATCGGCGCCTTCAAAACCTATTCTGGTTGGCCCGGTCATATAGTAGCCGTAATTGGCTTCATACAATGCCATGCGCATGTATTCTGCAAAGGTCAGAGGACCTTCTCGTTGAATGCGCTCGCTAATCAATTGTTGCAAGGGTGTTGAAGTCATATCTATCTTGTCATAAGAAGCATCTTGTGAGCCAGTATACCACAGGTAAAGCCAGCAAAGGCAGAGGAAATGGTTACTGCCTTTGCCAAACTTTTTCCGCTTTTGCCCAGTTGCAGTGTATGCACATCTGTAGGGGGAAGTAATTGTGGTAGCGTGGTGTTTTTAGCACTTCACCATGCTACTCTTTAGTTACCCCTTTATACGGCATTTTACATGTTACTGCCTTAACAACAGATCAAGGGAACAAAAAGGCATTGGGTAGCGTCTCATTGGAAAGCACTTGCTCATGTATATTAAAAACCAAGAGAGGATGAAACATGAAACAGTCAATTCTTACCATCACGCTGTTCTCCTTGCTCCTATTAGGAAGTGTTGGTCTTACTTCGTGTGGCTCAAATTCGGCACAAGCGGCTCCCCAAAATACTCCAGTGCCAAAGGTTATACAGAGTAAAGCGATGGGATATAGCGAACTGATAGCTCAATTGAGGGCAGTTGGTGCTACAGTTGTACCTGGAACGGGTATAAACCAGCCATTCATGAATGTTGATGGACGCACACTCGCGGTGAATGGTGAACAGATACAGGTATACGAGTATGCAAGCGTGTCATATGCCAACAAGCAAGCCTCTTACATCACACCTGATGGGACGGCGTTTACTACAGTTTCATCAAGCGGTACGCCAGTATCTGCAGCTATTGTGGATTGGGTTAAGCCACCCCATTTTTATAAGGCTGGACGGCTCATTGTGATCTACGTAGGTAGTAACAATGGGGTTATACACCTATTGGTAAGGGTCTTAGGAAAGCAATTTGCGGGAAGGTAGTTAATTGCCAAAGCTCACGACCAGCAAATCCAGGGCCATTTCTGGCGTCATGCGACTGCGTTTGAGGGCCGCGTCGGTTGCCAATAATTGACGGTAGGCGCGCTCCAACTGGGCGGGCGTAAATTTTCCTACCTGGCGCGTCGCTTTCTCTGCTACAAAGGGCGCTATGCCAATCGTAGTGGCAATCTGTGCGGCTCGCATGCCTTTTTGTGAGAGTTCTTTGACGAGCAGCAGCGAGCGAAACTGCGTGGTGATCGTACTGATAAGCTTGATGGGAGGTTCTCCGTCCGCCAGGAGATCGTGCAAAATAGTAAGCGCCTGTTTTTGGTTACGCTGTGCTAGCGCGTCGGTCAGATCGAAAATACGCGCTTCCTGCACCTGTGCTGAGAGGCTGCGTACATCATCGACCGAGATAGTGCCTCCGTCGCCCACGAATGTTGCCAATTTATCGAGTTCATTGGCCAGTAAACGCAGCTGGTTACCGATGTAATTGGCCAGGATAGCGGCGGCATCCGAGGCGATAGTCACACCATTACTTCTGGCTCTTTTTACGATCCAGCTTTCGAGCGCTGCTCCTTTGGGAAGGGTGCTCTGGATGATCTTGCCCTGCTCACTGGCGACTTTTAGGAGCGAGTTGCTCGCCTCCAACGCCTCGTCGACAAGCACGATCAGAACAGCTGAATCCGGTAGGTGGGGAATATATTCCACTAATCCTTTTTCAAAACTCGCCCTGGATGCTGCACTCCCCTTGCCACTCTTCTTGCCTTTTTTCCCCTTACCGCCTTTTCCAGCTGTATCTGTACCAGTCTCATCTGCTGAAACAGGTGCCGGGCTTTCTCCACGGCGCTTTTTGGGTAGTCCTTCAACTACGACAAGCCGTTGGTCAGCGAGAAAAGGCAGGGTATTACAGGTAGCGGTGATGGTCGCTAGATCGACCTCACCGCCGTTGAAGGTGTCCTGGTTGTACTCGAAATTTCCCTGGAGCCGCAGCTTCTTCAGTTGTTCCCGGTGCGTAAATTCGTCGTCACCATGCAGGAGATAGAACATTGTTCTTCTTTACTCGTGGGCGACTGCCGACGGTCTGCGGTAATCCCTGCGATTCTGCCGGGCTACAATCAAGTCCAGGATGATGGCGGCGGCGAGGCCGAGTACCGAGCACATCAAGAGCGAACCAAAGAATGTCGCAGGTGGATTGGCATTCGGCAGTGGCTGAGTATAGAGAAGGGTACCGACCCAGCCAAGGATAGCGAGAAAACCGAGCAGAGCGCCAGCGAATGCTCCTACTACGACCGACATCTTATTTTTCACTTCGCTCAGCCAGAAGGCAAGGAAGAGTGAGATTGGTAACGCGATGAGGAACCCGAAGAAGTCTGCGATGAAGGTGCCGTCTATAGGTATTTTGAGTGCTGGTAGAAATTGAGACAGGTCCATGTATATCTATGCCTCCCTAATTGCGGTAATGTGATACGTATACGATATCTCTATTATAGTCAATCCAGTGGAATCTGACAACGTTTTTAAACGAGAAAGAGGAGGGGGAACGTTGATATCAACGTTCCCCCTCCTCTTTCTCTCTTCTACTAGATTGCAGTGATGCTAGCTTGGTTGGCGGCTGCGACGACGCCTACGACTTTGAGCCTCGGCTTTGCGTTTACGGCGTGCCTGTGGACTCTCATAATGGGAACGTCGACGAGCCTCAGAGAGGATGCCGTCTTGTTGAACCTTGCGGTTGAAGCGTTTGAGCGCAAGCTCAAACGAATCTCCGGGGTTCACTTTGACTTCACTCATACTCTATTACCAGCGTGATCTGCGATCGCTGGAGCGACCGGAGCCTTGTGCCTGGTAACAGTTGCTGCAATATACCGGCTTGTCACCACGTGGCTGGAAAGGCACCTGAGCCTCCTGGCCACAGCTAGAACAAGTGACGGTATACATCTGGCGTGGTTCGCGGTCACGATAACCACCACCGCCACCGCCACCGCCGCCGCCACTACTACGACCACCACCGTAACCACCACCCTGTCCCTTGCGTGCAGCTCGGCACGATGGGCAGCGGCTCGGAGAATTGGTCAGTCCGCGGCTTGCGTAAAATTCCTGCTCGCCAACGGTAAAAACGAACTCTTGATTGCAATCGCGACAATACAGTGTCTGATCAGCTAATGCCATGTTTTTCTTTCTCGATTCCTGGGTTTACAATCCCAACAAATGTTTCTCGTGTATCGCGCGGCTTGCAATAGACTATCTACTCCTAGCAACAATGCACTATACAACGCTCACTGAGTATAACACAAAACAAATCAAAAATCATCCTTTTTTGGCAATTCTATCAATCTGGCCAAAAATTGGTACTTACTGGCCTATGATGAACGCGGGAATGGGAAAGGAAAGATCATTTGTGTGATACAGCGTCTTGCAACATGTCCCACTTCTCTGCGTATACACTGTAGAATATAACGGAGTAATGGTAGGAGGAAAAAATATGATGAATAAAATGACATCTCTTGGAATTGATGAGCGCCTGGAACGAGTGCTGGCCTATTCGCTCGGGTGGGTTTCGGGTTTAATCCTTTTCTTTCTGGAAAAGAATCGCAATGTGCGTTGGCACGCTGTGCAATCAATGGTCACTTTTGGCTCACTATCGATACTTATGTTTGCCATCTCTCTCTTAAAAGGCTTCCTGGCCTGGATTCCTCTACTGGGGTGGTTGACGAGCGCTGGCCTTGGCTTACTCCTCTCCGTGCTCTGGTGGGTGACAATTATCCTCTGGGTCTGGTTGATGGTCATGGCCTTTGTGAAGGAAGACTATCGTCTGCCCTTCGTCAGCGATTTTGTGCGCTACTGGGTGTAGCTGAAGTGATAACAAAGAATTGTAGAGATAGGTCCGCCCCTGGCTTATTCGTGGGTGGACCTGTCTGTGTGTAAAAGAGGCTCGCTTACGGGTCGTTTTCTAGTCCCTGTAAAGGATTCCTAAAGCTAGACCGAAGACAAGATGGCGGACAATATTCTGGATGAATGACGTGCGATTGGCGAGTTTGGGGAGTTCTCCGCTCTGGATCAAAGGGTGATATTTATCAGCAAGCGGAGTCAGCCACCAGGCGGAAACAATGAACAATTCGCCGAAAACCGCCCCTTTCAGCCAGTCTGGCCCAGGTAGGAAACGTTTGAAGACGGCGGCGTACAGTTCCGCTAAAGCAACTCCATTGAGCATATGCAGAATCCAGGCGAATAGCAGAAACTTTTTGTGTGTTGCGGCCCGTGCTCCCATCAAACCCTGGATGAAGCGTACATCGCTGAAACGGTTTCCAGTAATGGACATATCCCCCTCCATGGCGATACTATATGCTGCCGTAGCAAGCAGGCCAACCACTGCTGCCTGTTCAGGACGCCAACGCCGGGAAATGATTCTATTGATAACCTTCATTTCTTTTTCCTTATATAGATGCTAAATACTTGATACAAGTCCTCTCTAGAGACGAAATGCGGTATGCTGTAGGGTATTATTTTGCTCTCAGCCGTAATTGTGCTCCTGCCTGTATTGCCATCGCGAGTAGCCCACCACAGAGCGTGGCGGAGAAGTTCACTACATCATTATTGAGCCAGGATACGCCGCGCAGTGGTTGAGTCCTTGTTCCGCAGCTGTGAACACGCCGCTCAGTCTCCTTCTGACAGTGGGGGCAGTAATACATGGCCTGTACGGTTGCTCCCAGAAAACTATCAAACATGCTCCCGGCTAATCCACTTACCAGCGCGATAAGTGGCAGAGCGATAAGAGACTTCTGGCAGCGCTGTAGTAGCCAGAAGACTGCTCCTAGCGCCAATGCACCTCCAGCGGCAGCCGCTGTACCGAGAGGAGTTATACCCCCAGAGGTGCCGGGCGCGACAGGTTCGCCCGTGGTAATCAACCGTGGCCGCTGGAGGCTGAGAACCCCTAACTCGGTCGCCCAGGTATCAGCGTTGGCGGTAGCTAGAGCCCCTGCAAAACCTGCCAGGCAGACTTTGCGCAGGAAGCGAGAGGATACCAATCCATAACTCAAGGCACATAGAGTAGCAACCCCTCCATTAGCGCCAACTTGAGTGAGATCACGCCGGGATCCCTTGCTGAACTTGTCAGCAGCGGTAGTAGCTTTAGCGCGCGCGCGAAAATGTGAAAAAATACTGGAGGAAACGAAGAAGAAGATCAACGCAAGGCCCCAGGACCAGCCTCCCATATCAAAGGTCGTTGTGCCTGTAACTATTGCTCCCGCTACGCCACTGCGGCTGAGTGAGCGACGACGATAGGCTAACAAGCCGATACCAGTGCTTAAAAGTAAACCAAGCAGGAGTCTGCTACCTCTCGCGTTATTTCTGGCTCTACTTTTGTTTACGGCATCGTTTTGTAAAGAAGAGGTAATCGTAGTGGGAGCTGTTGGCACGCTTACAATTGGGAGTCGAAACATATCTAGTACCTCTGAGAATTTGTGGTGCTTTTGTTACAGAATGCTATCGTAACCAGTTTTATTCTAATGAAGGTCTGGCATGAAGACAAGGGGGAAAAGTAGCTGTTCAGGTGAGGAGTTTGTATTCCTTGTCAAACTGCCACGTGGATACTGCCTCTAACTCGACATAAAGACGTGGATGAAGAGGATCGATATGTTTAACCAAATGGATATCGACTACCCGATTATCGTTCAGCCCGAGTCCTTCGCAGAGAGCATCCTGTGTGATTTTGAGACCTCCATCGAGGTCCCGTTTCAGCGGGGTGGTGAAGTAGAAGTCAAGAAATAGAGCCAGGTAGTTTTGGCGTAGTGAATTGCGTAGTTCGTCATGTATTACTTCCTGTCGTTCGAGGGAGTGAAGTGCGTCCCGCACCTGGCGTTTAAATTGACGGGCTGCCACGGTGCTAACGCGACGTCCGTCAACCGTAGCGTATTGTTCGTTGATACCAGGGGGAAGCGGAAGAGTGAGACGCAAGAGGGTATTCTTGTTCGAAGTTTTCTCTCGCATAGTTATCTCCTATACATAGTACTTTTAGCGCATTGTCGTTGTGCGTATTGTATCATATCATTATGTTTTATCTTGTTTATCTTAGCCGTTGTCAAGCTGTGAAAAGCGTGATTAAACTTCCGTCGGAATAGCTATATCTGTAATGAGCCTGACGAAAGTGAGGAGCAAAAGTGATTACGTGTAACCGCTGTGGAAAGCCAACCCTTGCAGGTATGGCCAATTGTCAGAATTGTGGAAATCCTTTAACACATACAATGAGTGATGGGAGGGCCCCAGGCAATACTCCAGGGATGGCGCCTCCAGAACAGCCAGAATTGCCTGCATGGTTGGAAACACTTCGCTCTGGCGGGAGTACAGGCGCGTCAAATTTCTCCGCAGCCGATCTCATCGATGAAGGCACGTTACCAAGCTGGATGCGACCCGGACGCGAGGAAAGTGGTGATACTACTCCATCAGATGCGCATTCGGTGCGAAGACCAGCCTCCGCGCCAGCACCCAATACCGATAGTACGTTTTTGCCGACGCGAGGTATGGCAGCAAACTCATTGATTGATGAGCAATCTCTCCCATCATGGATGCAGGGGCAGCCAGAAGGATCGCAATCCGCGGGACAGGAAAGCATATCTGCTGCGAGCCTGGTACAACCGGGGGCATTACCTGATTGGATCAGAACTATTGAGCCGCAATCCCCTTCTACCTTCACTAATCCTGTCCAGTATCCTCAAGCACCGCAGGCAGGACCCGCGCCGCAGCCTATAGCGGGCCACGAGCTGATTGATCAACAGGCGCTGCCGCAGTGGATGTCAGGCCCAAATGCAGCTTTCCCTCCGAGTGGGCAAACTGGTTTTGCAGCCTCGTCACTGCTGGATGCTCATGCTTTGCCAACCTGGCTGCGTGAGGAAAACCAGGATCAACGAAAGCAAAACGTTGAGGCGCCGCGACCTGCACAAGCCTGGCAGGCCCCCAATTATCAACCGGAAGTTGGGCAAGGGCAGCCGCAGAATATGAATAATAACCTGGGCGCGGCATCTTTGATCGATGCGAATGCTTTGCCTGATAGGTTGCGCTCCAGCGAAGAGCAGCGCCCAGGGATGGTACCCTATCCACAGCAGCAGAATCCTGCTGAGTATCCCCGGCAAACAACTTTTGGCGTTCAGCCGCGCCCGGATACTATGCGTGTACCCAGCCGCCCACGTGCTGAAATGGGATACATTGAAGAGAGCGAAGTGGCAGCGAATACTTTTGCTTCTATGCTGGGGGTAGCCTCGGCGACTCCCAACTTTCCTGGACAACAGCCAGGGGATGCTTTTGGGCGTTCCCAGTCACCTCAGTCACTTGCCCAATCTCAACAGAATATGCCTCAATCACAGGTGTATGGCGGCAGTGGTATGCCCCCTGGTTCAATGCAGGGTCAGCAAGGACAGCACGCTCCTGGTTATCCCGCTGGATATCAAATGGGCGCTATGCCGGGTATAACATCGCAGCCTCCATTGGCAAGCAATGTACCAGGGATGCAACCAGGAGCACCAATGAATAATGACCAGTCGAACTCGCAGAAGAAGCCTGCTAAGCGCGGGTTCCTGAGTACGATTCTTGACTGGTTCTCTTTCCCGCGCTAGTTACAGCAAAATAAGAAGGGCATGGAGATGAGTACACAACCCTACGCGGAAGGAGGACAGGGGCCAAAGAGCAGCTCTAATCCAACATCTGCTGGTTCGCTACTGGTTGCTGATTGCGGCACAGTATTTACCAAAGTCTCACTATTTGGCCTTGTCGAGGGCCAATATCGGTTGATGGCGCGTGGTGAAACTCCCACAACGATAGCTCCTCCTTACGAGGATATTACCAAGGGTATTATCCAGGCGATCAATATAATTGAGTTTATTACAGGTCGTCTCTTTATCTCTGAAGGTCGTATCATCTCCCCAGAGCAGTCGAGCGGCGATGGAGTGGATGTCTTTATTTCCACTATCAGCACGGGAGACCCGGTTCGCCTGGTTGTTTTAGGTGCGGTCGATTCGACTATGGAGCGTTTCGCATCTCAGGCTGTTTCTGGACTTTACGCGGAGACTTACTCATTGCCATCACCTTCGCAAATTGCAACTTCAGCTCCCGCTCCTGTCCCTGTAGGTGCGGGCTCGAGGTCTTCTGGGAGTGGTGCAGAAGGCCCATGGACGCCTGAGCGTGTTGCATTCGAGTGGGAACGGCAGATAGAGCGCATCCGGGAGATACAGCCCCACGCTGCTTTGATCGTTGGCATGGCGAATGGCCCCGCAGGTCCTGCACCTCTGCAAGAAGCTTGCCAGTTGCTGGTAAATGCTACAGCGGAACTTAATAAACAATATAGGGACAGCGCTTCCGCGGGCATAGCAGCAACTGATGTGGCCTCGCGTCAAATCGCCGTTCTCTACGCTGGAGCTCCTCAATACGTTGAAGCCGTACGAGGTATGTTGAAGGGTACTACCGAGGTAACCCGCGTCGACGCGTTGGTTTCGCAGGAGCAAATTGGGCCAACCAGTATCGCCGTCGGCGGCCTTTTCGAGCGTGATGTAATTCAGCGTATTCCTGGCTATGCTCGCTTGCATTCCTGGTCAAGCTCTACTCCTGTACCAACCGCGACCTCCTTGAGTAGCCTTGTGCGCTTCCTTGCCCAGCACTATGCTATGAATGTCACTGCAGTAGATATTGGAGGAGCCAATACGACGCTGATGATGGCTGGCGAGGGAGGTGAGTTCATTCCTCTGGTAAACTGTGGCGTTGGCGTTGGTCCAGGTGTCGGAGCCATTTTGCAGCAGGTCGGAATACAACGCGTTGCTCGTTGGCTACCTTTTGATATCGCTGAAGATGAGTTGCGGCAGTATGTTTTAAATCATATGCTCCATCCCCATGTCATACCGACGAGCCAACGTGATCTTCAGATCAGCCACGCATTCGCACGCGAGGCACTGATCCTGACGGTTGAGGCCGCGAAAGGCGATAGCCTGGAATGGTTGGATGCAGATTTGATCCTGGCAACAGGTGGTGTGCTTGCTCACGCGCCAAAATACGGCCAGGCCGCGTTAATGTTGCTTGATGCACTTCAGCCGCGAGGGGTCACCTCGTTAGTACTTGACTGCACCATGCTGGTTACGCAACTTGGCGCCGTCGCCACTGTCGCCCCCATTGCAGCCGTTCAGGTCAACGAGAATGACGCTGTCACTCATCGCCTTGGTACCTGTGTGATCCCCTTTGGCACATTGCCAGAGAACGAGGTTGCTGTTCGTGTCGGAATTGAGTATACCGGCGGACGACAGGTGACGGTCGATGTGAGGAGTGGCTCTATTGAGGTTATCCCGTTACGGAGCAATGAGCAGGCGCTGCTCTCACTTTTCCCAGCCCCAACGGTAGACGTTGGATTAGGACCAGGTGAACGAGCCAGGGCTGCTGAAGAGATCGATGGAGGATTGGTTGGTCTCATCATCGATGCTCGTGGTAGACCTCTGGTGTTGTCTGGCGAAGGAAAAGAACGCCAAAAACGCCTGTCGCAGTGGATGCAGGCAATAGGAGCCTGATCCATTTGCGGGAGGGAAAGGTATCTACTATGACCTATCAGCTTGGTTGGTCTGTAATACCACAGATACTGGTGAGAAGAGAACGCTGGCCTGGTGGATACAAGACCAGAACCGTACCACTTGTATATCCAGGTCAGGAAGTACAACCGGCGCAGCCCGTTATGCGCCTGGAGCGCCTGGGTTCTGCCGAAGCGGTAGCGACTGCACCGCGCTCCTCCCTTCCGACGGTAAATGATGCTCCAATCGACGTAAATAGCCAAATAGCGCGTAGTAGCGCCCATGCACCTGATCAGGGTGGAGAAACTCTTCCCGCTGGTCTAGGTGGGCGAGTAATCGACATCACACGCCGTGGCGGCGTGATTATCGAGAGTCAAGCCGCGGTATTGCAAGGAGTAATCGGCGCTGGAAACCAGGTCGCAGGGATACTCACTATGTGGCAGGCTCAGGCTAGCAGGGGTGGGGAGCAAGGCTTCCTTTCAGGTGCCTTGCTGATTATTCCAGGCCCTTTGAACTCCAATATGCTACGCGAGGCGCTTGTCTTTGGCGTTGTGGGTGTTATTGCCAGCAGTATCTCTTCCCGCGACCTGGAGAGTTTTTTGCGGGTCGACCTGGTAGAGTTGATCAACTGTGTTGATGTAGAGTCGGCTCAGGCTCATCTCCCGCGCATGACGGTACTACTCACCGAGGGGATCGGTACTATTGCCATGCCTACTCGTACCATTCGCCTGCTGAGCCACTATCAAGGGTTGATGGCTTTGCTCTCGGGCGCGACCTCTATTCGCCAGGGTGTCTTCCCCGAACTGGTGATTTCGCTGCCAGAGGTAGAATTACAGCAACCATGGCATCCCATGCGACCTGACCCAACACTCACCATTGGCGCACAAGTGCGGGTCTGTAGTGGTGATTACGAGGGTGCAATTGGTATCATCGATTACCTCTATTTGCACCAGCAGGTATTTTCATCGGGAATTCTTGCTCGTGCAGCTCGCCTTCGCCTCGAAGATAGCTCGCTCCTCACTGTTCCCCTGGTGTTAGTCGAGCGAATTAGTTAACCTTTATCCACATTCTTCACGACTTATCCACATATAGCTGAGTAATATGTGGATAACTTTTTGTGCCTAATGCTTCTTTTGGCTGTATGGATGTGATTTGCAAAGTTTCTTTGTTATTCTTTGTTAATGAGTTTTGGGGAATATAATGCATGTTAAACATTACACCATCAACTTACAACCAACGAACTCCCCGTCATATCCTTCGGCTGCTTAATTCCCAACACCTGGAGAACTGTGGGAGCGACATCCGCCAGAATACCAGCGGTTCTCAACTTCACATGAGCCAGTTGTGGCACAACTAGATACAGTGGCACCGGGTTCGTCGTATGAGCTGTAAATGGTTTCCCTGTTTCATAATCGATCAGTTGCTCAGCGTTGCCATGATCCGCTGTAATCAACAGGCCGCCACCGACAGCGAGTGCGGCCTCTACAACACGTCCAACGCTACTATCGACCGTCTCGACCCCTTTAATCGTTGCCTCAATTACGCCAGTGTGACCAACCATATCGGCGTTGGCATAGTTCATTATCACCAGGTCGTGATCTCCAGCGTGGATATGCTCCACCGCGGTATCGGTGATGCCTTGCGCGCTCATCTCCGGTTGCAGATCATAGGTTGGCACCTTTGGCGAGGGCACCAACACGCGTTCCTCACCAGGGAAAGGCGTCTCGCGCCGCCCATTGATAAAATAGGTCACATGGGCATATTTCTCAGTCTCGGCTGTATGGAACTGGCGCAGCCCCGCGTCGGCGATCACGCGCGCCAGCGGCATCTCCACCTCGTCGGCCCGGTAGGCCACCTCCGCGTCAAGCCCGGCCTCGTATTCCGTCATCATTACGTACTGTAAATCCTCCAGGCGCGGTCCCCGGTCGAATTTACCTTCAGCCTGTGGCGGCAATTCCTTCATCACAAAGGCTTTGGTAAGTTGCCGGGCGCGGTCTGGCCGGAAATTGTAGTGGATTAACGCGTCACCTGCCTTTACCGTAGCGACTGGCTGATTATCTTCCATGATGACCGTCGGCAGTATAAATTCATCTGTCACTTTTTTCTCATAGGATTGCTGGATGGCTTCTATCGCTGAGTTGGCGTGCAGGCCCTCCGCACAGGTCATCGCGAAATAGGTCATTCCTGTGCGGTCCCAACGATTATCACGGTCCATCGCATAATAGCGCCCGCTGACCGTGGCTACTTTGGCCGCGTGTTCTCCACCAAGCGCGCTGGCGCGGGCCTGGAGCAACTGCATAAACTCCACACCGCCGGTAGGCGAGGAATCCCGCCCATCGGTGAATGCGTGAATGTAGACTCGCTGAACGTCGTGCATCTGTGCTAGTCGTAACAGTGCCTCCAGGTGCGACTCGTGCGCGTGAACGCCCCCGTTGCCAAGGAGACCACAAATATGCAGCTGCGATGAATTTTTCTTGACATGCTCAATCGCTTTGAGCAAGGCGGGATTCTGATAGAACGAGCCATCGCGGATCGACTCACTGACGCGCGTATAGTCTTGCAAAACGCGTTTGCCGGCGCCGATATTCTGATGCCCCACTTCTGAGTTGCCCATCTGTCCTTCTGGCAGGCCAACAGCTTCCCCGGAGGTTCTCACCGCAGTATGAGGCCAATCACGTACCAGTTTATCGATGTTGGGAGTGTGAGCAAGAGCGATTGCATTGCCCTCTTTACGCGGATTGATACCCCAACCATCCAGGATAATTAACACGAAAGGGCGAGGTCGCCCAGTAGCTGACGTGTTCATGAAAAAACGCTCCATGTTGTTATCGAAATCGTGATGTAACGTGTTCCCATTGTATCACGTGTTAAGAATAGTCGGGAATGATATCGAAGCTGGCAAGGACGTTGGACCGGCTAGCCGCGGTCCCACCGATATGGGGAGAGGTACGAGAGCTGAAGCTGGTGAAGAGCCTGCGCGAGGTGGCGTAAGAAGGAATCCAGGTAATGACGGGCACCAGTGACCAGCAGCTTGAGATTTAACCAATGGCGACTTTGTACGTATACCATATGTGAGGAAACGATGCGGGTTTATACAGGGCAGTATGAAAGCCTTATGAGGGATTGCTCTCAAGTGGTAGAATGACTTTGATGCTAAACCTCTTTATTTCTAAGCATAAAGGAAAAATGGTATGACAACAAAAAAAAGAATGTCACAGGCTCCAGTGTGGGGTCTGCACAAGGGTATTTTGGCGCTTGGGATTGCCTTGTGCTTGCTATGCGCGACGACGGTGATAGCGCTTGCTAATACAGTATACGTCAACGATGCCGCACGTGTTTTGGGTGATCAGAGCCAGGTAAAAAATGCAGCGTCTGGTTTACCGGATCCTGTCAGCATCTATACAACAAGTACCTTCAATGGCTCTACAGCGCAATTTGATCAGCAGACGCGCAGCCATATTACCAACCCGAATATGATCGTGATAGCTATCGATACAGCGCGTCATCACCTGGTGATCGTTGGCGGATCAAACGTCTCACTCTCAAGCAGTCAGTACCAGGATGCCGTGCAGTCATTTAAGAGTAACTTTAACAATAGTGGCTATTCTGGTGCCACGGTAGCTGCCCTTAGCACTTTGCGCCAGGACCTTGGGGCCGCTCCAATAGCCCCTGGCAATGGCAATAATAATGGGAACGTGCCAGCTTCCAATGGCGGCATCTTTTCACTAGGGTTTCTTCCGCTTTGTTGCATTGGATTGTTGATCCTCCTCATCGTGGGTGCGCTCTTTGCCGTCAGACGCCGTATGTTTGGAAGGCGACAGATGGGAGGGGCTATGCCCTCCCAGCAGCCCTATAACCAGGGCTATCCCCCTAACTATGGTGGACCCGGCTATTATAACCAGGGGCAGGGCATGAATCCCTGGGCCGCGGGCGGTTTAGGCGCGGCAGCTGGTGGACTCGTTGGCTATGAATTAGGGAAAGAGCAGGGCGAAGATCAGGCGCGCGATCAAGGTTGGAACCAGGGCCAGCAAGGACAGGACGGAGGAGACTTTGGTGGAGGGGCAAGCGGAGACTTTGGTGGAGGAGGAGGTGGAGACTTTGGTGGTGGAGGAGGAGGAGGAGGTGGAGATTTTGGTGGAGGAGGAGGAGGTGGTGGAGATTTTTAAGCCCCTAAGAAAATCGGGGGGTGGATGTAGAGAATACATCCACCCCCCACTGATTTATCTCTTCAAGTTCATTCGAGTATTTACTGCTCTGAACGGGGCATTTCAATGCGGCGTCCGCCGCGCCTGCGCGTTAGCTCCGCGACTCTCAATCGGGTCATCGCACGCTCAAGTGCTCCAAGTAACTCGGCGCGATCCACATCCGATTCAGCCTGTTCCAGGCGTTCCTGGGCACGTCTGCGAGCTTCCTCGGCACGAGCCTGGTCAATCTCCTCGGCGTGCTCCGCGGTATCTGCCAGGACTGTGACAGAATTATCAGATACCTCGAGGAAACCACCTGACACGAAGAGCGGCTCTTCAGCGCCATTGAGCTTGATGTTCAATTCACCTGGTTTGAGCGTCGCCAGCAAAGCGGCATGTCTTGGCAGTATACCGAGCCTACCCTCTGAACCTGGCGCGCTGACTATGTCGGCCTCGCCATTGTACAGTTCACGCTCGGCTGTCACTACCTCGACGTGTAAGGTATTGCGTGTCGCCATCGTTTAGCCCTTCTTCTGCTCTTCATCGTAGCGCTGCATGACCTCGTCGATGCCACCTGCCATGTAGAACATGTCCTCGCGAATGTTATCGTGCTTGCCATCAAGAATTTCCTGGAAGCCGCGGATGGTTTCCTTTACTGTTACATACTTTCCTTCGCGTCCGGTAAACGCCTGTGCTACAGTCATTGGCTGCGAGAAGAATTTCTGCATCTTGCGAGCGCGTGAAACAGTGAGCTTGTCCTCGTCAGAAAGTTCATCAACACCCAGGATGGCGATGATATCTTGCAGGTCCTTGTAGCGCTGCAGGACTTTCTGCACATTACGAGCAGTGTTGTAATGTTCGTCGCCGACGACTTGCGGATCAAGGATGCGGCTGGTCGAGCTGAGTGGATCGACGGCAGGGAAGATACCTTGCTCAGAGATTGAACGCTCAAGCACAATCGTCGAGTCAAGGTGGGCAAACGTCGTGGCTGGTGCCGGATCAGTGTAGTCGTCTGCGGGTACGTAGACGGCCTGCATTGACGTAATCGATCCCTTTTTGGTCGATGTGATGCGCTCTTGCAAGTCACCCATTTCTTCTGCCAGGTTAGGTTGATAACCTACAGCCGATGGCATGCGTCCCAGCAGCGCCGATACTTCAGATCCGGCCTGAGTGAAGCGGAAGATGTTGTCAATGAAGAGCAACACGTCCTTGCCCTCTTCATCGCGGAAATACTCAGCGATTGCCAGGCCACTCAAAGCGACGCGCAGACGCGAGCCAGGAGGTTCATTCATCTGGCCGAAGACCATTGCCAGGCGGTCGATAACACCAGCTTCGATCATTTCATGATACAGATCGTTGCCCTCGCGGGTGCGTTCACCCACACCTGCAAAGACGCTGTAGCCGCCGTGGGCCTTCGCGATGTTATTGATAAGCTCCTGGATGATTACGGTCTTGCCTACGCCCGCACCGCCGAATGCACCGATTTTTCCGCCCTTCATGAAGGGACAGATCAGGTCAATGACCTTCAAGCCCGTCTCGAACACCTCAATGGTTGCGGCCTGTTCTTCTAGCACAGGAGCCATTCTATGAATAGGCCCTCGTGGAGAGTCGGTCACTTCCGGCTTGTTGTCAATGGCATGTCCGAGGACATTGAAGATACGCCCCAGGGTCTTAGCACCGACGGGGACGGTAATTGCTGCGCCGGTATCATAGGCCTCTGTGCCGCGCTGTAAGCCATCGGTTGGTCCCATTGCCACGCAGCGCACCCAGTTGTTGCCCAGCAATTGCTCGACTTCCAGGGTGAGATCCTGTTCTGCGCCAGCGGGGCGCGTTAAGAGTGCATTAAAGATTTCGGGTAGTTTATTTGGGGGAAATTCAACGTCGACGACAGCCCCCAGCACCTGCACGACTGTACCCTTCGTCATTACATCTGTTGCCATTTATTTTATTCCTTCTATCTCCCTTACTCACCTTGCTGACCTTTGGCGGTTATACAGTTGAACCTGCTACAACCTCGAGAATCTGCATGGTGATCGCGGCCTGACGAGCCTTGTTATATGATAAGGTGAGATCTTGAACAAGATCATTCGCACTATCGGTGGCGTTCTTCATAGCTACCATCTGAGCCGAATACTGACTAGCCACGGCTTCCAACAGAGCCTGGTAGACCTGTACATCAACATACCGTGGCAAGAGGGCCTCGAAGATCGTCTTCGCATCTGGCTCATAGATGTATTCGACCGCTTTCTGGTCGACGTTCTCTTCTTTGGATGGTGGTTGTACAGGCAAAAGCTGAATGCTAGTCGGCTGCTGTGTCACCGTATTGATAAACTTGGCGTAGACCAGGTAGACGGCGTCAACCTCGCCCTTTTGAAAAGCGTCAACCGCAACCTGAGCAATGGCGGTGGCATCGGTGAGGGCCGGTTTGTCGCCATAGTTAGTAAACTCCGCCAGCATGGTTCTCTGCGTGCGAACGATATAGTCTCGCCCCTTGCGTCCGACGGTCACAAAGCCAACCTCAGGACGCACACCTTGAGCTGCTAAATTGTCTTGCAGTTCCAGTGCGGTGGATGCAGCCTTACGATTGATGTTACTCGGAAGCGCACCACAGAGGCCGCGGTCTGGTGTAATCATCACGATGCCAATATTGTGTATGGGACGTTGTTTGAGCAACGTCACACCTTCACCAATATCTTCACCCACAGCATTTGCTAGACGCGAGACGAGCGCGCGAATCTGCTCTGCGTAGGGACGTGCCTGTTGGACGCGCTCCTGTGCTCGCCGCATCTTGCTGCTTGCCACCATCTGCATCGCTTTAGTGATCTGAGCCGTATTTTTGACCGATTTTATACGCCGCCGAATTTCTCGGGTGGATGCCATAAATGCCTCCTCTCATCCCTGCTGACCGTAGGTACTTCCTCTCATCCCTGCTGACCGTAGGTAGAAGCGCTAGCTTCGTTGCAGGGATGACTTTCAAACAGAAGCGCTAGCTTCGTTGCAGGGATGGCTTTCAAACCCTGCTAGTTCGGTGCCGCTGTCTGCTTAAACTCTTCGATAGCGGCATTCAACTTGTTCAGCAAATCTTTGGACATCTTCTCTTTCGACTGCACAGACTTATCGATAATCTCCTGTCCTATTTCTGGATGGTTAGCATCCATATAGCGGTAGAAAGCTGTTTCCCATGCCGCAACCTTATCCAGCGCAACGTCATCCAGGTAGCCCTGGTTGGCTGCATAAATGATCGTGACTTGCTTCTCGACAGGAATTGGTTGATATTGTCCTTGCTTGAGCACTTCTGTCAAACGCTGGCCGCGATCAATACGACTCTTCGTTGCCTTATCCAGGTCTGAAGCGAACTGCGCGAATGCGGCAAGCTCACGGAACTGAGCAAGGTCAAGACGCAGCGTGCCTGCTACCTGTTTCATAGCAGGTGTCTGTGCATTACCACCTACGCGGGAGACGGAGTTACCCACGTTTACAGCGGGTCGAATACCAGCGTTGAACAGGTCTGTCTCAAGGAAGATCTGCCCATCGGTAATCGAGATAACATTCGTCGGAATGTAGGCTGAGAGGTCGTTCGCCTTCGTTTCAATGATAGGTAGTGCTGTCAGTGAACCGCCGCCGTAGTCCTGGTTGAGGCGAGCTGCACGTTCCAGCAGGCGGGAGTGCAGGTAGAACACATCACCGGGGTAGGCTTCGCGTCCAGGAGGACGGCGAATGATCAGTGAGATGTTACGATAGGCATCAGCATGCTTAGTCAAGTCATCGTAGATGATCAGGGCGTCGCGCCCTGTTTCCATGAACTCCTCGCCCATAGCACATCCCGCGTAGGGGGCCAGGTATTTCAGAGGAGCAGGCTCGGAGGCACCTGCTACGACAATAATGGTATACTCCATCGCGCCATGTTGCGACAAAATTTCGTGCGTGCGTGCGACTGAAGAATTCTTTTGACCGATAGCCACGTAAATACAGAATAGGTTTTTACCCTTTTGATTAATGATCGTATCGATAGCGATAGCAGTCTTACCTGTCTGGCGGTCACCGATGATCAATTCGCGTTGCCCACGTCCGACGGGGATCATGCTGTCAATGGCTTTCAGGCCGGTCTGCACAGGAGTATTGACACTCTGGCGCGTGATAACGCCCGGAGCAACGCGCTCGACCGGACGAAATTTATCGGTTGCAATGGGGCCGCCTTCATCAAGCGGTTGACCCAGTGGGTCTACTACGCGACCCAGGAGCGCGTCACCAACAGGTACCTGAATGATACGACCGGTGGTGCGCACTTCATCGTCTTCACGAATTTTTGTATAATCACCCAGGATTGGGCAACTGACCGTCTCTTCTTCGAGGTTAAAGGCCATGCCAAACAGTCCTGTGCGGGTAAATTCTACCAGTTCAAGATACTTCACATCTTGCAGGCCGTAGACGCGAGCGATACCGTCCTGCACCGTAATCACGGTGCCAACGCTAGCTGTTTCCGTCTCACCTCCACCAAACCCTGCGATGTTTTTCTCAATGATGGCACTGATTTCATCAGCCCAAGATGCCATCGTTATCCCTCCTCGGATTCAATCCTCATTGCTCTAACTTCTTATTGTATACTACTCGGCTCAGCCGTATTCCCTTGCGAATTTGGCGTTACAAGGGCATCTTCAGTCGTTGGTTTTTTTTCCTGATCATTTCCTGCTTCAGATAGGAAATCGATGCTACTGCTAGGAGATCCGGACAACAACTGCTGTCGTAATGCGCTCAAGCGATAGCGAATACTACCATCGATTACCTGGTCGCCGATACGAGTTATTACTCCACCCAGGATTTCGGGCTGAACCTTCGTTTCTACGAGAATCGTTTTACCTGTTCTACGTTCAAGCGCTTGCTTGATAAGGTTCATCTGCGCATCGTCAAGTTTCGTTGCTGTTGTAACTTCCGCTATTGCCTGATTCTTATAATTCAGTACAAGTTTCTCGATTTCCCTGCCAATATTTGGCATCAGGTCGGTCAGTCCGCGCTGGACAACGAGCAGGGCGAGGTTGAGCGATGAAGGCAGCACCCTACCCACCAATGCCTGGTGTATGGCTGTCTCTTTGCGCTGCGCGGGAATTTTAGGCTCACGTAGAAGATAAGCCAGTTTGCGATTCGCAAAGACCTGAGCTATCTCTTTGACATCTTCGAGAGTGCGGTCAAGCTTATTCTGCTTAAGCCCGATCTCGAACATGGCCTCCGCGTAGCGACGTGCTATCGCTCCTTTTAGCATTACTGTTCCTTTGTCTGGCTAGTGCTAACGAATTCTTCCACCAGGCGACGGTTATCGCTGCTATCGACCGATTTACTAATAACCTTGCTCGCTGCATTGATCGAGAGGTTCACAACCAGGCGATTGAGATCAGCGCGTGCGCGCGCAACTTCCTGTTGAATGCGCGCCACCTGTTGCTTACTAATCTGCTCAGCCTGGGCGTGCGCTTCTTCGCGAATTCGATTGGCTTCCTCTTCGGCAGCCTTTGCTGCCTGTGCGATCGTATCTTGAGCCTGCCTGCGCGCTTCAAGCATTAACTCGTCAGCACGTCTGGTCGCTTCTTCAAGATCACGTTTCGCCTTTTCCGCGTTCTCAACCCCTTCACGTATCACAGCTTGTCGCTTCTCCATTGTACTGAGAATTGCGGGCAATCCCCATCTCCACAGTATAAAGAAGACGATACCAAAGCTGACGAGTTGTGAGAGGAAGGCAATTAAATTGACACCGAAGCCACCTAACAGATCGGCAAGAATAAGTATGTGCATCGCTATATGCGCCTCCTTTCGTCAGAGGTAGTAGAAACAGAATATTCGTCTGAAATGTAGTGGCAAGGAGCCACCTACATTTCAGGCACATCCTGGAAATACTATCTGGCGTTGAGCAAGAAGGCGATAACCAGAGCGTAAATAGCAATAGCTTCGGCGAAAGCCAGACCAATAAACATGTTGATACGGATCAGTGGCTCGGCTTCTGGGTTGCGACCAATGGCATTGAATGCTTGACCGGCGGCAATACCGATACCGATACCAGGGCCGATGGCTCCCAGACCGATTGCTAACGCTACAGCTAACGTGTTAAATGTCGTGTCAGTGGCTCCCAAAACAATGGTTAACACTGATGCAATGGAACTAAAAAGCATGATAAAAATCCTCCTTAAGGGTCATTCTGATAGTGAGTTGTTTCACTGAATTTATGCAATCGCAGCTACAATTTCTGCGAGTAGCAATTACTGTTCTCAAGTAGAGACGAGACACGTTCGCAAAACCATACGTGTATTCGCGTTTCCATCCGGGCGCCGGGAAGCGATAAATCGAGTCTCTACGAAATTAATTCGCGTTTCCACCCAGGCGCCAGGGGCCCGATAAATCGGGTCCCCGCACCATTAATGGGCAGTTGCTGTTGCCTTCTCCTCGTTTCGCTCAAATTCTGCATGTGCTTCGTGTTCACTTTCGTCTGTATGTGCATGACCCGTTGTGGCCATTTCCAGGTAGACAAGGGTGAGGAGACCGAAGACCAGGGCCTGTACGAAAGCCACAAAAAGCTCCAGCGGAATAAAGACTACGTCGGATACAAACGGCAGGATGAAGGCAAACACTGCTAACACTGCACTGCCCGCGAAGATGTTGCCGAAGAGACGGAAGGCCAGCGAAAGGATACGAGATAATTCACTGATGATGTCGATGACACCCACGAAGAACTCGATAAGTCCCTGAAACATTCCTCCCAAATTAAGTCTGCGCGCCGATTGGAAAAACGTTTTCAAGTTGATGTATTTACCCAGATGTTCTAGCGGTCCCAGGGTGTAGAAACCAAGAACCTGGCAAGTTATCACAGCGATAAGAGCCATGGCAAAATTGAGGTTCAGGTCACTGGTGGCCGGGCGAATCCAGGGGATCAGCTTATCAGAAAGATCACCGAAGAGCAGGAATCCCAAAAACGGTTGACTGGTTACATGGGCAGCTCGAATGGCATCATGGTTGATTGTACCAACGGTGTCCACACCTGGGATAACATCCAGTAGATTGGAAACGAGAATGAAGATAAAGAAGGTCGCTACCAGGGGAAAAAACTTTCTCCCTTTTTCTTTACCGGATACACCTTCTACCAACCCTAGCAGAAACTCTATGAGATACTCGGTCACGTTCTGTATACCAGAAGGGATCATAGCACGTTTGCGAGTAGCAAAGAAGAAGAATACAGCTAAAATGAGGATGGATATCCAGGTACAAAGTAGCGTGTTCGTTACCGGAATTGGCCCGAGGTAAAAAATCACATCCGGTTGAATTTTGATTTCAAGAAGTTTCCAGAGTCCCACTCGGCATCCTCCTGTTCACCGAGCTCTGCTAGATCTGTTTCGTTGTAGATGGCTCCCGTCTATCCTAATCTAAAAAAAGCCCTTAAATAAACGGTAGGCTCCAAATATGCCCAAGATCAGGCCAAGCAGCAGCCCGAGATAAAGATATAAATTATGTGTGTGAGTAAGGCCATCGAGGTAATTCCCTCCGATAGCACCTAGAGCCAGGGGTACGGCTATGATGAAGCCCAATTGCCCCATCAGGGCCAGTGATCCCCAAACAGAGGGCGGCTCATTCTTTTTCATTCGCGTAATCCCATCTGTTATCTCTCATTTGTACCAGTAGGATTATAGCACAGGGTAAAGAAAATGTGCAACAATAGATACAATTTGATCGTTCTCCACCAATCAGGCATAGTAAGGCTTGTGGGGCAAATTGATATAATTTCATACCATGGCTCGTCACAGGTGAACCCTTGAGTTTCCCCTTGCCCGCGTTACGCTCGTAGCGCTTGATTCTGTTTTGCGGGTACAATCTGTTTCTGCGTCACTTCCGCCTTCTCCCCCTCAGTCTGCACCTTCATAGCACTTGAGATCGTCAGTCCCAGGGCGCTGAGACAGGCCATGCCAGTTAGCGTCATCAAAAGAGCTGCCCAGGGATGGGAAAAGACGAACATGGCGGTAACTTTATCCGCGGGGAGACCCAGAAGCCCGTGGAAGACTAGCAGACCTGCCACCTCGTTGCTGCCGACCTGTCCAGGAGGAGTTGGTAGAATATAGAACATGTTGTATACCGTATAGCCAAAAATGGACGTGCCAAAGGGGATAGGATAGCCGATGGTCCAGAAGGCCAGCATAGCAAAAAGGCCGTCAAAGATCACCGCGATGCAGGTGAGCAGCACCGCTGGAAGAAAGATTTTGGGGCGGCTGGCGCCAAGCAGTAGTGAATCGACAAAACCGGTGGCGAAGCCCGCCACTTTGTTCCCGAGAGAACCGGGGAGTAGCCCCGTCATTTTCTGCATGAGGTCGATGGCGACGGTACGCTTCCAGGCCGCGAGGGCGATGAAAAAGATCAAGGCCATCAGTAATCCCCCGACGGTTCCCAGGATGAACCAGAGTTTAATGTCCATTGTGACGCCGAGGAATGGGACGATTGCCATGATGAAGAGCGCAGGCATTAAATCCAGCGCTTTATCCATGGCAACGGTTGGCAGAGACTGGCTGACAGGAATATTGGCGATGCGCTTGAGCATCAGGCTTTTGGCCACCTCTCCACCGCGGATCGGCAAGAGGAAATTGAGAAAGATGCCAACGAGGAAGAGTTGAATAGCTTTAAATGTACTGATGTGGCCAATAGGATTCAAGAAAAGCTTCCAGCGCATGCCGCGAATACTGAATGCTGCCAGAAAGGCAACCCCTGAGAGCAGCGCCAGCGTAATACCGCGCGGTGTGGTCAGGTTTTGTTGCAGCACATGTGCTGTGGCCCTGATGTCCACAAATTTTGTGACGAGGTAGAGCATGCCAATGCCAACCAGCAGGCCAAAGATGATCTTTGCTGCCGGAGAACTGAGCCAGGCTCTCCATGCTGGCTGTTCCCTGGCAGGAGGTTGAGCAACCGCGACAGGGATCTGCGGTAGTGACCGACCGAACGGCTCACTGCCATACAGGTTGACGATGGGCAATGCTCCCGTCTGCTGTATACCGTACGGCCAGTACTCTTCTTCGATGATGTTCATCGCGCCATCATTGTTGGAGTTGGCTGCATTCCTCTGATTGGAAGGCTGCGGTTGTTGTACGCGGACTGCACGTAGCATACCGCTGAGTTGCATGAGATTCGTACTCTGACTGCTGATATCATCCAGATCAGGTTCAAGGTCAGCAGGTGATAACCAACCGAGATTATATGCCGGCGTTGTTGGATGAGGCGGTTTGCTCACTTGCTGCATTAGCTTTGTCGGTTGATTAGCAACATCGTTTACTGCGTCAAGCTCAGTGCTTCCATTTTTGGGTATAGCGGGGGTAGGGTGGGTAGGGTATTTGACCAGCCGTGCCGGGCGACGCATAGATTGTGCTGAACGTTGATCGTGTTGCATTTAAACCTCGTACATAACTTTGACTTACCTGAAGAACGATTGATACGTGCATTCTTAACTGTATATAACCTGGAGTGCAGTGAACCACGTGCTTTGAAGCTTACAAATAATGGTGTTTTGCATACCACTCAGCCGTCAGCCGCATGCCTTTTTCCAGATATACACTGGCTTTGAAGCCGAGTTCATTTTCGGCACGACTGCAATTATACACGCGACTATTGGTGAGAAATTTCACACGGCTGCGCGTCAGTGGCGCGCTTTCTCCCTGAAAGCCGGGCAGCGCGGCAAAGATATCGGCGGCAAGATTGGCTAGCCAAAGTGGGATACTGCCAGCGGGCAACTCTTTGTCCATGGCATGTGCAATGGCGGTGGCAAGTTCGCGGATCGTCACAGGGCACTCTCCTGCGATGTTATAGCTGCGACCGATGGCCTCAGGGCGCCGAGCGCAAAGTAGAAACGCGCTGGTCATATCGTCGATGTAGATCGGGTGGAGTAATGCTCTCCCACTATCGATGACGCGAAATAGCCCTTGCTTGATTGAAAGAAAGAAGCCGAGCAGGTGCAGATCGCTCGGCCCATAGACCAGCCCGGGCCGTATGACGCTGACAGGTAGTCTATCTTCTTTATAAGCTTTGCGGGCCAGCAACTCCGCCTCCAACTTGGTCGCTTCATAAGGATTGGTTGGAGCAAAGGGGGCATCCTCCGCAGCTGGCGTTCGGCCCGTCACACCATGAACCCCGGTCGTACTACAGTGCACGATACGCTGCAACTGGCCTTGTCCCTGGCAGGCGGCGAGCAGGACGCGCGTTCCCTCGACATGGGTCATGCGATAAAGTTCGGTTGGGGTGCTGGGATGGTAGAGGCGACCCACGAGATGATAAATCTCTGTCGCGCCATCGACTGCCTGTCGCACCTGCTGTTCGTCGGTAATCTCACCTGGGATAATTGTGACGGCCTTGCCAAATTGCGCGCGGGCTTTTTGTTCATCGCGGGCCAGAATGCGTACTGGCCGCTGTTGCCGCACCAGTTCCGTCACCAGGGCCGAGCCAAGAAAGCCCGTCGCACCTGTTACCAGTATGGTCATTGGCGTGCTCCTGAATAACCCTTGACACTGATGGCGTTTTCGGGACAGGCCTCGTAGCAGAGCAGGCAGCGCTGGCAGGTGGCGTAGTTGACTTTTAATGACTTGAGATCGATGACGTTCGGCAGCGGGCAGGCCTCGACGCAGACACCGCAGCGCGTGCAGCTCTCCTCTTTGATCTGTGGGCGCGTACCTACCAGGCCCGTGCTGTACAGCGTAGTACAGAGATGCTTGCCGCGCTCGGAGATCCAGGTGAATGGGTAGTCCAGGGGATACATCATCCAGAAGACGAAGCGATACAGGGGCTTCACTTCAGGGAGGCGGAATTGCTTGATAACCCCGACATCTTCACCTGCCAGCGTCCAGGACGGCTTGCCGACTTGCTCCAGTGCAAGCTTGAGATGCGGGATGTTCCGCGGCTTCACGCCAACGAGCTGGCAGCAGACGAGATCGACGGCCAGGCTATCGTGCCCGGCTACCAACACCTGTAGATCAGCTCTATCGCCATAGAGAGGTCCCTCACCGTCCTGTCCCACGCTGCCATCAATGATGGTCAAATCCGGTTTGATACCCAGGTTCATATCGACGATGGACTGGTCAATCCCGAAGGTATGCATCGAGCGGCGATCAGGACGGGGCAGTATACCCATCGGATTTTTCATGCCCAGCGTCATGGTCGAGACGACATGTGTTTTCAGAACGGGCAAGTTAATCAAGCAGGCCTCGTTGAGGATACGTGGGACGTGGAAGCGGCGCAGCTTCTTCGCGCCAGCTGGTTGCACTGGGACCCAATCCTGCTCATTGCCTTCCGGGTCTATGCGCAGGATGCGTATACCATGCTCCTGGCAAAATTGTTCTACTCCCAGAATGGTATAAGTGGCCTCGCGGTCGAACTCGGTACCAGGCATTTCGCAGAGCACTGGTTCCGCTCCACAGGCCTGCACCTCTTCCGCTACGGCCTTGAGCAGGGCAAAGCTGGTAGTCGAACCTGTCTCGGCGCCGCGACCAGCCACAAAATTCGGTTTGAGGATGGCGATCTTCGCGCCTTTGAGGACGGAGGCCATACCCCCTACCTGTTCAATCACGCGGTGTGCTGCCTCTTCAATACCGTCAAAGGTGCGTGCAATAGCGATTGTATCGGTCTCTGGTTGTGTTGCTACCATAATTTACGTTTTCTTCCTATTATTAAATATGTGATTGACCTGGTAAACCTGCATGGCGTATTGTTGATCAAACGCGTTTGGACGAAACTCGGCCACAAGCGATGCATGTTGTAATGCCTTGTTGACCAATTCCATATTACCATGAAGGTGCTCGATATCGCGCAACATAGGAGAATCGGTTACTATATAGTCTATGCGGTTCCAGTCATTTTGCAAAAGAGTGTCGTGTATCTCCGGGTCATATGCTACGTTCCAGTAGACATGCGCGTAGGGGTAGATCGTCCCATCGCCAACGCCCGCGCCCCCCTCCTCATGTAAATCGGTGAAGAGATAGCTGTTGATGACGATGACATCGCTATGTGGCACGTTGTTCCGTATCCATGCCAGTGCTTTGACCTGTGGCGATGTCAGGTTTGTGGTAAAAATGGTGCTGGAGTGCTGCGCATCATAGGTAACTGTGCCCGTTATAAAAAGGAAGATGAGGGCCACCTGTACTAACTCGATGCGCGTGATTTTGCCTATCCACTTCGTCATGATGGTAATGGCCGCGGCAATATTGATGGCGTTAAATGGCAAAAGAGGGATAATGTAGAAAGGGAATGTCACGCCATTGCGCAGGAAGAGCAGGGAGAAACTGATTGAAATGAGCGCGAGCAGCAGCAGCTTGCGGTTCCACCAACCGGCTACGAGATTGAAGAGCATGGCGGCTACGCTACAAATAATGAGCAGATAATCTTGCTGTGCCCAGATGTTCCAGGCAACTACCACGTCTCCCTGGTTCTGGCCGCGTTGGAGCTGTCCAATATAGGTGCTGAAGAGGTTCAAGTGCGGGTGATGATCCCAGGGCAATATGCCTGTTGGCAGCAGTTCTCCTTTTAAGGTTGCCATCAAAACGAAACTGGAACCCATCGCGATCACGCCGTAGGTGAAGGCCACCAGCGCGAATTTGCGCTGAAAGCTAGTGGAGTGCAACCAGACCGCGTAAATCATGGCAGGGAAGAAGAGCAGGAGTACCTCTTTTGAGAGCAGGGCTGCGCCGAAGGAGATGGCCGAAAGCACAATGAAAAACAGCCGACTCTCCCCGACAACGAGAAGGTACAGCGACAACAGCAGCCAGAAGGTCGCGACGTTGTCCAGTAACACCTGCCGTTGATAGGTGATGCAGAGCGGCGAGAGTGAGAAGATGACCATGGCCAACAGGGCGCCAGTGCGGCTCCCATGCAACCGGCGGAAAATCAGGTAGACCAATAAAGCGCTGCCGGTTGCGTAGAAGAGCATCAAGACGCGACCAGTATTCACCGCGTTACCAAAGGTAAAGAGGCCGCCTGTCAACTGCACCCATGCCGCGATCTGTATCCAGGCCAAGGGCGGGTGACCATAGCCGTAAGCATAGGGCCAGATCTTTCCGTGCAGAATGGCCCACGCGCTCGACATATAGGTACCCTCGTCAAGCCCATATTGCGGGTAATTGAACAGATTGAAGGCATGCGCTGCGAACGCGATAATCAGTCCTACAACCACGACGATGGCCTCGGCCCATACTGGTAAAGGAAACCTTTTCGGCTTAATGGGATTAATTGATTCCAGATTGGGCATCATGCGCGTCTCGCTGTTGGCAATGCGCATCTCTTGTTCGGGTGCCAGCCTGGGCATCAACGTAGTCTGGCCGGTCCTTCTCCGCAGCGGGTGAGGGCTTTGACCGCGTCGATTCGTGGTGCGCACATAAAAATTGGGTGCACGGTGCAGGATAACGTGGCCGTTCTCAATCGCAGGCTCCTGTACCTGGGGATTACGGTTGGTAGCAGGTCGCGTAGGTTGAGCGGGTGGGGCAGGCTCCGTGACAGCAGATAGCTGTTCAATGCCGCTGGGAGCAAACGATTTACGGGGCGTGCTCTGTTGCTTTTCAGTAGATGGTACAGCAGGTTGGGCAATGAGAACAGGACGAATAATATGCGATGGCACAATGCTAGGGATGGGAGCAGCAGGGACAGGAGTAGGGGCAGCTTGCCCATAGCTCGCGGGAGAGACCTTGCGCCGCACCGAGCGCGTTACCTTTAGTTCCGCTGGAGCTTGTCGCTGCTCTTGTGACGGTTGTGACACCTGTGAATCTTGTGAGGATGAGGAGGTTGTCATAGCGCAGCACTCGATCTCTGCGTAGCAGAGCTATTGCGGTGCTGGCCAATGTGGGCCGTCTTTTCCCAGTTCGACCTTCCTTGTGTGAAGCGGAAGACTGCTCGTAGCGCGCCAAAACTCAGCAGCCATTGATACGGAAAAAATGCCACGATCATAATCATGGCTTCATGCCAGTTCCAACTGCGTTTGTGCACCTTCAGAAATTCGTGCAGACCTGCCAGGTCTATAAAAGCGGTCAGGATAAAGCAGTAGAACGGCAAGAAGGTGAGCATGGCAAACCAGAGTGGGAGTTTGACGAAGAAGAACATCAGCAATGAGATCGGCACCATCAGGGCGAAGAACGCTTGCAGCTCCGGAAGGGTAAGCACATAGAAGGCCAGCAGCCGCTGCGAGAACCGTTCAAGCTTCAACCACTCCCCTTTGAAAAGGATCTGCAGGAATCCCTGGTTCCAGCGCGTGCGCTGCTTGATGAACTGCGCGACCGTGTGGGGAGTCTCCTCGCGTGTCACGAACTCGTCATCGTAGATGATGCGCATGCGCGCGTGCGAGATGTTGAGGCGAATGCCCAGGTCAGCGTCCTCCGTCAGGCAGGTCTCGTCCCAGCCACCCAATTGCTCCATCAACTCGCGGCGCACAAAAACCGTGTTGCCGCCAAGGGGCGTCATGCCGACCTGGGCAAAGAAGTGCATGGAGGATTTGAACCAGAAGAAGTATTCTAGCACATTCAAAAAGCAGAACCATTTTGTATTGTGGTTCATCAACTGCACGCCGCTCTGTACGACATCCACGTCATTGTTGAGCATCGTCGTATTGATGATGTTGAGAATATCGGGATGCGGCTCGTCCTCGGCATCGAAAATGGTGACGATATCGCCACGCGCCACCTGGAGGGCCAGGTTCATGCCGTGCGGCTTATTGACGGGGTAGTCACTATAGATGACAAGCTGGACGTTTGGATCACCCAACTCGTCAATTTTTGACTGCGCCTCGGCGATCGTGCCGGGATCATCCTCGCGGCAAATAGCCATGATTTGTAAGAGTTCTTTGGGATAGTTCAGGTTATAGACTTTCTGGATTGTTTCACGGTAGACAGCTTCTTCGTTCTTAGCGGGCAAGAGCAAGGTAAAGGAGAGGCAAGGATCGAGGTAGATCGTGGGCGCGTGGTTGAGCCAGGCATGTTCCGGCACCTCCCAGATAAAGAGGCGCAACCGTATATTGAAGATGGCCTGCGCGGTCATTACCAGGATAATTATGATATAGAGCGCTTCAAAGGTGACAATGAGGGCGGTGAAAAACACTAATTCTCCTTCTTTTTAACAGGGTAGAGCGTTTGCCAGCGTATCGGTTTTGTTATCACAGATCGCATGCACTACCAGGCCGGTACTCGCGTCATTGTCGGCAGGAGCAATGAAGCTGTACGCTTCGTCGCTGCCTGTGCCATTGCGGTGTAAGGTCACCACGACCATGCTGTAACCTTTCAGGCTGACATCCAGGCTAGTCCAGGAAATGTTCATAAAAAGGCTGTTTTGCGCACTGATCTGGGCAAGCTGTGTTGTCGGCGATTTATTAATGAAGAGGAGGCTCACCGTACTATGGCTATCATCCTGCGTGGCATAGACGCTGACTGGATCGCGCTGTGCCGCTAGCGGAACTAGATTGCGCTGCAGATGGGAGAAAAGCTCCATTACGCGAAACATAGGCGTCGGCTGTTGTCCGGCGGCAAACAACGGGTATGGCGTACCTCCGCCAGCCGCCGATGAAAAGGCAACATACGACACCTGCTGGTTCATCAATGTCCCCAGGGTGTCAGCCCACCACAGCGCTGCCAGTGCGCGCGAAGGCGCGAGTTGGTGGGAAGGAGTGGTATTGATAGTGGTGAGCGCGATAGGTACATCGCGCTCCAGGTTCTGCGCAATCAACTGGTGCAGCCCAGGGAGCAGGTAATTCCATTCTCCAATGCTGCTTAAGAAGGCATAAGGCGTCTGTGCGTTGGCAAACAGGGAGCGGTGAAATGAGACGCCATCAAGTACAGTAACATTATTGGCTCTTTCATACGCCCCGACACCCTTGAGAAATCCCTCCATCCATAATGCTCCATTGGCGTCTCTCGGCCCGGCACCAGGGCCATAGAACTCACTGATCTCCGGGCCAAAAACCTTGATGGTTGGATCGGCGTGGTGCATAGCCACAGAAAACTGGATGAAGTCCTGCACATAATCTCTGACGGTATAGCGCTGCCCCGTGGCGGGATTGATCAGTGTGTCCGGCTCGTTTCCCACCGTCCACAATTTGACGGGGTGAAAGGGCACGTGCGCGAAGTTTCCTACGCGCTGATTACTATGAGAATTATTGAAGAAATCGACCCACTGACTGGCAACACGGGCGCGGTTCTTGATGTCTGCCAGTTCAGGAAAATTGCCGCCAATGGGACCGGAGAGGCGCACCTGGATCATGCCATCGCTATTCACCTCTTGTAACAGCGTATTATAGGCGTCGAGTTGATCGAGAGTGAGATAGTGCTCCTCCCCCCACGCGCTGCCGGGGAAGCGCAGGAGCTTGATCCGGGCATCTCTAAAACCCTCTATCAGCGGCGGACTGTATTGCATAAATCCACCGGCATTATCTTGCGAAGTGGTGCCGATTTCAGGAAAGACGTTGACGCCAAGAAGCGCTGGACTGATTGGCAAGCTCTGTCGCAGGTCCAGCGTCATCACCTGCTGGTTGCCAACGTGCACAAACAACTGGTCATTGGTGGCGCTTACTCCCGCGGCAAAGCGTACCGCGGCAAAGATCAACAAGAACAGCAGGAGCACACTGAGCACGACAATTGTACGTCGCTGCCAGCGCCGAGCAGGAGAGGGACGATGCTCGATACTGGAATGACCACTACTGCTCCCCCGGTTGATGTCGTTCCTGACTACCATACTGTGCTTCCTCTAGAATCAATAGCTAAAGCTGATTACCCACAAAAAATTTCTATCTCATTAAACGTGTTGGTTGCACTGTTGTCGTTGAGGGTGGGATATTTGGCTTTTTGGGGGAATCAGGTTTGAGTAGAGGAATATACCTTGCTTTATTGATGACTTTTATCCCCATCTTAAGAAATTCGGGCATAAATGTATACGCTCAGGTGTTATCTATGATAGAATGAGACAAATACCATGCAGATTGTCAGGTAGAGGGGTATCTTGACGTCGGGGTCCCACTAAGAGACAATCATGCTCGTAGCTCATAATCAACCAATATAGAATTCTCGCGGGAGTGGTCGTAATGAAAAAAGGAATCCATCCAAATTATATCGAGTCTACAGTCAGTTGTGCCTGTGGCAACAGTTTCAAAACATTGAGCGTCAAACCTGTCATGAAGGTGGATGTATGCTCAAATTGTCATCCATTCTTCACTGGACAACAGCGCATCCTTGACGCGGCTGGTCGTGTGGAGCGTTTCCGCAAACGCTTCAACTTGCAGGAAGAAGCATAAAAGGTTTCCATCCTTGCCAGGTGAGGGTGAACCAGGCCAGGGGCAAGCCCCTACTATACGTAACATAGTCATCTCGGATCGATGCGTTGTATAGTATAGTAGGGGCGACCCTTGCGGTCGTCCTCGCCTGGACTGGCGCGTTATATGGTTCAGATCGGTACGTTGTATATCCCTTGCTCGCTGGCTATTCTTAACTTTATTTATTTTGCGCATGAGGTGAGTGGCTTGGAGAAAATACCTCAAAGAACCTTACTTTTCCTCATCGCTGACACTGGAGCCGGACATCGTAGTGCAGCGAATGCTATTCGTAATGCCATCACGCTGATTTCTCAAAAGGAGCAGGAAGAATGGCATGCACGTCAACAAGATGTTTCTGACTCCACTATTGACGTTCAAGAGCAGCCTACGGCTGATGTATTGCCAGCGCCGCCTACGTACCGCATTGAAATTGTCGATGTCTTTGAAGAGTATAGCCTCTTTCCACTGCGTGAAGCGGTCAAACTCTACGGGCCGACCATTCGCTACAACCCTAAGATTTACGGGCGCGTCTTTCGTATGAGCAATGAACGACGTGGTGTGTCGGCGGTACAATCTGTCACATCGCCTCTCATGCGCAACGGGCTGTTACGCCTGATCACGGATGTCCAGCCCGATGTTATTGTCTCCATCCATCCGCTGCTCAATCACGTCACCATCAAAGCCCTGCAAGACGCGAACCTGCATATCCCTTTCCTCACCGTCGTGACCGACCTGGTCAGCCTACATTATTCCTGGTTTGCCCCTGGCGCTGACGCCTATATTGTGCCAACGGACCAGGCAAAGGAATTGTACCTGGCGCGTGGGCTAGATTCTGAGCGCGTGCATGTGCTTGGCATGCCCATCGATCCCAAATTTACGCGCCCAACTGAGAGCAAACTGGAGCTCCAGCGCAAGTTCGGGCTGGAACCAGGATTGCCGGTTGTATTGTTGGTGGGTGGCGGTGATGGCGCGGGCGGCTTACAGGATGCCGTACGCGCCATTTCACGCGCACATTTACCCGTCCAGTTGTTGATTATCACTGGTCGCAATCGTCGGCTCTACGCGTACCTCCAGCGTATCAAGATAAGTTTCCACGTGCCGGTGAAGGTCTTTGGTTTTGTGCAGAATATGCCGGAGATGATGCGTGCCTCCGACGTGATTATCACTAAAGCGGGGCCGGGAACGATCAATGAAGCGTTGGCATGTGATCTTCCCATCATTCTGAGCGGGTATGTACCGGGTCAGGAAGAGGGAAATGTCGAATTTGTGTTGAAAAATGACGTGGGCATCATGGCGTATGACACTATTGAACTGGTCGATGGGTTGCGTCGGCTGGTGAAGCCAGGCTCGGCAGCTATGAGCCGCCAGGTGACAAATGCGAAACGCGTGAGCCGTCCCCAGGCATCATTCGATATAGCTCGCTGTATCCTGAGCTTCTTGCCTCCTGTCGCTCAGTTAGCGCCGCGGCAAACGAGGCCTGCGCGCAACCGCCGCCGTTCGATGTCTATGACCTTGCGTTCTTCGGAGGCACGCATTCGAGCTATACGCCGCCGCTTGCCGCGTATGACACGCGTGTCTTTTTTGAAGAGTCCTGTCGTCAGGCGTTTATCGCGTATGCACTCTCCCGGCTTCCCATCTCGCTTTATTCGTTTGAGGGACAGCGACCAGAATCATTTGTTATAATAATTAATGTAGGGGCAGCGGGCTAGGGAGAGGCAAACAGGCAGGGGCAAGCCCTGCCCATACATTTATTTCATAGGGGAAATATTTGGGTGATCGTTGTGGTTGCCTTTCGAGAGGAGATAGATCGTGGCAAAGTTTTACTATGGGGGTCAGGCCGTAATGGAGGGTGTGATGATGCGTGGGCGCGCGTCTGCCGCCGTAGCGATTCGCAAACCAGATCAGAGTATCTATCTCTATGAAGAGGCGCTGAACCCTCGCCTCTATCAGAATCGTCTCTTTCGCTTGCCGTTTGTGCGTGGACTACTGCTCCTCTGGGAGATGCTTGTCCTCGGCACCCGCTTGATGACCATGTCCGCCAATATTGCCACTGGCGCGGTCAATCCAGTCGACCCTACTACCTCTCCTCCTACTCCTGATAATGCTCAACCGGGTATGGATGGACTTCGACCGCTTGCTGGGGAGGCAACCTCGGCCTCTATGTCCGACGACATGGTCCCACCGCAAATCGGCGGTGTGACGCTGGTGATCACGTTGATGATCTCGCTTGGCTTCGCCATCCTGGTTTTTTTCCTGGCCCCACTCTTCATCGCGAGTCTTTTCCATATTCAGGCTGGTGGCGATTGGTTAAACCTGGTGATCGAGGGCGCGGTACGTTTGCTACTGCTCATTGGCTATCTCTACCTGATTGGTCGATTCCCGGATATCCAACGTGTCTTTGGCTACCACGGCGCAGAGCACAAAGCCATCAACGCTATGGAGCAGGGTGATCCACTGGATATTCCTCATGTTCGCAGCGCCTCGCGTGTCCATACGCGGTGTGGTACCGGCTTTCTTCTCATTGTGATGGTCGTCTCGATCTTCGTTTTTGCTTTCGTGGGAACGCCATCCTTGCTGCTCAAAGTGCTTTCGCGTATCGTCCTGGTGCCGGTTGTGGCAGGTATCTCCTATGAACTGATGCGCCTGGGGGCTGCCAACTACCGATTTCGTATAGTCAGATGGCTTCTTGCTCCAGGGCTTGCCCTGCAGGGTTTGACTACTCGCGAGCCTGATGATAGTATGATAGAGTGTGCAATTACCTCGTTGAAACGGGTAATGCAGAGAGATGGGCAAGCTGTTTTGGGTGGTGATGAGAACGAGAGTGCTGGCGAAGCCGCACCTCTACTACCATACGACAAATCGGCCCACGAGGCCCGTGTATTGTAGGGCGGGAGTGGTGTGGATGTGGGGACGCTTGGATCGCCCATTCGCGGCAACATAAGGACAACAACCAGGGAAACGGAGCGGCATGGTGGACCAGGGCGAYGGAGTGGACCAGGGCGATGGAGTGGACCAGGGCGACGGAGTGGACCAGGGCGACCGCAAGGGATCGCCCCTACAATATCACGGAGCGGCTCTCACCGCTGCTTTACGCGTGTGAAGTGGGAAACGTCTATAGTCACCCTGAAAACGGTGTTCTATCGCTTCTGTTGGTGCCAATGGGAGGGAGGCGATGCAGCAGGAAGAACAGGACGATGGGCGACGCAAGCGTCCCCACTCCTCACCTCACCTCTCCCGCCCCTACGAGACGAACTTGCTCCCTTGCTCATTTCACAAAAACCTATTAGTGAGAGGCGGGCGTTTGCCCCGCTCTGAGGGCATTCTGCCCTTATTATGATAAAAAGAGAGAAGAATATTTCCAATATGTCGTCTGATCCAACCATTACGCCTCCCCCTGTCGATGTGCCGAAGGATACTCCTACGTTAGAACAGCCTCCGCGTGTACAATTCTCGGGTGCACGCTGGTTTTTTACCGGGTTGTTACGCCTATCCTACCGCCTCTGGACGCGGATCGCAGCGCGCCTCTTCCCGGAAAACTCAAAAGCGGAGCAACTGGCTTTTGCCTTGCATCTTCCGTTGCCGGACAAGCTCAATATGAGCTGGGTAACGAAACACCTGGCTGTTGGCGGGCGCGTGCGTCCTGCCGATATCCCGATCCTGGCGCATACGGGTATTACGCATGTCGTCGATACTCGTTCGGAGTATTGTGATGATGTACAGGCAATGGCGAAGGAGCAAATCGAACTGCTCCATCTACCCACGCCAGATACTTACCCCTTGACCGTTGACCAGTTGCGGCAGGGCGCGGCCTGGGTACACGAGCGGATTGAAAAGGGAGGGTGCGTTCTTATCCATTGCGAACACGGTGTTGGCCGCAGCGTTCTATTGACCGGTGCTGTGCTGGTCTATGACGGTATGAACGCCCAGGATGCCCTGGCATTGGTGCAGGAGAAGCGCTGGCAGGCGTCGCCCAATTACAGGCAAGTGGCGCGCTTGAGAGAATTTGAAGCGGATTTAGTAGCGCAGCGCAAGGCATAACGATCTATTGCTTGCGCTGCGCCATCCTCCCAGTTACTGGCGGTCACCGCGTTGGCGATGGATTTCACGCTCTCAGATGCCTGTCCCATCGCCACCCCCCAGCCAACCGTTTTGAGCATCTCTCTATCGTTATTGTTGTCCCCTAGTGCCATAATTTCTTGCAGTGGGATACCTAGAGCATCTACTAAGGCCAATACCCCGCTGGCCTTGGAGCAACCTTTGTCCATAACGGTCAATTCGGCGCAGTTGTAGCTGCCGCGCTTGATCGTTGTCCACGTACAGTTCAGCGCGGATATCTTAGGAAGTGTGCTCTGTATCGCCTCTTCCGTCGTGAAAGCAACGACACGCAGGGGATCTGTATGTCCTGTACAGAGCGTTTCATAAGGCACGCGGCGCATGCGCTCGGGATAGGCCGCGAAGTAGGCTTCGATCCAGAGGTTGTCAAGCTCAGCCGGGCCTGTCCATATTTCTTCCGCCAGTCCCTCATTGGGATGAACCACCGGCTGGATGCCATGACGCACCAGTACCTCGACCGCCTCCTGGCCAATGGCGGCGTTCAGGGGGCGGCTCTTGAGAATGGTCGCTGCCGGGTGCTGTACAATCATTGCTCCATCATAAAGAATAATTGGGCCTTGTAAGCCTAGCTCATTGGCAATCTGGGATGTATTACAGTAGCGGCGAGCCGTTGCTAGTGTTACCACAATGCCCGCCTGCTGCGCGGCCTGAACGGCCGCGCGCGTGTAAGGTGTGATCTCACCCGCGGGATTAAGCAGGGTGCCATCGATATCTATAACCAGTAATTGTATCTTTAACGGTATTGTTTCCATACTTCAACCATCATTTTGTACTCCCCACAGGAGTACTTCACTCTTTTTGTAATGACGATGCGACGGACTGTTGCCCGTCGCATGTTCCCTATAATGGGGCTACATTTATTATATGCAATCCGTTTGTGACTGACAAGGGCAATTGAAAGGGGTCTACGGGTTCTCTAGACATTCTTCCCTCGCTTCTGCTACAATGCTCCATATGAGTATGCAAGCAGAGCGACCGAAAAGCGCCCGCGTAAAACGCCAGCCTCCTGGCATGAGCAGTGATGTTATACTACCAGGCAAACTATGGCCGGAGAGCGTGCATGGCTTTCCACTCTTGCCAGATGAGCAGCCTGTCACCACCGTGCGCGATAGTCTCTATGATTTGATTCCCTTTGGTCCGCGCGAAGAAAAGCTGATCGGCACAGCGGCTTTCCTGCGCTTACAAAAGGTGAAGCAGCTTGGCTTTGTCTATCGTATCTGGCCGGGAGCCACCCACACGCGTTACGAGCATAGCCTTGGTTGTTACCACCTCGCTGTGCGGGCCTTACGGGCACTGTTGCGGCGGGGAGAAGATGGTGGCCTGGCAGATATCTCCATTAGCAGCGTGCAGACCCTGGTAGTGGCGGCCCTGCTCCACGATATCGGGCATTATCCTTTTTCTCACACCATCGAGGAGTTGGGCTATCCCATCGCTCTCCACGAAAAAGTGGGGCGTTCGATCATCGAAAGTGGCGAGATTGCTGCCATCCTCGAGCGAGAGTATCATCTTTCGCCCGAACGTGTGGCGGATTTTATTGATCCCCCCAAGACGAGAGCTTTGCCTCCTGATGATGAACTGCTGGGGCACCTGTTGAGCGGCGCGCTCGATGTCGACAAGCTCGATTACCTGCCACGGGATGCACGCGCCTGTAACGTGCCCTATGGAGGTGTTGATGTCGAGCGGCTGTTGGGTTCGCTGCGTATCCACCCTAACGTCAATGGGCGGCGCCGTATCGTCGTTACGCACAAGGGGATAAGTCCTCTGCATTCGTTGCTGCATGCCCGGCAAGAGATGTTCGACAATATCTACTGGCATCACGCCAGCCGCGCTTTCCAGGTGATGCTGATGCGAGCAGTGCAGGAAGCGTTGTTAGCGGGCGCGCTGGACGGCTCACAACTGGTGGGATTGGATGATGCATCATTGTTGCTGTTGCTCGCTCAAGAGCGCATGCCCGCGAGTTCCCGTGTTTTAGTTGCAGATTTAGAAATGAGAAAACCCTACAAGGGAGTGGTGGAGATCAGTCGTATGGCGGGTCGTCTCTTCAGCCGCATGGAAGCTCTTTTCTGGAATGTGAACCGCCGACGCCGCGTTGAACACCTGCTCGCCGCAGAGCTTGCTCGCACGCTGGAGATGGAAATTGCGGACAATGAAGTGCTCTTTGATATTCCCAGGCCTGAGAAGTGGGAGATGGATGTGTGGGTCACTTTTGGCACGCATCCTCCTATTGGCATGGCCGAACTGGTGACATGGGTCCAGGCTACAGGGCTGCAGCCCGATGATCTTGCCAGGTATGAACAACATCAACGCAGGATACGAGTGGTGGTGCCTGAACGTTTGCGGACGCCGCTCCAGTCACATATCGATGATATCCTGCTCCCCATGGTAGAGACGCTGCTGGAAATGGAGTGAAGCTTCACTTGCCGCGCTTCCCTTTGCGTTGATACATCAGGCGCACTGCTTTTTCGTGGACGCGTCGCGCGGGCGCGAATTCTTGATCGAAGTGCAGTGCCCGTTCGGCAGCCTGCGCCGCCTCGCGATAGCGCTCCAATCTATACAAATTGTCCGCCTTGATCGTCCAGACGCGCTCATCCTCCGGCGCCAATTCCAGCAGGCGATCAATGGCCTCGCTGGCCTCTTCAAACTGCCCAAGGGCGCGCAGGGTGCGCATGTGGCTATCCCATGCAAAGAGATTATCGGGCGTAAGCTCGGTAAGTTGTTTTGTAAAAGGAGGAAGCTCGCCATACTCTTCGAGCGCGCGCAGTCCTTGGATCATCTGCGAGAGGCAGAAAGTGTCCTTTGGTGCCAGTTCTAAAGCGTGCCGCATCGTCTCGACAAGTTCATGCATCCTGCCAAAGCGGTGCAGAACGTCTCCCTTTATCTGGAGGGCAAAGAGGAAATCTGGATCGCAGTCCAGGCTCTGGTTCATTGCAGTGAGGGCGCCCTGCAGATTGTTCAAGTTATAGAGAGCCATGCCCTTGTTGGCCCATGCACGCGGGTCTTTAGGGTCGAGTTCGATGGCACGAATGGCGCTGCGCAAGCCATCGGGGAAGCGCTCCTGGATGATCTGTAGCCCGCTGCGATTGATCCATGCCAGCGGTAGATTGGTATCGAGGAGCAATGCCTGGTCGTTAGCGATGGTCGCTTCAGAGATGCGCTCCAGCTTCTGTAAAGCACGCGCTTTTAAGGCCAGCGCTTCCGCTGAACCAGGGTCAAGTTTGTTTGCTTGCTGGGCAGTTTCCAGCATCTCCTGGTAGTGTTCCTGCTTATCTTGTGCCGTGGCCAATGTGAGCAGTTTCTCTTTATCTTCGCTGAGCATAACGCCTGCGTTTTCTGTGTCCAATAGGGAGGAACCTTCCAGGACGACCGAAAGGGTCGTTCCTACTATACACGACAATATCTTTATTTCAAGGGTCTATTATCGCATTATTGAGAGATATGAGCAAGCCTTATGCAAGGAGGGGTCTCCATCCTTGCGGGGGAGTCCGCTACGCGACTCGTCGTCCAAGCCCGCTCTCCCTTCCGTGTCATAGCGATGCAGCCAGAGGCGTATCACATCCTGCCCGCAGTCGTGGATCGTGGCTAATCTGGGGCGTGCTGTAGGCACGGTCCGAGAGCAGCACCATGTGCGCCCGCAGGGCCACGCGGCCCATTGTATGGCGACTCACGCGTTGCACTTCCTCCCGCTGTTCCGCTGTCAGATGCAGATAGATCATCATCTCACCCTCCTGCAGCTCCTGAGAGCGAGAACTGTGCCACAGCTATGCACACTGGCTTCGTTGCGACAGAACACCCTGGGCCAGGCGTTACCCCAGGGCAACGAAATCGTCGGCGTCGTGCCACAGGGACCGCATCTCCGCGCAACTAGCCAGCAAGAAGGCAAGTGTGCCCTGGGCTTCGACGTGGCCCTCCTTCAACACGACGATGTGGTTGGCGCGGCGCAGTGTGACGCGGTGGTGCGAGACAGCCAGGCACGTCACCGTACCGCTGGTGAACAGACGCTCCCACAACACACGCTCTGTCTCGACGTCCAGCGCGCTGGACAGGTCGTCGATCACCAGCAACTCGGCGGCGCGCACTAACATGCGCGCCGCCGCCGTGCGCTGCACCTGGCCACCTGAGAGCTTGACGCCGCGGGTGCCCACTGGCGTCTCCAACCCCGCCTCCAGCGCCTGCACGTCGTGCTCCAGGACGGCGCCCCGCACGGCGGCGGCCAGGGCCGCAGGGTCGTCGGGTAGCCCCAGGAGGATGTTCTGCTTGAGCGTCTCGCTGAACAGGCGCGGCACCTGCGCCGTGTACGCCGCGCGGGGCGGCACAAGGAAGGAGGATGCGTCGTCCACGACGTGGCTGTTCCACCGGATCTCGCCCGCCTCCCGGGGCAGCAAGCCCAGCAGAGCCTGTAGGAGCGTTGTCTTGCCGCTGCCTGTGCGCCCCGTCACCACCGTCAGGGTGCCGCGCGGTAGGTGCAGGTCCACCGCGGCGATACCGCGCCCCGACTGCGGGTAGCGATAGGTCAGCCCCCGCGCCTCCACGAGGATCAACCGATCAGTCGCGCTGCGCGCTGGAGGCGGCACGGTGGGCAGGGGTCCGCGCAGGTGCAGCGAGGTGTGCTCCACCAGCGCGGCCGGTGGAGCACCACCCAACAAGACGCCCATGCGTGCGAAAGCGACACCTGTCTGTCGGTAGTGGGCCAGGAACTTGCCAAGCCCGGCGGTAAAGTCGGCGATGAAGCCCAGGTACGAGACAAACAGGGCAAAGTCGCCCACCGTCAGGCCGCCGCCGCGCAGGCTGCCAGCGGCCAGCAGCATGATCAGACCCGTGCCCACGCTCACCGTGTTGGCCGTGATGGCGTCCAGAGTCTGCGTTGCCAGGCGATCGGCCAGCATGGCTGTACGGCGCTGCTCGTTCAGCCGTCGGAAGCGCGCCACGGTTCGCTCTTCGGCGCCGACTGCCTGCACCGTCTGCACCGCCGCCAGGATATCGCCGATGGCTCCGGTGACCTGGCTGGTGGCCTGGCTGCTGGCTGCACGGTAGCGGCCCAGTGCGGTGCTCGCCCGCCGCGCTACTACCGCCACGACCACGAGGGGCAGGATGGCGACCAGGGTCATGCGGGCGTCGATATGCAGGAGCACCAGGAACGCCCCCACGGCAAACAGGCCTTGGCCCACAATCTCGTCGGTCCAATCCAGGTTGTCCTCGGCCTGATAGGCATCGTCGCGAAAGCGGCTGATGGTCTCGCCTATGGAGTAGGGCAGAGCATAGGCGCCCGGCCGATCCAGGACGTGCCGCAGCAGGTTGCGGCGCAGCAGCCCACTCATCGTGAACCGCAAGATGATTTCGACAAAGCCAGCGGTGAGCCACACGGCCACACGGCTCACGGCGAGCACCACCAGCAGCACGATCAGTCCCGTCGTGCCCACGGGCAGGTGTGCCTGTCCAGTGAGCGTATCGAAGAAGGCGCGGGCGATCAGCCCCGCCAGGAGCGACGACATGTTGAACGCGCCCCACAACACCGCGTGGAGCAGGTAGAGCCAGGGCTTGTAGCGGGCCATTTCCACCAGGTAGCGCCAGGTCGGGTGTGGCTTCATGGGGAGACCTCCTCAGTGGTGACCCGCAGCAACCCAGCAAAGCGCGAGGAGGGGTCGGCAGCGAGGGCAAGCCGCGGCCCGTGCTCGCGCACCTGCCCGTCCTCCAAGACAAGGATGTCGTCGGCGTATGCGATAGTGGCCAGCCGGTGCGCCACGATGATGCCGGTACGGCCTTCGAGCAGTCGGCCCAGCGCCGTATGCATCAGCCGGTCCGTGGCCGGGTCGAGGCGCGAGGATGGCTCGTCCAGGATCACCAGGTCGGGGTCGCCCAGCAAGATGCGTGCACAGGCCAGCACCTGTGCCTGTCCAGCGGAGAGTCCGGTACCGCCGGGCCCCAGCGGGGTGTCCAGCCCGCACGGCAGTTCCCGTAGCCAACTGGCCAGACCCAGGGTATCCAGAACGGCGCTCATCCGCTCATCCGGCACGCCGTCGTCGAAGAGGGTCAGGTTGTCGCGCACGCTGGCATGGAAGAGGTGCACCTCCTGGGTGACCAGACCGATGCGCGGGCGCACCGCCGCGAGGCGGACCGCCCGCAGGTCCACGCCCCCCAAGCGCACGACGCCAGCCAGTGGATCGTAGAAGCGCAGGAGGAGCCGCGTCAGTGTTGTCTTACCGCTGCCTGTGCGTCCCACCACACCCAGCACGCGGCCCGGCTCCAGGGACACGCTGACGTCGCGCAGGACCGGGGCGTCCTCCGCATAGCCAAATGAGACACCGTCCAGCTCCACCGCCAGCGGGCCTGGCGGCAGCGCGACGCCGGGACCATCGGCCACACGCGGTGCTGTACCCAGGAGCGCCTCGACACGGGCTATACTGGCGTCCGCCTGCTGCAGGTCCTGCACTTCGTTGCGGATCTGCTCGGTCGGCCGACTCAGCATCTCGGTACACTGAAAGATCAGATAGACGGTGCCGATGGTGAGCGTGCCGGCCTTGAACAGCATGGCACTTAAGGCAAAGGCGACCGCCGTGCCGAGCGCAAACAGCCCCAGGCTGGTGGCGCTCATGCTGTAGCCCCACATCTGCGCCTTGCGCGTCACGGCCAGCCACGACCGCATTACCTCGGCGCAGCGGCGTAGCACAAACGCGCCAGCCCCGCTGGATCGGATATCCTCCAGGCCTGCCAGGTATTCGCCCAGGAAGCCAAAGAAATCGGCACTGGTCTGGCGCTCCGCGGCCCAGGAGGGTGTGGCAACGGCGCGGATGCGCAGCATGGCTGTCAAGGCCAGCACGACAAAGGGGCTCATTCCCAGGCCTACCCGCCAGTCTACGTGATAGAGCAGCCCGAGCACACCCACCAGCAAGACGCCGTTGCCGAGCACATAGACCACAAACCGTGAGAAGAAGCGAGCCAGGGTGGCCACGTCACCGTCCACCCGCTCGATCAACTCACCCAGTGTATGGGCCGTGTGAAACGTGGCATCCAGCCGCAGCAGGTGGGCGACAAGGTCGGCGCGCAGCGCGTTGGTGGCCGCCCAGCTCACATTTTCGGCCACGTAGGTTTCGGCGACAGCCAAGCCCTGTCCCGCCAGGGCCAGACCCATGGTCAGCAGCGCCAGGACGATCAGATCGCGCAGATCCCCACCGGAGGTGGCCTGGTCGATGAAGTGGCTCGCCACCAGCGGTGTGACCACCTGCACACAGATGGTGCCGCACAGGATCACAGCCAGCAGGCCCATCCGCGGCCCCAGTGGCCGCAGATAGTGGGCCAACAGAAGCCAGTAGCGGTTCAGTGTCTGAAAAGGGTGCATAGGAAACTCCTCGTCTCGCCGCGAACGGCAGGTGATCAGGCAGAAAAAGCGAAGGCATTCTGACTGATCTGAGCCTGGCGCAACAGATCAAGCAGAATAGGCCTAAAAGCACGTTGGGGCATGAAGGTTCTCCCTCACTGCTGGTGAAATCATCTCAAGCACAGGGCAGGTGCAGCCCTGCAAGAGGACACGTCCCCGCTGCGGCTTGAGGTAAGTGGTCAGGAAGCGCCAATAGCGTCTCAACTGAACGTACATAAATCTATTTTCTTCCTTTCGCTCAAGAGCGTTGCAGGTGCATTTTGCGGAACATGAGTACACACGGTATGAGTGTGCAGCATATTCTCTGCTCGAATAGGAACAGAGGATAGCCCACGATGGGGTATGGCTATGTGTGGTGGAGAGCGGTGATGCTGAACGGGAGGCAATTTGCTGCTGCGTGCGATGAGCAGGCAAGCAAAAGGAGCCCTACGAGGCGAAGTGGGCTGGTTGTGAAGAGCGAAAAAGAAGTCTACAGAAGAGAGGAGTACCTCTCTGGAGCCTATCTAATGCAGATTCAGGCAACCTATTGTGCAAGATAAGCAAACTGTTCACAGCCTGGGGAGGCGCGGACCTCAATTACTTGCACATGTAGTCCCTTGAAGTTGCACTAAGGAAGAGTATGGTCGCACTTCTAAGAGCGAATCATAGCGATGACCCGCATGAAAACGACCTTGTTCAGTTGTAGACACAGCTCACTTCGTTTAGCAACATCTTAGCTGTGGTTGATAGCATGATGAATGATACCTCCAAAAACAAGATAGACGAATAATAACCTATGCTTGCCCGAAAGTCAAGGCCCCTCGCTTCTCGGTAACATTCTTATTTGAGTGAACCATCATCCTTCAGTACCATTTTCATTTGAGTTGGCACGGCCCTACATTCTCTCTATCCCTAACCCTTTCTTAATTCCGCTTACATCGTACACTCCGCCTTTTTGTACGTATCCGCCTGTGAATGGGTCCTCGGCCAGGAGCATGGGGGTGTCCAGGTCGATGAAGCGGAAACCGCCGAGTCCAGCGACGAAGTGGGTGGCGGCGGCGATGGCCAGGCGGGATTCCATCATTGCACCGATCATTAGCTGCGTGTGCGTGGCGCGGCAGATGGCTGCGATATCCATTGCCTCCACGAAACCGGATTTCATCAGTTTGATATTGACCACGTTGACCGCTCCCATCGCAATCAAATGGGCAACATTGGCGGCGCTGTAGGCGCTTTCATCGGCGGCAATGGGTACCGTTGTGTGCTGGGTGACGTAGCGCAGCCCTGCGTGATCATCCTTGTGTACGGGCTGTTCCAATAGCGTTGGGCGAATATCGCGGTTGTCCAGGGCCTCTAGACAGATTAAGGCTTCGTTGGCGGTATAGCCCTGGTTCGCGTCTAGCGTCAGCCCGACGTTTGGAGCGCCTTCGCGAATGGCCTCTACACGCGCCACATCATCGCGCAGGTCGCCGCCAACCTTAATCTTGATACTGGTGATGCCCCGTGCGACCGTCTCTTTTGCCAGTTCATAGCCCCGTTCGGGTGTGACCATGGGGATGCTCATATCGGTCTCAATAGATGTGCTGGCTCCGCCAAAGAACACGTAGAGCGGTATGCCGTAAGAGCGTGTGAGGGCATCCAGTAGGGCCATCTCTGTGCCTGCAATGGCCGTCCCCTGGCTGAAGTAAACACTGCGAAGCAACTGCGAGAGGCTGCGCCAGTGGGCCGCGTCTCGGCCTTTGAGCAGGTCCGCGCACCCTTGAGCGGCTGAGAGCGCTGTTTCCTGTGTCTCGCCGGTGCTGGGCGTAAAGGGAGCGCACTCACCATAGCCTGTGCTGCCGTCCGCGAGGGTGATGGTGATGAGCACATTGCGCGCCTCGCTGGTCGTGCCGGTGGCGATAGTGAATGGCTCCAGCATGGGAATGTTTAATGGTTCAATGGTAATTGAACGGATGGTGGTGCCTGACATAGCTTGCCCTTTCGCTCTAATAGGTATCGTTATAGCTTCCAAACCTTCGCATTGCTGAAAGCGACTTCGCCTGAGAGAGCGACGACCCCGATCTGTCCTGATTGAAAGGTGGTATCGCTCAAACTTCTGATGAGCTGTCTGTTTACATACAAATCGATTTGACTGCCGCGCGCGACAACCGCGATCAGATTGCTCCCGCTGCTTTTGATGGCTGCGCTGGAGCCGCTGGCCACTATGCTGGAAGTCCCCAATTTATCGAAGTAGACTTTCAGATAAAAGTTGCCGTTCTCGCCGATGATGAAATAGTACAGGTGCGTGGTCGCGCGGTCGGCGCGAAAGACGATGCCGCTGGAGGACCCACTGATGACCGTTGCCTGCACTTCAAAAGCAAAGTCAGCGAAGTTGGTTGCCAGCGCGAGACAGGAGTGAAATACCCCATTCTGCGGTATGCTGGAGTGATAGCTTCCTCCACTAAAGGTACAGAAGCCGCCGTCTCGCTCTCCCTCTTCCCAGCCGTAACTTCTGCTATTGCTGCTTAGTGGGTCGTTGATGACAAGTGTGCCGCTGTAGGGTGAATAGGGAATGGCTCGCGCCGTGGCGGTGGCTAACCCCTGCGCTGTTGCACTAGCGGAGGTTTTCGCCTGCACTGTTGCCTGTGCAGCGGCGGTAGACTGTTCTCGTGCCTGGGCTGTAGCGGTGGCATGCGCGCCGCCGAAAGCAAAAGGTGACTGCGAGCTTACGATAAAATAGTATGAACCAACGCTGGCCGCGATCAGCAGGAGCGCCAGCAGAGCCAGCGCGGTTAGCAGGATGCCTCTTCCTTTGCGTCGCGAAGATTGTTGAACCTGACCGACGATGTTTCTGTTGTCTCTGCCGGGTTCGGGAAGATGATCACTGACGGTCCGGCTATTGGCTCCAGGTGTGGGAGTTTCCCTATTGGTGCCCCCGTATTTAGCGCCGCTAATCACTGTTCTCACAGCGCTTACGGACAATGGTGGGCGATTATCTTCCGGGGGTCTGGTGGCCACAGTTGCAAACGGGTCGCTGCCGCCGGGCTTGTCCTGAGTACTGGGGACAGCGGGGATAGTGGGGACGCTCGTGTTTTGTGAAGTGAAGTGGAAAGCTGTCGCGTTGCTGTCACGCGTCGCCTGCTGGAAGGCGTGCGCAAAGGCTGTTATAGAGTCGAAACGATCCTCAGGCTTCTTTGCCAGTGCCTGTAAGATGACGGCATCAATCTCCATGGGTAGAGAAGGCGAGTGTGTACTGGGAGGGAGTGGTTCGCTGATGAGGTGCTGGTACATTATCTGTCCTGGACCCCCTTGAAAGGGCAATCGTCCCGTGACAAGTTGGTAGGCCATGATGGCGAGCGCGTACTGGTCAGAGGCGATCACCGGGTTCCCTTCCCATTGCTCAGGCGCCATATAGGAGGGGGTGCCGCGCACAGACTGGCTGCTGCTCGAGTTCGCGGCGATAAATTTCGCGACACCGAAATCTGTCAGGAGCAGGTCAGGCAGTCCCGCATCTCTCGTGGTGCGGATGAGGAAGTTTGGAGGTTTGACATCCTGGTGAATAAGCTGCTGGTCATGAGCATATTGCAGGGCGTCAGCGGCCTGATTGAGCAGGTACGCGGCCTCTTGCGGTGGTAGTGAACGCGTTTCACGTGTCTCGCCCTTTAGGCGCAGCCACGTATCCAGCGAGCCTGCCGGGCAATACGGCATAACCATGTAGGTGAGTGGAAGATCACTGACACGCTCCTCCCCATAGTCAAAGAGGGGCAGAATATGGGAGTGATCGAGCCTGGCGATGGCCTTTGCTTCACGCTCGAAGAGGCGGGCCGCGTCCGGGGTAGCATTGGTATCCAGGTAGGAAATGGCTTCGCCGCGAATCACCTTAATGGCGACCTGGCGATTGATGCGCGTATCCTCGGCAAGGTAGACCTCCCCCATGCCGCCACTGCCAATCAGGCGTAGTAGATGATAGCGGCCTATGTCCAGCCCATCTAGCGGCATTCCATGACCTCTCTGTTTACTTGCGAGCGCTTCTATGCTCTATTTAACGGTGCAGGTATTACTTATTGGCTAACGGCTTGTGCGATTGCGTTGTTTATCCTGGTGCCGCTCTATGGCCAGCTCGATTAGACGATCCAACAATTGTGGATAGGGGAGGCCGCTCGCCTCCCACAGCTTGGGATACATGCTTATCTGGGTAAAGCCCGGGAGAGTGTTGACTTCATTGATATAAACGCGTCCAGTCTCTTTTTCCAGGAAGAAATCCACGCGTGCGAGACCGCTGAGGTCAAGAGCGAGGAAAGCTTTCACTGCCTGACGCCGCACCTCTTCCGCCGTAGCCTGAGCAATCTCGGCAGGAATAATCACCTGGGATTTATCGTCGAGGTACTTGGCGTTATAATCGTAAAATTCGTTGCTGGCGATGACCTCACCGACAACGGAGACTATTGGCTCGTCATTGCCCAGCACGGCACATTCTAGTTCGCGACAGTTGATGCCCTGCTCGATAATGATCTTGCGATCATACTCCGCCGCGACATTGATGGCATGTTCCAGTTCAACACGGTCGTGGGCCTTGTTGATGCCGACGCTTGACCCGAGGTTGACGGGTTTGACAAAACAGGGATAGCTCAGGCGTTGCTCGATCGCGTCCATGATCGTTGCGGGCGAGCGTTCCCACTCGTTGCGTCGGTAGACCAGGTAGTCAACGCCTGGGAGACCGATCGCCTGAAAGACGATCTTCATTTTTTCTTTATCCATACCCAGCGCGGCGCCGAGTACACCACAGCCAACATACGGTACGTTAGCCATCTCCAGCAGCCCTTGCAACGTGCCATCCTCGCCATAGGTGCCGTGGAGCACGGGAAAGATGACATCTAGCGCGCCGTTGTCCTGCAGTTCTGCGCCGTCCTGGAGTGGGATGAGGCGGCGTAAACGAGGATCGCCTGTCAGCGTCACGGCGGTTGTTGTCTCTGTACAGCTAGTTTCGCTGACGTCCTGTTCAGTTGCTATTAAGCGGGCTGGTTCAGTACCTAGTAGCCAGCCCCCTTCTTTGGTGATACCAATAGGCACCACCTTGTATTTATCTTTATCCAGGTTTGCCATCACGGAGGTTGCCGAGGCTAGCGAAACATCGTGTTCACCTGAGCGCCCCCCAAAAATGAGGCCAATCCGCTGTTTTTTCCGGGCCATGTATCTCAATCCTTATGTTGGGACGCCAATGAATGGCGCCCGGGTGGCGTGTCGATTTCCCGCAGGCGGGCGCCATTCATTGGCGCCCCATTTGCACCAAAGTAAGCAATAGGTGAGCATTTCTAGGATGACCGCAAGGGTCATCCCTACTATAGACGTAACCCGCTTCACACATGTGAAGCGGCGGTGGGAGCCGCACCGTGATAAAGGAGGATCGATCCCTTGCGGTCGCCCTGGTCCCTCCGTTGACCATGTTTGTATCCTTCTGTTGGTGCGAACGGGCGCCAATGAATGACGCCCCTACGTTATGAGTAGAGCATGTTGAGCATTGTCTCTATGCACATGCCACGCGATCCTTTGAGGAGCACCATGTCACTACTTTTCACTTCCTGTTTAAGCAGGTCGGCGGCGGTGTGTTTGGCGTCCTCCAATTCTGCGTCGTTTTCGACATCGGCGTTGAAGTAATAAATATTCTCTGGCGGCATACCCGCGCTGATGGCTCCCTCGACATAGTAACGCGCCTCGTCGCCAAGCGCGACAAGGTAATCGACAACGCCGACTAAAGCTTCACCACTGGCGCGATGCTCGGCACGCGCGTAGCGCCCAAGTTCGAAAATGTCTCCCAGGACGGCCCAACGTTTCCCTCCTGGCGCGATGGATGCGTCGTGCATGGCCCTGGTAATGGCGATGATCGATTGACGGTTGGCATTGTAGGTATCATCGATAAGCGTACTGCCATTTGGGCCTGGTTTTAACTCACCACGCCCCTTAGCTGGAGCCAGCGCTTCTAAGCCGGCGCGAATCTCTGGCAGGGACATGTTCGCGGCACACCCGGCTGCTGCTGCGGCAAGCGCAATGGAGACGCCATGCTCGCCCGGTAGCCGCAACTGAACGTGCACTTGTTCCCCCTGGTAGCTCAGCGTAAAATGGCGTCCTCGCAGCGTATCGCCACCAATTTCACTGCCGCGCACGTTTGCACCTTCACCCAACCCATAATATAAAACGCGGGCCTGCGTTTTCTCGCTCATTGTACGGACATTACTATCATCGTAGTTGAGTATAGCGATGCCATCTTTGGACAACACCTCTGCCAGCTCTCGTTTGGCGAGAATAACCCGCTCCTGAGAGCCGAAATATTCCAGGTGGGCCGCGCCTACGTTTGTAATAATTGACCAGTTGGGCCGTGCAATCATCTTACTGAGCCACGATAGCTCGCCTACCCATTGTGCACCCATCTCTAACACCGCGTAGCGATGCTGGGGTTCAAGGCGTAAAAGGGTCAGTGGATAACCAATTTCATTGTTATAGGATGCATATGTTTTGAGCGTGGGGGCCTGTCGGCTCAGTACAGATGCGACAGCCTCTTTTGTGCTGGTCTTGCCATTGCTGCCGGTGATGCCGATGAAGGTAGTTTGTTCCTGGCGTTGAGCGCGGACGTGTGCGGTGGCTTGTACAGCCTTCACAACATCTGGCACAACGATCTGCGGAAAAGCAGCGGCAACCTCATTTGAAGGATGCGTGCAGAGCACGGCAGCAGCGCCCGACTGAGCTACACGCGCAATGAAGCTATGCCCATCGACACGCTCACCCTTTATAGCAACAAACAGGTCACCCTGTCCGATTTGGCGACTATCGTGATGCGCGGAGGGGAATACCAGTTCAGGATCAGGCGATATTCCGTTGTGGAAATGAAGGGTATTATCATTGCCTTGTAGTATGTCGTTGAGGGTGAACATCGCCGTATGTCCTGTCATTTTGCTGCTTGTTGTTTTAGTTGTGCAGATTATACCATACCCGTGCAGCGTGATATACTATTTGAAATGCTAATTGAAGGAGCAGAACAACCAATGCGAGCAGCTATCATCACCAGATCGGGCGGCCCCGAAGTGTTAGAGATACAGAACGTCGAAACGCCGGAAGCAGGCGGCGATTATGTGCGCGTGCGCGTACGGGCGTCGGGAATCAATCGCGCCGATCTCTTGCAGCGTGCCGGGGGATATCCAGCACCAGCGGGTTCGCCAGCACATATCCCTGGACTCGAATTTGCCGGGGAGGTCGATGCTGTTGGAGCGCAAGTACGTATGTGGAAGCCAGGACAGAGGGTAATGGGTCTGGCTGGCGGCGGAGCACAGGCGGAATATATCCTGGCGCACGAGGGATTGCTGGTGGAGATCCCTGAGAACCTGGACTTTGTCCAGGCAGCAGGCGTCCCAGAAGTTTTTATGACCGCGCATGATGCCCTCTTTACGCAAGCCGGTCTACAAATGGGTGAACGTCTGCTTGTTCACGCAGCAGGGAGCGGTGTCGGTACAGCTGCCATTCAGCTCGCTCACGCCACAGGAGCCACGACATATGGCACGTCGCGCACGCCAGCTAAATTGGAACAGGCGAAGCCGCTAGGGTTGGATGTAGGTTTATCCGACAAGAATTTCGCTGGCGAGGTGAAGCGCCTGACCAATGGCGCCGGTGTCCATGTTGTGCTTGATTTTATTGGCGCGCCTTACCTGGAACAGAACCTCGAAGCCTTGACGTTATGGGGGCGCATCGTCTTTCTCTCAACGATGGGCGGGACGCAAGCGAACGTCAACCTTGGCATGTTAATGGCCAAACGTATTTCCATGCGTGGCGTTACTTTGAGAACGCGCACGCTCGAGGAGAAACTAGGGGTGACGCGTCGCTTCGCCACAAGTGTGCTGCCGTTGCTGGCAAGCGGGAAAGTGAAACCTATTATCGAGCAGGTGTATCCACTTGAGGAGATTGGGAAAGCTCATGCGGCAATGGGGGAGAATAGGAATTTCGGGAAGTTGATTTTGAGGGTGGATTAAGGGACTGTGGGGCAGCATCTAGGAACTGCTTTCTGTGATCTCCAACGCTTTCGCCGCTCCTGTACGCACTCCCTCATCGGTTGCTTGCGCTAACGCTTGCAGAGCCGCCATAATTTCATCATCCCGATAGGCTACGCTTTGCAAGATGTGTGTGGCTTGCTGCTGCTCTGCAGTTCCGCCCTCGTGTAATTGGGCAAGTATGTAGTTGCGGCAGAGCTGCAGGTACTCGTTCTCCAAGGAGAGTGTAGCATGACACAGGTTGCGTAACAGCTGGCGATCTGCCGCGTCATCGGGGAGAGCGTAGCCCCACTTTCCCTTGCAGGTGTCGTTAATGGTGGTTACGAGTTGCGTTCGCTTGTCGTTGGGGAGATACTCTTTGCAGAGCCGTATGCACTGGCTCTTCTGGCCTGCATAGCGCCCGGTCTCCAGGGCGAGGATTAGCGTCGCAATCCACGCAGTGATGGCGACGAGCACGCGTGTCCCATGGGGTGCATCTGGTCGAGCGGGCACGACGTCGTAGCCGTAGAACGCTCCAGCGGGATTGGGGTATACTAGCGGGGGTACGAGTGGCGTCATCAAGGGATAGGCGATGCGCTGCCTTTGAAGAGGAATGCTCAGGTGGAGCACACCGGATTCGATTACATCGAGAACGTAACGCGAGAACGGTATAGGGGGAAGCAGCGCGCGTATGTCGTCGCCGTAGACATGCATGCTAGCAACTCGGATGAGCGCGTTGAGGAAGCTTGTCTGCGTCGCCTCTGGCCTCGGCTGGTGTAACAAGTCGTCCTCGGAGTACGCGTGCACGTCGAACTGGATTGGACTGTTGAGTTGGCACTCCGCGATGATGCTGTGGAAGGTTGCGTGCTCAGTTTCCTTGACCGTACCGCGAAAGATGACGAACAGATCGACATCGCTGGAGTTGGGAGAGAGGTTGTGACCGACAGCCATCCCATCACCAAAACTCCTTTGGGTTGAAGCCCCTGGCTTTAGCC
>JRHI01000158.1_pt1 | contig 74842 bp, 75 predicted proteins | sample 215371 | NCBI WGS metagenome assembly JRHI01 (sample SAMN02929681, study PRJNA255918) | sediment metagenome | biome: cave system; feature: Ice Cave; material: Sediment; isolation source: sediment from deep within a dark volcanic ice cave with no known source of... ... | reverse complement strand
CGCAACACCACCGCATGGACGCCGACCACATTGGACGGCAGCGTCACCGCCGGGCCCCACGAACCCGTCTGGCTGGCTCGGGCCGCCGGGCCCGCGGCGAGTGCCGGCCGTACGACCATGCCGACCGAGACCAAAGCTCCGACGATGACGGTCGCGGCTAGCACGCGTCGGGGGTGAGTTGCCCGCACCTGTGTCCCCTCTCTTGCCCTGACGGGGAGGTGGTCGTCAGGCTGCTGACGTAGTTGGCCGGGTCGAAAATGGTCCAGCTGATGAGCGCGGCCCGCCGACGCCGGTTGGGCCTGATACCCATGGCTCGCAGAGCCGCGTCCAGGTCGTCCGAGGCGGAGAACGTCGACGGCACCGATGAGCTTCCGGGTCGGATCGTCCGCATTGGGTTCCCCCCCCTTCATCCTGGGCCAACGAATAGAACGCCGTGCTTGACGAAAGGGATGACACACCGATCTCCAAATCTTCCCGCGATGTCACCCCAAGAGCGCCCTGAGCCGTACTACCACCGGTGAATGCCGCAATGCTGGTGCTGGTGGAACCGCTCCCGGCGATCGAGGGCTTCGACGACGCGCTCGTCGCCCTCTACCGGGAGCACGCCAAGGACCTGGTGGAGATGCTCTGGGTGTTCCTCGGCGACCGCGGCGAGGCCGAGGACGTCTGCCAGGAAGCGTTCATCCGCCTCCACCGGGCGTGGGGCCACATCAACCAGTCCGGCAACGTCGGGGCTTATCTTCGGGTCACTGCCTTCAACCTGGCACGGTCGCGTCTTCGCCGGCGCATGGTCGCGGTCCGCCGCCAGCCCCGCCCCGAGCGAGAGGCGGCGCCGGTCGACGACCGCGTCGTGCTCCGGGAGGACCAAGCCGAGGTGGTGGCCGCCCTGCGCCGCCTGCCGCGCCGCCAACGAGAATGCGTCGTGCTGCGCTACTGGGACGAGTTATCGGATGCCGAGATCGCGGCGACACTCGGACTGTCGGTCAACTCCGTAAAAACGCACCTGCGACGCGCCTTCGCTGCCCTTGAAAGGACGCTGGAGACACCCTGATGCCTACCCTCGACGAACGGCTGCGCGACCTCGCTCGTGACACCCACAGCCTCGTGGACCCCTCCCCGGAGTTACTCAGCCGCATCCGTTTGGCGACGGCCGACGACTCTCGCCGTCGGGTCTGGGCTCGCCCCGCCTTCGCCTTCGTCGCGGCTGCCGCCGCCGTTGTACTTGTTCTTGCGATCTGGTTACCGCGCGGCTCGGGACGGACAGAACGGGTGACGGCCGTGCCAATGACGACGGCCGGGTTCAACGCCCAAGCCGACCAGGCATGCCGGAACTTCGTCGCCGTCGCCAACCAGAGTGCTGTCGTGTTGGCCACCGCCGACATCAAGGCGAGGGTGCTCTTCGGTGCCACCCAACGGTTGATGGACGAGGTCGACCTGGGAGTGGGCCTCTCGCCTAAGGCGAAATATCGACTGGCGCCCGCCGATGCGCGGCCCGTCCTCGTCGCGGTCAACGATGATCTGCACCGCGCCCTGGACCAGCTACGGGCCGTCGAAACCAAACCCGCCTCCGGTGATATCGCCGCCGCCCAGAATGCTTTCGACGGATACCGCACGCTGACCGGACAGGCTGCGGCGCGGCTAGCGAATTACGGAGCCCCGGCGTGCGCGGCAGTACTCCGGCCGTGACCAGGTCCTAATGCAGCTGCTTCGCCGGACCATTGCGGCCATCGTCGCCGCGCTCGCGTCGGGTCAACGCGCGGGGCGCGTCTGGGGGTCGGGCGGGCGGTGGCCTTGCCGGTCAGGTCAGGGGCCCGGGCACGGGTCCGACCGCCGGTCTCCGTTCCATGCGGTCCTGCCGGGCAGCCTCGCGCTCGTCGTGGGCCATCCACTGCGACAGCACGACGGCGACCGCCACCAGGGTCACGAAATCCCCCGCTCCCCACAGAATCGCGGCGCCGGCCTGCTGGTCCGAAAGGGAATGGGCGGCGTAAAGAGGCAGCCGGCTGCTCAGCAAGGCCAAGCCCACGATGGCGTGGAACGGCACCGCCAGAAACACATACAGGAGCCGAGCCCCGTACGGGAGCCTCCAGCGCGAGGGATCGAGCCCGACGACGGGCCAGAAAAAGAGGATGCCGCTGACAAGGAAGTGGATGTGGACGAGGGCGTGCACCACCGGATGATCGACGGACAGGTTGTACAGCGGCGTGAAATACAGCGCCACCATCGACCCGCCGAAGAGCGCCCAGGTCGTCAGCGGGTGGGTCAGCACCGCCATTGGACCGGAATGTACGAACGCCACCAAGCGGCGCTGGACGGGTCGGTGGCTGGCCTGGAGGGCCAGGGTGACCGGCGCGCCGAGGGCCAGCAGGGCCGGCGCCAGCATGCCGAGAAGGAGGTGCTGGACGACGTGCAGCGCAAAGACGCGGTCGTCGTAGCCGGCCAACCCTGAATCTAGCGCGATGGCTATAACGACCAGACCGGCGAAGAAGGCTGACGTTCGGGCCGTCGACCAGTGCCGGCCCCGCGCCGCCAACCTGGCGGTGGCCGCCGTATACCAGACGGCGCCGGCCACGACCGTCACCGAAGCTAGTGGCGAGATCCGCCAGCCGAGCAGCAACGTGCGCACGGAGACCGACGAGGTCGCGACGGCGCCGAGCGGAAGGCCGACCACACCTCGATGCTATCCCGAGGTGGCCTGGTTATCCGCCTCGAGCCGGGGGTAGGGTCGGCCCGTGACTCAGCGATGAGCCAAGTCGCTACTCCGGGACGCCACCAATTGCATCCGGCCGATCGCCGGCCGAGCATGCTGGCGGTCGGCACAACAGTGTGGTTGGCATCCGAGCTCATGTTCTTCGGGGGGCTGTTCGCCGCCTACTTCACCATCCGGGCCGCGAGCACGGCGTGGCCGCCGCCTGGTGTCAAGCTTGATGTCCTGCAGTCGGGACTCTTCACCGTCCTGCTGGTGGCGTCCTCGGCCACCCTCCAACTCGGGGAACGAGCGCTCGGGAGTGGGCAGCGGACACTGGCCCGCCGGTGGATCGTGGTCACGGTCGCCCTCGGCGCCCTCTTCCTGGCCAACCAGGGATACGAGTGGGGACACATCTCCTTCTCGGCGTCGACCCACGCCTATGGGTCGCTATTCTTCCTCCTGACCGGATTCCACGGGCTCCATGTGATCGGCGGCCTGCTAGCCATGCTTGGCGTTTTGCTGCGCATGGCCGGCCCGCAGGCTGATCCTGGCGAAGGCCCCGTGCTCGAGGTCGTCACCTACTACTGGCACTTCGTCGACGTCGTCTGGATCGCCCTGTACTCCACGTTGTTCCTGCTGAAGTGATCCGGCGCCTCGTCACCCCGCGGCTGCTCTTGCTGCTTGGGCTCGCAGCCATGGTGACAACTGTCGTCGTCGCGGGTATGGCACTACTCGGCGCGGCCCGTACCGCCGCGGCCTCCGTGCCGCCCGCCACCTCCAGCCGGTCGACGGCGGCCACCCCAGCCCCGGCCTCGCTCGGCCAGGTGCTGTTCGAGCAGGCGTGCGCCAGCTGTCACGGCGCCGACGCCAAGGGCACAAGCGCCGGCCCGACGCTCATCGGGGTGGGGACCGCCGCTGTCGACTGGTGGATCTCAACCGGACGCATGCCCCTGGCCGCGCCCATCACGCAGGCGCCTCGCAAGCCTTCGCCGTTCAGCCCGGACCAACGAGCCGCCATCGTCGACTACGTGACCTCGCTCGGCCCCGGTGGACCGGCCATCCCCACCGTCGACCTCGCGCATGCTTCGCTCCAAACCGGCGGGGAGCTGTTCCGGACCAACTGCGCCGCCTGCCATGGAGCGGCGGGGATCGGAGGCGCGCTCGCCCGGGGTGCATACGCCCCGTCCCTCCGCCGGGCTACCCCGTTGCAGGTGGCCGAGGCCATCCGTATCGGCCCCGACAATATGCCGGTCTTCGATCAGCGCACCCTGAGCGCCAGCCAGGTGAACGACATCGTCGCCTACGTGGTCTATCTGCATCATCCCCAGGATCGGGGCGGAGCCGGGCTTGGCCACATCGGCCCCGTCGCCGAGGGGTTCGTCGGCTTGTTATTCGGGGTGGCCGGGCTCATGCTCATCGTCTACTGGATCGGTGACCGGACCGGGGCCGAGGCGTGACGAGCGCGGGAGGCGGTGAGTGACCGAGCCCCAGCCCGGCCGGCGACCAGAGCAGTTGATCGCCCTCGGCTTCATCGTGGCCATCGTCGCCGCGCTCGCTCTCGCCGGCGTGTACTTGTCAGGCGGACAGGCCCAGGCCGAAGGGGTGCTGCTGGCGCTGGCCCTGGGCGGGCTGGGCTTCGGCATCACGGCTTGGGGCAAGTACCTGATGCCCCAGGGACCGTACATCCAGGCCCGCGAGGAGCTGACGTCGACGCCAGAGGAACGCCGAGCGTTTGGGGCGGCATTCGAACGGGGCGAGGCGGCGTTCGGGCGTCGCGCCCTCCTCCGCCGGTTACTGGCCGGCGCCGCCGGTGCCCTGGGGCTCGCCCTCGTCTTCCCCATCCGCTCCCTGGGTCCAAATCCGGGACGCAGCCTGGTCGCCACCTCATGGCGTCGTGGTAGCCGCATGGTCGACCTCGACGGCAAGCTTCTGCGGGCGGACACGCTGGAGGTCGGGGGCGTGGCCACCGTGTTCCCCGAGGGCCACACGGACGCGGCCGACTCCCAGGTCCTGCTCATCCGGGCCAGTGATGCCCCGATTGTCACCCGCCCGGGAAGAGAGACGTGGTCGCCGCGGGGCAATCTCGCCTACTCCAAGATCTGCACCCACGCCGGCTGTCCGGTCGGGCTGTACCAGCAGCAGACCCAACAGCTGCTCTGCCCGTGCCACCAGTCGCTCTTTGACGTGCTGCGGGGCGCCAAGCCGGTCTTCGGACCTGCGCCCCGGTCGCTGCCACAGCTACCGATCGCCGTCGACGACAGCGGCTACCTGGTCGCGCAAGGGGACTTCACCGAACCGGTCGGTCCCTCGTTCTGGAACCGTCGATGACGACCGACAAGGACAGTCGTCCGCCGCGGCTTGCTCGCGTCGCCCGTTGGACAGACGACCGCCTAGCCGCTTCACGTTTCGTGCGCAGCGCGCTCGACAAGATCTTTCCCGACCACTGGTCGTTCATGCTGGGCGAGATCGCCATGTACTCGTTCGTGGTGCTGCTCCTTACCGGCACCTACCTGACCTTCTTCTTCGTGCCCAGCCTGAGAGACGTTGTCTACCAGGGTCCCTACGCCCCGTTGCGCGGGGTGCACATGACGGAGGCCTACAAGTCGACGATCGACATCAGCTTCAGCGTCCGCGCCGGGCTGGTGATGCGCCAGATCCACCACTGGGCCGCAATCGTGTTCATCGGCGCCATCCTGGTCCACGTGTGCCGAGTGTTCTTCACCGGCGCATTTCGGCGGCCGCGCGAGCTCAACTGGATAGTCGGCGTCGCCATGCTGGTGCTCGCCATTGTCAACGGGTTCGCTGGGTACTCGCTCCCGGACGACCTGCTGTCGGGGACCGGTCTGCGGGTCGCTTACTCGATCATCTTGTCGGTGCCGGTGGTGGGGACCTGGAGCGCCTTCCTCATCTTCGGAGGGGCCTACCCGGCGTCGTCGATCATCTCCCGACTCTTCGTCGTGCACATCTTGATCGTGCCGGCCCTCATCGTCGGACTGCTCACCGCCCACCTGGCCATCATGTGGCATCAGAAGCACACCCAGTTTGGCGGCCGTGGCCGGACCGAAGACAACGTCGTCGGTTCGCCGCTCTGGCCCAGCTACGCGGCCAAGAGCGTCGGACTCTTCTCGATTACGGCGGCGGTGCTCGCCGCCCTCGGTGGGCTGGCTCAGGTCAACCCCATATGGATCTACGGTCCGTACACGCCGGCCCAGGTGAGCTCGGCATCGCAACCCGACTGGTACATGGGATGGCTCGACGGGGCCTTGCGCGTCTGGCCGAACGTCGAGATCCGCCTCTTTCACCACACCGTCGGCAACACGTTCTTTCCCGGTGTGCTCCTGCCCGGGATCACGTTCACGCTATTAGCCCTCTGGCCCTTTCTCGAAGCCCGTTTCACCGGGGATCACGAGCCTCACCACCTTCTCGACCGTCCCCGCGACCGGCCCTTCCGTACGGCGATGGGCGTCGCCGCGCTGACCTTCTACGTCGTGCTCTTCGCCGCGGCTGGCACCGATGTTCTGGCCGTGTACCTCCACATCTCGGAAAACGCCATCATCTGGACGTTTCGAGCGCTCGCCCTCGGCTTGCCGCCCATCACTGCCTGGGTCGCCCACCGGTTGTGTCGCGAGCTGGCCGCCTCGAAGGCCGGCAAGCGCCAGCCGCCCAACATCATCGTGCGCACCCCGGATGGCGGCTACGACGCGCGGCCGTCGGCACCTCTGCGGACCGATTCCGGCATCGAGCCCGAGCCCACCCCCCTCTCCGAACGCGGCTGAACGGGGTCCTCAACCGCTGAGGCCGCTGCCCCGCCGGCTCTCGGCGATGGCGCCGACGAGCGCGAAGAGGATCAGCAGACCGCCGGGAAGCGCACTCCACAGGCCGAAGACCAGTCCGTCCAGCGCCAGGATGGCGCCGGCGGCCAGCGTTACGGGCCAGATGCTCGAACCAGGGAAGGTTCCCAGCTCGCCGGCTCCATCGGCGGGCAGGGCGTCGGTGCGATCCTCGGGCCGCGGGGTCATGAGCCGGCTTCGCCACAACAGGAACCCGGCGGGGATCACACCCAGGCCGACGCATGCGGCCAGGAGGGTGCTACCCGCGTCCTCATAGCTCGTGAACCAGTACACGATGCCGATCATCGCGAAGAACGCAGCTGTCCCGGCGAAGATGAGTCCCTCGGTCTTCAACGGGCCGCAGTCTCCTTCGGGTGGCGGAGATCCCACAGGGGCCGGTCCGACCGAATCGGCGGCAACGAGGTGAAGTTGTGCGGAGGCGGAGGTGACGTGGTCGCCCACTCCAACGTGTGGCCCGCCCATGGATCGTCGCCGGCCACAATCGGTTTGCGCCAGGACACCCACAAATTCCACAGGAACGGCAGGGTCGACATGCCGACCAGGAAGGCGCCGGCGGTCGACAGCCGATTGAGGAAGGTGAGGTGGTCGCCCGCACCGTAGGTGACGACGCGCCGGGGCATCCCCCGCAGTCCGAGCTCATGCTGAGGGAGGAAGGTCAGGTTGAACCCAACGACCAGCAGCCAGAAGTGGACCTTGGCCCACCCCTCCCGCAGCATGCGGCCGGTCATCTTGGGATACCAGAAGTAGATCGCGGCAAAGCCCACGAACACCGCACTGCCGAAGAGCACATAGTGGAAATGGGCAACGAGGAAATACGTGTCGTGAACATGGAAGTCGACGGGCGGCGAGGCCAGGAGTACGCCACTTAATCCACCGAGCAGGAACACGACCATGAATCCGATCGAGAACAGCATGGGGCTCTCGAAACTCAGCTGACCGCCCCACATGGTGCCGATCCAGTTGAAGAATTTGATGCCTGTCGGTACGGCAATCAGGAACGACATGGCGCTGAAGTACGGCAGCAGCACCGCCCCAGTGGTGAACATGTGGTGAGCCCAGACGCCGACCGAAAGCCCGGCGATGCTGAGCGTGGCGAACACGAGGCCCTTGTATCCGAAGATCGGACGCCGCGAGAACACCGGAAATATCTGCGTGGCCACGCCGAAGAAGGGCAGAACGATGATGTAGACCTCGGGGTGGCCAAAGAACCAAAACAGGTGCTGCCACAGGATCGGCACGCCGCCACCCTGCACATCGAAGATGTGGGTCCCCAGGTGTCGATCGGCGAAGAGCAGCGCCAGGGCGCTCGTCAGGACCGGGAAAGCCAGCAGCGCGAGGAGAGACGTGACCAGCATGTTCCATACGAAGATCGGCAATCGGAACATGGTCATGCCTGGCGCTCGCAAGGTGAACACTGTCGTCACGATGTTGACGCCCGTCGCGACCGTCGAGAGCCCGGCCAGGACCAGGCCGACGATCCACAGGTCCGCACCGACACCCGGGGCGTGGACGGCATTCGACAGCGGGGCGTAGGCGACCCATCCAAAGTCCGCCGCGCCGGACGAGGTGAGGAAGCCGGCGGTGACGGTCACACCGCCGCCGAGATAGAGCCAGTACGACAGGGCATTGAGCCGCGGAAAGCTCATGTCCGGCGCGCCGATTTGCAGGGGGACGAGGTAGTTGGCCAATCCGAAGGCGAGCGGCGTGGCGAAGAAGTACATCATCAGGGTCCCGTGCATCGTGAAGATCTGGTTGTAGGCCTCCGCTCCGACGACGTGGTTGTTGGGTCCCGCCAGCTGGGTGCGTATGACCTCGGCCAGCAGACCGGCCACGCAGAAGAAGACAAACGAGGTCACCAGATAGCTCTTGCCGATGACCTTGTGATCCGTCGATGTAAACCAATTGAGCAAGCCGCCGGGATGGGCGGGCTCTTCGGGATGACCAATTCCGGCGGCCGGAGGGGCGGCGAGCGTGGTCATGATGTCGGGTTGTGAGGGTGAGACGCGATCCAGGCTCGAAACTCGCCAGCACTCACGGCGCGCACCGAGAACAGCATCTGGGCGTGCCGGATCCCGCAGAAGGTGGTGCAGCTCCCGCCCCACACGCCCGGCTTGGTGACGTTGATGTCGAAGTGGTTGGTGATACCCGGCTGAGCATTGCGCTGAAAGAGGAAGCCGGGAACGTAGAAGGAGTGCACCACGTCGGTGGACACCAGCGTGATCCCGACCGTCTGGTGGACCGGCAACACCATGACCGGCGGAGCGTTGCCCTGGGAGACGACCGCCACCCCGTCATCGACGTAGTTGAACCGCCATCCCCACTGAAAGCCCGTGACCTCGATGCGCACGTCGGGATGGGCGCTGACCCTGTTGACGCGTTGCTGAGTGGCGACGGTAACCGCGAACAGCACGGCCACGATCACCACCGGGATGCCGGTGAACAGGATCTCGACCCAGTGGACGTACTGACGCTGCGACGGCAGCTGGCTTGGATCTCTTCGACGGCGGCGGTAGCGCACGATCACAAAGAAGATCAGCGCCCAGACGATGGCGCCGACCACGAGGGCCGTCGTGGCCATCGCCTGCCAGAGTCGGTACGTGTCCTGGCCCTGCGTGGTCGCACCGTGCGGGGCCCCGTACCCGGGCACCTGGCAACCGCCGAGGGCCGCGGTCAGTACGACGACCGGCAGCAAAACCCAGGGGAGGCGGCGAAGGCGCCGAGTCACGCTGCGAGCATTACCCGCGGTCGGCCTGAGCGCAACGTCGAAGCCCGCTCAACGCCGACGAGAGGGACCGACCGGGGGCGCAGAACACGACAAATCCCACCCAGGGGGAAAAGGGCCGAGCCGCGGCCGACACCGAGCAGCGCTAGTCCGGCGTTGCTTGGCCGGTGACCATCGTCGGGGAGGTTGACTCCACGAGCTTTGTCGGGGTGATGAACGTACTGCTCGACGCGGTATTCGAGGGAACGGGAGACATCCTCGTCGATATGACCGGCGTGACCTTCATGGACGCCCCCGGTGTACCACATGCTCTGGAGAGCGCTCGGGCGTGGTTGCACCGCCGGCGCCGCACGATCGTCCGGACTTCGGCAGCCGCGCGACGACTTTTGGAAGCAGTTGGCGCGCCGCACTACCTGGGCCTGGTAAATGACCTGGCCCTGAGCGGCTGAAACGAGCGGGCGCGGCGGGCTCCCCCACGGGTTTGGGCCCGGTGTTAGACAATGCGCATGGACGTGCTGGTCGTCGTAGGCGAGGGTCCGGCGCCTCTGCGTTTGGCGACCCGGGCCCGCCACGTGCGCCTGCAGCCGGCCGGCGAACCGCTTACCGAGCTGCTGGGCGATCTGCGCGCTCGCATTCCCCGTCGGATCGGCGTCTGCGGTCCGGTCGGCGACGCCGCTCGAGTCGCCAGCGAACTGCACCGAGCCGGCCTTCCGGTCGAGCTGTTCACCGACGACGCTCTGCCCGATCGCGTGGCGGCGACTCTCAAAGGGGTCGATGTCCGTCCTCTGTCCGACTCCGGGACGCCCATGGACGCGGCCGAGTCGCTCCTCGACCTGATCGGCCATACCCCCATGCTGCGCCTGGACCGTACGGCCAGAGATCTCGAGTGCACGCTGTTGGCCAAGCTCGAGCTCTTCAATCCGGGGGGATCCTCCAAAGACCGCCCAGCGCTGGCCATGATCGACACCGCCGAAAAAGACGGCCGTCTCCGGCCGGGCGGCACGATCATCGAGCCGACCAGCGGGAACACCGGGGTGGGGCTGGCCATCGTCGCCGCTCGCCGCGGCTACAAGTGCATCTTCGTCTGTCCCGACAAGGTGGCGTCGGACAAGATCGCGCTGCTGCGGGCCTACGGTGCCGAGGTGATCGTCTGTCCCACCTCGGTGCCTCCGGAACACCCCAACTCCTACTACTCGGTGTCCGACCGATTGGCTGCCGAGGTCTCCGGCGCGTGGAAGCCCGACCAATACCACAACCCCGATAACCCCCGGGCACAGTACGAGACAACCGGGCCGGAGATCTGGGAGCAGACCAAAGGGAGGATCACCCATTTCGTTTGCGGTGTCGGCACCGGCGGCACCATCTCCGGGGTGGGCCGCTACCTGAAGGAACGCGACCCGACCATTGAAATCGTCGGAGCCGACCCGGAGGGGTCGGTGTACTCGGGTGGCTCCAGCCGGCCGTATCTGGTCGAGGGCATCGGCGAGGACTTCTGGCCGACCACCTACGACCCGTCCGTCGTTGACCGTATCGTCGCCATTTCTGACGCCGACAGCTTCGGCACGGCCAGACGGGTGACTCGTGAAGAGGGTCTGCTGATCGGAGGCTCGGGCGGGACGGCTATCGCGGCGGCATTGCGTATCGGACGGGACCTTCCCGCCGACGCGGTGATCGTCGTCCACATCCCAGATTCCGGCCGCGGCTACCTATCCAAGCTCTACAACGACTCCTGGATGTCCGACTACGGCTTTCTGCGGTCCACCGGCCACACCGTCGGCGATCTGTTGGCCGCCCGGGATCCGTCACTGCCCGCGCTCGTGCACACGCATCCGGACGAGAGCGTGCGTCAGGCCATCGCCATTTTGCACGAGTACGAGGTCAGTCAACTCCCGGTGGTGAAACACGAGCCTCCGGTGGTGCTGGCGGAGGTGGTCGGCGCCGTCACCGAGCGCGAGTTGATGGATCAGGCGTTCGCCGATGTGTCCGTCCTCGATCGCCTGGTGGGCGACGTGATGGGTCCTCCGCTGCCAACCGTCGGCGCGGGGGAACCGGTGAGAACGGCCGTCGAAAAACTGGAAGGGGCACCCGCCGTGCTGGTGCTCGACCGAGGCCATCCGGTTGGGATCGTGACCCGCTCTGATGTCCTCACCTCGCTGGCCGCCGGCCCCCTATGAGGCCGTATCCATGAGCGAACGAATAGACCTCACCGGCCTTGGCTTCGAGACGCTCGCCGTGCACGGTGGGTCGGGCCCGGACCCAGCCAGCGGCGCCGTCAACACTCCCGTGTACCTGTCATCGACTTTCAAGCAGGACGCCGTCGGCGCCCATCGCGGCTATGAGTACGCCCGGTCGGGCAACCCCACGCGCGCCAGCCTCGAGGCCAACCTGGCCGTCCTGGAGGGTGCCAGCCACGGCTTTGCCTTCGCCAGCGGGTTGGCCGCCGAGGACGCCGTGCTGCGCCTGCTCGACACCGGCGCTCATCTGATGCTGCCCACCGACGCCTACGGCGGAACCTACCGGCTGGCCACACGCGTCCATCAGCCGGCCGGGCTGGCGGTGGACGCCATCGACTTGAACGACGCCGGCGCCCTGGAGACGGCATGGCGGCCGGAGACCAGGATGGTGTGGATCGAGACGCCGACCAATCCGCTGCTGAGGCTCATCGACATCGAGGCCATCGCCACCGTCGCTCATGACCGTGGCGCGCTGGTGGTGGTCGACAACACCTTTGCCACCCCCTGGCTTCAGCAGCCTCTCGCCCTCGGAGCCGACATCGTCGTGCACTCAACGACGAAGTATCTGGGCGGACATTCCGACGTCGTCGGCGGCTTCGCCGCGACGAGCGATTTCACCCTGGCCGAGCGGCTGGCGTTCTTTCAGAACGCGGCCGGAGCCGTGCCTGGACCCTTCGACTGCTACCTGGTGCAACGAGGCATCAAGACCTTGTCCCTGCGGATGGAGCGCCACTGCTCGAACGCGCTCGAGATCGTTTCGCTGCTGCAGTCGCATCCCGCCGTATCCGCCGTGCTGCACCCCTCGTTGCCGGATCACCCCGGCCACGACATCGCCTGCCGTCAGATGCGGGCCTTCGGGGGAATGGTCAGCTTCCGGCTGGCCGGAGGCGAGGCGGCCGCCATCGACGTGTGTAGCCGGACTCGGATCTTCACGCTGGCCGAGAGCCTCGGCGCGGTTGAGAGCCTGATCGAACATCCCGGCCGGATGACCCACGCCAGCGTGGCTGGTTCGACCAACGAGGTGCCGGCCGACCTGGTCCGGCTCAGCGTCGGGGTGGAGTCGGCCCGCGATCTCGTCGCCGACCTCCGCCAGGCCCTCGACAGTTTGTAGCGGCTGGGCAAGCCGGGGCCAAAGCGGGGCCGGGCGGGTCGAGGCCGGGGCAGGACGGGCGGGTCGGAAATTGGTACGGCTCACGGTCGAATATTCGACCAGTTCGCCGTCTCGGCCCGCGGCGTGAACTGGGCGACCAATCAGTGCGTGGCACCAATTGGTCGCGAGTTCGTCCACGTGCCCCCTCCTAGGGCCAGTCCTTGCCGAAGCGCGGGGAGTCGACGATGCGGCCAGTGAAGCCATCGCCTCGCTCTGCAGCCAGGAACACGACGGCCGGCACGACCGCATCGGGCGTGGCCCAGGCGCTCCAGTCGTAGTCCTCGCCCAATTCCTGCACAGCCAGCTCGGTCTTTACCGCCCCGGGGCGGAGAGCGTTGATGGCCACGCCCCGCTCGGCTAGTTCCGGCGCTACGGCGGTCGTGAACCGCTCCATGGCCGCCTTGGCCATTGCATAGATGGAGAACCCGGGCGGCAGATACGGCGTCGAGGCATGCTCTGCCCCACCCGACGAGATGTTGATGATGCTGCCGCCACCCTGCTTGGCCATGTGAGGCAGCACCGACTTGCACAGCACCAGCAGGCTGCGGATGTTGGTGGCGATGGCCTCGTCCCAGACGCTCGCATCCGTGTCCTCGAGTCGGCCGCGCGTGGGCGACATGGCGTTGTTCACCAGCACATCCACCCGGCCGAACTCCTCGATGGTCCGTTCCATCAGGCGGGCGATGTCATCATCCCGGGAGATGTCGCACCGCACCGCGATGGCGCGGCCGCCGGATGCGGAAATGGCCTCGGCGGTCGCGTGCACCGTGCCCGGCAAGCCGCCCGGTTGCTCTCTGTCGGTTCGCGCCGCGCACACGATCGCCGCCCCTTCGGCGCTCAAACCGAGCGCCAGTCCCCTACCGATCCCACGCGAGGCTCCGGTGACAATCGCCACCTGACCGGCCAGGCGCTTGGGTTTCAGCTTGCCCGCCGCAGTGCGAGCACCGGGATGACTCGTGTCGTCTTGTCCTGGTATTCGGCGAATCCGGGATAGCGCTCCGACTGGAGCTTGAAGAGCCGGCCCCGTTCCTCGCCGGTCAGCACCTCGGCGTCGACTTCGACCGTGTCCGTACCAACCTCGATCGAAGCCCTGGGGTGGGCCACCAGGTTGTGGTACCAATCCGGGTTCGTCGGCGCTCCGGCTTTGGAAGCAAAGACGATCCAGCGATCGCCGTCGGCGAGATACATCATGGGCGAGGTACGAGCCAACCCCGTCCTGGCCCCTTTGGACGTGAGAAGGAGCACCGGCGCCCCGACAAATCCCCCACCGATCTGACCACCATTGGCGCGGAACTCCTTGATCAGCGCAGTGTTCCAGTCAGCCACGGGCGCGACCGCCTTTCGCCGACTCGGGCATAGGGAAAAACTGATCGAGGATCCGCTGGGGGAGGTCGTCGGAGAGAGGACTGCCGGTGATGGTCAGCCGGTGCCACATGATGGCGGCGCCCACGTCCACCAGCAGGTCAAGGTCAGCATCTTCCGGGAGTTCGCCCCGAGCCACGCCCCGTTCGAGGATCGCCCGCATGGCGACTCGTCGCTCGGCTACAAACGTGGTCCGGAAGGCGCGGGCTAGCTCGGCATGGAAACTCTGCTCGGCCGCGAATGCCCGCATAATCCGACCGTCAATCTGAAACTTGCGAAGCACCGCCTGCATCATCTCCAGTAGGTCAGTGCGCACCGAACCGGTATCGGGGGAGACGACATGCTCCTGGCACCTTCGGATGACGGCATCGAGAACGAGGTCCTCTTTGGCCGGCCAGCGGCGGTAGATGGTGGCCTTGCCGACGCCGGCGCGGGCCGCTACTCCTTCAATGCTCATCCCGGCGAAGCCTTCTTCGACGAGCAGGTCCAACGCAGCGGCCTCGATGGCCCGGTCACATGCCTCGTTGCGAGGCCGGCCAGGTCGCGGTCGGTCCGCAACGGCGACGGCGGCGGCGGCGCCCGTGCCGTCAGCCTCCGGCATCAGCTGGCCTCGAGGGCCGGGAAGGGCATCCGGTCGATCTCGCCGAACTCGTCGTCGTCAACGGCTCGAAGGTCGGCATGAACCTCAGCTTCGTTGGCGGCGCGGGCCGGGAGCCAGACGATGACGCCGGTTGCGGCGAGAACCATGACGGCGGCACCGACGAACGCCGACACGTGGAAGGCGGAGACATAGCTGCTGCGAGCGATCGAGAGGACGACCTTGCCGAAGGGACCGGCCTGGGGTGAGCGGGCCGCGGCGACTGCCTGCCCGACACTGCCCTTGACGGTCGCGGTGAGCGCGGCCGGAAGGTTCCGGGCGTGGGCCGCGCTGGTGACGCTGGCGGCATAACGAGACGACAGGATCGAACCGAGCACGGCCACGCCGATGGCGCCGCCGGTCTGGCGAGTGGTGTCATTCATGGCCGAGCCGACTCCCGCCTTGGCACGGGGCAATGCTCCCATGATGGAGTCCGTGGCCGGAGCCATCACGTTGCCCATGCCGAACCCGAGCATCATGGTGACACCGATGACCTGCCATACGGGGGCGGCCACACCGAGTACGCCAAAGACGCACATGGCGACGGCAACAACCGACAGCCCGAAGGCCACCACCACCTTGTTGCCGAAGCGTTGCACGAACCCATGCGACGAGGGCGCCACGATCATCATCACCCCGGCCTGGGGCAACAGAACGGCGCCGGCCTTGAGGGCGCTATAGCCCAGCACCGACTGGAGGTATTGGGTCAGAAGGAACAGCGACCCGAACAGAGTGAAGAAGGTCAGGGTGATGGCCCCACTGGCGGCGGTGAAGCGCGGGTTCTCGAAGAACCGAAGGTCAAGCATCGGGCTCGAGTAACGCAATTCCCACGCCACGAACATGCCCAGCACGGCCGCGCCAACCGCAAAGGCTGAGACGGTTCCGGTTGAGGTCCAACCGTGCGAAGGAGCCTCGATGACTCCGTAAATTAGCGAAGCCAGCCCGATCACAGACAGGACGGCGCCAACCGGATCGAGTTTCGGTGCCGACGGATCGCGTGAATCCGGGATGAGATACCAGCCACCAATGAGCCCGAGGATCACTACGGGAACGTTGACGAGGAATACGGATCCCCACCAGAAGTGGCTGAGCAGGAAGCCGCCGGTCACCGGGCCGAGTCCGATGCCCAGGGCGGACACCCCCGCCCAGATGCCGATGGCCTTACCCCTTTCCACCGGGTTGGTGAAAACGTTGGTGATGATGGACAGGGTGGCCGGCATGATGAACGCCCCGCCGATGCCCATGAAGGCGCGGGTCGCGATCAGGGTGGTAGCCGACCCGCTGAAGGCAGAGCCGGCCGAGCCGACGCCGAACATGGCCAGACCCAGCGCCAATCCTCTATAGCGCCCGAAACGGTCACCGAGCGATCCGGCCGTGAGCAGGAGGCCAGCGAACACGATGGTGTAGGCGTCGACGATCCACTGCAGCTGGCTGGTGGAGGCGTGGAGCTGTCGGCTGAGGGTGGGCAGGGCCACGTTCAGGATGGTGTTGTCCAGGCCAATGACCATCAAGCTGACGCACAGCACCAGCAACGTCAGCCAGCGGCGCTGATACATGACCTCCGGGTCCTTCACACTCGACCGCACGCCGCCACTCCTTTGCTTCAATACGAGGACGTCTCGTATCGATATAGTCACAGTAACCGAAACGGACCCGTCTCGTATTCCCTTTTGCGTCGGCGGTGCATTCGGGTGGGGAAACGGTAAGGGGAGGCGTGCTGGTCAGTTACCCCACCAATCGCATCCCCAGGCCGATGGCTAACACCCTCCGGCCACGCCACCTGTCTCGCTATCGGGACATCGCCCGCTTGCTCCTCACGCACGGACGCATGGACCTCGTCCGCCAAGCCGGCTTGGAGGACGTCCTGGAGACCGGCGACGACCAGAGCGCATCGGTACAGGACGCGGCGGATCTCGCCCGTGACCTGGAGGCCATGGGCCCGACGTTCGCGAAGCTCGGCCAAGTGCTGTCGACACGCGCCGACCTGCTTCCACCGGTCTATCTCAAGGCCCTCCGCCGTGAGCAAGCTCCTGCTGGCCGTGAGCGGCGGAGGGGGCGCGGATGCCGCCGAAGTCATGGTCGGCCTGGGCACAAAGTTGGCTGGCTTCGATCAGGACGCCTTCCGGCGCCGGGTTACCGATCTGGGGACCGGCGACACCGAGCTGGCCGTGGCCGACGTTCAGGCCGGGACCGTGCTGGGCCAGCTGCTCCAGGCGGCGGGCGAGACAGGACTCCAGCCGCCGAGCGAGTTGACCATGATGGGCAAGGCGCTCCTGAACCTCGACGAAGTGGCCCGCATTCTCGATCCGAACTTCGAACCGAATCCGACCATCGAGCGGCACGCCGCCGAGATCATGCGCCAGAAGATGCTCCAGAGCGCATCGCCGACCAATCTCATGGCCGCGGCCACGGACGCCAGGGAGTTCGCCGAAAAGCTTCCCGGCCGGATCAACAAGGTCATGGATGCCCTGACGGAAGGACAGCTCACCCTCAAGGTCCAAGGCATTGATGAACGAGAGCTGATGCGCGGCGTCCAGAAGCTGGCCAACCGCCTGACGGCCGGTCTGGTCATCGCCGCCCTTGTCGTCGGAGCCGCCCTCATGATGCGGATCAATACAAGGTCAAAGCTGTTCGGCTATCCGTCGTTGGCGATCGTGTGCTTCCTTCTCGCCGCCACCGCCGCTGCCTGGCTACTGATGAGCATCGTCCTCTCCGATCTTCCTCAGCGCCGGCGGCGGGACTGAACGTCGCTCAGGAGCCCGTCCACTTCGGCGGCCGCTTGTCCAGGAAGGCGCGTATACCCTCCTGCGCGTCGTCGGCCAGGGCATTGAGCGACATCACATTCTTGGCCAAGTCGTACGCTTGGCGCTGATCAAGGTCCACCTGCCGATAGAAGGTTTCCTTGCCGATCGCAACGGTGAGGGGACTGGCATCCAGGACGCGGGCGGCCAGGTCGTCGACGGCGGCGTCGAGCTCCGCAGCCGGCACGACCCGGTTGATCAAACCCCACTGGGCGGCGGTGTGAGCATCCACAAACGCGCCGGTCAAAAGCATCTCCATCGCCCGCTTGCGGCCGATGGCCCGTGACAGCGGGACCATAGGCGTTGAGCAGAACAAGCCGATCTTCACGCCGGGCGTCGCAAACCGGGCCTCCTCGGCGGCTATCGCCAGATCGCAGCCCGCCACCAGCTGACAGCCAGCAGCCGTGGCCACGCCATGGACCTTGGCGATCACCGGCTGAGGCATCTCCTGGAGCGTCTCCATCAGGACCGTGCAGGCATCGAACAGCTCCCGGTAGAACGACATCGAACGCCCCACCATCTCGGACAGATCGTGACCGGCCGAGAAACTCGGACCAGCGCCAGCCAGGACGATCACCCGCCCCTTCGACTGGCCAAGGGCGGTCGTGAGCTCGGTCATCAGAGAGAGCGACAAGGCGTTGCGCCGGTCCGGTCGGTTCAACATGATCTCGGTGACCGGTCCTTCGTCCTTCACCACCAGATCCTTGAACTCCATGCCGCGAGTATGTCGTACCTCAGTCCCGATCGACACGCCGTAGCTAGGCGCCGAAAGTCACCGGCCGCCAGCGGAGATAAGGTCGGGTCGTGCCCGATGAGGAGTGCCCGCACGGTCTCGACCCTTCGTGGTGCACCTTTTGCAGACAGCGGGCCGCCGCCAAAGCCGCGCCCGCCGCTCCACCCGGTCGCCGTCCAGCCCCCAGGTCGGCGCTGAGAACCCGCCCCGCCCCTGCTACGGCCTCGCCACAACGCCCCGGCGACGCACTCGCCAAACTGCGCAAGGTGGTCTTTCATGCGTCGGCCTACGGCGCGTGGCCGGCCATCGCCGACCTCGGGCTGCGGACGGCCGGCGAGTTGCTTGATGGATCCGGTCGCCCCCATCCGATCGCGGCGCGAGACAAGAACATCGATCTGCTTCTCGAATCCGGACACAACGTCACGATCCGCGACCAGCGACCGATGGTGCGGGCCAAGATCGAGTCCCACCTGGACGGGATCTCGCAAGCCGAGTGGCTCGAAATCCTGAACGAGCGGGTGTTCTTCTTCACGCGGCAGAAGGAACTGACGACGTTGCTCGGCCGGTACCAGGAGTCCGAAGGCCAAGACGTGGTCGTGTTCGATACAGCCAAGCTGCTGGCGGCCGTCGCCTGGACTGAAGTCAGCACGGTCAACTCGAGCGAGCCGGTGCCGTGGACACGCTGCCCGTGCCGGAGCCGCGCCACGTTCTTGCCCATCGATTCGTTCAGGGGCAGCGCTGCCGACATCGAAGAGGTAACCGTGATCGGCGGGATCGACGACGTATCGAACTTGGTGGTCCGGGTCATCCGCTATCACCCCGACCGCACCACCGAAGTGCTCGTGGCTTGAGCCGGGTTACTCCGCGGGACGCTCTTGCCGGGCCAAGTGTTGAAGTTCGAGCATCAAGGGCAGCAGGTAGCCCACGTACGCGCTGGTCAGGATGTAGTCATGGCTGGGGCCGTGCGTGGTCCTGGCGTGTATGTCGATGATCTCAACCCGGTCGTCGCGGGCTTGGTAGGCCTTGGCCCGCTGTACGAGGGTTTCGAGTTCTTCCACCGTCGCCACCTCGAGCCCGAAATGGTCGAGCGACGGAGCGACGAGGTAGGGGTCGGCCGGCAAGAGGTATACGAACTGACCGAACTCGCCGGTGTACAGGATGAGCGGGTTGCCCGACTCACCGGTGTTGTCGCCCTCCGTCCACCCGAAGACCTCGCCGTAGAAGTCGAGCACCGCGGCTCGTCCGGGCTCGTCGAGGATCGCTGGGTCGATACTGATGGCGACGTGGTTGAGGCGAGGCCGGAACGCCCGCTCGCTCACGACGGCATCGCCGGGCTGACGAGGACCTTGCCTGGGATCTCCCCCCGGGAGAGGCGCTCCATGGCCGGGAAAAGGCCCCTCAATGACACGTCGTCCGGTTCGATCAGCAGTTCGAGGGGCATGGTGCCGCCCGCCAGCAACTCGAGGGCGGGAGCGAACCCGTCGGCGTCGTAGTTGTAGGCGCCCATGATGGTCAGCTCGAGGACGATCGTTCGATTGTGGTTCACGCGAGGAGACTCCCGGCCGGTGCCGACGAACATCAGCGTGCCGGCGTAGTCCAGTTGGTCGAGCGCGGCCTCGGCAGCGTTGGCCCGTCCGGAGCACTCGAAGGCGACGGTGTATGGCTCGTCGACCGGCCTTCCCATCGGGGCGCGGGCCAGGGTCTCGGGGCCGACTGCTCGGGACGCGCCGACGGCGACGGCGCGCGCTCGGCGCACCGGCGAGGGTTCGGTCACCGTGATGTCGTCGACACCTCGAGCGCGAAGTGCGGCGATGGTCAGCAGCCCGACCGGTCCAGCGCCGGTGATGAGGACGCGGTCATCAGGCGCCACCGCCGCCAGATTGACGGTGTGGATGGCGATGGCGGTCGGTTCGGTCAGCGCCGCCGCCCGAGTGGTCAACTCATCGGGGATCCGCGCCAGCCGATCGGCGCGAACGCTCACGTACTCACAGAACGCGCCGCGGAACGACAGAAGGTCGGCCGGGGCCCGACGCAAGCACACCGAGGGGCGACCGCGGATGCAGGCCCGGCAGGCGCCGCATCCGGGCGTCGGGGTCGCCACCACCCGGGCGCCCGCCTCCCATCCGTGGACATCGTCGCCGGATGCGACCACGGTGCCCGACCACTCGTGGCCGAGTACGGAGCCCGCCCGGGCATATCCCTCGAGCACCAAGTGGAGATCGGTGCCGCACACCCCGCAGTGGGATACCTGGACGAGGACCTCGTCAGGACGCGGGACAGGGACACCGAGCTCTTGTACCGCGATCCTCCCGTCACCGACATAGACGGCCGCGGCCATTTGGCGGGCCGTCATTACTCGATGGTGGCGGCGTGATCGGGAACGTAGTGGTACAGACTTCGATCCGGGCGGACATAGCCCTGATCGGGCTGTCTGGGCGGCAGGGTGAGAGGCGGTTGGAGCACGTTCTCGTAGGGCACCTGGGACAACAGATGGGCAATGCAGTTGATGCGAGCGCGCGGCTTGTCGTCGGCCTCGACGACCCACCAGGGTGACTTCGGCGTGTCGCAGTGCACGAACATGATGTCTTTGGCTCGCGAGTACTCGACCCAACGCTTGCGAGATTCCAGATCCATCGGACTGAGTTTCCAGTGCTTGAGCGGATTGTTGAGGCGCGCGGCAAAACGGCACTCTTGTTCCTCGTCGCTCACGGAGAACCAGTACTTGGTCAGCAGGAGATTGGAATCGATGAGCAGATCCTCGAAGACGGGGCACTGGCGAAGGAAGAGTTTGTGCTCGGCGCTGGTGCAGAACCCCATGACGTACTCCACCCCGGCCCGGTTGTACCAGGAGCGGTCGAAGAGCACGATCTCACCGCCCGCCGGCAGTTGCTCGACATAGCGCTGGAAGTACCACTGCGTGCGCTGTCGTTCGGTGGGGGCCGGCAACGCGACCACCCGAACCACCCGAGGGTTCAGATACTGGCCGATCCGACTGATGACGCCGCCCTTACCGGCCGCATCGCGTCCCTCGAAGACCACAGCGACCCGTTTACCCTTGGCCTTGACCCATTCCTGCATCTTGACCAGTTCGATTTGTAGTCGCCGCAGCTCCTTCTCGTACCGCTTGCTGTCGCCCTTGGTCACGTCTCCACCGTAGGCCACAAGGTCCTCGACGGCTCGTCCGCTCAATGGCAGTGCCCGGGGGGGACGTCGAGGGACGGGTTCCCATCGAAGAAGCCGGTCGGGACGAGCCAGAAACCGGTCGATTCCACGGGCATGACGGGCCACTCTTCGGGCCGGACGATGTGGGTGACGCCGAACGTGTGCCAGACGACTACATCGGTATCGACGATTGACCGGTCGGCCGCCGTCCAACGGGGTAGCCCGTCACCGCCCTGATGCTGGTTGGGATAGTCGCCGGCGGCCCAGCGCTCGTTCGGGTCGTAAGGGGTAACCCAGAGATTTCTGGTGGCGAAGCCGGCCCGCCGGCCGATGCTCGACTCGGGGCTGGCCAGGAGCGTGGGGGTCGGTCCGGGGACAAGTTTGTAGGCAACCGGATCGCCCGCGGCATTGCGGACGCTGGCGTTCACGATCTTCCACACCCGGCTGCAATCGGGAGCGACTACCCGCTGAGCCGCCAGTTCGGTTTCGAGCAGGGTGGCGTGGGCCGCAAAAGCATTGCCCCAAGGGTTGTCCGGACCGGCCTCCTCAGCCACGGTGTCGACCTCGTAGACCGAGTTGAGCGGCCCCTCGATGTCGAAGTCGAGGCGGGCGTTGAAGAGGTGCTGATGGTTGGGCGCCGCCAGTTCGGGTGTGATGCGCGTGGCGTGGCGTGGAACGTCGCCCGGACTCAGAGCGATGGTGGTGACGATCCCGGTCAGCTTCACCTCCATCTGGATGCTGCCGTCCAGGTAGAAGTACCAATAAAACCCATAGTCGTAGTTTCCGGCGGTGACAATCGAGCTGACGACCAGCCGGCGGGACCGTCGGACCTCGGTCGTCCCAACCGCATGGTCAACGTGCTTCCAGCCGATACCCGCATCTTCTTCGTGGATGCAGATGGCGTTCTTGATCACGTAGGCGTTACCTCGTTCACCAGTCATGGCCGCGTCGAGATAGCGGATCTCCCCCAGGCAATCGCAGCCGAGCTCCAACGAGTTCGCCATCTTCCCAAGGCCCCATTCGCTGGCATCGAAAGCGTTCTTCCAGCCGTGCATCGGACCGGGATCGCCGTAGGGAACGACCATCTCGGTCACCGATGCCCGATAGAGGATCGGCCGCACGCGGCCCTGGTCCTCGTAGCCGATCGAATGGAAGACCAGTCCTTCGTGGGGATCGAGGCTGACCCGCATCGACCAGCGCTGCCAGCGCACCACGTTGCCGTCGATGCTGAAGCTGGGTCCCTCCGGCTGGACGATCTCAATCGGCTTGAGATCAGAGCGGAACGGGCCGGCTTTACCGCTCACGTACCGCCCCGTGGCCGTCGGGATGGGAACGGAGCCGTGATCCTCGATGGACAGCACCTCGGCGGTGCCCAGATCCACGACCGCGATGACCCCCTCGATCGGGCGGGCGTGACCGTTGTCGTCGGGGCTCTCCCGCAGGTACGAGATGGCGCGGCCCAGCCGCCGCCCCTCCTCCTCGGGATAGCCGAACCGTCCGGCCGGCCACGGATCCACCTGCACCGTCTGAAAATCGGTGATCCCGCGCTTGCGGATGGCCGCCTGCCACACCGGGTTGGCCCGCACCGCCTCGGCTGTGCGCCATGACTCCTCCACCAGCATGGTGGGGCAAACATCGCTCACCTCTTCGACGGATACCAGGTCGTCGGCCGTCAACGAGACGACCGCCTCGACGCACGTGGGCTGCGGGCTATTAACGAGACGGAAGCACACGCGCCGCTCGACGGGCAGCCCCGTGGAGAACGCGGCCATCTCGTCCTTGCTCGGTTCAACCAGGTAGACGTCGGCGAACCTGGACTTTGCCATGGCGCGGCCGCTGGCTCGCAGCCGCGCCACCGCCGCATGTATCTCCTCCAGACTCAGAGGATCGAGCGGATGAACGCCTGGCTCCGTCAACGTGCCGTCCTACCAGGCATAGGCCTCCGGTGCCGTGCCACCGGGTCCCCGAAAGATCTTGTCCAATCGAGTGAGGGTGTCAGGTGCCAGCTCGATGTCGAGGGCCCGAAGGCTCCCGGCGAACTGATCGAGCGTGCGCGGACCGAGGATGGGAGAGGTGACGGCAGGATGCACGAGGACCCAGGCCAGGGCCACATCCGCCGGGAGCTCGCCGAGTTCGGCGCACAACGCTTCCCATGGCTCGAGCTTCTTGCGCAGAAAGTCGACCGCCGCCTGCATGCCCCCCGTGCCCCGGCGACCCTCGGACGTCTTCTCGAGTGCTCCCCCGAGCAGTCCGCCGCCCAGCGGGCTGTAGGGCAGCACCGCCAGGCCGTAGGCCTGGCAGGCCGGAAGCACCTCGAGCTCGACCGTACGGGTGAACAGGTTGTAGATGCTCTGCTCCGACACCAAGCCCATGAAGTTCCGCCGGCGAGCGGCCTCGTTGGCGGCCACGATGTGCCAGGCGGCGAAGTTGGAGCTGCCGACGTAGATCACCTTGCCCTGGGCGACGAGCAGCTCCATCGCCTGCCAGATCTCCTCCCATGGTGTATCTCGATCTACATGGTGCATCTGGTAAAGGTCGATGTGGTCGGTCCGGAGACGCCGCAAGCTCGCCTCGCACGCGTCGCGAATATGCCGAGCCGAGAGCCGCGACGAGTTCGGCCACCCATCTTCACCGTCGTACACCTTCGTGGCCAGGACCACCTTCTCGCGCCGACCACCGCCTTTGGCAAACCAACGGCCGATAATCGTCTCGGTCTCCCCGTCGTTGTACACATTGGCGGTGTCGAAGAAGTTGATTCCTTCGGCGAGGGCTCGGTCCATAATCTCGACGCTGTCGGCTTCGCTGGTGTGCGACCCGAAGTTCATGGTGCCGAGACAGAGCGGGCTGACGCGGAGTCCGGTGCGGCCGAGCTTGCGGTACTCCATCGCTCCCCTTTGGTGGTGGTGGACCAAGCTACCGGCCGAACCGGGATGACCGCGCCGCCGAGCAGCGGCCGCTCCCGAGCATTCGCCCCGGCTACGGCCAGTGCGTAGACTCGCCTGGGCTGTCATGAGCGGGCCAGTAGGTCCCAGCCCAGGTTCAACAACCGACGCCTTCCTTCAGGAGGAAACCGCTCATGCCCGATTTCAAGGTCGCTGACCTCTCCCTTGCCGCGTTCGGCCGAAAGGAGATCGAGCTGGCCGAACACGAGATGCCGGGCCTCATGGCCCTGCGCGCCGAGTACACCGACTCCCAGCCACTGTCCGGGGCCCGCATCACCGGCTCCCTGCACATGACCATCCAGACGGCGGTGCTCATCGAAACGCTGGTCGCGCTCGGCGCCCAGGTCCGCTGGTGCAGCTGCAATATCTTCTCGACTCAGGACCACGCCGCCGCTGCCATCGCCGTGGGTCCTGACGGTACGGCCGACGATCCCCAGGGTGTTCCCGTCTACGCGTGGAAAGGCGAGACGCTCGACGAGTACTGGTGGTGCACCGAGCAGGTGCTGCGCTGGCCGGACGGGGCGGGGCCCAACATGATCCTCGACGACGGAGGCGACGCCACCCTGCTGGTGCACAAGGGCGTCGAGTACGAGAAGGCCGGGGCCGTGCCCGAGCCGTCGTCAGACGACAGCGAGGAGTGGAAGGTCGTCCTCACCCTCTTGCAGCGCTCCTTGGCCGAGGACGCCAACCGCTGGACGTCCGTAGCATCCGACATCAAGGGAGTCACCGAGGAGACCACTACGGGGGTGCACCGGCTGTACCAGATGTTCGAGCAGGGTCTCCTCCTCTTCCCGGCCATCAACGTCAACGACTCGGTCACCAAGTCCAAGTTCGACAACCTCTATGGCTGCCGGCACTCGCTCATCGACGGCATCAACCGGGGCACCGACGTGATGCTCGGAGGCAAGGTGGCGGTCGTCGCCGGCTATGGCGAAGTGGGCAAAGGCTGCGCCCAGTCCCTACGGGGTCAGGGCTGCCGGGTGGTGATCACCGAAGTGGATCCGATCTGCGCGCTTCAGGCGGTCATGGAAGGCTACGAAGTGACCACCCTCGAGCGGGTCCTGGACATCGCGGACATCTTCATATCGGCCACCGGCAACAAGGGGATCATCTCGGCCGAGCACATGGGCCGGATGAAGCACAACGCCATCGTTGGGAACATCGGCCACTTCGATAACGAGATCGACATGGTCGGACTGACGCGCATGAGCGACGTGCAGCGTGTGACGATCAAGCCGCAGGTCGACGAGTTCGTGTTCCCCGACGGTCACTCGATCATCGTGCTGTCCGAAGGCCGGCTCCTCAACCTTGGTAACGCCACCGGCCATCCGAGCTTCGTCATGTCGATGAGCTTCACCAACCAGGTACTAGCCCAGCTGGAGCTGTTCACCCGCACCGAGCACTATCCGCTCGGCGTGTACGTCCTACCCAAGATCCTCGACGAGAAGGTAGCCCGACTCCACCTCGACGCACTGGGTGCCAAGCTCACCAAACTGAGCACGGATCAGGCGGACTACCTCGGCATCCCCGCCGCAGGCCCGTACAAGCACGACAACTACCGGTATTGACCTACCCGCCGAGCGGCGGAGGAGGACGATGATGGCAGGCCTGGATGCGCTGGTTTCTGAGATCGTGGCCCCCGACCGAGTGCTGGTCGGGGACCGCATCGCCGAGGACTACTCCCACGATGAAGCGCTGACCGGCGTAGCCCAGGTGCCGGCGTGCGTCGTGGTGGTGGCCGACACGGCCGAGGTGGCCGCCGTCCTGAAGCTCGCCAACGACCACCGCATCCCCGTCACCGCCCGGGGAGCCGGTACGGGTCTGTCTGGGGCGGCCATCCCCTGCCCAGGTGGGATCGTCGTCAGTTTCGAGCGCATGAACCGGGTGCTCGAGATCGACACCGAGAACCATGTAGCCGTCGTCGAGCCTGGCGTCACCCTCGCGCAGCTCGACGAGATCACCAGCGCCCACGGCCTCGTTTACCCGGTCTATCCCGGTGAGTACTCGGCCAGCCTGGGCGGGAACGTCGCCACCAACGCCGGAGGAATGCGGGCGGTCAAGTACGGGGTCACCCGCCACCAGGCCCTCGGCGTGGAGGCAGTTCTGGCGACGGGCGAGGTCATCCGCACCGGCGGCAAGTTTGTGAAGGCGTCCACCGGTTACGACCTCACGCAGCTGATCGTCGGATCCGAGGGAACCCTCGCGTTCGTGACCGAGGCAATCCTGCGGCTCTACCCGCGACCCGCCCATCAGGCCACGGTGATGGCGCCCTTCCTGACGCTGCCCGAGGTGACCCGGGCCGTGCCTCGCATCGTGGCCAGCGGAATCGGCCCGCTCATCCTCGAATACATCGACGCCGTGACGTTGGCGGCCATGATCCGCCACGTCGGCATGGATCTCGGAGTGCCCGACGACGTCAGAGAGCGGGCTCTCGCCTACCTCGTCGTGATGCTCGAGGGAAACCGCGCCGACCGGCTGGACGAAGACGTCCAGTCGCTGAGCGAGCACCTGATGGACCTCGGCGCCGTCGATGTCTATGTCCTTCCACCGCTGGCCGGCCGCCAGCTGATCGACGCCCGGGAGAAGGCCTTCTGGATCGCGAAGGCCGCGGGCGCCGACGACATCATCGACGTCGTCGTGCCTCGGGCCGCGGTCGCCGACTTCATGGAAGGCGTCGCAGAGACGGCCAAGACCCACAGCACGTGGGTGGCCGGTTGCGGACACGCGGGCGACGGGAACGTCCACCTCTCGGTATTCCAGAGGGACCCGGAGGAACGATCCAAAGTGCTGCGCGCATTGTTCGAACTGGGCCTATCGCTGGGCGGATCGATTTCCGGTGAGCACGGCATCGGCACCGTGAAGAAGCAGTACTTCTTGGAACTCGAGGACCCCGTCAAGATCGACCTCATGCGCCGGATCAAGACGGCGTTCGACCCGAACGGCATCCTGAACCCCGGCACCCTGTTCGACTAACCGCGTCTCGGAAGGGGACACCATGAACGGAGCACAGGCCCTCATCCGCACCTTGGCCGGGTGCGGAGTGGACATCTGCTTCGCCAATCCCGGCACCTCGGAGATGCACTTTGTCGCCGCCCTGGACGCAGTACCGAGCATGCGCGCCGTGCTCGGCCTCTCCGAGGGGGTGGTCACCGGGGCGGCCGACGGCTACGGGCGCATGGCCGAGCGTCCCGCGGTCACGCTGTTGCACCTCGGCCCGGGGTTGGGGAACGGCTTGGCCAATCTCCACAACGCCCGGCGAGCACGTACGCCGGTGGTCAATGTGGTGGGCGACCACGCCACGTATCACAAGCAGTTTGACGCTCCCTTGGAATCGGACATCGACAGCGTGGCCAGCAACGTCTCCGGTTGGATCCGGCGATCGATGCGGCCTGAGGACGTGGCCGCCGACGCCACCGACGCCGTGACCGCCGCGCTTGGTCCGCCTGGCCAGGTGGCCACCCTGATCCTGCCGGCGGACGTGTCCTGGCTGGACGGAGCCGAAACGGCGGCGCCGAGGGCGCGTCCGGCTCGCGGGGTGGTCGGCGACGACGTGGTGGCGGCCGTAGCCAAGGCCTTGACGTCGGGCGAGCCTGCGGCGTTGCTTATGGGCGGCACATCTCTTCGCGAACCGGGCCTGTTGGCGGCCAGCCGGGTGGCGGCAGCGACGGGCTCGAAGCTGTACGGCGAGACGTTCCCGGCCCGGCTCGAGCGAGGCGCCGGTCTTCCCCCTATCGAGCGGCTGGGATACCTGGCCGAGTTCACGATGGCGCAACTGGCTGGGCTCCGTCACCTGGTCCTGGTCGACGCCCGGGTCCCGGTGTCCTTCTTCGCCTACCCGGACAAGCCGAGCCGGCTCCTGCCCAACGGCTGCGAGGTGCTGACCTTGGCAGCCGGCGCCGATGACGCGGCTGAGGCACTCGCCCGGCTGGCCGATATGGTGGCCGCCCACGCCGAGCCAATCCGGCAAGCGCCGAGCCGCCCCGACCGCCCGGCCGGCCCGCTCACCGGGGAGTCGGTGGCCCAGGCCCTCGGCGCCCTGCTCCCCGAGGATGCCATCGTGTCGGACGAGGCCAACACCGCCGGGCTCTGGGCTCCGATGGCTACCGCGGGCGCGCCCCGCCACGACTGGCTCACCCTGACCGGGGGCGCGATCGGCCAGGGTCTCCCGGTGGCCACCGGCGCCGCGCTGGCCTGCCCGGATCGTCACGTGGTGTCACTCCAAGCCGACGGCAGTGCCATGTACACCATCCCGGCGTTGTGGACCCAGGCCCGCGAGGGGCTCAACGTCACGACCGTCATCTTCGCCAACCGTTCCTACGCCATTCTGAATATGGAGTTGAGCCGCGTCGGTGCTGAGGCGCAGGGACCGAAGGCGCTCAGCATGCTCGACCTCTCCCGGCCCGACTTGGACTTCGTCGCCATCGCCCAGGGCATGGGGGTCGCGGCCGAACGAGCGACCACCGCCAAGGAGTTCACCCGCCAGTTCGAGCGGGCCTTGGCCGAACCTGGCCCCCACCTTATAGAAGCGGTCCTTCCGAAGAGCCTCTAGTCTCCGCCAGCGTGACCGCCATCATGGGCCAGCGCGTCCAGCGCATCGAAGACCCACGCCTGCTCACTGTCGGTGGAACCTACGTAGCCGACATCGAACTGCCCCCCGGTGCACTTCACGTCGCATTCGTTCGGTCAACCGCCGCTCACGCTCGCATCCTGTCGGTGGATGTCGAAGAGGCGCTTCATGCCCCGGGGGTCGTCGACGTGATCATCGCATCCGACATCGACCTTGCCGATCTGGCGCCGCCCTTCCGTGTGCTCAACCAGTTGATGCGACGCCCTTTGCTCGCCCGTGACGTCGTCCGATTCGTGGGTGAGCCGATTGCCGCCGTCGTCGCTGAGACGGTGGCGGCGGCGGTCGATGCCACCGAGCTGGTCGTCGTGGACTACGAGCCGCTCGAGGTCGTGGTCGATCCTGTCGCCGCCCTCGACGGCGCGGTCGTCCTACATCCGGACGCGGGAGACAACGTGGCCTTGACCGTCGCCGGCGGCGGCTCCGAAGTCGACTTCGGTCCCTGCGAGGTTGTCGTCACCCAGAGACTCGTCAACCAACGGGTCGCTCCCGCGCCGCTGGAAGCTCGCGCCGCGGCGGCCTACGGGGAAGACGACCGGCTGATCCAGTACTCAAGCAACCAGGGCGCGCACCCCGTCAGGGACAACCTGGCGGAGTGGCTCGGCATCGATCCCTCGCGTGTGCGGGTCATCACGCCGGACGTGGGCGGAAGCTTCGGCGCCAAGGCTCGGCCTTCCCCGGAGGAGGCGTGCGTCGCCTGGCTGGCTCGCCGGCTTGGACGGCCCGTGCGTTGGGCCGACACCCGCACCGAAAACATGCTGGCCATGGGTCATGGCCGAGGCCAACATCAGACGGTGACCATCGGCGGGACCCGGGCCGGAGAGATCGAGGCCTACCGGCTCGATGTCGTCCAGGATGCCGGCGCCTACCCGGCCATGGGCGCCCTGCTCCCGATGGCGACGCGGCTGATGACCAGCGGTGTCTATGCCATCCCGGCGGTGGAGTTCAGCGCCCGATCGGCGGTTACGAACACGGTGCCGACGGTCGCCTACCGTGGCGCCGGTCGACCGGAAGCCATCGCCGCCATCGAACGGGCCGTCGATCTCTTCGCCGCTGAGATCGGACTCGACCCGGCCGAGGTCAGGCGGCGCAACATGGTGCCACCCGACGCCTTTCCGTTCACCAATGGCATCGGTGCCATCTACGACTCGGGTGACTACGCCGCCGCCCTCGAACGCGTTCTCGATGCGGCCGGTTATGACGAGCTACGGGCCGAGCAAAGACGGCTGCGGGAGGGCGGCGGCTCGATCCAGCTCGGCGTAGGTATCGCCGCCTATGTGGAGATCACGGGGATCGGTGGCGGTAGCGAGTTCAGTTCCGTCGCGTTGCGGGCCGACGGTGGGGCGCGGGTTCTCACCGGCTCCTCGCCGCACGGACAGGGACATGACACGGCCTGGGCCATGATCGCCGCCGACCGGCTGCAGATGCCGATGGACAAGATCGCGGTCGTCCACGGCGACACCGACGTGGTGCCCGAGGGCGGGCTGACCGGCGGTTCGCGGTCGCTCCAGCTGGCCGGATCGGCTGTGCTCGACGCGTCCGACCGCCTGGTCGAGATGGGACGATCCGCGGCCGCCGAACTCCTCGAGGCCGATCCGTCCGACATCGTCCTTGACGGCGGCGGCTTCCACGTGGCGGGGACGCCGGCCGTATTCCGGCGATGGGAGCACATCGCCGAGGCAGCCACCGATCATCCTCTGGTTGCCCTCTCGACCTTCTCGCAGGCCAACGCCACGTTCCCCTTCGGCGTCCATGTTGCCGTCGTCGAGGTCGACGTCGAGACGGGCAAGGTGGTGCTTCGCCGGTTGATCGCCTGCGACGATGCGGGCGTGATCTTGAACCCGCTATTGGCCGACGGCCAGGTCCACGGTGGCCTGGCCCAGGGAGCGGCCCAAGCGTTGTTCGAAGAAGCCATCTTCGACGAAGACGGCAACCCGCTGACCACCAACTTCGCCGACTACGCCATTATCACCGCCGCCGAGCTGCCGTCATTTGAGCGGATACCGATGGAAATCCCGACGCCGCTCAACCCGCTCGGTGCCAAGGGAATCGGCGAGGCGGCGACCATTGGGGCAACCCCGGCCGTCCAGAACGCCGTGATCGACGCGGTGCGCCACCTCGGCGTTTCCCACATCGACATGCCATGTCATCCCGAGCGCGTGTGGCAGGCCATCCAGCACGCCAACCGCTGACGCGCCGCAGGGTCGGGGCGAATGCGGAAATCAGGCGGCTGTGCCAGCCGCCGACTCACCGAGGGCCGGACGCAGGTGTTTGTCCAGAGCAGTCGCCCCAGCGGCGATGCCGACGAACAGGAGCGCAATCCACACCGCGTTGACGGCGACACGGAAGTAGCCGAGCGCTTTCACGTCTGCGAATGGGTACGGATAGAAGTCTGAGACAAGAGGCCCGCGGATCGCCGTAGCGATCATGTACATCGCCGGGAAGATCGCCGTGAGCTTGGCGACACTCGAAGACGTAAGCCTTCTCGGCCCGAAGACGCACCATCCGACGACCGCAAGAACGGGCACCGCGGTGTGCTGAAGTTGGTTGGCTGTCTGGGCCCAGGTGTCAAGGTCGAGGAGATGACTTAAGGCGACGTGGAAGACGAGGAAGGTCACCGTGATGGCGACAACTCCGGTGAGCCGGAAGACCCGGAACACGGTAGAGGAACGGTTCGGGTTCAACGCCAGGAGTAGACACGTGACGCCAACGATCAGATTCGACTGAATCGTGAAGTACCAGAACACGTTGAAAACGCGACCGGCGGCCGTCGGGAAGATCCCGCCGGTTGCCTGGGCTGCCAACGTCACTGTGATGATCATCTCGACGATCACGGCCAGGGCGGTCACGGCGAACCAGGGCCGGGCCCATTTGGCATCCACAACGCAAGCCTAGTTGGAGCTACACGCCCTGCGGCTTCTTGCTGCCCGCTGACAGCCGTAGATTTAGTCGAAGACGGGCTCGCGGTGGTAGGGATGGGTTCGACGGAGCCATCCCCTGGTGTCGGCCCAGACGAGCAAGGGTGGGAGCACCACCAGCGCCGACAACAGGGCAATGGCGACGTTGAGGGCGACGATGACGCCGAAGTCGCGGAGTAACGGAAGCGAGGAAAGGGCCAGCACGCCGATACCGGCGATGGCGGTCAACGCCGAGCACACGAAGGCTCGTCCGGTCCGAGCCGCCGCCACATCGACCGCCTCTTTCGGATCCTCGCCCCGGTCGCGCTCCTCCAGATATCGCAACAGAATGAGCACGGTGAATTCGGTGCAGGCGGCGATGACCAGCGGTCCACCCACAGCCGTCAATGGGCTGAGCTGGAAGCCGGCCGCATACTCGACGAGCGACGAGGCCCCGACCGCGATGAGGACAGGAACGACGGACAGGAGCGCTTTGACGGGTGAGCGAAAGCACAGCAGCAAGAACGCGAACACCAGGCCAAGGGCCACATAGATGAGCGCCGTCCGGTTGGCTTCCAGGTTGGCCAGCAGCCCCACGCCGACCACGGCCAGTCCGGATGGCGTGGCCGATACGCCGGGCGGCGGCCGCACCGACGTCCGGATGTCGTCGACGTAGATCTTGCGGTGCTGAAGGGGGGCCGGCCCGGTATCGAAAATGATGTTCAGGGCCTTGCCGCCGGCGCTGACCGTGCTGACCTGGATATCCCGGGGCGCAACGCCGAATGCGGCCTTCACGTCCGCTCCGGTCAGGGGAAGCGGCTGTATCCCCGGTGGCGGCGAAGGCAGATCGATCAGGCTGCTTACCGTCGTCACGATGCTCGAGCCGGTGAGCAGGTCGTGCGGGTACTTGGCCAGCTCCTGGCGGGCGAAGCCGTCAACGAATCGGACGACGTTGTCGCTGAACACGTCCGGCGTCTGGACGTAGATCCCCAACTCGCTGGACGAGCCGACCTGCTGTTGTAGCGCTCGGATGTTCTTGACCACCTCGCTGTGCTGGTTCACCCACTTTTCGGGGTCAGTCTGGAGCTTCAACTTGGGTTCCACCGCCACGCCGGCGGCCAGAATCACCACGCTGGCCACGATGAGGGGAACGACCGCCGCCTGTGGCAGCGAACCCAGCCGCACGACCAGCCGCCCGAGCGCACCGCGCTGGTAGTCACCGGTGGTGGTCCGGGAAAGGAACTCGCGCCTCCCGAGGAAAGCGGTCGGAAGAACCAGGCTGCCGATGCAGATGACGAAGATACCCACCGCCAGCAGGACCCCGAACTGGCGAATCATGGGCACCCGGGAGAGCTGAAGGGCGGCGAACGCGAACACCGTCGCGCCCGTCGCAGTGAGCAGGGCGGGAGCCAGGTTGACCGTAGTCTCGGCGATGGGGTGGACGGCGCGGTCGATCACCACCTCTTCCTCGATGCGGCTGTGCATCTGAATCGCGAAGTCGATGCCGACGCCGATGAGGATCGGGAGACCCGAGATGGTCACCAAGGAGAGCGGGATCCCAAGGAAGCCGAAGACTCCGAACGCCCAGGCCACGCCGATAATCACGACCGGGAGGGGCAAGAGACGCCAGCGCACGGCGAAGAGGACAAGGAGAATCGCAGCCATGACCACGACGGCGATACCGCCCAGGGTAAGGAACCCGCCTTGCAAGTAGTCGTTGATGTTCTTGAGCAGTACCGGGGACCCGGTGGTGAGCGTGGTGAAGCCGTCGAAGTGCTGCGCTCGGACAGTGGCCACCACTGTGTCCGATGCCTTCCCCTCGATGTCGATGGACGCGTTGCCGTGCAGCCGCACGATCATCTGAGCGTGGTGCAGATCAGGGAAGAACGGGAGCAGTGCGGTGCGGATGTGCATCTGCCCGGCCGGCGGCGCGACCAGCTTGCCGCCCACCATCGAGAACCCGAAGTTGTCGAAGAGCAGGAAGCGGACCCACTCCCGGTTGGCGAAGGACGGGTTGCCGGCCGCCGCCGCCCGGGCCAGCGTGACGCCGCCATCCGTGAGCCGAGCCTGCTTGGAGGCAGGGTCGGAGTCGCGGCTCAGCGCGGACAGCAGGATCTTGCCGGCCACGCTGTCCGTGGGCCCGCCTCCGGGCGGGGGCAGCACCAACGCATGGGTGAACTCGAGGGCGGTGTCCGGCCCGACCAGGGATGCCAGCAGTCCGCTCTGGCGAAGGGTCTGCTCGGTACTTTGCATGGTGGCGCGGTTGGCGCTGTCGAAAAGATTGCTGATGTCCTTGCCCGCGTTGGCGGTGAACAGCACGACCATGGCATCGCCACCAAAGAGCGACTGGTAGGCGCGGTTGTCCTTGAAGACTTGCTGCGACTTGTTGAGATAGCTGTCCTGGCCAGTGGCGAACTTCAACCGGCCGAGCCCGAGCCCGAGGCCGGCGGTGACGATGATGCCAACCAGAGCGACGACCGGTGCTCGCTTGCCGAACGTGACGGCCATCCACGTCCAGAACCTCGTCACAATCGTCAGACGCTAGGCGTTTGCAGAGGCCGCTACACGGTTGTCGAGCAGATCCCTTTTCGCGTGGCCAAAGCGGGCACTTCTTCTTCTGGCACTCCCAGCGGAGTCTGGCCCCCGCCGTCGGAAAACGGCCCGCGCTGAGGGCCAGACGCCGCGAGCCATGCCAGAGGGAGAAATGTCCGGACAGCGCCGGCATGACAAGTCCGTAATAACCCGCTCACAATCACCCCATACGGCCGCGCCATGCTTGACGTCATGACCAGGTCCGCTCGTTTCGGGGCGGTGCTCGCCGCCTTCGGTGTCCTCGTGGCCGCATCCTGCTCGTCGAGCTCACGATCGTCGACCGCCCCGACGGTCAGCGGTTCGGACGGGATCCACAAGATCAAGCACATCGTCGTGATCATGCAGGAGAACCGGTCTTTCGACACCTACTTCGGGACCTACCCGGGGGCCAACGGGCTGCCCCGAGACGCCAGCGGGGCCTTCACCACCTGTGTCCCCGACCCGGCGGCCGGCGGTTGCGTGCGACCGTTCCACGATGCGGCCAACCTCAACGGGGGCGGTCCGCACAGCCAGAACAACGCCACAGCCGACATCCACGGCGGGAGCATGGACGGCTTTGTCGCCCAGGCCGAGAAAGGCCGGAAGGGATGCCTGGCCACCAACAACCCGGCCTGTTCCGCATCCGGCCCGCCTGATGTCATGGGCTACCACGACGCCAGGGAGATACCCAACTACTGGACGTATGCCAAGGACTTCGTGCTTCAGGACCGCATGTTCGAGCCGAACGCGTCGTGGAGCCTCCCCGAGCACCTCTTCATGGTCTCGGAGTGGTCGGCCCGGTGCTCCACCCCGGGCCAAGCGTCGAGTTGCAAGAACGCCCTGCAGAGCCCGGGGAACCCGCCGGACTTCGGCGGCAACGGCGTCCCGCCCGACTACGCCTGGACCGATCTCACCTACCTCCTCCACCGCAACAGCGTCAGCTGGGGTTACTACGTGGTCAGCGGAACCGAACCGGACTGCCAGAACGACGCCGAAGTCAGTTGCGCGGCGGCCGCCCAGAACGCCAAGACCCCCGGCATCTGGAACCCGCTCCCTTACTTCGACACGGTGCGTCAGGACGGCCAGCTGGCCAACATCCAGACGGTCGCCAACTTTTACAGCGCCGCCAAAGCGGGCACGCTGCCGGCGGTGTCGTGGGTGGTGCCGTCCGGACCGGTGAGCGAGCATCCGCCGGGGCTGGTCTCAGCCGGGCAGGCGTATGTGACCAGCCTGGTCAACGCCGTGATGCAGAGCCCCGACTGGAGCTCGACCGCCATCTTCCTCTCCTGGGACGACTGGGGCGGCTTCTACGATCACGTCGCCCCGCCGACGGTGGATCAGAACGGCTATGGGCTGCGCGTTCCCGGATTGGTGATCAGCCCGTACGCCCGCCAAGGATTCATCGATCATCAGACGCTGAGCTTCGACGCGTACGCCAAGTTCATCGAGGACGACTTCCTGGGTGGGGCTCGTCTCAATCCGGCCACCGACGGCCGTCCTGACCCGCGACCCAGCGTACGGGAGACCGTACCGCTGCTCGGCGATCTGCGGGCCGATTTCAACTTCTCGCAGAAGCCCATCGCGCCCGTGCTGCTTCCGACCCACCCAGCCCCTGGGCCCGCGTCCGGATAGCGACGGCGCGCCACTACCCTTCGGGCATGCCCCCGGTCGCGTTCCGACTGCTTCGGTCGGGCCTGGCGCTGGTGGGCGTGGCCGCGCTGTCGGCGTGTGGCGGGGGTGTCGTCACGGCTCAGCTCAATACTCACGGCGTCCGCGTGAACATCACCTACCGGAAGTCGGGCCAGCTGCCAGGTGAGCTGATTGCCACCTTCACGCCCACCCAAGCCGGCTTCCACCTCTACAGCAAGGATCTCCCCGAGGCCGGCATCAACGGTCTTGGCTTCCCCACCCGGTTACAGGCGGCGCGGGGGATCACGTTCACCGGTCCGCTCACCGCCAACGTCACGCCGATGCCCCTCAACATCCAGACGCTCGGTGTGACGTTGCCCGTCTATCCCGACGGCCCGGTCACCATTACGGCCCCCCTTCAATCTGGCACATCGGCCACGGCGACGGTTCTGGTGTCCTATGCCGCCTGCAGCAACACGCTGTGCCTCCCGCCGCTGGTCAACCAGGCCGTGACGGTGTCGCTGCGGTGACCAGAGAACGGGCCCAGGCGTAGTCCGCCTTGCCCGCCGGCGAACGCCGGACCTCATCGACCAGGTACAGCGACCGGGGCGCTTTGTAGCCGGCCAGCCGGGAGCGGCACCAGGCCCGGATGTCGTCGAGCGACGGGGGCTCGGCGGTCGACGCGGGCTCGATGACCGCCACCACCCGCTGTCCCCACCGGGCGTCAGGCGCGCCGACCACGAGGGCGTCAATCACCGCCGAGTGCGCCTTGAGCACGGCCTCCACCTCCTCCGGGTACACCTTCTCGCCGCCGGTGTTGATGCACAGCGACCCCCGCCCGAGCAGACGGATGGTCCCGTCGGCGTCGATGGTGGCCATGTCACCGGGCAACGACCACCGCACACCGTCGATTTCCACGAAGGTGCGGGCGCTCTTCTCCGGATCGCCGTGGTAGCCGATCGGGACCCGGCCGCGGGTGGCAAGGCGCCCAACGATCCCGGATCCCGGCGGGACCGGACGCAACTCGTCGTCGACGACCATGGTCACGTCGCGCGCCGCGAACTTGAGCGAAGTGGACGGACCGGCTCCGCGCACCGCCAGGGCGATGCCCTGCACGGGCGACTCCGACGAACCGATGGCCTCGGTGATGGCGAGCACCGTCGGCAGCGCGGCCAACAAGCGATCCTTGACCTCGGCCGTGAGAATGCTGCCGCCGGAGCCGAGCAACCTCAGCGAGGACGTAGCGTAGACGCCGGGATGCGCTTCGAGCTCCTCGACCAGCGGGCGGGCGCTGGCGTCGCCCACCAGGTTCAGGGTCGTCACCTGCTCGCGCTCAACCAGTTCGAGCACGGCGGCCATGTCCATCGTGCGGGGGGTGTAGAGCACAAGCTTTCCGCCCGAGAGCAACGCGCCGAAGGCCGACCATTGGCCGCTGGCGTGGACAAGGGGCCCGAGCGAAAGCGTGGCGAACACCTCAGGACCGAGATCGTCCGGTGGAAGGAAGGGGTTGAGGCGCTGGCGCCGGTTGACCAGCGCGGTCGGCCCGATGTCCTCAGGGCGGGTGAGCGGAGGTCCACCGGCGTTGCCCCCGCCCATGCTGGCGAAGAACATGTCCTCCTGGCGCCACACCACCCCTTTCGGGAAGCCGGTGGTGCCGCCCGTGTAGAGCAGGTAATGGTCGTCGCCTGACCGCGGCCCGAAGTCGAGAACCGCTGACCCTGACTCGACCACGTCCTTATAGGCGCTCCCCACCTCGATGATGAGACGGGGGGAAAAGGGTCGCTTTCGGAGAGCGTCGACGGGGTCTCGAAGCTCGCGGTGATGGAGAAGAGCCACCATGCCCGCGTCCTGGTACAGGTACGCCAGCTCATCCTCAACGTATCGATAGTTGATGTTGACTGGGACCGCGCGCAGCTTGAAGCAGGCCAGCATGGCCTCCACGTACTCGGCGCAGTTGTACATGAACAGCCCGACGTGATCGGAAGCGGCCACGCCGAGGCCCGTCAGCCCGTGCGCCAGGCGGGTGGCTCGGGCGTCCAGCTCCCGGTAGGTAAGACGCGTCTCATCGCATACGAGCGCCTCCCGATCGGGGACGTGATCGGCCACGCATTCGAAGAGATCGGCCAGATTGAATTCCATAGGTGCTCCCCCGGTCAGATCACAAAGCTAGATTGCGGCCGGTGCTCGTGGGCGAAGATGGCCTCATCCCCAAAGAGCGGTACGTGTCGAGCGAGTTCCTCGCGCTGGAGATGGACCGCCTGTGGCCCCGGGTGTGGCAGGTGGCCTGCCGGGAGGAGGAGGTCCCGAACACCGGTGACTACCTCGAGTACACCATCGGCGACCAGTCGATTCTGGTGGTGCGCACTGCCCCCGACTCCATCAAGGCGTACTACAACGCCTGCCTTCACCGCGGCACCCGGCTGGCCGATGGGTGCGGACACTTCGCCGGCGGCGAGATCCGCTGCCGCTACCACGCCTGGTGTTACGCCCTCGACGGGGCCGTGACCAGGATCGTGGACGCCGAGGAGTTCACCGGGATCCCGACCGGCCTCACCCTGGCCGAAGTTCGGGCCGACTGTTGGGGCGGATTCGTGTTCGTGAACATGGACAAGAGCGCCGAACCCCTCGTGGACTTCCTCGACCCTTTCCCCAAACTCCTCGCCCCGTACCAGCTGGAGCGTCTCCGTTTCCGCTCGTATCGCACGACCATCCTGCCGGCCAATTGGAAGGTGGTCGTCGACGCCTTCAACGAGGGCTACCACGTGCAGGGCACGCACCCACAGCTGCTGCCGTGGACCGACGATGTGAGCATCGAGTACGAGCAGTTCGACACCCACGCCCACTACGGCCGGCTTCCTCACGCCCGTCGCCAGCTCCGGCCGAGCCCTCGCCTCGGCCTCCGGGATGACGAGATCGACGAGGGGGAGATCCTGGCGTCGCTGGTGGCCGGGTTGGGCGGCTTGTTCTACGGCGAGGAGAAGCAGCTGGTCGACGACCTCCGTTCCCGGCCTCTGCCCCCCGGCACGACTCTGCTGGAGGCGTATCAACAAGGGCGGCGAGCACTGCTCTCCGGCCGCGGCGTCGACGTCTCCGGGTTGGACGACGACCAGCTGACCAGCGCCGACGATGTGTATTGGTTCCCCAACCTGGTCGGGCCGATTTATCCGGGGAGCGCCATCCTGTTTCGCGTTCGGCCCAACGGTCTGGATCCCGACTCTGCCGTCAAGGACACCTGGGTGCTGGAGTGGCCGAGCGCAGACGCGCCGTCGCAGATGTGTGAACGCAAGTTCTATCCGGATTGGACGGCACGAGATTGGGGACTCATCACTAACCAGGATTATGCCAACATGATCCACATCCAGACCGGGATGAAATCTCGAGGGTTCGTCGGGTCGCGGCTCAACACCCGTCAGGAGAGCAACCTGTTGCACATGCATCGCGTCATCGACCGTTACCTCACGTCCTGATGCTCTCAGCCGCCGACGACTATCCGATCCACCAGATCGCCGAGGTCATCCGCCACACCGGGACCAGCGACCGCAACTTCTACGACCGCTATTACTTCAACCTCTTCCCGCTGTCCGGCGACCTCTTCGCCGTGTTCGGTATGGGCCAGTACCCGAACCTCGGAACGACGGACGCCTTCCTGTGCGTGACGCGCAACAACATCCACCGGGTGGTGCGCGCGTCGCGGGAACTCGGAGCCGACCGGATGGACACCTCGGTCGGGCCGCTGCGAGTCGAGGTACTCGAAGGGCTGAAGCGGCTTCGCATCGTGCTCGAACCGAACGACTGGGACCTCGACCTCGATGCCACTTTCGAGGGATCGATACCTGCCCACCTCGAACCTCGTCACTGGCGCCGGGAGTTCGAGCGGGTCAGCTTCGACACCCAACGCCTGGCCCAGACGGGAAGATGGACAGGGCATCTGCGCGTCGGTGACGAGTCGTTCGACCTGTCGCCGGACAGATGGTGGGGCTACCGCGACCGATCCTGGGGGGTTCGGCCGGTCGGCGAGGCCGAGCCGGCCGGCATTCGGGCATCCCGTGCACCGGGAACGTTCTTCTGGTGCTACGCCCCACTCCAATTCGACGACCACACGCTGCTCTTCATCACCCAGGAGGACCGCGACGGGTCGCGCATCATCGAGGAGGCCGTCCGGGTTTGGAACGATTCGAGCCGGCCCGTGGACCACCTCGGCCGCCCCGAGCATGACGTGGAGTTCATCCCCGGGACGCGGGCGCCGAGGCGGGCGGAGCTGCACATGACGGAGCCCGACGGCACGCCGCTCCATGTGAGCGTCGATGTCGTACTGCCCTGCTATTTGTTGAAGGGAACTGGGTACGGCATGGACGAAGACTGGCGGCACGGCATGTGGCGGGGCCCGGACGTGCAGGTGGAGGGCCGGTTGTGGGATCTCACCGATCCAGCCGTGAGCTCGGGGCTGATCGGCCTGCTCGAAAACGTGGCAACCGCCAAACAATCGAGCGGTCCGAACGGTATGGGCATGCTCGAATTCGCCTGCGTCGGGCCGCACGACAAGTACGGCTTCGAAGGCTGGGAGGACATCGGCCTGGTGCCGCAGGCGTAAAAAATCGTTCGTTACCACCCGGACGGCTGACTACCCTCGCGCGAACCGTGCATTTCGAGGCGCTCCGTCGCGTCCGGCCCTACGTACGACCCTACGACCGCCAGATGCTCATCATGGCGGGCTGTGCGATCGCCGGCCTGGGCGCGTCCACGGTGATCCCGTTGGTGGTGAAGGCGGTCATCGACGGCCCGATCGCCCACGACCACCGGTCCGGCATCCTGGCCCTCGCCCTCCTCGCCTTGCTCCTCGGCGCCATCGAGTCCGCGTCCATGTGGTTGCGGCGTCTGGTCCTGGCCCGCGCCGCCCTCGGCATGGAAACGGACATGCGCAACGACCTCTACGCGCACCTCCAGCGCCTGCCGGTCGCCTTCCATGACCAGTGGCAGTCGGGGCAGCTCCTGTCCCGGGCCACCACCGATATCTCCACCATCCGCCGCTTCGTCGGCTTCGGCCTGGTGTTCCTCGTCGTCAACACGCTGACGTACGTGGCCGTGGTGGGCCTGCTCATCCGTCTCTACTGGCCGCTGGCCATCATCGTAGCGATCGCCCTCATCCCGATCCTCGAGCTGTCCCGGCGGTTCGAGCGCGGCTTCATGGAAGTGTCGCGTCGCCTCCAGGATCAGAACGGCGATCTCACCACCCTCGTCGAAGAGGCCGCCACCGGTATCCGCATCACCAAGGCCTTCGGCCGGTCCCGGCTCCTCGGGGGCCGCTTTGCCGCCCAGGCCCGGCTGCTTCACGGCACCGGCATGGAGCGGGTGACCATGCTCGGCCGGTTCTGGGCGGCCATCGAGGCCATCCCGAACGCCATGCTGGCCGGCGTGCTCCTCGGGGGCGCCCTGGCCGTCGGGCGAGGAGCACTCACCCTCGGCGGTCTGGTGGCGTTCGTCTCGCTGGTGCTGTCTCTGGCCTGGCCGGTCGACGCCCTGGGCTGGATCATCGGCACGGCCGAGGAAGCCGAGACGGCGGCGGCCCGCATCTTCGAGGTGTTCGACACGCCGCCGGCCATCGTCGACCGGCCCGACGCCATCTCCCTCCCTCGGTGCCACGGCCATCTGGCGTTCGATGATGTTGTCTTCGCCTATCCGGGCTCCACCCAGCTCGTGCTCGACGGGGTTCGCCTGCGACTCGAGCCAGGTGACACGGTGGCCGTGGTCGGCGCCACCGGTTCGGGCAAGACCAGCCTGGCGTTGCTGGTTCCCCGGCTCTATGACGTGACGGGAGGTCGGGTGACGATCGACGGCCACGACGTGCGGGACTTGACGCTCGACAGCCTCCGCCGCCACGTCGGAGTCGCGTTCGAAGACCCCATCCTGTTCTCGGCCAGCGTCCGCGAAAACCTGCTGCTCGGCTGGCCGGACGCCACCGACCGGGACTTGGCCGTCGCCATCGACACCTCCCAGGCGAGCTTCGTGCACGAGCTCCCGTGGGGGCTCGATACGCGCGTCGGCGAGCAGGGCCTCACCCTGTCGGGAGGCCAGCGCCAGCGCCTGGCGTTGGCCCGCGCCATCGTCGGCCGCCCCCGGCTGCTTGTGCTCGACGACCCGCTCTCGTCTCTTGACGTCCACACCGAGGCGCTGGTCGAGGAGGCCTTAGCCCGGGTCCTGGCCGACGTGACCGCGCTGCTCGTCGTCCACCGGCCCTCGACCGTGGCACTCGCCGATCGCGTTGCGTTCCTCGACGAGGGCCGCATCGCCGCGGTCGGCACGCACACCGAGTTGATGACGAACGTGCCCGCCTACCGGGCCATCCTCTCCCAGGAGGCCGAGCCGGCCGCGACGGCAGAAGCATGAGCACCATCCCGACCTCGCCGGCGGTAGAGGAATGGCGCGGTGTCGCCCCCGAGGACGCGGAAGAGGTCACCGGCCGGCTGAGCAGCGTGCTGCGCAGCCGGAGCCGGCGCTTGGCCGCCGACCTGCTGCGGCCCCACCGCAAAGCGCTGATCGTGCTGGCCCTTGTCATCATCGCCAACAACCTGGCCCTGCTGGTCGGCCCCTATCTGGTCAAGTACGGCATCGACAGCGGTATCCCGCCGCTGCTGAAACACGGAAGCGGCAACATGTGGCCACTTCTCTCGGCGGTAGCGGGAATCGTCGTGGCTGCTGCCCTCCAGGCCGTGACCTTCAACGCGTTCATGATCCGAACCGGCCAGATCGGCCAGGACGTGCTCTACGACCTGAGGACCCGGGTGTTCGACCACGTGCAGCGCCTGAGCCTCGCGTTTCACGAGCGCTACACGTCGGGCCGAGTCATCTCCCGGCTCACCTCCGATATGGACGCGGTGAACGACCTGTTCGAAGAAGGGTTGCAGGCGCTCATCATCGCCACCCTGTCGGCAGTGACGTGCGGGACGGCCATGCTGCTGCTCGACCCGGTACTCGGCGCCATCGCCGTCTTGTCGTTCCCGGTGGTCCTGCTGCTCACCCGCTGGTTCCGCGGCCAGGCCGAACGCGCCTACCGGGCCACCCGCGAGGCGATCGCCCTCGTCATCGTCCATTTCACCGAGTCGCTGGGCGGGATCCGGGCGGTGCAGGCGTTCCGCCGCCAACCTCGGAACCAGGCCATCTTCGACAATCTCGATGACCGGTATCGAGAGGCCAACGCGTGGACCATGCGCCTCGGCGCCGTCTACGCCCCCAGCCTCAAGCTGCTCGGCCACTTCACCACCGCGGTGGTGCTGTTGGTCGGAGCGCAGCGCGTGCTTCATCACCAGACGCAGGTCGGTGTGCTGGCCGCCATGTTCCTCTACCTGCATCGCTTCTATGACCCCATGCAGGACCTGGCCCAGTTCTACACAGTCCTGCAGGCGGCCGCCGCGTCCGTCGAGAAGCTGGCCGGCGTCCTGGACGAGGCCCCGGCCGTGGCCGAACCGACCGAGCCGGCTGCCCTGGGCGGCGACGCCAACGGTGAGATCCGCTTCGAGGGCGTCCGTTTCGCGTACCGGCCTGGCCTGCCCGCCGTGTTGGGCACCGACGGCCCGCTCGACCTGGTGGTCCCCGCCGGTCAGACCGTGGCTCTGGTGGGTGAGACCGGCGCGGGGAAGTCGACCATCGCCCGTCTGATTGCCCGCTTCTACGACCCCACCGAAGGCCGGGTCCGCCTCGACGGCATCGACGAGCGCGACCTCACCGATCGGGATCTGCGCCGCGCCATCGTCACCGTGACCCAGGAGAGCTTCCTGTTCTCCGGAACGGTCGGGGACAACATTCGCTTCGGCCGTCCGGATGCCAGCCAAACGGAGGTGGCGGCGGCGGCGCGTGCCATCGGCGCCGACGACTTCATCGTCGCCCTCCCCGAGGGATACGACACCGACGTACGCAAGCGGGGCGGCCGGCTGTCCGCCGGGCAGCGCCAGCTGGTCAGCTTCGCCCGCGCCTTCCTGGCCAACCCCCGCGTCCTCATCCTGGACGAGGCCACGTCGTCGCTCGACCTGCCGAGCGAACGGCTCGTGCAGCGGGCCCTGCGCACCCTGCTGGCCGAGCGCACGGCCGTGATCATCGCCCACCGCCTGTCGACGGTGGAGATCGCCGATCGGGTGCTCGTGATCGATGCCGGCCGCATCGTGGAGGACGGCACCCCTGCCGACCTCATCGCTGGCGGCGGCCATTACGGCGTCCTTCACCAGGCCTGGCTCGATTCGCTCGTCTAGCTACAGCGGTTGCCGATAACAGAGGCGTGGTAGTTGTTGGTCGGCGCTCGGATACTGACGGCCGCGACGCGAGGCACTATCCTCACCGCCGGTCGCCGTGCTGCGGGAGCCTGGGGGCTTCCGTCGGGGGAGAAAAGAGACAATTAGTTGCTTCGTAATCGCTACGCTCCGGCCCTGCTCGTCACCGGGGCGTTGGTCGCCGCCGCCTGCGGCGCGGCGACGCATGCCCACGCTCCTACCGTCGCCGCCGCCAACGGGAGCACGTCGACCAGCGGCAAGGGCGCCTCGACGACCGGCGCCCCCGGGACGACCACATCTCCCGGCGCTCCGGCCGCCATCTTCCCGCTGACCGGCCTCCCGGCCACGAATCTCCTCCTGCTGGGCCGCCCGGCGCTCTCGGTCAAGGTCGACAACGCGCCTCAGGCCCAGCCCAAGGTCGGCCTCAATGCCGCCGACATCGTGACCGAGGAGGTGGTCGAGGGCGGATTGACGCGCTTCTTCGTCACCTTCCAATCCCAGGACGCGAACGTCGTCGGACCTATCCGCTCCGCCCGTCCGGTGGACGCCGACCTCCTGCGTCAGCTTGGCGGCGGCATTCTCGTCTACTCGGGTGCGGCGCTCGGCGAGATCGCGCCGTCGAAGGCGCACTCCAACGCCATCCTCCTTTCCGAGGATGCCGGTAATCACGGTTTCTACCGTGACTACCACCGGCCGGCGCCGTCGAACGTGTTCGGCTCGACGCAGGCGTTCTTCGCCGAGGGCGCCCGGGTGGCCGGCCATCCTCTGCCGGCCGCGCCCGCGCTGTTCAGCTACTCGGTCACCCCGCCGACCGGATTCCCGATCAAGTCAACATCGATGGTGTTCTCCGGCCTCGACTCAGTCGTGTGGAACTGGGACCCGGCCAGCGGCCTGTATACGCGCACGCAGAACGGTGTGCCCGACAAACTCGGCGACGGATCCCCCATCACCACCAACAACATCGTGACGCTCTCGATCACGCTGGCCCACACCGGGATCATCGACCAGTCCGGCAACGAGGACCCGCTCGACGTGATCATCGGCTCGGGCACGTGCTGGGTGCTCCGCAACGGCACTGTCGTGCAAGGCACGTGGAATCGAGCCAGCTACGCCGTTCCCATGCAGTTGGTCGGCCCTGACGGCAAGGTGATTGCGCTTCAACCCGGCCGCACTTGGCTGGAGCTGTTGCCTCGCACCGCGCCGGGCCAGCCACATTTCAGCTGAACGCGGGTAGGACCTCTTCGGCGAACAGGCGCAGGGTGGCCGGCGCGGCCCGGTCGGAAGTGGCAAAGATGAAGAGACTGACGCCTCGGGCCACGTTGCGCTGGATCACAGCGATCAGCTGATCGGGCGTACCGATGAACCCACCGTCCCGGAAGCCCCAGCCCGGCCCCCCGTAGCGGCGCTCGGCCTGCGCAGTCACCTCCTCCACTGCCGCCGACGACGCGGCCAGGGCCAACACCGCTTGCTGCGACACCCGGATGGCGGAGACGTCGCGCCCCACGGCCGCGCACAGCGAGGCCAGCACTTCGCGCTTGTGGTCGTAGGCGGCGAGCGCGGAGGCCGGACAGTTCCACACGTTGGCGTAGCGAGCAACCAGCGGCAGGGTGTGGCGTTCGCTGGCGCCACCTAGGTGGACGGGAGGGCCGGAGGGCTGGACCGGCGGTGGCAGGTTCGGGACCTTCCCGGACCCGTCGAACATGGATCGAATGACCGAGAGGGCCTGACCAAGATCGGCGGAACGCTCCGCCAGGGAAGGAAACGGGAGCCCGGCGACATCGTGCTCCGGCCCGTACGAGCCGGACCCCAGCCCGAAGTCCAGACGTCCTTCGGAGAGCACATCCAGTGAAGTGGCCATCTTGGCCAGAAGCACCGGGTATCTGAACGTGTTGGAAAGCACCAGGTGACCAACCCGCAGCCGGCTGGTCCGGGCCAGCAGCCACGTGGCCAGCGTCCATCCCTCGAACGAAGGCACACCCGGCAACTCGGGTGGATAGAGATGGTCCATGAGCCACAACGAGGTGTAGCCAAGCTCCTCGCACAGCTGGGCCCGCTGGAGAATCTGGTCGTGGCCGAACGCCAGTTGCGGGAGATAGATGCCGAAGTCGACCACGTCAGTACTGCCGCCAATAGGGGCGATCAGGAGCCCCTTTCTCCATCAGGATGTAGACGAGGCCGTAGGGGTCGGCGAACCACGTGGTGCGCAGCCCTGCCACCCGAGCCGTTCCGGTCGTGAGGAACCGCACCCCGCTGCCCTCCAGATCGCGCCGGGTGGCATCGATGTCGTCGCACACCAGACCGACGTGGCTATAGCCCACATCGGTGATCGACGCGTCGGGCGGTCTCGGCCGGCCTGCCGGGCGCGGGTACTCGATGACCTCGAGCACCCGGTCGCTGTCCTCGAAGCCGACGATGGCCGCCTTGAGGGYCGGCGASGGAATGAGCTCRCCCATGTCCTCCTCGATCTGGCGRCCTTCCATCAGATAGGGCGGCGACAGCACGCGCATTCCGAGGACGGATTGGTACCAGCGCACCGCCTCGTCGACGTCGGGTACGCAGACCGCGGTGTGAGCCAGGCCGGTGAGCACGCCGCAGTATGCCGCAGTATGCCAGGACGCCCCCGGCTTCAGGCGGGCGACACGTCCATGACCAACGTGGTGACGTACTCATCCACGAGCGCGGCCGGCACCTCGATGGTCAGTTCGCCGGGCGGGTCGGGAAAGAACGACTCGATAACGCCCGTGCGCGTCGTGAAGCGCAACGCCGTGGCGGTGGCCAGGTGGCGCACCGCGGTGACCCGGCGCACGGGCACGCCCCGCACGGTCACCGTCTCGTACGGACGGGAAAGCAGGTGCAAGTAGACGGCGTCGCCGCGCCGCGTACTCGGACCGTAGAACTGCCACGCTTCGAGGCCGGGACCCGTGCCGGCGATGGCCTCACCGTTGACCGCCATCCAGCGGCCGATGACAGCCAAGCGTTCTTCCTGCTCGGGCGGTAGCGAACCGTCGCCCCGGGGGCTGACGTTGAGGAGGAGATTCCCGCCCCGTCCGGCCACCTCGCACACGGCGTGAACCAGCGCCCGTGGACTCTTGTAGGTGGTGTCGGCGGGGTTGTACCCCCAGCTCTCGTTCATGGTCATGCACGTCTCCCACCGGCCGGCCGGCGCGGTGGGCGGGATGAACTGCTCCGGGGTGGTGAAATCGCCGAAGCCCGGCAGCCGATCGTTGATCAAGATGTCGGGTTGGAGCTTGCGGATCATCCGCTCCAAGTCCGCCGCCCGCCATTCGGTCGGACGCTCCCACCCGCCGTCAAACCACAGCACGTCGATGCGGCCGTACCCGCTCAACAGCTCGCGGACCTGCCCGAACATGACGTCGAGGAACGCCGCCCATCGCTCCGGCGACGGCATGGGCGGCGACATCCCGAGCACGTACGGCTTGTGCGCCTCGGTGAATGCCGGATAGTCGGGGTGGTGCCAGTCGGACAGCGAGAAGTACAGCCCGACCCGCAGCCCTTCGGCCCGCACCGCCTCGACGAACTCCCCGACCAGGTCCCCGCCATACGAACTGTGTTTGATCGACCAGTCGGATTGGGCCGTGGGCCACATCGCATAGCCGCTGTGGTGCTTGGCCGTCAGCACCGCGTAGCCCATCCCCGCCTGAGCCGCCGCCCCGGCCAGCGCCTTGGCGTCCCACGCCTGGGGGTCGAAGGTGTCCGCCGACGAGTGGTACTGCTCCGCCGTCACCGCCTGGGATTGCGGCAGGACCGACACTCCCCCAACCAGCGGCCACGACACCTCGAGGCCCTGCTGGCTGGCGTGGTCCCAGTGAACGAACATCCCCAACCTGGCTTCGTCGAACCAGGTCCCGATCTGCCCCACGACCGCATCCTGACACGGACCGCACGCGGACGGCCGTGGGCGGGCGTCAACGGCGAGGTGGCAGAGGATTTGGCTGCCCTGGCAACCAAATCCTCTGCCACCTCGCCACCCCCCGTCTGCCTGAGTGCGAAACTGGGACCTGCCCATGAGTCAAGCGCCGACCGGGTGGGTCACCTTCCTGTTCACCGATATCGAAGGATCCACCCATCTTCTGCAACGGTTGGGTGACCGGTACGCCGCCGTCCTCGACACCCACCGGCGGATCCTGCGCGACGCCATCGCCACCCACCGGGGCCGGGAGTTCGGCACCCAGGGCGACGCGATGTTCGCCGTGTTCTCAGAGCCGGCTGACGCGGTGTGGGCCGCCCTGTCGGGCCAGAGGGGCCTGGCCCGACATCCTTGGCCTCCGGGCTTCTCCGTCCGGGTCCGCATGGGCATCCACACAGGCGAAGCTGACATCGATCCCGGCGGCTACGTCGGCCTGGCCGTGCATGAAACGGCCCGCATCTGTTCGGCCGCCCACGGCGGTCAGGTCGTGCTCTCCGAGGTCACTGCCAACGCGGCGGCGGGCAACCTGCCCCTGGGCGCCACGCTCATCGATCTGGGTCCCCACCGGCTGAAGGACATCGAGGAGCCGCTCCGGCTGTACCAGCTCGCTCATCCGGAACTCACCGCCGACGTCGGCGGACTCCGCTTCGACGCGGTGCCCGGCAACCTGCCCAAGCAGATCACCCGGTTCATCGGCCGTCAGGTCGAGCTGGCCGATGCCGCCGCCCAGCTGGCCGCCGGGCACCGGCTGCTGACCCTCACCGGATCGGGCGGCTGCGGCAAGACCCGCCTCGCCCTGCAGGTGGCGGCGGGCGCGGTTGACGACTATCCCGATGGGGCCTGGCTGGTCGAGCTGGCCGCGCTCTCCGAGCCTCACCTGGTGGCCCAGGCGGTGGCGTCCGTGCTCGACGTCCGCGACGAGCCGGGCCGCGACCTCCTCGACGTCCTGGCCGAAGCGCTCACATCCCGGCGGCTGCTGCTCGTGATCGACAACTGCGAACACGTCCTACCGGCGTGCGCCGAGCTGGCCGAACGCCTGGTCGGCCGTTGCCCCGGCGTCCACATCCTGGCCACCAGCCAGGAGACGCTCGGGGTGGCGGGCGAGGCGGTCGTGCGCGTTGCACCGCTGTCGTTGCCCCGTCCCTCCGACCCGATCGAACAGATGCGGGGGGCGGATGCGGTGGCGTTGTTCGTGGACCGGGCCACGCTCATCCGAGGTGACTTTGCCCTGACCGAAGCCAACGCCGCCTACGTAGCCACCATCTGCCGCCGGCTCGACGGCATACCGCTGGCCATCGAGTTGGCCGCGGCCCGGATCAACGTGCTCAGCCCGGGACAGATCGCCGAGCGCCTCGCGGACCGCTTCCGGCTCCTCTCCGGCGGGAGCCGCACGGCGCTGCCTCGCCACCAGACGTTGCGGGCCACGTTTGACTGGAGTCACGAGCTGCTCACCGAGCCCGAGCGCATGCTGTTCCGGCGGCTGGCGGTCTTCGCCGGGGGTTGGACGCTCGAGGCTACCGAGGCGGTCGGCAACGAGCCCGGCGCCAGCCCGAACGGCAACAGCGATCCCAACGCCAGCGCCGCCGATGTGCTTGACCTGCTCGACCGGTTGGTGAGCCGGTCGCTGGTGGTGGTGGAGGAGCAGGACGGCGCGTCCCGGTTCCGGCTCCTCGAAACCGTCCGCCAGTACGCCACCGAGCGGTTGGTGGAGGCCGGCGAGATGTCCGCGCTGCGAGGGCTGCATCTGGCCTGGTGCAAGGCGATGGCCTTGGCCGCCGAGCCGGAGCTGACCGGACCCGATCAGGCCGGATGGCTGGGACGGCTCGGGGCCGAGTACGACAACCTGCGGGCGGCCATGGAGTGGGCGGTCTCGGAGGCGTCGGGAGCCCACGATCTGCTCGAACTGGCCGCCTCCCTGTGGCGCTTCTGGTTGATACGCGGCCACTGGGGCGAAGGCCGCGAGTGGCTGGCCCGGGCCATCGCCGCCAACGCCGGGGTGGCCGATGCGACCATGGCCAGCGCGCTCGCCGCCGCCGGCGCCCTGGCCACCGAGCAAGGCGACTACCTCGCGGCCGGTCCGCTCCTGGCCTCCGCCCTGGGACTGTGGAAGGAGGCCGGCGATCCGGAGGGCATGGCCAAGGCCTTGAACCACCAGGGCAACCTGGCCCGGGCCCGGTTCGAATACGACACCGCCCGGGGCCTGCTCGTTGATGCTCTCGCCATCCGCCGGTCCAGCGACGACCGGCGGGGCATGGCCGTGAGCCTGCGCAGCCTTGGACTGCTTGCCCTGCTCCAGAAGGACCACGACACGGCCCGGTCGCTGTTCGAGGAGGCCCTCCCCCTCGCTCGCGGCGCCGGCGACACCCGTGTCTTGGCCGGCCTGACCCACGCCCTGGCGGCGGTGGCCACCGAGGACGGCGACCGGGAGAAGGCCCGCCATCTGGCCGAAGAGGGTCTGAAGCTGTCCCGGGACCTCGGCGACCGGCAACTCATCGCCGAGCACCTCCTGATCCTGGCCGCCATCACCGGCGACGAGGACAAGGTGCGCAAAGCCCTGGCCATCTGGGATGCGCTGGGGTCACGGGACGCCGAGCCCCGGGCCCACGGTTTGCTCGGCGACCTGGCCGTGGCCGGCGGCGCCTACGGCGAGGCCCGCCGCCATTTCGAGATCGCCCTGGCCGGCTGGCGGCGAGTGGGCGACCGGATGGGCATCGCCCGGGTGCTCAACATGGCGGGGTGGTCGGCCTGCATGGATGGCGACCTGAAGCGAGCGAAGCGGTGGCTGGACGAGGCCGCCGGGCGGGCCGCCCAGCTGGACGACGACGGCTTGCGCTCGGCCATCGCTCACAGTCGGGGCGAGGTGGCCCGCTTTGCCGGCAACTTCGACGCCGCCGCGGCCTTCTACAGCGAGAGCTACGACCGGGCCCAGCGCAGCGGCTGGAGGCGCCTGCTGTGGTGGCCGGTGCACGGCAGGGGCGCGCTGGCCCGGGTCACCGGCCCCGCCGAGGAGGCCGTCGCCCACCTCCACCAGGCGGTCCGGCTRTGCCCGAAACTGGGCCGCCGCCCGCGGCTGGCCGATTGCCTGGAGGAGCTGGCCGCCCTGTGCCCGCCGCGGCGAGCGGCCGTTCTGCTCGGCGCCGCCGCCGGACTCCGCCAGGCGGCCGGGGCACCGGTCCCTCCCGTGCGCCGACCCGGGCTCGACGCGCTCACGACCGCGCTGGAAGCAGAACTGGGGAAAGGGGCTTTCGAAGAAGCGTCGAGCGAGGGCCTTCAGCTCTCCGTGGACGGCATCGCCGAACTGGCCCTTGCCTCACCCTGAGGTCGAGCCCGCGATTGCTTCGACGGTGACGTGCACGGAGTGGACCGCGGAGCTGTTACCGATGTCGGTCCTGATGGCATCGGTGACCATGTTGACATTGGCGCCGGACGGCTCGAGCTTCGGCCAGCAGCCTTTGGGGCAGAGAGCGACGCCGGGTCCGACAATGTCGCTGGCGCGCACCACCGCCGTGATCTGACCGACCTCGCTGCGCACGCAGACGGGGGCTCCGTCGACCAGGCCGCGCGCCGCGAGCTCGGTCGGGTGCAAGGTGATCTCGAGCGGCCCCACCCGACGGAGGTTCTGCGCCGAGTTGGAGTAGGTGGAGTTCATCATCCACGGGCCGGCGGGAGAGAGCAGCCGGAGCTGGCCAGGTGGCGGTGGCGCGTCGACATCGGGCATCGGCACGGAGCTCAGGCCACGGCGGACGAACCGCTCGCCGGCCAGCTCGAGGCGCCCCGACCGGGTCGGGAACCCATCGGCGAACGGGATGACGGGTTCCGGACTGGCCCAGACCGTTCCCACCTCGGCCAACTCGGCAAACGTCATACCGGTCGGCCCGAGGATCGTGCCGAGCAGCTCGGCGTCGCTGCGTTGTAGCTCGGCATCGTCCACACCGACGGAGACCGCCAGGCGACGCGCGATCTCCTGGTTCGGCAGGGCTTCGCCGGGAGGATCGACCGCCTTGACCTGGGCCGAGACGCTGAGGTTGAAGTAGGAGGCGACCAGGTCGTCGAACTCGAGGAACGTGGCGGCGGGCAGGACGATATCGGCGTAGTCGACCGTGTCGGTGGGAAACACCTCGAGCACCACCGTGAACAGATCCTCACGGCTCAGCGCCTGGCGCAGAGCACCCTGGCGGGGGTTCGACGCGGCGATGTTGTTGTTCCAGCACACCAGAGCACGCGATCGTCCAGGGTCAGCGAGGACCTCGACCAGGTCCATGTGGCTGACTTTTGGTCCGCCGCTGTCGGGACCAATCAGCGGCCGCAGATCCAGCCCGCGGCCGACCGGGCCGTTCAGGAACAGGATCCCGCGCCCCGGCCCCACCACGTTGCCCGTCGCCGCCGCCACCGTGACGCAGGCGCGAAAGACATCGCCGCCGCGTCGCTGCCGTTGCAGACCCTGGCCCAGCCAGATCAGCGTCGGGTTGTTGGCGATGACGTCGGCGCACTGCCGGATGGCCTCGGGTGCGACATCACAGCGAGCCGCCAGTTCGTCCACCGAGAGGCTATCCAGGACGGCGGCGATCTCCTCCCAGCCGCGGCACCTGTCGTTCAGGAAGTCGAGGTCGAGTCGCCCGCCGTCGCGCACCGCCGCCAGCAGGCCGAACGCCAGGGCGATGTCCGTTCCCGGTCGGGGCTGAAGATGGATGTCTGCCAGCCGAGCGGTCGGGTGCCGTACTGGGTCGACGACGATGGTCGTCCCGGTGAACTCGGGTATCCAGTGCTTGTGGGCGTGCGGGGCTGACGATGAGGGATTCGCTCCCCACACCACCAGGCACCCCGCCTCGGCGGCACTCCGAGGATCGAAGCCGATGAGGGAGTCACCGAGCATGAGCCTCAACATGGCGTGCCCGGCGTTGTTGCATACGGTGTCCGGGTCGACCTCGGTGGCCCCGATGGCGTCGAAGAAACGGCTCGGCAGGGTGCCGGCCAGCATCGAACACGTTCCCGTGTAGTGCGTGTGGAGGATCGTCTGTGCCGCGCCGTCGGCGATGATGGCCGACAGCCGTTCACCGACGATCGACAACGCGTGTTCCCACGTGATCTTCCGGAACTGGCCGGCCCCTTTGGCGCCGACTCGTTCGAGCGGCTGGGTGACGCGGCCCTCCGGGTCAAGCCACACCGAGTTGTACGCCGCCGAGCATTTCGAACACAGCGCGCCTCGGCTGACCTCGTGGTCAGGATCTCCCTTGACGCGCGTGACCCGCCCGTCCTCCACTCGGACAACGATCCCGCACGAGTCATAGCAGTCCCGCGGACACGTGGTCTTCAGTTCCATCGGACGACCTCCTTACTCCCGAACGCGCGCCACGGGTTCGTCGTCGATCCCAAGGACTTCGCATGCGGCGATGCGCTCGTTGAGGGTTTCGTAGGACGCCGGCGACAACGCCAACCCGGTCAGCCGGTCGTCGTCCTCGGCGAAGCGGTAGGCGCGAAAGACCGCCGGGGTGGGGCCGAATCCGCTCACCATGGTCCACGGGCTCACGTACTCCCACACCGTCTCGCCCTCGGGGGTGACCTCGAAGAGGCGGCCGGTCGCGCCCTCGGTGATGAACGTATTTCCGTTCGGCAGCCGTTGGCAGCCGCTGACCATGAAGCTGTAGAAGGCCAGGATCGTCTCCGCCTTGTAGCTCCAGGTCACCTCCTTGGTGGCGGGATCGACCTCGAGCACCTGCGAGAACGACGGGCCGCCGAGGCGATGGCAGCCGTTGTCGAACAACAGGATGTGGCCGTTCTCGAGCCAGCTGGCGTGATGCTGGTGCGACAGGATGCCGGACCCCCATCGCCAGCGAACGTCGCCGGTCGAGCCATCCACGATGGCGATCATGTTGGTCAGCCGGAAGCTGAGCAGCCAGTCGCCGGTGGGCGTGACCTCGATGGAGTTGAGGTGCGTCCACTCCTTGCGGCTCTCCAGCGGGCATTTGACATGGTGGTCGGTGGAGAGGTGCTCCCAGGATCGCCACTCCCGCACGACGTCGCCCACCGGATTGATCTCGCGTACGACGTCGCCCCACATCCAGTCCGGGTCATCAGGCGCGATGTGGCCGCCCTGGACTCGGGTCGCCACATCCGCCGGAAGCTTGGACCAGCGGATCACCAGGGTGTTGCCATTGTCGAGTCGTTGAAAGTCGTGATGCATGTAGAGGTCCCGGTACTCCCACACGACGTTGCTGTCCTGGTCGAGCTCGAACAACGCCCCCGCCAGGCCACCCGTGTGCTCGAGACCTTCCGACGATTCCGGCGGCAGCGCGTGGACCAGCAGCCGGCCGTTGGGCAGCCATTTGAGGTGCTGGATGCCCTCGGGATGGTGCCACTGGTGCACGATGCGGCCCTCGCTGTCGAGCAGGTCGGCGTGGTGGCCGCGTACCGGGCTATAGAGGGTGTAGCCCCCGAACGACCTGGCCTTGTCCCGGTAGACGAGGCCAAGCGGCCGGTTGCGGATGGAGGTCATGGTCCCACTCTTACCGCTGGGCGACCCGCCCGCGCAGAGCCGCTAAGGCAAGCGAGATGCTGACCACCCCGACCGAGGCGATGGCAGCCAACCCTTTCCCCAAAGCGGTCGCGTCCCAACCGTGGCTGACCAACGCCCGCAAACCCTCGAGCAGATATGTGACCGGGTTGTAGCCGGCGACGGTGGAGAGCCACCCCGTCAACTGCGCCCGCGGCACGAACGACGTGGTCAGGAACGCAAACGGGAAGAACAGGATGAAGCTCGAGTTCACCGCCGCCGGGTTCCCGGTCTTGAGGGCGATGGCATAGGGGAAGCCGGTGAACACGAGGCCCCAGGCCCCGGCCATCAGGAGAAACACGACAATGCCGAGCGGCCCAGTCTTGAAGTCGACCCCGACGGCCAGGCCGAGAATGACGACGGGGATGCCGAGCGCCACGACCATGGCGAAGTCGGCGACCATCAAGCCGAGCAGCAGGGCCAGGCGGCGGATCGGCGTCATCAACAGGCGATCGAAGTACCCGCCCTGGATGTCCAACACCAGCGTCGACGCCCGGGACACGCCCGTGACCGCGAAGATGATCGCCACCGGGAGCTGGAACGCCTTGAAGTCGAACCCTTTCAGGCCGCGCTCGGTGATGCTCTGCAGCGATCCGATGTTGACAATGAAGAAGAAGACGGGGACCACCAGGGCCGGAATCACCGACTCCGGATCCCGCGGGATCTGGCGGAGGGCTCGACCCGCGACCGAGATCACGTCGGCCGCGAACCCGGCTTCACGAGCCCGGATGGGTGGCATCTGTCCTTCCGTTACCGCGGTCATCGGCTGCCCTCCTCGATGTGGCCACCAGTCAGTCGCAAGAACACGTCATCGAGCGTCGGCGTGCGCAAGGTCAGGCTGTGCACATTGACGCCCACCTCGTTCAGGGCCAGGGCCAGCGGGGTCACCGCCGCCGCGCCGTTGGGCACCTTGATGGAGAGCACATGGCCGTCCTCGGTGACCTCGGCCACGCCCTCCACCCGGCTCACCCCCCGGCGGGCTTGGTCCGTCTGCCCCGGATCGACGGCCACGTCGATCACATCGGTTCCGATGGACCGCTTCAACTCGGCCGGCGTCCCCTCGGCCACCAGGCGGCCTCGATCAATGATGCCGACCCGGTCGGCCAGCGTGTCGGCCTCCTCCAGATACTGGGTGGTGAGGAAGATAGTCATGCCGAGCTCGGTGTTGAGGCGCCGCACCTCCTCCCACACCTTGGACCGGCTGATGGGATCCAGCCCGGTCGTCGGCTCATCCAGGAACAGCACCTCCGGGTTGTGCACGAGCGCGGCAGCCAGGTCGATCCGGCGCTTCATGCCTCCGCTGTAGGTGCCGATGCGCCGATCGAGGGCCTCTCCGATGTCCACCAGCCCGGTCAGCTCGTGTAGCCGCCGATCGATCTCCGCCCGGCGAAGCCCGTAGAGCCGGGCCTGCAATCGCAGCAGCTCCCGCCCCGTCTGGCGATCGTCGAGGGCGGCGTTCTGCAACGCCACACCGATGCGCAAGCGGACCTCGGCGGGCTGGTCCACCACGTCGTAGCCAGCGACGACGGCGCGACCGGACGTCGGGGCGAGAAGCGTGCACAGCACCCGCAAGCAGGTCGTCTTGCCCGCACCGTTGGGGCCCAGGAAGCCGTACACCTCGCCTTGCTCAACGGCCAGGTCGACGCCGGCCACGGCCTCTTCGTCGCCATAGCGCCGCCGGAGGCCCTCGGTGAGCACCGCCGTCTGTACCGCCGTCCGCGCCATCGGGCGAACCTACCGTCCCCTGGTGTCCGCCGCGACCCCCATGATGTGACCGGCCACCTCTGCCCGCGTGCAGCTCACGCACTCCGCCTCCCCGCCGAAGTCCGTCGTGCGGGCCTCCCGCTCGTCGGGCGGTGTCGGCGAGGTCGGCGTCTCGAGCGCCAGGACCGGGACGGTGATGGCCGCTCGTCTAGCCCGGGTGAACTCCGCCTCCCAAACGGCGGGGAAGCCAAGACCGAGAACCGGATCGGGCGATACCGCGGGCGCGCCGTGGTACTCGAGGGCGAGATGTAGCCAGGCCGTCTGGCTGTCGGTGATCTCCGCCGGTGTACGCCACGGGCCTCCCAGCCCGTCCACCATCACGAGCGTCCTGACCCGGCCAGCGGCGGCCAGGTACTCGGCCGCATAGGCCCCCCAACCGTGGCCGAGCACGACCGGCGGTTCGCTCCAACCCACGGCGTGCAGCACGCGCAGAGCGGCCAGGGTGGTGTCGCCAGGTACGTACTTGCCGCCAACTGACGGTGGGCTCTGGCCATGTCCGGGCAAGTCGGGGGCGACGCTTGGTCCGGGCCAGGTGTCGAGAATGTCCTGCCAATCGGCGCCTCCGTGCGTCAGGTCGGGCAGCACCAGCAGCGGGACGCCGAGCTTCCCCGGTCCGCGATGGAGCCGCAGGGCGTCACCGTTGCTCACCGGCGAACCAGCGCGTCGAGGTGGTCGAGGACGGCATCGGGCTGCTCGAGATGAAGGTAATGGCCGGCTCCGTCGACGCGGGCGTGGGTGGCGTCAGGGATGGCCCGCACCCGCGAGGCGATGATGTGGTCGGGAAGGTCGCTCCAGGTGTCGTGTTCGGAACCGGTGAGCACCGCGACGGGGCAACGGATACGCCGGTACTGGGCCTGCAGGTAGGCCTCGCCCCACGGCCCCGGGACCCCGATGCGCATCACCGGATCGCTTTTCCAGACCAGGCCACCATTCGGCCCGGTCATGGAGCCGTGCTGAGCCAAATGGAATGCCCACTCGTAGGGGAGGCGGAGGTTGAGTTGCTTGCGCCGCGCCGCCAGGTCGTCCAGCGTGGCGTACTCGCGTTGGGGCTTTGACCAGACGGATTCGGCCTCGGCCAGCCATTGCGCGGCGTGGGCAGCGTGATCGTCCACGATCATCATTTCCGGGCCCGGGCCGAGGCCGTCCATGTTCAGCACCCACCGCACCAGATCGGGGAATGCCGACGCCACCGCGAGGACCTGGCCGCCGCCCAGCGAGTGCCCGATCAGACCGACGGGCGGGCCGAGCCTCCGCATGAGGCCAGCCAGGTCGAGGTTCCATGCCAGCCAGCAGCTGCCCGAATCCCCGAGGCGACCGCTGTCCCCGTGCCCGCGGAGGTCCACCGCCACGACGCGGAAACCACGCGCCGCCACCTGCGGGGCCAGGCCATCGAACATGCGGCCGTGGTCCCACCCGCCGTGGACAGCCACGACCGGCGGGGCGGCCGGGTCGCCCCATTCCCACAGACGCAACGTGGTCCGGCCCAGATCGGCAAAGGTGGCGCGATCGGGCTCGGATAGGGACAGGCCAGGCACATAGGGCATCATGGCAGCGGGGGGCGGGGGCTTGCCGCATTAATGAAAATGCGTCAAACTTCTTGAGAGATCATGAACCGGGGCGCGGCGGCGGCATGGGTGGTGGTGGCCTTCCTGGCCGTCCCGGCCGTCCCGGCCGTCCCGGCCGTCCCGGCCGCCGCCTCCGGTGCGGTCTCGGTCCGGGCGCAGGCCCTTCCGGGCCAGGCCGTCTGCTACCCGGCCGAATCGGCCGGCGTCACCTACATCATCTGCAAGGACCAGTCGGGCAACGTCACGTCCGTGACGCCGGTGACCGCGCCCGGACCCGGCACGGGCGGTCCCGGGCCAGACCCGTCCACGCTGGTCTATGTCCCCTACCTCATCGGGGGCATGCCGGATGGGTCGCTGTGCATCGCGGTGCGGGTCATCACCACGCCGGGCGGCCCGAACTCGCCGATCGCCACCCAGGCCGAGCAGACCTGGCTGCGGCTGGCGCCTCGCTATCCCTTCTGCCCGGGCGGTCCCCCACCCGGCCCGAGTCTCACCGCGTACGCCGAGAGCTTCATCCGCACCATCGCCCTGCCGGCGCCGAACCCGCGGGTGGCGCCCGGCTACGGCATCACCGGCAGAGCCGGCTACCTGGAGACGGGCTCGACCCTCTACCCGCCCGCCGTCATCCAGCCGACGCCGTTCGGCCCGCTGCACGTGGTCATGACCGCTCAGTACTTCGTCCACTGGGGCGACGAATCTGATCCGACCGCGTTCTCCGGTCCTTTTGTGGCCGAGGGCACGCCTTGGCCCAGTGGATCGATCTCCCACACCTGGACCACCGTGGGCGTCTATGACGTGATTGTGCAGATGCGTTGGACGGCCAGCTGGTTCCTCGGCCCGGACCAGGGCACGCTGACCGGCCTCACGACGACCGCCGGCATTCCCACTTTCGCGGTACAACAGCTTCAGGCCGTCATCGACTGACGGAGCGCCGGACTGACGGACGACAAGGGTTGGCGCCGGCGCGATGATCCGGGGGTGACTGATCCCGCCACGGTGGCGGTCGCCGAGGTCTTCGACCGAGCGGCCGATGTGTACGACACCGCCATCCCGTTCTTCGCTCGATTCGGGCGACGACTGGTCGAACTCGCCCACATCCGCGCCGGCGAAGCCGTGCTCGACGTCGCCTCGGGACGAGGAGCCAGCCTGATCCCCGCCGCCGAAGCCGTTGGCGCGGCCGGTCGCGTCCTGGGCGTCGATCTGGCGCCCACCATGGTGAAACGCCTGCGTGATGATCTCGAACGCCTGGGACTGGCCCAGGCGTCGGTGCACGTCGGCGACGCTCAACACCTGGACGTCGGCGACGACGAGTTTGACGTCGTGCTGTGCGCATTCACGTTGATGTTGTTGCCCGATCCCAATGGCGCCGCGGCCGAGCTGGCGCGGGTCGTACGCCCGGGCGGGCGGGTCGCCGTCTCGGCGCCGACAGCCGCCGGTCCGGAATGGTCGTTCTTTGGGGAGCTCATCGGCCAGTTCGTGCCGCGGGTCACTCGACCGATGCCTCCGCCGCCCGGGCCGCCACCGGACCTGACCGTCCTGCTGCGCGACGCTGGCCTCGACGACATTGCGGCTGTCGATGAGATTGAAACCTTCACGTTCGTCAACGCTGACGCCTGGTGGAGCTGGGTCTGGTCACAAGGAATGCGCGCCTTCCTCGAAGTGCTGCCGACTGACGCTCTCGACGAACTTCGGGGCGCCGCGGAAAACCGGCTTCGACCCCTCGCCGCCCCCGACGGCTCTATCCCGCTGCATCAAGGCGTCCGCTACGTGATCGCTCACCATCCCGCTCACGACTGAGGGTCCGATGTTGATCGCCTGTTGGGCATCCCGCTCATGTGATGGCGAGTGCGTTCTAAGGGATACACCAGGCACACACCTCGCGAACCGTGTTACGTCGACAGCCAGTGGTCGACGCAACGTGGCGCCAAACGGGTGTCCCGCCGCGCCTTTGGTCGACAACTCCCAGCCACGTAACATCGACAACTCGCCGTCGCGGGGTTGCGCGCGCTGTAGTGCTTGAGACCCGAGCACCACGGCGCGCGCAACTCGTATGCAACGTGGCGAAAGACATGAGTCGGGGTAGATCCCCGTCAGCCGGTCAGCTCGCGTTGCTGCCGTTGCTCAACCGGCCCCCGATCCCTACCGTCGGTGACCGGCGCGAGCTCGGGCCAACTCCCCCGTGGCCGCCTGGACAATCTCCCGGACGATCCCGGCAAGCTCCACGGCGTCGGCCGCCAGCCCGTCGGACAAACCGCCGTCGACGTCCACCTGACTGGCGGCCACGATGGCCCCGAGGTCAGACAGCTGATCCGCCAGCCACGTGAACGCGTCGCGGCTGAGCTGTTCGTCCCAGCACCGGTCGCTCGGCTCGACGCCCTCGAAGCGGAAGTGGAAGTGCGCCCGGGCCATATTCGCCGTCGGGCCGTCAATGAGGTCGAAGAGATCGGCGCGCCACAGCGGCTGGTCAACACACAGCTCCTGGGCGGCGGAGCGGCTACCGCGTGCCGCCGTCGGGCGCAGAAGGCGGAGCTCGACGCGGACGCCGCGTTCGCCGCCATCCGGGCTCGGCTCGTACCACGGAAAGACCAAAACCGCCGATCGACCAAACACGAACGCTCGCAGCACCATCCTCCTCCCCACGGCAGGCTACCCGGGCTCAGGCCTGATCGATGATCCGGGCTCCCTCCCGCGCTGGTCGCAGCGGCACCACCGTGAGCCCAGTCATCGATCCGAGCGCGTCGACCAGTTCCCCTGGGTCGTCGGGACCGACGATGGTGACCGTACCGCCGTCACCGCCGGCGCCGTTGACCTTCCAGCCCGCGGCGCCATGCCGTCGCGCCGCGTCGATCACGTCCCGGGCCAGGGAGTTGACGAGCGCGGGGTGAAGGCGGGCTTGCGCCTCGGTGTTGGCAATCATCGCCTCGCCGTATCCGTCGATGCTCCCAGCCACGAGGGCGGCCGCCGCGTCCTGCGCGGCGGCGCGCAGCGGTGCGAGGAGGGGCTCGCCATTGGTGGTCTGGAGGTGCGCGATCACGGCCTCGTGCAAGGCGTTGGAGCGGTGCGGCGCGCCCAGGTACACCGTCATGATCCGGCGGGCCAAGGCGTCCCACGTGGCGGGCGCCAGGTCCAGGGCGCTCACCTCGACCTCGGGGTATCGGTCGATGCTGATGAGATTGCATCCGCCGTGGGCGGCAGCGATCTGATCCTGCACACCGCTTTGGAGTCCGAGATCAACCGTCTCGGTCTCGTGGGCGGCGCGCGCCAGGCTGGCCGGGTCGGGCGGCTCGCCGGCCAGCGCCTGCAGGGCGGCAATCAGCGCCACGACCACAGACGCAGACGTGCCGAGGCCCGATCCCGGCGGGACCGACGATGCCACGGTGACCTCGACGCAACCGCCGGCGGGCACCCAACGACGAAGCGCTGCTTCCAGCAGGGGATGGCGCCTGGGAGGCTCGTCCAGAGGAAATCGGTACCGGTCTCCGAAGGCCGGCACGAGCAGATCCACTGTCCCGATGCCGGCCGAGTCGCTCGGCTCCAAGAACGATGCGGAGACCTCCGCCCCGTCGTCGACAGCCAGATGGCAGACCGTGCCACCACCGGCGAACCACGTGTCGGTCCACCCACCCGCGTCCAGAACCCGCACCGGAGCCCGCACCCGGACCATGGACGTCACCGACCCAGTCTGCCCAACTACGACCGCGAGAGCTCCCGCACCATCGGAATCTCACACGTAGGATCACCGATCGGGACGGTTGCGCAATCCGCCTCGAGAAATCGATGTCGGCGGTACAAGGCGATGGCGTGCGTGTTGGCCTGCCGGACGCCGAGCACGATGCGGCTTGCGTTCTCACGATAGGCCCAGTCGATCACCGCCTTGATCAGATCATCGCCGGCGCCTAAGCCACGCGCGAACGGGGCGACCCACATCGAGATCAGCTCGGTCGCTCCCTCGTCCACCGCGGTAGCACTCGCCTGACCAGCCGGACGCCCCTCGACCAGAGCGATGGCGTTGAACGACACATCGCGAAGACGGGCGCGCCACCGCTCCTCGGTGTCGTTCGGTCCTTGCCAGTCCTCCAGTCTTGAGCTGAAGGCGTCCGGCGCCTCCCGAAGGGCCTCAAGTCGGACCTCGCGCCACTCGCGCCAGCGATCGACCGAAACCACTTCTATGCGAGTCACCCACCAACTGTGGGCATCGGTGAGGCCACATGCAACGGATTTTCGCCGATCATCGAGGAATCATCTCAAATCCCGCTGACCACGAAGAACGGCGACTCAGTTGTCTGCGTCGGGCCAAGAGCTCAAGTCGACGCTCGCGTCTCCTCTCGCTCATGCGCGCTTATCGACGTGTCGTGAGCGGGCTGAATGCTCTGCCGTTCAAGTGTCGCGGAACGCCGATTGGCCGTCGTTGCCGACGATCCACGCCTTGACATTCGTCGTCGTGCTGTCACGCCGGCCGTCAGGAGAGTCCCGCTGATTGGTCCCTTCGCCAGTGCGCCAGTCCCCTCGCGCGGCTCTGGGTTTTGGCCGGGAGCGACCTACGCTCCCGGACTGCTTCGTCTGGGATCGGGCCGTGGCTTCGGCGACGGCGTTCTGGTTGCCGTCGGACCAGCTGGCGTGCTGGGTCAGGCTCTCGATGCGCCATCCTTCCGCCGTGCGAAGCATGTGGCTGGTGTAGGAGCCGCACAACAGGAAGAAGTCGCCACCCTCGGCGCCTCGAGGTAGTGCAGATCGCCCGGTCGGGATCGTTTTCAACGAACTCGATGACGTGGTTGGGGCTGAGGTGCTGAGTGGCCGTGAACCCGCTGAGCGGAATGCGTACGAGATCGACCAGGTCGTCACGGGCGAAGTCCGCCGCCGGCACACCGGAGGCGGAGAAGTCGACGTGCACGGGATCGGTGGAGCAGTCGGCGAACATCTCCCAATCGCGGCGGTCGACGCCCGTCGCGTACTTGATGACCCGCTCACTGATGAGAGTGCGGTCCTCGAGTCGGCGAATTCGGGATTCGAGGTCGCTCATGAGGTCGGCTCGTCCAGCTGCTCCATGAACTCAAGCCGCATGCCACCAGGCGCGTTGACGAATGCGATGCGACGGTGGCCGAAGGTCGGGCCGGAGACGACGGCTGGCCCCCATGCGACGTCGTGGCCCTCGATCTCACGATCGAGGTCATCGCTGAACAACGCCACGTGCAAGAAGCCCTCGTCGACCACATCGATGTCGTCTTCGTACACGGCCCGGGTGAACAGGGTGATCTGGAGCGGGCCGAGCTGCACATCCGCACGCCGTGCGCCTTGCCACTCCTCCGGGTCAGTGACGATCGCCCCTGCTTGCCGGTAGAACGCAACGGCCGCATCAAGGTCATGAACCTTCACGGCCAGGTTGGCGAAACGAGTAATGGTCACGGGCGCACTTTAGGTTCGAGCGAGAGCGTCATGAAGGCGCTGTTCGGACTCGGGTGGTAGTCGCCAAACGGTCCGCACGGCGTGAATCCGGCGTTTGCATACAGCGAGCGCGCTGGAGCAAACGGTGGGGTAGACCCTGTCTCAATGCTCACCCGGTGAAAGCCCCGATTACGGGCGACGCCGATGAGATGATCGACCATCGCTCGGCCGATCCCGAGACGTCGCGCCGCTTCGGAGGTGTGCATTGACTTCAACTCTGCATGACGTTCGTCAAGTTCCTTCAGCGCTCCGACTCCGAGGAGCTCACCGTTGAGACGGAAGCTGAAGAACGTGAGGGCAGGATCCACGAGACCGTCGACTTCGAGGGCATGGACGTCCTCGGGCGGGCTGTGCAAATGGGCGAAGGCCAGGTGGGTCTCGAGGAGCGCCGAAACGTCGTCGGCTCGCGGGTCGTCGACAGAGATCTCGCCTTCAGGCACCGCAGGAACCTACGTGATCCGAATCCGTCGGTCTCTACCGACTGCTCGGCAGAATCGCGCCGAACCCGATGACCACGCTCAACCAGGCTGTCGCAGTGGCCGAGGCCGAAAGTCCCGGAGCCGCTCTCAAGCTTCTCGCCACCATCGAGCACGACGTGAGGGTGGCGGATCACTACCGCCTGGATGCCGTGCGTGGGTATCTCTACGAAAAGGCCGGGAGCGTCGAGACGGCCCGCTCGCACTACCTGCGGGCGGCGGCGAACACGGCCAGCATCCCCGAGAAGCGATATCTCACCAAGAAGGCGGCCCAACTCGGCGAGACTCGCCCTGGCTGAACCCGAAGAACGGCTCGGACCGTGTCCGGGATCGGTCGTCAGCTCCGACCAACCGGCGAACAGCATCCACGGGGGATGCCGACACCACCGATGAGGAGCTTGACTGATGGGGTTAGTTACAGGACAGATGTCTGTCTCGCTGGACGGGTTCTACGCCGGACCTCACCACCATGGAGACCCCAAGGACATGGCCAGTTGGATGGCCAGCCCTGAGGCCGCCGGGTTCTTCCGCATCACGCGGTGGGTAATCGATGCCATGGCGTGGCGGGAACGGCTGGGCTTCAAGGGCGGCGAGCACAACATCAACTCGGAGATCGTCGAGGAGACCTTCGCGTCGGCAGGGGCGTATGTGATGGGCCGGCGGATGTTCGACGGCGGAGAGGTTCCCTGGGGAGACAACCCTCCCTTCCGCGCGCCCGTCTTCGTCTTCACTCATCGCGCCAGAGAATTACTGGTCAGGGAGGGTGGGACCAGCTTCACGTTTGTTACCGACGGCGTGGAAAGCGCCCTCGAACAAGCCCGTGCTGCCGCTGGAAAGAAGAACGTGGCGATCGCCGGTGGTGGCACGTTCATGCGTCAGGTGATCAAGGCCGGGCTACTCGATGAACTCGATCTTCACATCTCGCCGGTCCTGCTCGGCGAGGGGATGCGCCTGTTCGAGCCCGGAGATCTCGGCATTGCCGGTGACGAGGGAATCGAACTCACCCTCACGAGGGTGGTCGAGACGCCCGCCGTCATGCACGTTCGCTACCACGTCGACGGCCGATCGACATTGGAGCTCGATGACCGCGGCCGAGGTTCGGGTGCATGATTGGCGAATGCGTCTCGGCGGAACTGGCATCTGGAGCGCCGCTCTTCGTTATAGCGACCGGTCCGAGGCCGACGAGGCGGCGGCCGAGTTGGAAACGCTCGGCTACAGCGCGGTCTGGATCCCCGACGTCGGGGGCGACGTATTCGGGTCCGTCGACGCGCTGCTGCGGGCCACGACCAAAGCCGTCGTCGCCACGGGCATCTTGAACCTGTGGATGCACGTCGCCGAGGAGACGGCGGCCCGCTATCACGACCTAGTCGCCACCCACGGACCGCGCTTCCTGGTGGGGATCGGCGTCAGCCACGCCCCCCTGATCGACGCCAGCGAGCCCGGCCGCTACCAGCGGCCGCTGGCCCGCATGCGCGAGTACCTCGACCAACTCGACGCCGCCGACAGACCGCTGCCCAAGGAGGAGCGCGTGCTGGCCGCACTCGGCCCGAAGATGCTCGAGCTGGCTCGCACGCGGGCCGGTGGCGCCCACCCGTACCTGGCGGGACCCGAGAACACGGGGCGGGCCCGGGCCTCCCTGGGTAGCGGACCGCTCCTGGCGCCGGAACAACCCGTCGTACTCGAGACTGACCCGGCTAAAGCGCGGGAGATGGCGCGCCGTCACCTGTCGGGGTACCTGCGGTTGCCCAACTATGTGAACAACCTGCTTCGGGGCGGGTTCACGGACGACGACGTCGGCGCCGGGGGAAGTGACCGGCTGGTCGACGCGGTGGTGGCCTGGGGCGACGATGACACGATCGCCCGACGAGTCCAGGAGCACCGGGACGCGGGCGCCGACCATGTCTGCATCCAAGTGCTCACGGGGGACCGGATGTCGCTGCCCCGGCCAGAGTGGCGCCACCTGGCGCCCGTCCTGACGTAGGCGTCCTGGCATGCTCATCGTCACCGGCAGCATCCGGGCCCGACCGGACACCATCGACCAGATCCTGGCGCTCAGCCTGGAGCACGTTCGCCGCTCTCGCCAGGAACCCGGGTGCCTCCTGCACTCGGTCCATCGCGATGTTGAGGATCCACTACGGCTGGTCTTTCTTGAGCATTGGGATGACGCCGATGCGCTCCGGGCTCACTTCCGCGTGCCCGCCTCGGGCACCTTCGTGAACGAGGTCACGGCCCTGGCCGCCAGTCCGGCGAAGATGGCGATCTACGACGCAAACCCCGCATCGCTCTGAGCATGTCCGAGGTGCTCCCCGTCCGATACCGCTCCCCAGACGAGGACAGCGCCCGGTGGGTGGGCTTCCCCTTCCGGGACGGCGACATCGTGATCAGCACCCGATCCAAGACCGGCACGACCTGGATCCAGATGATCTGCGCGCTCCTCGTGTTCCAGACAGCGGAGCTGCCGGCGCCCCTGGGCCAGCTGTCGCCGTGGCTGGACTGGCTGGTTACTCCGCGCGATGACGTCTACGCCGCGCTCGCCGCCCAGAACCACCGGCGATTCATCAAGACGCATACTCCGCTCGACGGGATACCTCTGGACCGGCACGCCATCTACATCGTGGCCGCGCGGCACCCACTAGACATGGCCGTGTCGCTGTACCACCAGGGCGACAACCTCGACCGCGAGCGGATCCGCCGCCTCACTGGCCAGCCTGAACCAGCCGGGCCCGCGCCCGTACGCCCACCCCTCCGCGAGTGGCTGCTCGCATGGATCGACTGGGATGGCCGCCCGCAGGACCAGCTGGACTCCCTGCCCGGGGTGCTATGGCACCTCTCCGACGCGTGGGCCCGTCGAGGCGAGTCGAACATCGCGCTCGTGCACTACGACGACCTGTCCAATGACCTCGGGGGCGAGATGCGTCGCGTGGCGGCGTTACTCGGCATCTCCGTGGCAGACACCACTGGCCCGAGCTGGTCCATGCCGCCCGGTTCGAGCAGATGCGAGCCGACGCCGAACAGCTCGCCCCTGATGCGGCCGGTGTTCTCAAAGACCGCGCCCGGTTCTTTCGCCGGGGATCCTCGGGCGCCGGCCGTGAACTTCTCTCCGGCGCCGAGTACGCGCGCTATCGCGCCCGCACGGAGCAGTTGGGACCGCCGGATCTGTTGACCTGGCTGCACCGCGAAGACCACCCGTGACCTAAGGGCCAGATCGGTCTCGGGCCTCGAGCGACCGGCGGTCCCAGCCACCGGTCTCGAAATACCGGGAGCCGGCCGCCAGGGCAGGTAGGTTGCCCGCAGTGCTGGATGCCTTCGCCGCCGAGCTGGAGACCCGGCTGGCAGTCGATGGCGTCGCGCTCCTTTCCCCTATCGACGCCACTGACGCACTGGAGCTGTACCGGGCGCTCGGGCTCCGGGCCAGCTGCTGCATGCTCGACCCCTGGTACAACAAGGGCGTCGGTGGCGTCAGGGATGACTACATCGGATTCATCGGCGGGCTCCTCAAGCAGGCGGCGGAGGTGGCCGACCACACGTATTTGTGGGGATTCCCCGAGATCGTGGCCCGATTCATCGAGCGGCTTCCCGCCGGCGTGGATCTGACGGCGTGGCTCACCTGGTACTACAAGAACAATCCGTCGGTGATCCGGGGGTGGCGCAGTGCCCAGATGGCCTGCCTGCACCTGTCCCGGCCGGGAGCCACCCTGTATCCCGAGCACTTCCTGAACGAGGCGCAGCTCGAGAAGCAGCGCCAGGGCAAGCTCCGGTATCTGCCCGGGCCGACCAGTGTGATCGAGGACTCACTGCTGGTGGGATTCGTCCGGCAAGCCGAGCAAACCGGACATCCCGCCCAGAAGCCCATCGGGGTCTACGACAAGCTGTTACGCATGGCCACCCAGGAGGGCGATCTGGTCGTCGACCCCCTGTGCGGCTCCGGAACCACCGGCGCGGCGGCCCGGGCGCTCGGCAGACCGGCAATTTTGTCGGATATATCCGATTCGTACGTCGAATTAGTGGAGCGCCGCCTGGGGATTTGTCGGATATCTTCACCGGCCGTAGTAAATCGGGCCCCAACCGACGTACCATTGGGGCTGTGAGGGCTAGGGGCGCGAGGCGACATTGGTTGGGTAAAGGGTTGGCCGTGATGGCCGTGGCCTGTGGCTCGCTGCTGGTGAGCCCAGGAGTGGCGCACGCCGACACGCTTTGTTATGACCCGACAACGGGGCAGTTCTATCCGTGCCCAAGTACGACGACCCCACCGCCGACGCAGCCGCCGCCCACCAATCCGCCGACGACGAACCCGCCGGCCACCAACCCGCCGACGACGAACCCGCCGGCCACCAACCCGCCCCCGTTCTTCCATACGACTGCGCCCCCGCCCGTCACGACGGCGGCTCCGGCCACCACCGCGGCTCCGACCACCACGGCGGCGCCGACCACGACGGTCCCCCCCGTCCCGACCACGGCGTGCCCGCCCTACTTCGGCGGACGCTGCCCGATTGTGACGACGACCGTCGCGCCTTCGCCTGTGGGGCCGCCCTCCAGCCCCGTCTCGAGTGGAGGGGTTGCCATCAAGAGCCTCACCGCCGCCACCAAGCATCATTTCTCGAAGCCGTTCCTCGGCGCCATGATCCTTGACGGTCTTTTGCTGGTAGGCATCGCCGGCTACGTGCTGGCGAGGCGGATCCGCAACGTCTAAAGCGCCCGCCGAGGACTGTTGGGTCCTCGGCTCGGATGGTTGACCTTCGCTGGTGCCGATTCCTCTAGCCGGGCCGGCGGGGGCTGTTGCGGGTGGCGAGGGCGGCGTGGCGCTATTCGAGCGGTCGCGCCGGCGGTGCCGAGCACCGGTTGGCCGTGATTGACCCGGCCACGGGAGCAATAACCACCACGCTGGTCACGCTGGCCTCAGGCCAGCGATTCGGCGGCCTCGGTATTGACGCCACCCGCACGCTGCTCCTCTACAACGTGTCGTCAACGAGCAACCTTGAAGGCCCCCTCTATGCCCTGTCAGCCGCCGGGGGACAGCCGGTTCCTGTCGCCGGGGGGAGGCTGTTCACGTCCGCTGCCTGGTAGCCATACCCGCGACGGACTGTGCGAAGGGTACCGCGGCGCGCCGATGAGTTTTCATCGCCGGCGCGGTCGGTGTTGACCGAGCGAACGATGGAGGAAGGAGACACCATGGCGACCGTTGTCGCGGGCTTGAGCATGTCGTTGGACGGCTTCATCGCCCATCGCGACGTGAGCGTGGGGCACCTCTTCGACTGGTACAACACCGGCGACGTCGAGGTCAGGTGGCCCGGCAAGGACATGGTCTCGCACGTCACGCCGGCAAGCGCCGCCTCCCTGCGTGACACGATCGCCGGCGCGGGCGCCCTCGTCGTCGGGCGCCGCCTCCTCGCTACACCCAGGGTTGGGGCGGGAGTCACCCGCTTGGCGTGGCCGTTTTCGTGGTCACCCACAGCCCGCCCGAAGGCTGGCCTCGAGAGGACGCGCCGCTCACGGTCGTGACTGACGGCGTGGAGCGCGCGGTGGACAGGCGAAGGCGACCGCCGGCGACCAGACGGTCGACTTGGCCGGCCCCAGTGTCATCCAGCAATGCCTCAACGCAGGGCTGATCGACGAGGTGCACGTCGAACTCGTGCCCATACCGCTGGGCGACGGGATCCGCTTCTTCGACCACCTGATCGACCCCGCCGAGGATGCTCGAGAACCCGACGGTCATCGAGAGCGACCGGGTGACCCATCTCCGCTATCGGGTACGCCGGTTTACCGACTGAACGTCGGCCATGCGCCGGTGGCAGGATGCCGACATGGCGACTGAACGGTTGGAGGTACAGCGGACCATCGCCGCCGATCCGGCGGCGATCTTTCGGGTGCTGTGCGACCCGGCGGGTCATGTGGCGATCGACAGCTCAGGGATGCTCATGTCCGCCACGGGCAATCCCGTGACTGCCGTGGACGACAGTTTCGTCGTCCACATGGATCGCGAGGCTCTGAACGACTACCCGATGGGCCTCTACGACGTGACCGTCACGATCACGAAGTTCATTCCCGACCACGAGATCGCGTGGACGATCCTCGGCCAGATCCGCCCGCAGATCGGCCACGTCTACGGCTACACGCTGATGCCCGTCGAGGAAGGCACCCTCGTCACGTCCTACTACGACTGGTCGTCCATCGACCCGGTCTGGAAAGAGGCCGGAATCTTCCCAGTCATCTCCGAGGGCGCACTACGCGCCACCCTCGGCATCCTCGCCCGAACGGTGACCGCGGCCGATCTCGGCACGGCGGCTCGCCCGCCAGAGTGAGCTTGCGGATGGACCGCTCAGTTAGTCCATCTTCTTGCGATCGCCAGTGCCGCACCGATCGTCGAAGAAGACCATCGGGATTGATGAACCTGGCTGCTGGCGCGCCCATCTCCTGACTCACTCACGGCAGTGGTTGCGGCACGGTCGGAGCGTTCGGACTCGAAGCGGCTAAGCGCCTGCGAAGCATTCTCGGCGAGAAGCTGACGGGGGTTGCTTCGTCGGTTCGGTCGCGCTCGGCGCCGAGGACGAATCGCCCTCAACCTGGCCGGTTCGGCGCTCAGGACCCCATGACCATCTCGACCATGACCATCCACGGGGTGCCGAACCGGTCCGTGCACATGCCGAAGGCGGGTGAGAAGAAGGTCTCGCCAATAGGCATTCCGTCGAGAGTTGCCCATGGGGTCGTCAGCGCCCATCAGCAGGTCATCGCCGGAGGTTAGAGCGGCGTGCATGATGGCGTCGGGCTTCGCCCCGGGAGGCGGAGCCCGGCGTCGGCGGGCATGTCGTTCATGGCTCGGAGTACGAGCTCGCCGCCGAAGATCTCCTGGTAGCTGGTGAAGCTTCACGGCAGTTGCCAGCGAACGCTAGATACGGGCGAAAGGGCATCGGATCGTCTCCTTGATCTAGTGTCCGAGGTCTTCGGTCTACAGACGCCATGTGGACCGAGAACTCATCGGTCACGCGGCCATGAGCACCGGCTGGGTCGAAAGCTGCTGTTCCGTCGCAGCCGGCGGCCCAGCGGAGCGAGCAGCGAGGTGCGGCTACCGCTCGACAGTGTCCGAGTGTCCCATCGGCGAGCCGAATCGGATGATGTTGCCGTCGGGATCGATGAGAACACCCTCGTGCTGTCCCCAGTCAGTGTCCTCGGGTGGTCGCACGTCCGCTCCAGCAATGCGCCATTCCTGAGCAAGTTCATCCGCGTCGTCAACCCAAAGATCGGCAGTACTTCGGATGGCCCACGGGTCGTCTTCGGGCACAAGTCCGAGGTGGATCTCGATTCCGTCACGGGTCGCAAATCCGTACCCTCCGCCCCCGTACTCCCCGGTTGCGAAGCCAAGCCGCTGGTAGTGGGCAAGTGAGGCGCTCACATCGCGGACGGCAAAGATCGGAGCGATTCGCGTCAAGGTGCCCACGACGAAGGAACATAGTCGTGTGCCATGCTGGTCGGAGGGGGCCGATCTTCGCCGGTCGGCGACGGCCGAAGATTGGATGCACTGACCAGGCAGGCAGGACCTGAGCTGCAACTGGCATTGCTGGATGGGCAACTGCATCTCCGACTGGGGATTACGTGCGCGGCAGCCGCTGAGCGGGTTATGCGGTCGGCGCTCGGAAGATGAACACCGCGCCGTGGAGCTTCCCGATCATCCGGTAGATGTGCCAGATGCAGTCGCCGACCATGATTCGATACGCATTCTCGCCGAACTCGGCGATATAGCGATCTGGTGCGCGTAGCAGTCGCGCGGCGTGAAGGAGCCGTCGACCGGGTGTCCCCGAGCGCTCCTGAGCGAACTCGCCCCACTCGCTGCCGAAGTCGATCCGTTCGACCACAGACAGGCCTGCTGACTCGATCGCCCGCTCCATGTCGTCGGGACGGATGCTGTTCGCGGCAGCACCGGCCTTCCAAAACTCCGTCGCCTCGGCATCCGTCATACGGGGTCCGGTAAATACCTGATACACGAAGCCACGACCTCCCGGACGAAGAACTCGCCGGAACTCCCTGAACGCTACGCCGAGGTCGGCGTACATAAGCGCTTCCTTCGACCAGATCAGCTCGGCGGACCCGTCAGCGAGCGGGACGCGCTCCGCCGCACCAAGCTCAAACGTAACCCGCCCGCTGACACCGGCGTTATCCGCCTGTTCCCGCCCGAGCTCCACATGCCGTTGTACGGGGTCGACACCGAGGACCGTCGCGTCAAACCGCCGTGCCAGTTCGACCGCCTCGTGACCCTCGCCGCACCCAACATCGACGACGGCGGCCCCGGCGCTCGGTTCCAGTTTCGCGAACAGCTCAAACAGACTTTCCGGACCCCGGGGGTCGAGGGTCTCGTCGAGCCGGAGCTGGAACGCCTCCTCGATACGTGGATAATCGTCGTACGAGTCATTGATCGAGATGTCGCCAGACATAATGCAATTGTGCCAAGCGAGGGCTCGGACTGGCTACATGCAGGCGAACCTCCACGCATCAACTGTTCCGGTCCGACCGCGGAGAGCGCATACGCCCGCCGTTACCGGAAGGCCGAGGGTCGGCGGTTTGGGCGCACCCAGAACCGGCAAACCCCGGATGGTCGGGAATCGAGCGACGCGCGAGCATTGGTGAATGATGCGAGCGCAGCCATTGATAGCCATCTCCGATGTCGAGGCCGGCTCGCTGTGGTTCCAACAAGTGCTCGGTCTGTCATCAGGTCATGGGGGACGCGAGTACGAAATGCTCATGGATGGGGAGACGATGGTCGCCCAGCTACATGACTGGAAGGCAGACGAGCACGCTCATCTAGGGAGTCCCGACGACCCCTCTCGAGGCAACGGAGTGCTGCTGTGGTTCGCTACCGAGGACTTCGACGCCACCATCGATCGCGTCACGACCCGCAACGCGATCGTGCTCGACGGACCGTTGCTCAACCAGAACTCGGGGCTCCGCGAGGTCTGGCTCCGCGGCCCTGAGGGGTACGTGGTCGTCGTGGCGGGCTCCTAGCTCAGCGACGACCGGGATGTGCCGTTTCCTCGGTGTAGTGGCTCAACCTGTTGAGCCAAGACAACACGGCATCAACAGTCGGGGCGATCGGTTGGGCCGCCGAGGGCGACGACCCGACATAGAACCACGTAGAGCATGCTCCGTTGACCCGCCTCGAGAGCGCGGCGCCGGCTGGACCTCGTGCTTACCCGGGATCTCTTCACGCGGCGGCGCCGACGAGTGCCTTGTTGAGGTGGGAGTTGGAGGGTGAACCGCAGAACTGGGCGTCGCCGTAGGGGTAGATCTGTCCGTCCGAGCCGACGACGGTGTAGCCGCGTCCCGTGGGGCTGGGCTGGATGGACCTTACCGGGGCGCCAGCGATCCCGGCGGCGCTGCCGTGGAAGGCGGCGCTTCCGAAGTTGAAGATGCCGCCGTCGGCGGCCACCAACCAGTACCCCTTGCCGTCCGGGGAGGCAGCCATACCCACAATGGGCTGATTCAGACGCATTGCCCCGGTGGAGCCGTACCACCCGGCGTTACCGAAGGTGAAAATGCCGCCGTCAGACGCCACCAGCCAGTAGCCCTTCCCGTCCGGGGCGGCGGCCATACCGACGATGGGCTGGCTGAGATGTATCGAACCGGTGGAGCCATAGAACCCGGCGCTACCGAAGGAGAAGATGCCGCCGTCGGCGGCCACCAGCCAGTAGCCCTTGCCGTCGGGCGTCGCGGCCATACCGACGATGGGCTGATTCAGGCGCATGGCTCCGGTGGAGCCATAGAACCCGGCGCTACCAAAGGAGAAGATGCCGCCGTCGGCGGCCACCAGCCAGTACCCCTTGCCGTCCGGGGTAGCGGCCATACCGACGATGGGCTGATTCAGGCGTATGGCTTCGGTGGAGCCGTAGAACCCGGCGTTGCCGAAGGTGAAGATGCCGCCGTCGGAGGCCACCAGCCAGTACCTGGCGTCGCAGGGCGCCGACGCGTACGGCTCGCGAATCCAGCTGGCGGAGAGGGCGCCGGTGGCGGCGGTCAGCGTCTCCAAGAGCAGCTCGTCCGTGCGGAGCACGACGATCTCGCTCGGCTGGCCGGTAACACCAGAGTTTGAGACGCTCATGACCATTACAGCCAACCGGTGCCCGTCGGGCGCCCAAGTAGGCGCGGACGAGATGACTCCGGGGAGTTGACCGGCAGCGATCGGCAGTGGGGTGCCGTCGAGGTTCATCACGACAAGTTCGAGGCCGATGATATGCCCCACGGGTGAGACTAGGAACGCGATGTGCTTGCCGTCAGGAGACCATCGCGGACTGCCTGCCCCCGTCCCGCCGACGAGCGCGGTCAGCTTGCGCCGATGCCCGCCCGTTGTGTCCGATACGAAGATCGCTCCCGCGCCGGACAGCCCGAACGTCAACTGGGTGCCGTCGGGCGACCAATCGGGCCCGCTGCCGAAGCCAAGGTTCACCAGCCCCGAGCCGTCGGCGTTCACGATCTCCATGACGCCAACATTCCCCGCTGGGTCCGAGGTCCACCAGCAACGTGCACGACCCGACTGCAGCCGTCCCCAATCACCACGGCCACCACCCAGGGTTCTCCGGCATCAGCGGTTGGATCGCGGCCGTCACCATGAGCTTCGGGCGCGACGACGACGCTGCGCTCGCCATGAACCTGACAGAACTCGCACCGGGTGATCGGATTGTCGACATTGGCTGCGGCCCCGGGATCGCGGCCCGGCAGGCTGCCCAGCGGGGCACTACCGTCACCGGCGTCGACCCCGCAGAGGTAATGCTTGGCGTCGCCCGCAGAGAAGACCGGCACAGGACCGTCACGTGGCAACAAGGTGTTGAGCGACACGCTCGTTGAGGATGTAGGGGCGGCCCGGCGACAGTGA
>JRHI01000157.1_pt1 | contig 75369 bp, 79 predicted proteins | sample 215371 | NCBI WGS metagenome assembly JRHI01 (sample SAMN02929681, study PRJNA255918) | sediment metagenome | biome: cave system; feature: Ice Cave; material: Sediment; isolation source: sediment from deep within a dark volcanic ice cave with no known source of... ... | reverse complement strand
GCCGCTGCCGACCTGAGTGTCGATGACCGTCCAGACGTTCCCGCCGGCGAACTTCGCGGGCGTGGCGGAGTCGCCCCCTCCGTCCAACTTGTTGATCGGCTCATTGGGGACCCCAAGCAGCGTCTTCAACGAGGTGCCGAGGGGCCGCGGGCCGGGCTTCTGCGTGATCTGCGGTGGCAGAGCGTATGGCAATACCCCGGGCACGACGGCCACGTTCAAGTGCACGTTTGCCGGATGGGTGTCGATAGCGCTCGTGTTGGTGAGTGCGAACAACGCCGCCCGGTTGTCACCCAGGTTGAGGGGATCAAGCGCGGCGACGAGATAGTGCGTGCCCCCGTTCGCGGTGGCCTCAGTCCCGCCGGCCGGGACTTGCGCACCCATGATGGCACCCACGGGACCACCACCCACCGAGCCCGGGTTGAACTTCCGCACCGGGCCGACACGGGGAGCGAGCAGGTCACTCTTGGAAAAGACAAGGATCCGTCCGCCGCTGAACGTTCCGTTGGCAAGGAAGCGGTCGTAGGTCACGACAAAGGTGTTGGCGTCCGAGCTGGTGGCCGGAAAGTCCGCCTCGCAGATCGGGCTGCACCCTGGCTGGGTCGGCGGCTCGAGACCGAATTTGAACAGGTTGTACGCGCCGAGCGGGTCGGCGGTCGCCTGGGCGGCGACGTAGTAGGCCTGCGTGCCCGTAAGCGCGCCGGTCGTTGGGTTGACGTCAAGGCCCCAGGCGAGCAGGAAGAAGCGCTGGGACTGTGTGTCGAAGATGCACCGAATGTCGCCGAGGCCAGGTCCAGGGTAGGTGAGGGTGGTCCGGTCAATCTCCGGCGGAAGGCCCCAGAACTCGTTGAGCGAGATCGGCGGGGTCTGCACGGCGCCGTTCGTGTCGAAGAACTGCAGGGCCGAATTCACCATTTCGACCTCGTTGGTGGGACCAGCACAGATGGCCCCATCCGAGGGCTCATGGCTGAACTGGTTCCCGTTGGATGCCGACCGCTGATCGACGTGGGCTAGCCCGTCAATAGCCAGCGCCGCCCCTTTACCGACGACCGGCAGCGGAGTCGGATTACCAGGAGTGATCGTGAGGGCAGAGGCCAGTGGCTTCATGTCGCTCGTACTGTGCTTCGCGAATTCTGGCCGGCCCACGGTGGGCGAGCCAGAGTGAGCGGCGGCGCGCGGCGCGGCCACTCGGACATTGGTTGTGCCGAGCAGCTGGAGACCGTCGGTCGACGCGGCCCCACCGGACGACGCCGCGCCCGCTACGAGCCCCGTCGGCACCATCATGCCGACCGCGGTTGCAATCACCGCTCCGGCGACGAAGAGACGCTCAACGACAGCGAATGACAGGCGACGGCGCAAGATGCATACCCCCTACTCGTGCCCGGACCCCCATTGACCCGGTCACCACGAAACGTAGTCAACCCCCTAGCCGGGCGCTAGTGCTTGCATGCATGTTTCTCCGGCTTCGGGTCAGAGCGAAGGCGGCGGTAGTGTCCGGGCGTCGCCGTTCGAGGGAGAGCGCCGTGAGTACCACACCTGTGCGGGTGGCCGTGACCGGAGCGGCCGGACAAATCGGATACAGCTTGCTCTTCCGCATTGCGGGCGGCGCCATGCTCGGCGCTGACCAACCGGTGATCCTGCAGCTCCTCGAGATCACGCCGGCGCTTGATGCGCTGCGGGGCGTGGTGATGGAGCTGGAGGACTGTGCCTTTCCCCTTCTGGCCGGTGTGGTCCAGACGGACAACGCCGGCGAGGCGTTCGACGGCGTCGACTATGCGCTGTTGGTCGGTTCCCGGCCGCGCACCAAGGGCATGGAGCGCAAGGATCTGCTCGAAGCCAACGGGGCCATCTTCACGGTGCAGGGCAAGGCCTTGTCGGACCATGCCGCCGATGACGTGCGCATCCTGGTGGTCGGCAACCCGGCCAACACCAACTGCCTGATCGCCATGCGCAACGCCCCCGGCATTGCGCCCGAGCGGTTCACGGCCATGACGCGCCTGGACCACAACCGGGCCAAAGCGCAGCTGGCGGCGAAGGCAGGCGTGGCGGTCACCGAGGTGACGCGGATGACGATCTGGGGGAACCATTCGGCCACTCAGTATCCGGATATCTTCCACGCCCAGATTTCCGGCAAACCGACCGCCGAGCTCATCGGCGCCCAGGAATGGGTCGAAAAGGAGTTCATCCCGACCGTGCAGCAGCGCGGTGCCGCCATCATCGAGGCGCGCGGGCTGTCGAGCGCGGGATCCGCAGCCAACGCCGCCATCGACCACGTCCGCGACTGGGCGGGGAAGACGCCCGACGGGGACTGGGTGAGCATGGCCATCCCTTCGGATGGGTCCTACGGGATTCCTGAGGGGCTGATCTCTTCGTTCCCGGTTACGACCTCGGCCGGCGGTTATCGCATCGTTGACGGGCTCGACGTCAATTTGTTCTCGCGAGCGCGCATCGACGCCTCGGCGGCCGAACTGATCGACGAGCGTGACATGGTGGCGAGTCTCGGCCTCATCTGACCGAGCGGTCAGGCGGGCCGCGAGGCGCGATCAGACCTGCAGAGTGGAGGGGATCTCGACCCCTATGCGTTGCAAGTACGCCAGCCGGCGATCGATGGCGTGCCGCCAGGCCGCCAGATCAGTCTCAAAATGAGCCCGATCACCTTCTTCATACGCGTGCTCCAGCTCGTCGAAGGCAATATCCTCCGCATCAAGCAGAGCCCGGTATTTGGACAGGAAATGCTCGTCGATCACGGCAGACAATGTCACGCTCGCGCTCTCCCTTTGTCCTGTAGGGCAATCTCAAGAGCGTAGCGTCTGGGCCCGTGTATCGCCCCCGGGCCCCTCACGGCCCGCCGCTCCGCTCAGAGCCGCCGCCGCCGCCGGACCCGGCCCATCTGGCCGGATTGCTGGCCGAGCCGGCCCGGCTGCGAGTGGTGGCCGCCTTGGCGCTCGGAGCGACGACGCCCGCCGAGATCGAAGCGCGGGCCGATCTGGACGTTCGCCAGGTGCGGGCCGCGCTGGACCGCCTCATCCGGGGCGGTCTGGTCTCCGTCGGTCCCGACGGTGGGCTGCGGCTGGCCGAGGAACGCTTCACCGAGGCGGCCCGGGCGTCGGCACAGGCGGCGTCGGCCAGGAAGACGACGCTCGAGGATCTCGGGGCCACGGACGCCCAGGCGCGGGTCCTGCGCAGCTTCTTTGACGATGGGCACCTGGTCTCGATCCCCGTCCAGCGGACCAAGCGTATGGTCCTGCTGGACTTTCTCAGCGGGCGCTTCGCCCCCGGCAAGGTCTACCCGGAGCGGGAAGTGAGCTTCGAGCTGGGCCGGTTCCACACCGACGTCGCCTCACTGAGGCGTCACCTCGTCGATGAAGGCTTCCTCGAGCGTCGGGACGGCTTCTACTGGCGGACCGGCGGGACCTTCGAGGTGGACTGAGCGTGGCCGGCGGCGAAGCGCCTGGGCTCCTCTCGCGCACGCGGGACGACGTGGTGGCATTCCGACCGGGGGATGACGAGGAGAAGGGCTGGCGCACTGCGTTCCTTTACCAGTTGGACCGGCTGGCCCGACCGTTCGACCGCGATGCCGATCTGACCCACGTGACTGCCTCCGCCATCGTGATCAGTCCCGACCGAGTTCTGCTGCACCTCCACCGTGTTCTCGGGATCTGGATGCAACCGGGCGGTCATCTCGACGAGGGGGAGAGTCCGTGGGACGCGGCGGTGCGCGAGGTGGCTGAGGAAACCGGGATCGTGGCCGTGCATCCGAATGGTGAAGCCCGCCTGGTCCACCTGCACGTGGGCCCAGGAGGGCGGGGGCATACGCACCTCGACCTGCGTTACTTGCTGCGGGCGGCAGAGATCCGGCCGACACCGCCGCCCGGGGAGAGCCAGGACGTGGCGTGGTTGGACTGGGATGACGCGCTGGCGATGGCCGACCCCGCCCTCGTCGGGGCCCTGCGCGCCGCCCGGGCCGTGTAGCCGGGCCCGCCGTCCAACGGCCGGCTCACGCCCAGGCGGCCGCGGCAGAGGCGAGGGCGGACACCAGGGCCTCGGCCGGGGGAACGAGGCCGGGTCCGGCCCAGCCCTGCCATTGCGGGGTGAGGCCGCGGACCCGCGGCGGGAGCTCGATCTGGACGCCGCCGTCGGGCGGCAGGTTGACCGGGTTGTCGGGGTGCAGCCCGCGCAGCTCGAACGGCACGCGGTCGAGCTCGGCGATGACCTCATATTCGGGTAGGGCCGGGGCGAGATGGCGGTGAAGGTGATCGGCCAGGGCGCGGTTGGTGCCGCCCAGCAGCAGCTGGGTCCAGCGGCCGGCCCGCCCGTAGCCATGCAGGGCCACGGCGATATCGACGTGGTCGACGAACGCGGCCAGCCCGGGTGAGGAGTCGGGGCTGAACAGCCGGGAGGGGATGTGCCAACGCAATCCGGGGGGCTGGACGACGGCATAGAGAGAGGCGCCGGCCCGCTCGGCCGCATCGATGGCGATGACGTCGGTCATGCGCTCCAGGCCGCCGTGGAAGGCGAGGAACCCGAACGGCGAGCGGAGCGTGACCGTTTCCTGGACGCCCGGATGACGTATGAGCTCGTCGAACACGCGATTACCGGCGCCGCAAGGGATGGTCCGGAGGAACTTCTATGACCGCGATCCTCACCCCGTCGGGATCGGTGACCCACATCTCGCGCAGGCCCCACGGCTCATCCGTCGGGAGACGCAGGATCTCGACTCCGCGGGCGGCTAGATGGGCGTGGGCGGCGTCGACGTCTCGAACCTGAAGCCATAGTTGCATCGCCGATCCGGGCGGTTGCGTCGACTGGCCCGACACTTCGAGAAGTCCGTTACCGATGAAGTAGACGACGCCGCGCTGCGGTTCCTCGCCGAACTCGCGATAGATGGCCAGGCCGAGATCGCCGCCGTAGAACGCCTGAGAGCGAGCCAGATTGGTGGGCCGAAGCAGCACTCGGCTGGAGAGGACCTCCACGCGCCCACCCTAGACAACCGGTTAGAAGGTGCAGCGCTTGATGCCGTTGGCTTGGGCGAAGTCGGTGACCGGGAAGCGCTGTTTGCGTCCCTGTTCGAGCAACGGCTCGTACTTCGACGGATCGTGCGTCCGGTCAGCGGCGGCCACGGCGTGGCCGGTCTGGACGTAGCGGGCCCAGTTGTCCAGCCAGCCGGTGACCTGAGCCTGATCGGCCGGTTGGACGGGAATCTGGCGCAGGGCGGCGATGAGCGCACCCAGGCCGGTGGCGGCCGCCTCCGTCTTGTCCGCCACCAGCGCGTCGGAGTCGCCGACCTTTGGACGCTGGGCGTTGAGCAACGGCGTCAGCTGCTGTTGGCAGAGGCGATTGGCGGTGGTGATGAAGCTGGCGTCGGTGATGGTTCGGTGTCCGACGTTGTGTCGCTTGAGGATCGTCAAGCTCAGCACCCAGGCGAGGGCGGCGGCGACAGCAACGAGCGCCAGGGCGACCCACCACGGGTTAGGGCCGGGCGCGCCCGGCCGACGCGTCGACAAATAGGACGGCGGCCGGCTTGCCGCCGGCGTGCTGTCCGTCCATTGGGGCCGGGGGCGCCGCTGCGACGTCCACGCCGAGCCGTCCCAGTAGCGAATGGCGCCCGCGTCGTCGGGATCGTCATACCAGCCGGGCGAACGGCCGGCGACGTCGGGGCCGCTCATTCGTACGAGGTGGCTGACCGGATGTCGGCCAGCGCGGAGTCGATACCGACCAGGGCGTCCTGGGTCTCCATCACCGACGCCATGTTGCCCGAAACCCGGATGCGTCCCTCGAGGAATGCCGCTTGAGGACTCAGCTGGCCCTGGGCCACGGCGACGGCCGTGCCCCAGTCCTCGGTGAAGGCCACGTCCGCCTTCGGGGCCCGTCCGGCCCGGAACTCCACCGAGCCCCGATCGATGCGCATCTGGTAGGCGACGTCACCGCCGGGAGCGCCGAGCACGGTCTGCTGGATGGTGAGCTCGACCTCGGCCGTCGCCGCCTGCAGGTCCGGGGCGCGCTTCACCGCGGTATTGACCTCGGCGAGCCACTCCGGGCTGAGGAATCGGGCCACATCCCTGGTCTAGCAGCGGGTCGGGCCCGGCGAGGAACCGGTCGTCTGTCGGTCGGCGGGCTTGAGCGCCTAATCTGCGGCGCCCACAGTGTGCGAGAGGAGAAACCATGCCCAAGGTCGCCGTCCTGGCCAAAATGACCGCCAAGGAGGGACAGGGCCAAGCATTGGTCGAGGCGCTCAGCGGCATGATCAAAGCCGTCGGAGATGAATCGGGCACCGAGATCTACGCCCTCCACATCGACGCGGCCAACGACGACGTGGTGTGGTTCTACGAGCTGTACACCGACAAGGAATCCCTGGGTGCCCACAGCGGCAGCGATGCGATGAAGGCCCTCGGACCCTCGCTGGGACCGTTGCTGGCGGGTCGGCCGGAGATCAACCTGCTCAATCCCGTGCAGGCCAAGGGTCTGACGTTTAGCTGAGTAACTGAGTGGCGCATCACTCGTGCATGTCGAGGAGACCGGTGAACCCCGACGGAACGTGGCGACCGAAGATCAACTGTTCGAGGATCCCGATGCCGGTGGCGCCATCGTCCCGCCGCACGCGACACAGCAGCTGGATGTGCTGGAAGAACGGGTCGGCTTCGTCGATCTCGGCCGTCACGTACGTCTCGCACGTGACCTCCAGCGCACCCTGGTAGACACCGTGTCCGCACGTCGGGTGGGTGTAGCCGAGTCCCCTCATGGCGAACGGATAGAGCGGCTCGAAGTCCAGCCGTCGCTTCCCGCTGGGAAACTCGAAGTCCAGCGCGAAGCTGGCGGCGTGACGGGTGCCGGGCTTGTACGTGCGCTCGTAACGGGCCGTCCCCGACTCCACCGGTGCGGACAACGGGTCGGGGGCGGAGACTGGCGCCCACAGCGCTTCGGTGTGCCACTGCTCGCCGGCGGGTGTTTCGTTCACGTCCCAGAGATAGGACGCGTCCTCGAACTGAACGGGTGCCCACAGCCAGTAGAAGCCCGGCTCACCGTCGGGCGCGGTCGCGCCTCCCGGGCCGCCGAGCGGACGGCTGCCCCACGATCGGTCTYGCGTGCCCCACCAATCCGTGGGTGACACCGACACCGTGCGGCCGCCCGCCGTGATGGTGCCCGACCAGGTGCCGTTCTGGGTAAGGCGGGTGTAGTCGAGGACCGGTCGCAGGCCGGGGCCCCAGCGGTACGGGGTCTCTTCAAAAGCCGGGCTCCGAGCCGTGAAGAGAAGGTTGGCGGCCACGCCTGAGCCGTCGGGACCGGTATCGGAGACCGCCACCCGGAGCTGGCGCAGCGGCTCCACGATTTCGACTCGGACCGGACCGACCTCGGTGTCCAGCCGGTCGGCGCCGAGGAGGCGCGATGCGAGCACGTTGTGCTGTACGCCGTCGAGGATGACGGCGAATGCGCCGTCCATGATATTGCGGCCCGGGTACATGCCCAGCGCGCAGGCGAAGTAGGTGGTGGCGTCGCGGTCGTAGCCGTTGAAGAAGAACCGGTCGTAGGTATTCGGGTCGGTCCCTGTGTCGCGCACCGGCCGCGATGTCTGATGGAGCGGATAGTCATCGCCGGGTGTGATCATGGGAACGCCGGCTTGACACCGATGGGGAGGTAGTAGTCCCCGGATCCTTCCGTAGAGGTGTTCGTTCCTTCCATCGGTTCGATCAGGTCGTACAGCCCGTTGCCAATGGTGTCGCGAGGTACCTGCCAATCGATCTGGTCGGCCACGCCCGCCACCTCGGCGAACGGGCGCGGAAAGGTGAAGTAGACGTAGGCGCCGCAACGGATCTTCTCGGCGCGCGTCATGGCCGCCACGTTGCGGTAGTGCTGAGCCTGCGCGCGGCGGACCTCGGCCACGAGCTCATCCAGTTCGTCAAGGTCCACTTCCTTCAGGCGGCGGTCGGGCGTGTCGGTTGTGAACAGTGAGAAGCCGACGAGGTGGTCAAGGTAGTCCTCGGGTTCGGTGATCGACGTGCCCCAATCGTTGACCTTGAGGCCGACGTTCTCGAGCACGATCGTGCAGGTGAGGTTGGAGTAGGGCAGGCCGGCGGCCACATCGGACCACCAGAAGTCGCTCCGCGCCATGCGGTAAAAGTCGCGCACCAGGGCGACCTGATCGGGATGACCCGGGACCGGGTACGGGCCGCTGTCGCCGGTTCCGACCCGCGTGTCGAAGTACAGCAGGAACAGGTAGTTCATCACCGTGGCGTTGAACCGCTTGATCCGCGCTCGCTCGGTCTCCTCGGCCACCGGACGAACGCCGCCCATGAGCACGTTCATCACGTCGGGTCCGTAGGGCCGGACGACGAAGCCCGCATCCCACGCCTGGCGGTGGCCATCGCCGCGGTAGGCCATCGCCGCCCGTTCCCAGAAGTCAAGCACCTCGTTCACCGACGCCGCGGAGTCCTCGACCAGGTCGAAGGTGGTGAGGGCCTTCCGCCCCGTTAGGAAGATGTTGGCCGTTGACCACAGGTACACCGGGTTGACCTGGATGCCCGGATGGCGTCCGGCCGGGCCGATGCGCTCGGCCGGTAGCGCGGCGTCGATGGTTCGGACAATCTCGGGATGCCGGAACCAGCATTCGGCCGCCGCCACCAGGATATAGGCGGTGACCGGGATGAGCGCCGACTCGAGCGACGTTCGCTCGGCCGTCATGGCGGCGGTGACCGTTGAGTGGTAGGCGATCAGACGATTGGCGTTGAGGGTGAGTTCGTCCGGCGCGGTTGACATCGGTGCCGGTTCTAGCATCGCCGGGATGGAGGAGATCGGGCGGGGCCTCAAAGTGTTCGACCACGACCCGGTCCGCGGGGTATGGCGGCCGCTGACCGGACCGGATGACGTGCTCGACCTCATGGACACCGGGGCTGATGGCGTCGTGGCCGTGGTCCGCGATGCGGGGGCGACGTTCCTCGCGCCGCTCTATCACCAGTTGACCGCCATCATCTGCACGAGCGGTACGCCGCGCAGCCACATGGGGATCGTGAGCCGCGAGTTTCAGGTCCCGTGCGTGATGGCGGTCGCGTTCACCCAAGGTGAGCCACCGCCGGGCACCGAGGTCGAGGTTGACTGCTCGGGCGCAGACGGCATCGTGCGGGCGTGACGCATGCGCGGCTCGGTCCCGGAGCCGAGCGTCGCCACCCGCCAGGTCCGGAACCCGACTGGGTCGAGTCGTGGTACTTCGACTTTGCCGCCGTCGACGCTAGCCTGGCCGGGTATGCCCAGCTGGTGCTGGTGCCGCACGCTCGCACCGCCGCGTATTGGGCGGCGGTGGTGGGAGATGGGCGACCGTTGTTGACGCTGCGGGAGAGCGAGGCGTCGCTTCCCCGCCCACCCGGATTGGAACTGCGGGCTCAGGGTCTGTGGGCCGACCACGTATGCGAGACGCCGAACGACCACTGGACGGTGGGCCTGGAAGCCTTCGCCGTCGCGCTCGATGATCCCGACGAAGCGGTGCGCGGTGAGCGCGGCGATCTGGTCGCGCTGGGATTCGATCTCGAATGGGAGGCGGAGAAGGAACCCGAGGCGGCCCCGGACGGTTACCGCCAAGCCTGCACGGTGTACGGCGAAGTGCTCATCGGCACCGAGCGCCTCCCGGTGCAAGCGCCCGGTCACCGCCGCCACCAGTGGGGCCCGCCCCGATGGCCGTCGCGGTTGGCCGGTCGGTTGGCCGACGGCACCTGGTTCGCGGCTGATGACGTCCCGCCTCCACCCGCGTCCGTGACCCTTGGCCCACTGTGCCTCGACGTTGAGGTCCAGCACCGCGCGCCCGTCCTGCTCAGCGGGATCGGGTCGGCGCCCACCCCTTTCCCCCACGCCCTATGCACCGTACGTGGCGCGGACGGCCGCACCGGCGTGGCCTGGGCGGAGTGGCTCAGTTCATCGGATGCACCGGCGGGGGGCTCGGCGTGAGCATCACCGTGCGGGTTGCGCTGTCGATCGCTCCCGTCTCGGCCAGGTGGGCGGCGTGCTGGAAGGCGAGCAGGGCGGCGCGGGTGGCGGCGTCGTACGCGCCGGTCGGCGGCGCCGGGTTGCCGAGGCTGGTCAGCAGGACCTGACAGCACCGAGCCGGTCCGCACGTAGAGGTGGGTGAGCCGACCGAGCTGGCCTTGGCGACGATTGCGTTGACGTCGCCGTGTCGGTCTCCTCCGGGAGGTAGATCCACATGGTCAGCTGGTTGCGGGCCAGGCGGGCAGTGCGACTCCTGCCGCCGCGCTGAACCGGGCCAGGCGGGCGATGGCCGCAGTCCCGGTCATGGCCCAGCGTCCAGGTATCCACCACTGGGGTGCGTTTTCCTGCCCGTTCGTGGTGGAGGTCCGAGGAGAAACCGCTCCTTGTGGCCGACCGCCACTCATGTTGTTCGACGGGCAGGATTTCGGCTGGTCGGCGCCGAATTGGCCCAAGGGGAGATGACACAGGGCCTCAGATTCCATAGACCCAACGACATGGACTGGTTCGGTCGGCGGGGTGGGGCGGATGACTTCGCCGACGACGACGACTATTTCGCCCTGCTCCGGGACGCTCTCAACGATCCGGCGCCCCTCGGGCCGCGTGACGAGTCGGGCCGGAGGCACGACCGGAATCGGTCAGGGACGAGTCGTCTGTTCTTCCCGCCCCGAGGGTGGAGTCCCCGGCGGTGCCGTTGCTCCGCCGCGCCCATGCGAAGACGTTGTCGGGGCAGCGGCAGTTCGTTCGAGCCAGCCGTTGGATTCGCAACGCCAGTGCCTTGCTCCTGCCGTCGACCTCGTCGCGGTCGCCCGTCACCTCTAGGGGGCCGCGCTTGTCAGCGGCGACTAGCTGCGGCGGCGAAGAGACGCCTTGACCAGATCCCGGTTGAGCTGGGCGATGGTGTCAAGACCGATCTCTTTGGGGCACACGGCGGCGCACTCGCCGATGTTCGTACAGTTGCCGAAGCCGAGTTGGTCCATGGTCGACACCATGGCCAGGACCCGGTGGTAACGCTCGGGCTGTCCCTGGGGCAGGACGGCGAGATGGGTGACCTTGGCCGCCGTGAAGAGCATGGCCGAGGCGTTGGGGCAGGCGGCTACACACGCTCCACAGCCGATGCAGGCGGCTGCGTCCATGGCTACGTCCGCGGCCTCCTTGGCCACGGGCAGCGAGTTCGCTTCGGGTGCGCTGCCAGCTGGCGCGGTGATGAACCCGCCGGCCTCGATGATCCGGTCGAACGCGGCCCGATCGACGACAAGGTCCTTGATGACGGGAAAGGCGCGAGACCGCCATGGCTCAATCGAGATTGTGTCGCCGTCCGCGAAGTGGCGCATGTGGAGCTGACACGCGGTCGTCGCTCGTTGCGGGCCGTGGGCGATCCCGTTGATGACCATCCCGCACGTTCCGCAAATGCCTTCCCGACAGTCATGGTCGAAGGCGATCGGGTCCTCGCCCGCCAAGATCAGTTGTTCGTTCACGACGTCGAGCATCTCGAGAAAGCTCATGTCAGGACTGATGTCCTTGGCCTCGTAGCTGACCATACTGCCGGCGGCGGTGCCGTTCGGTTGCCGCCACACCTGCAACGTGAGGTTCACTTGTAACTCCGCTGGCTGAGGTGGACGTACTCGAACTCCAGGGGCTCCCTGTGGAGGATGGGCTTGTCGCCGTCGCCCAACTCCCACGCCGCCACGTAGGAGAACTTGTCGTCGATTCGCAACGCCTCTCCGTCCGTGGTCTGGCTCTCTTCCCGGAAGTGGCCGCCGCACGACTCGGAGCGGTGCAACGCGTCGATGCACAGAAGCTCGCCGAGCTCGAGGAAGTCGGCTACTCGGCCGGCCTTCTCCAGCGATTGGTTGAGGTCAGCTCCAGTGCCGGGCACCGTCACGTTCTCCCAGAACTCCTCGCGGATAGCCGGGATTCGGTCGAGGGCTTCGTTTAGTCCGGCTTGGTTGCGAGCCATGCCGCACTTCTCCCATAGCAACAGTCCGAGCTCCCGATGGAAGGAGTCGACGGTGCGCTTGCCCTCGATCGACAGCAGCTTCTCCGTACGCCGCTGGACCTCGCCTTCGGCCGCGATCACCTCGGGTGCGTCGCCGGGCACCGCCGCCAGAGCCGTCTGGGCCAAGTAGTCGCCGATCGTGTAGGGGATGATGAAGTAGCCGTCGGCCAGCCCCTGCATGAGGGCCGAGGCCCCGAGACGGTTGGCACCGTGATCCGAGAAGTTGGCCTCCCCGAGCACGAACAGTCCGGGCATGTTGCTCATCAGGTTGTAGTCGACCCAGAGCCCACCCATCGTGTAGTGGATGGCCGGGTAGATGCGCATCGGGACCTTGTACGGGTTCTCACCCGTGATGCGCTCGTACATGTCGAAGAGGTTCCCGTAACGTTCCCGGATGACGTTCTCGCCGAGGCGCATGATCGCGTCCGAGAGGTCGAGATAGACGCCTCGCCCGCCTGGGCCGACCCCCCGCCCCTCATCGCAGACTTCCTTGGCGTTGCGGGAAGCCACGTCGCGCGGGACCAGGTTGCCGAAGGAGGGGTACTTGCGCTCCAGGAAGTAGTCGCGCTCCTCCTCCGGGATCTGATCGGGCGACCGGGTATCGCCGGGCTTCAAGGGAACCCAGATCCGGCCGTCGTTGCGCAACGACTCGGACATCAGCGTCAGCTTCGATTGATGATCACCGGTCACCGGGATGCAGGTGGGGTGAATCTGGGTGAAGCAGGGGTTGGCTAAGTAAGCGCCCTTCTTGTAGGCCCGCCATATGGCCGTGGTATTGCAGCCCTTGGCGTTGGTCGAGAGGAAGAACACGTTGCCATAGCCACCGGTGGCGAGCACCACTGCATCGGCCGTTTGCGAGCTCACCTGGCCGGTGACCAGGTCGCGCGTCACGATGCCGCGGGCGCGGCCGTCGACCACGATCAACTCGAGCATCTCCGTACGGGGATGCATCTGAACCGCGCCCATCCCAATTTGGCGAGCCAGGGCCTGATAGGCGCCGAGCAGAAGCTGCTGGCCGGTCTGGCCCCGCGCATAGAAGGTGCGCGAAACCTGAGCGCCTCCGAAGGAGCGATTGTCGAGCAGGCCGCCGTACTCCCGGGCGAACGGGACACCCTGGGCCACGCACTGATCGATGATGTTGACCGAGATTTGAGCGAGCCGGTAGACGTTGGCCTCGCGGGCCCGGTAGTCGCCGCCCTTGACGGTGTCGTAGAAGAGGCGATAGATGCTGTCGCCGTCGTTCCGGTAGTTCTTGGCGGCGTTGATGCCTCCCTGGGCGGCGATCGAGTGGGCCCGTCGAGGCGAGTCCTGATAGCAGAAGCAGCTGACGCGGTATCCGAGCTCGGCCAGGCTGGCGGCGGCCGCCCCACCGGCCAGACCAGAGCCGACCACGATGACGTGATACTTCCGTTTGTTCGCCGGGTTCACCAGCTTCATGTCAAAGCGGTGCTTGTCCCACTTCCCTTCGATCGGGCCCTCGGGGATGTGCGCATCGGGCGTCGTGTCGCCCGTGTCCACCCAGCGCATCGCCGCTGGTGCCTCGGGAGCCATGGTCATGCCGGACGCCTCTCTTCCTGCTCAGCTCACGACGCCGGCATAGACGGCGACGGGCACGGAGATGAAGCCCATGAAGATCACCGCGGCCACCAGGGCGGTGACGCGGCGGACGAAGGTGTTCCACCGAGCGTTGTTCCAACCAAATGTCTGGAACATGCTCCAGGTGCCGTGGTAAAGGTGCAGTCCGAGGGCGACCATCATCAGGACGTAGATGAGCGTCATCCACCAGGTCTTGAAGCTCTCCACCACGCTGTTGTAGACGTGTCCTCGTACATACGTGTAGTTGGGGTGGATCGTGCCCCAGGTGAAGTGGGCCAGGTGGAACACGACGAAGAGGGCGATGAACAGTCCGCCCCAGCGCATGGTCACCGACGCCACGTTGGCATCAACCTTGTCGGTGTGGGCGTAACGGACCTGCCGGGCCCGCCGGCTGCGCAGGCTCAGTTGGATGGCACAGACGATGTGGACGAGGAAGGCCACGAAGATCAAGGTGCGCAGGCCCCACAGGAGAAAGGAGCGGGGGAAGATGGGCTCGCCCAGGTTGCGCAGGCCCTCCGCGTACCGATCCAGCGGGTTTCGGCCCAGGAAGATCTTCAGGTTCCCGGCCATGTGGGCGAACACGAAGCCGATGAGAACCAAACCGCTTCCGGCCATCAGCATTTTCTTGCCGATCGAGGTCCGGTAGAGGGGCGCTACGGCAGTGGTCGTCGCCATTCCCTGAGAATAGGGCGCGCTCCTTGGGAAACGCCTAGTCAGAGCCCTACGAGAGTGTCAGCACCTCGCCGGACTGCGGTCCCGGGTTGACGGTGCTGACAGAGTTGCCGGCCATGTCCTTGTACGTCCCGCCGAGGGTGACCGCGACCCCGGTGGATATGGCACCCTGTACCTTCTCCGTCGCGTTCAGCCACTCGGCCGCGGTCCAGGGCTGGCCGGTGGAGGCATTGATCGGCACACCGGTCAGATAACCCGGGTTGGTCGGCGAGGGCCGAGCATGTCGAGGAAGCACCCGTCGTAGCCCGACTGGGCGATGAACGCCTTGCGGTGCTGATCCGGTCCTGCACCCACGCCGGGTTGCTCGGATCCATGGCGAAGTTGCCGTAGCCCGTGGAGGTCACCTGTTTGCCCGAGGAATCACGAAGGTACCAGGTGGACGGGTACGCGGAGCCGCCCTGGCTTTTCTGTGCAAAGGAGGCGTTGACGTAGACGAGTAGCACCAGATTGGGATTGGCGGCCTTCATGGCCCCGACATACTGCTGGAACATCCCGGGGTGGGCCGAGATCACATCGTTGGCCTGGGCCATAGCCACGGCTTGCGCCTAGGTTAGCTGAGCGCTGGTCATGTTTGCCGCAGTGAATCTCTGGAGGGTCCGCCCGGTCGGGTGCAGACCACCGCCACCGCGAGATCTGTTGCGCCGTCGCCGGGTCGCAGTCGGTCGAGACCCCGCACGCCGGCCTTGCACTCGACGAGCGTGACTGCCGAACTGACGGTGAAGCCCGTCCACGAGATGGTGATGTTCTGCAGCTCAATAACCCCGTTAGACGGGACTGCGGCGACCGCGTCGGCCAAGTTTCGCGCACAACGTGACAGGGAGATAAACGGAACATGGCCGGAAGTCTTCGCGCCGATGACGGGCCGCGGGCCGGTCAGCCGATGCGCGCCTCATAGCGGTTGGCGGCCTTGCCGGAAGGAGAGTCCAGGGTCAAATCCAGGACGAGCGGTCCGCTCACATCGGGCATCACCAATTGGATAGTGCCGACTCGCACGCAGGCGTCGGCAGGTACGTCGCCTTCGAACCACCACCGATGCTCGCCGTCCGGCCAGGAGAGCACGGCAGCCACCCGAGCACCCACGAGCGGAGCGCGCAGGTCGCTGACCACATGCACATCGAGCGCCATCGGCTGGCCGGCGCGGTACGAGACCTCGAGCCGATCGGCCACGACGATCACCGGCGCGCACGCCGCCGTGAGCGCGTGAAAGCCAGCTTTGGGAACGCGCTCATGATCGAGCACGGACCACGTGACTCCCGGATGGCCGTCGGCGAAGTTGAACTGACAGAAGCCTCCGGTGGGCCGGTATTTGAGCCGGCGCAGCGTCTCGATGTGGTGCTTGACGATGGTGGCCTGGTACGCCTGGGTGGCGCGGCGCCAACCTTCGAAGGTCGGATGGTCGGCGGGGGGCACGTACCTGTCGAAGTTGGCCTTCTGCACGGCATGGCGCCTTCCGAGGTGATCCCAATCGAGGTCGGGCCAGCGATGCGGCTCGAGGAAGGTGTCAGTCTCGGGCACGGCCTGGGCGCCGAACTCGGAGACGAACCCAGCGAGCACCGGCAACCGAGCCAGTAGGGCCGGCAGATCCCGCTCGCCACCGTGATGCCAGCCGAGGTAGCTGTGGGTGTCGGTTCCCCATGCCGGATGGGGCAGGACACCGGAGTGGGCCACGACCGGGCGGGTGCCATCCGCCTTGTCCAAGGCTCGTTTCACCGATCGATCAAGCACCGTCTTGTTCCAGGTCGGAAGGGACATCTTGGCGACAACCGCGCCGCCCGACACCGGCCCGCGGCCCGCCTCGGCGTCAATGGCCAGTGGCTCGTTGTGCGCGCACCAGATGCCAATCGACGGATGGTGACCCAACAGATCGACGGCCTCCTTGGCCTGGCGCACCGCCTGGCGGCGGATACCGGCGTAACCCCATTGAAGCGGGAAGTCCTGCCAGATCAGCACGCCGAGCCGATCGGCGGCCTCGTACAACTCCGGACGGGAAATGTGGGCGTGCATCCGCAGCAGATCGAGACCGGCCTCGCGGGCTAGGGCGACGTCGCGTTCCAACTCGGCGGCCGTTGCTTCGGCCAGCGCCATGCGCGACGGTCCGAGATTGGAGCCCTTCAGGAACAAGCGCTCGCCGTTCACGCTGGTGATCCACCGCTTCATCCGGATCTGGCGGAGACCGGTGCGTAGCATCCGCTCGTCGCTGACCGGGCCGTCGAGCGGTGTGACCTCGACGGAGACGTCGTGCAGCGGTTGTTCGCCGAGCGCGTGCGGCCACCACAACGCCGGGTTGTCGATCCCCATCCGCCACGTGAGCTGATTCTGGCCCGCGCCCAGGTGGTGCTCGGCCTCGTCCTCGACGACCTCCGCGCCGCCGAGGCGGCGCACGATGGTGCGGACTTCGACGGCGCCGGCTTCGGCCGCGTCGAGGGAAGCGGAAATGGCGAGTATGGCCCGCTCGGCATTGGCGTCGGTGCAGAGCACGCGCAGCCGGGCGATCCGCACCGGGCCGGTCTCGGTCAGGCGAACCGGGCGCCACAGGCCGCCCGGATTCCATTCCGGGTCGAGGAAATCGCCGTGCTCGAAGGACCCCGTGATGTTCCGCTTCGCCCGGCGGTCGGTGGGTCGGGGACAGGCCACTTCCACGCTGAGGACGTGATCGGCTGGCTCGGCCATCGCCGGCGTCACTTCGAAGGTGTGAGGAAAGAAATAGCCCTCGGTATCGCCCAGATAGCCGCCGTCGAGCCAGACATCTCCTTGGTAGAACACGCCGTCGAGGGTCAGCCAGCTGCGCCGGCCACGGCCGGGGGCTCGGGTCGTCGCGAAACGCCGGCGATACACGACCGGCCCATCCGATTCGGCGAAGTCGGGAGACGACCGCCAGTGGCCCGGAACGGTGACCTCGGACCAGCCGGAGTCGTCAAGGCCCGGGTCGGGGGCGAGGCGGCGCACGGCATCGTCTGCTTTTGTCGCTCTCCACACCCCCGACAGATCCACTGGCCGGAGGCTACTGGGGTCAGCCGGACGTCAGTAGCCCCTGCAGCTCGGCGTCGATAAGGTACGTCCCGTCGGGCTGGAGAATCAGATCTACCAAGAACGCACCGGGGCCGAAGGTCACCGACGGGGCCGGCCTGATGCTGCTCGCCGTCTGTACGGTCAGCGCCCCTTCCATACTCAGCGGACCGGGCCCGTCGAGGTGCACGTCCCCTGGCGCCTGGTGGAGGGACGCCCCGCCGTGGCTGATCAGCTTGGCGCCCGTCCCGGCGTCGAAGGTGGCGCCGTCCTGAGCCTGGCCGAGACCGGCGGCGCCCACCGCCACCGCTTGGGTGGTGCGGTAGCGACCGGGTTGGAGACGGCGAGGCTGGCCATCGAGTTGCCAGGTCAACCCGCCTCCGCTCATCGACAGGTCGGCTGCGCCCAGGTCCATCGATCCGGTTCCATCCAGCGTCAGCGGCTGGCCGCCATACCACGAGACGTTCACCGGATGTCCGTTGGCCGAGACGCCGGTCACCTCTGCACCGCCGGTGCCCTGGCTCGGTACCTCGATGGTCAAGGGAAGAGTAAGGGTCCGGCGGGGCCGGCCATGACCACGAAGGGCGCGCAGCCTTTCGCGGACGAACGTCTGGTCCGAGCGGGGCTGAGCAGCGAACGTGATCGAGCCGGGAGCGCCCTTTCCACTATGGCTGCTTGCACCTGAGATCGAGAAGATGCCGATGGCGATGACGGCCACCGCCAGGAGGGCGATGGTCGCCGCTCTCAGGTTTCGTTCCACGGTGGGGCTAGTAGGTTGATCGCATGACGTCTCGACCCGCGACCCTTGGCCAGCTGAAGGAATCGGGCTGGCAGTCGGTTCCCGTCAAGGAGGAGGTCCGCCGGAATGCGGCGGCGCGCATCGCGGCGGGCCAGCCGTTGGTGGACGGTGTGCTCGGCTACGACGACACCGTTCTGCCGCAGCTGGAGAACGCCATCCTGGCCGGCCACGACATCATTTTCCTCGGTGAGCGGGGCCAGGCCAAGACCCGCATCATCCGCTCGCTCACCGGCCTGCTCGACGAGTGGCTGCCAATGGTCGCCGGCTCCGAAATTCTCGATGACCCCTACCATCCGGTCTCCAAGCACGCGCGGGATCTCATCCACGAACGGGGCGACGAAACCCCGATCGAATGGGTGCATCGCAGCACCAGATTTGGGGAGAAGCTGGCCACGCCGGATACCTCGATCGCCGATCTCATCGGCGAGGTCGATCCCATCAAGGTAGCCGAGGGCCGGTATCTGGCTGACGAGCTGACGCTGCACTACGGACTCGTACCCCGCACCAACCGGGGCATCTTCGCGATCAACGAGCTGCCGGACCTGGCCGAGCGCATCCAGGTCGGCCTGCTCAATGTCCTCGAGGAGCGCGACGTCCAGGTGCGCGGCTACAAGATCCGCCTCCCCCTCGACGTGATGCTGGTCGCTTCGGCCAACCCGGAGGACTACACCAACCGGGGCCGCATCATCACGCCGTTGAAGGACAGGTTCGGCGCGCAGATCCGTACCCACTACCCGCTCGACATCGAGACGGAGCTGTCCGTCGTGCACCAGGAGGCCCGCACCGCCGACAGTCTCGGACTGCGGGTGCAGGTTCCGGAGTTCATGTCGGAGATTGTCGGCACGCTCACCCATCTGGCCAGGCAGAGCTCGAAGATCAACCAGCGTTCTGGCGTCTCGGTCCGGCTCACGATCGCCAACTACGAGACCCTTGTGGCCAACGCCGCCCGCCGGGCGCTGCGCATGGGCGAGCCCGACATCGTTCCGCGCGTGAGCGATCTTGACGCGCTGGCCGCCTCGACGTCGGGCAAGGTCGAGATCGAGACCCTGGAGGAGGGGAGCGACGAGCAGGTGGTTGACCGGCTGATCAAGCAGGCCGTGCTCACTGTCTTCAAGGATCATTGCCCGATGGACCAGTTCCGCGACGTCGTCCTCGCCTTCGACGAGGGCACCGTCGTTCACGCCGGCGACGACATCCCCTCGGCCACCTACGTGGAGGTGCTCAGCAAGCTGCCCGTACTCAAGGCGCCGGTCATGGACCTGGCCGGCAGCGAGACGCCGGCGGCAGTGGCCAGCGCCACCGAATTCGTCCTTGAGGGCCTGCATCTGTCGAAGCGGCTCAACAAGGAGGCGGCCGGGGGCCGGGCCACCTATCGGGCCCGGTAGATCCCCGGTCGGCTCCGGCTCCTCCGCAAGGCGGGGCCCCAACCCCGCCGCGGCCGTCGCTCTCAGCGTAAACAACTCCCCACTCTTCGTGGTATTGGGCGGAAAAAGGGCCTACACTCACGGCATGGGACTGGGGAAGATCATCAATCTGCGTAACCAAGACGTCCAAGAGGTCGAAAAGGGCCCGGGGTACTGCGCCCGCTGCGCCACCAAGGGCGTGGCCGACTACATCGACACGGTTCAGCAACGGGTCAAGTTTCACTGCCCGGCCTGCCAGGCGTGGTGGGACGAGGACATCCAGGAGAGCGCCGACGACGCTGAGCGGGCGCGCGCCGAGCGCCTGCGCATCGCCGCCGAGGCCCGCCGGCACCACCAGTAATCGCCGCCTCTCCAGACCCGCGGCGCGGGGCGTAGCCTCGGGGCATGCCCCGGTTCCAGTACTCGCGCTGGGACGGCACCCAGGTCGGTTTTGACTTCGACGCCGACGACGTGCTGTCGGAGATCACGGACGACCTCCTCTATCACGGCGACCTCAACGCCGCCCTGCGCCGGATGCTCCAGTCGGGTTTCCGCGACCGGAGCGGGGAACGGGCGGCGGGCATCCGTGAGCTGCTCGAGCGTCTCCGCCGGCGCCGCCGGGACCAGCTCGAGCGCTATGACCTCGGTGGGGTCTACGACGACATCGCCCAGCAGCTGCGCGAGGTGGTCGACATGGAGCGGGCCGGCATCGACGACCTCGTGCGGGAGGCGCGGGAGTCAGGCGACCAGCGCCGGCAGGAGATCACCGACGAGGTGGCCGCCGAGCGACGGATGCAGCTGGATCTGCTCCCGCCCGACCTGGCCAGCCAGGTGCGGGAGCTTCAGAACTACGAGTTCACATCATCGGAGGCCCGGGAGCGGTTCGACGCGCTGATGGATCAGCTGCGCCAGCAGCTCATGCAGAGCTACTTCAATCAGATGGCCGGCGCCATGTCCGACGTGTCGCCCGAGCACCTCCAGCGCATGAAGGACATGTTCAACGAGCTCAATCAGATGCTCGAGATGCGGGAGCAGGGCCAGGACACGACCGCTGCGTTCGATCAGTTCATGGAGCGCTTCGGCGACTTCTTCCCCGGGAGCCCGCAGAGCCTCGACGAACTGCTCGAGCAACTCGCCGAGCAGATGGCGGCCATGCAGAACTTGCTCAACTCCATGACGCCCGAGCAGCGGGCGCAGCTGCAGGGCTTGGCCGAACAGCTGTTGGAGGACATGGACCTGCGGTGGCAGATGGATCGTCTCAGCCAGAACCTGCGGAACGCCTTTCCGGGCGCAGGCTGGGAGCGCCGTCCCTTCAACTTCAGCGGCCAGGACCCGCTCGGATTCGCCGATGCCGCCGCCCTGATGAATCAGCTGGGCGACATCGACCAGCTGGAGAACCTGCTCAACTCGGCGACCAGCCCGGGTGCCCTGGCCGACGTGGACCTGGACAAGGCCCGCCAGCTGCTCGGTGACGACGGGGCCAAGTCACTCGAGCGCCTGGCTGAGCTGGCCAAGATGCTGGAAGAGGCGGGCCTCATCGAGCAGCGGGAGGGCCGGTTCGAACTGACGCCTCGGGGCATGCGGCGTATCGGCCAGAACGCGCTGGCGGAATTGTTCAGCCGGCTGACCAAGGACCGGATGGGCCGCCACCAGGTGGACCCGTCGGGCATCGGCCATGAGCGGGCCTACGAGACCAAGCCGTACGAGTTCGGCGACCCGTTCAATCTGAACATCGAGCGCACGGTGCGCAACGCGCTCCAGCGCACCGGCGGCGGGACCCCGGTGCATCTCTCGCCGGATGACTTCGAGGTGGAGCGAACCGAGACGCTGACCCGCAGCTCGACGGTGCTCATGGTCGACCTGTCGCTGTCCATGCCGATGCGCGACAATTTCCTGGCCGCCAAGAAGGTGGCCATGGCCCTGCACTCACTGATCTCCAGCCAGTTCCCCCGCGACTACCTCGGGATCGTGGGGTTCAGCGAGGTGGCAAGAGAGCTGAAGCCGGAGCAGCTGCCCGAGGTGTCCTGGGACTTCGTCTACGGCACGAACATGCAGCATGCATTCCTGCTGTCCCGGCGCATGCTGGCCCGCCAGACCGGACAGAAGCAGATCATCATGATCACCGACGGCGAGCCGACGGCCCATTTGATGGCTGACGGCCAGGTCTTCTTCAACTACCCGCCGGTGCAGGAGACCGTCGACGCCACACTCACGGAAGTGGCCAGGTGCACGCGGGACGGGATCCGCATCAACACGTTCATGCTTGACGCGAACAGCTATCTGAAAGCCTTTGTGGAGAAGCTCACCCAATTGAACCGAGGGCGGGCGTTCTTCACGACGCCGGAGACGCTGGGGGACTACGTCCTGGTCGACTTCATCGAGCAGAAGAGGGCCATGCACGCCGGGCGGAGGGCCCGAGGGGCGTAGTTCCTGGTCCGGTGCGTTAGTGGTGGGCGGCGCCCGGAGCCGGCGGAGGTCCGTCGGCCCCTCGGAGCAGGCGGTACTCCGGGTTGAGGATGACGAGGCGCCCGCCGTGCTCGCCCACCATCCCCTCCACCACCAGCACGGCCCCGGGCTCGATCCCGGCCACGTGGCGGCGGCCGAGGAAGACCACCTGGATGCGTCCGGACTGGTCCACCAAGGTGCACTCGAGCGTCGGCTGACCGGACCAGGGCTGGACCCGCACCGAGTGCACCCGTCCGGCCACCTTGACCCGCTGCCGGGCCCGGACGCTGGCAATTGGGACGACGTCCGCCGGTAGCTCGGGGACAGCCGCCCCCGGCGGCTGCGCCTTGGCCTGCCGGCGCTTCTTGGGCGCGGGCTTCGGGATCTCGACCGTGGCCCGGGTGTGGCCGAGGTGATAGGGCACGAACGTCACGTTGGCGTGCGGCAGGTCGGCAAGGGCGGCGGCGATCTGGTTCGCGGTCCGATCGTGGAGGAGGCGGTGCCAGGCCCGCACGTACTCCCGGCGGGGCACCAGGACGGTGACCTCGGTGTCCCCGTTCGTGAGCTGCTCGGCGACCACTTCGAGAGCCGCCCGGGCGATGCGGCGATCCGGGCATTCGATCATGTCGAGCGGCAACCGGGACAGGCCCAGCTGGCTCCATGCCCGGGCCAGCTCTTCCGCTCGGGCCGGGTCGACAACGAAGTGAACCGCCCGTAGTTCATCGGGGAAAAGGGTTCGCGCGTATTGAATGGCGCGGGCGGCGGCGATGTCGAGGTTCTCGACAAACACGAGCACGACGTGGCGGCGAAGAACCGGCGCCTCAGCCAGTTGGGGCGCCCCTTCCTTCAACTCTTCGGCTTCGGCTTCGTACTGCTTGTTGAGGCGGGTCAGCCCGTACACCATGATCGGCACGAAGAGGACGATGACCCAGGCCCCGTGCTTGAACTTGGTCACCAGGATGATGGCGTCGACGATCAGGGACAGGAACGCGCCGAACCCGTTGATGAACAGGCCTTGACGCCAGTGCTCCTCCCTGTGCGTTAGGTGGTGCTTGGCCATGCCCGCCTGGGACATGGTGAAGCTGGTGAACACGCCGATGGCATACAACGGAATCAGCTTGTCGACGATGGCGCCGGTGGCCAGCACCAGCACGCTGGACGCCACCGCCAGTCCGATGATGCCGTTGGAGAACACCAGGCGATGGCCCCGCTTCGTCAACTGCCTGGGCATGAAGTTGTCGCCGGCGTGGAAGCTGGCCAGGCGGGGGAAGTCGGCGAAGCTCGTGTTGGCGGCCAAGACGAGGATCAGCATGGTCCCGGCCTGGAGGCCGTAGTAGAGGACGTTTCCGATGGTCCCCCCGCCGAACACCGACTTGCCGATCTGAGAGATCACCGTCGGCGTGCCGCCAAGATACGGAATGGGGTGAACCTTGGTGGAGAGCACCGATAGCCCGAGGAACAGGGTGCCGAGGGTCCCGCCCATGATGAACAGGGTCACGCGGGCGTTCTTCCATTCCGGCCTGCGGAAGGCGGTGACGCCGTTGGAGATGGCCTCGACGCCGGTTACGGCGGCGCTGCCGGAGGCAAACGAGGTGAGGAATTTGTACAGACCGAGGCCGTAGAACAATGCCCTCGCGGGGTTGGGGTGACCGATCGAGATCGTGCCCTTGAGTCCGGTGATGTGCTGGGGGTGGAGGCTCCCCCATTTGAAGATTCCGACGACGATAAGCACGACCATGATGATGATGAAGAAATAGGTGGGGGTGGCGAAGAGCTTCCCCGACTCACGGACCCCGCGGAGGTTGCCGTACGCAATGAGAATGATGAAGGCAAGGGCGATGGCCACGTGGTACGGGGCGAGGATGGAGATGGCCGAGGTCAGGGCGTCGGTCCCGGCAGCGACCGAGACGGCCACCGTGAGGATGTAGTCGGTGAGCAGGGAAACGCCGGCCACCTGCGCCGGCAGGAGCCCGAAGTTGTCCCGGGTGACCATGTAGGCGCCGCCGGCGGTGGGGTAGGCCTTGATGGTCTCTCGGTAGGAGAGGATGAGGAAGAACAGCACGATCAGGATGAGCGTGGTGATGGGCACCACCAGGCTGAAGGCGGCCAGCCCGATCGCGGGGATGCTGTGGCGGAGAATCTCCTCGGTGGCATACGCCGATGACGAGATGCAGTCCGAGGAGAACACGGCCAGGGCGGTCGGGATGCCGAGTCGCTCGTGGGCCAGCATCTCGGTATCGAGGGGCGGCCCCAGCAGCTTGTTCTTGAACCGATAGCTGAGGGTCTCCGGAAGGTTCACGACCACGTTGGCGTCCGGGGCCGGCGCCGCGCCGAGCGGCGGCGAGTCCTGGATGGTCGCTTCTTCCTCCGTCCTCATGTGGGAATAGTCAAACACGGCCGAGGCGTCCCCGTTGCACCGGTCCGCCTCAGGTGTGACACTGCGCCGATGCATGTCATCGTGGTGGGCTGCGGCCGGGTCGGCTCCGAACTGGCTCTGACCCTACAGAAGGCGGGCCACAGCATTTCCATCATCGACAAGAACCCGGCCGCATTCCGCAAGTATCTTCCAGATGACTGGGACGGCCAAACCGTGAACGGCTTCGGGTTCGACCGGGATCATCTCGAGGAGGCCAACGTCCGGGAGGCGGGCGCCTTTGCCGCCGTCACCAGCGGGGACAACTCCAACATCCTGTCCGCCCGGATCGCCCGAGAAACCTACGAGATCACCAACGTGGTGGCCCGCATCTACGACCCTCGCCGGGCCCTCATCTACCAGCGCCTGGGCATCCCCACCGTCGCCACGGTGACGTGGACCACCGACCAGGTGATGCGCCGGCTCTTCCCCGAGACCTCGGTAGAGGAGTGGAGCGACGGGACCGGACGACTGGGGCTGGTGGAACGGAGCCTCCCCGAGGCGTGGGCAGGGCGACAGCTGGCCCTGCTCTCGGACGGTGACAAGTTCCGCGTACTTGCCGTCACCCGAGCGGGTCAGATCTCTCTGGTCGCGCCCGACACGATCGGCCAGGAGGGCGACGTACTCCATATCGCGGTCCGAAAAGACGCCATGGATGAACTGGATAGCCGGCTGCACCCGACTGGTGGCCACGCGGCGGGGGGGCACTGATATGAAGGTCGCCATTGCCGGCGCCGGCAACGTCGGCACCTTCATCGCTGCCGATCTGCAGGCGGCCGGCCATGAGGTCCTGCTGATCGAGAAGGATCTGGGTCTGGTCAGCCGCCTCCGGCCGAGCCTCGATGTCCGCTGGTTCGTCGGCGACGCATGCGAAGTGAGGTCGCTCCACGCTGCCGGCATCGCCGAGGTCGATGTCATGGTGGCGGCGACGGGTGACGACGAGGACAACCTGGTGGTGTCCCTCCTGGCCAAGCAGGAGTTCGCTGTTCCGCGCGTCGTGGCCCGCGTCAATCACCCGAAGAACTACTGGCTCTTCAATCAAACGTGGGGCGTCGACGTTTCCGTCTCCACGCCCCATCTGCTCAGTGCGTTGGTGGAGGAAGCCGTCTCGGTCGGTTCGCTGGTGCGTTTGCTCCAGTTTGAAGGTGGCGAGGCCCGCCTCGTCGAGGTGACGCTCGCCCCCGACTCGCCGGCGGCCGGACGGGTCATCTCCGGGCTCGGCGTCCCCCGGGATGCCACTATCGTCGCCCTGGTCAGGGAGGGCCACGTGATCGTGCCCCGAGGGGACACGGTGATCGAGGCCGGCGACGAGGTACTCGCCCTGGTGACCCCCGAATCGGAGGATCCTGTTAAGGCCATCCTCATCGGGCACTAGCGAGGAGCTGCTCGTAGAGCGTCAAGGTGGCGGCGTCGAAAGCCACGAGACGAACGAGTTCAAATCCGCTTTCCGGTCCGGTCTGCATGATCGTCTCGACGGCCACAGAGGCAGCTTTGGTCTTCGGGTAGCCGTAGACGCCAGTGGAGATGGCGGGGAAGGCAATCGAGCGGGCTCCGAGTTCGCCTGCCACTTTCAGGGACCGTCGGTAACAGGACGCGAGCAACTCAGCCTCGCCCTGGTCGCCGCCGCGCCATACCGGTCCGACCGTGTGGATCACCCAGGTGGCGGTTAGGTTGTAGCCGCGGGTGGCTCGGGCCTCGCCGGTCGCGCAGCCGCCCAGGGTTCGGCACTCGGCCAGGAGCTCGGATCCGGCCGCCCGATGGATGGCGCCGTCGACTCCGCCACCGCCCAGAAGTGACGAATTCGCGGCGTTTACGATGACGTCTACCGCCTCCTGAGTGATGTCGCCTTGTCGGGTTTCGACCCGCATGACGCAAGTCTGTCGGCAGTTCTTGGTGATTCCCACTTGCGCCGGAGGCGCTGAGGGGGGAAGATCACACCCATGTAATTACATCGGTGCTATATGCCGAAGAGGGGAGGCCACCGATGGAGCAGCACATCATGGACATATTGCAGAGCGAAGAACGGACTTGGCAGCGCCAAGCGAACTGCATGGGCGTCGACCCCGACTTGTTCTTCCCGGAGCGAGGTGCATCAACCCGGGAGGCCAAGGAGGTATGTCGGGGCTGTGTGGTCCGAGAGGACTGCCTCGAGTACGCCTTGGCCAACGGCGAGAAGTTCGGCATCTGGGGCGGCATGAGCGAACGGGAGCGCCGTCGTATTCGGCGCCGCCGGGCGATGCAGCGCCGGACGGCAGCGAGCGCCACTCCGGGAGCGGCATCGGCGTCGTGAGTCACCGGAGGGGTTCGCCACGACCGACCCCCCGGTCGGCTCACGAGCCGGCGCAGCTTGCCAAGAGCAACGAATCTTCCCCCATCGAGGCCCGCCCGTTACCGGCGGGCCTCGGTCGTTGTTGATGGCAAGACCGCGCCACGCCATCCGGGCACAGACGTGTGGTCGGGTGGGACGTCCGCCACGTTTCGGCTGGCATCGTCATCGCCGTCAACCTCGGCCACAGCGGACGCGAGCGTTGCCGCGCCTCTCCTAGCTTGACCGGGGCCGCAAGCTCCGCATCACGGTTTCAATCAGAGAATAAACGCCATGCCGGGCATTGGTGTTGTGCACCCGGATGGCGACGATCTCGACCGGGTCGACGAAACCCTTCACCGCGACGCTCGTGACGGGGCCCGCATCTACCCACGACGGCAAGTTCCTGCGATCGTTAGCAGTGAGGACTTCGCCGCGCTGAGCCCGATCGCACAATCGAGCGGCCAGGTTCACGGCTCGACCGACGTAGTCGTCGCCTTCGAGCAGGATGACGCGTCCGGTGGCGATCCCGGCTCGCAGCGCCAGCGACGCACGCGCCCGCACCTGCTCTTCGATACCGAGCACGGACGCGACAAGCGGCTCCGCTTCCACTCCGACCAGCATCACCCCGTCTCCGAGCCATTTGTCGACTCGCACGCCGCAGCGGGGAGCGATGTCCCGCACCGCGGTACGAAGACCGAGCAACTCGGTGACGCCGGCCTGATCGCCGTGAGCGTCGACGAAGTCGGTGAAGCCGCAGAGATCGAGGAACGCGAAGCTGCGCTCGACTCGCGCTGAATCAAGGCTGGCCACGATGGCCGCAGCGTCCACCTGTGCTCCTTCCATCCTCCGGATCATGAATTTACCCGCTTCGACCCTACCGACCACTGTCGGTTACGTCGGGTGTGACCTGATTCATGGCAATCTCGCTTCGATGGTGAGATCCTCGCTTAACCCCAGCGTTGCCCAACGATCCGTCGGAATCGCCTCGAGCACTTTCGACGGAATCAGTCCGACCAACTCCGCGCCCGTGACGTCGGTTCCAGCGGCGATGGCTCGTTCTTGAATGGCCGTGTAGACCTCGTCTGGGCCGAGGATCAGCGGATCGACCAGGTTGCACGAGACCTGAATGCGGCCGCCGACGTCGAAGCCGAGCAGGCGGAGGAAAGGATTTCGTAAAGCCGTCGCAATGGAGCGCGCCATGTCCAGGTCGTCCGTCGCCAGCCACACGTTGTATGCGACCAGCACAGTCCGCGCGCCAACCGCACACGCGCCTGCGGTGGGATGCGGGAGCTCAGGGCCCGTAGCCGGAGCGAGCGTGTGGAAGGCGGTCTTGCGAACCTCGGGCAAGGACCGCTCCGGGCCATAGAGGAAGCACGGCAATAACAGTGTCTTCCCCGCCCACTGTGCGAATCGATGACGAGCGGCGATGGCCTCCTCGAGCTCGGTGCCGTCCAGGGGAACGAACGGCACCACGTCGAGCACGCCCAAACGGGGATGCACGCCGTGGTGGTCGCCCAGRTCGAGTGCCCCGACGGCGGCCTYGGCCAGCGAGCGAGCCGCCTGCTCGACGTCGTCACCGGCGAGCGTGAAAACCGATCGGTTGTGGTGCGGATCAGCGTGGACGTCGAGCAGACATGGCTGGGCGGCCGACGCCAGCGAGGAGACGACGTCAGGCCGCCGTCCCTCGCTGACATTGACCACGCACTCGAGCACGACCCCATGGTGGCCGCATTCGGTCCGCAATGACGCCTTGTCAGGCCAGCACCCGGGCCTGGCGTCGCCATCGCAGCGTTTCGATCAATTGAGGAGGAGCACGCCGTGCTTCGGGACTGGTCCGCTCATCACCCGATAGTCGGGAAAGAGCAGGTCGGCCAGCTGGCGACGGACCGGGCCAAGGTCGGGGTCAATCCACACCCCGATCGGGTATTCGATGCTCTCCGATTCGGATCCGAGCGAGTCGACCGTGTTTATGATCACTGACATATCCGCCGATTTCCCTCGGTCCGTGGAGTGCATGGACAGGATGAGTTGAGTATAAGATCCGCACCTGGGAAACCGCTGAACTCTCGCCGTGAGGTTCCTGCGAAGAATGACCCCGAGGGCCCGAGCAACTACGGAATCGTCGCGAGTGCCAATCGAGCCGGATCGGGCATGTCGTCGCGCAGTCGATAGAACGCCCAGACACCTTGTTTGAAGCTGTCGATGAACCCGGCCGACTTGAGCTTTCCCAGATGGTGACTGACCGTCGGCTGCCCGAGGTCGAAGGCGGCGGTGAAGTCGCAAACGCAGATCGCCTCGGTGGCGGCCTTGAGCATATAGAGCATCTGCACACGCGTCGGGTCGGCGAGCGCCTTGTAGACGCTGGCCAGCTCATCCACGAGCTGGTCCGGCAGAGGCGGGGCGAGAGGTACGCAGCAACCCCGGACCCGTTCGGGGGTCTCGCGGAGAGGCAAGGTCTTCGCCATGTGGTCGATTGTAGCGGAGGCATTGACATTCGTCGATGAATGATCCACAGTGAAGCATCGACAAACTTCGATCTAAGGGGTTCGAAATGTCCCGTGTGCAGCTCGCCCTCAACGTCTCCGACCTCGACGCCGCCGTCGTCTTCTACTCGAAGCTGTTCTCGACCGAACCCGCCAAGCTTTGGCCGGGCTATGCGAATTTCGCCATCGCCGAGCCGCCTCTGAAGCTTGTGCTGATCGAGGGGAGCACCGGCGGGACACTCAACCATCTCGGCGTAGAGGTCGAGTCGACCGGCGAAGTCGTGGCGGCGAAGGAGCGGCTGACCGCGTCCGGGCTCGCGACGGCAACTGAGGACGAGGTGGCGTGCTGCTATGCGCTTCAGGACAAGGTTTGGGTCGATGACCCCGACGGCGCCCCGTGGGAGGTCTACACGGTTCTGGCGGACGTCGAGATGCCCGCCGGCCAGCTGCGAGACGTGAGTCCCAGCGAGGCGCTCTGCTGCGGCACCGAGGCGCCCTGCTGCCCGCAGTGAACGAACGAGAGGATGCCTGCCTCCTCGCCCGCAAAATGACCGCGGAGTTCGTTGGGACAGCGTTGCTCGTCGCCGCCGTCGTCGGTTCCGGTATCGCCGCGCAACGGCTCTCACCGAACGACGTTGGACTTCAACTCTTCGAGAATGCGGCCGCCACGGCTGCCGCCCTCGTAGCCGTCATCCTCGTGGTCGGCCCGGTCTCGGGCGCGCATCTGAACCCCGTCGTCACGATCGCCGACCGACTGCTGGGCGGTCACATTCGGTGGCGTGATACGGCTGCGTATGTTGTTGCGCAGATCGCGGGCGGCATGGTCGGTGCGATGCTTGCCAACCTCATGTACGCACTCCCGGCCGTCGAGCTGTCGACGAAGACCCGCAGCGCCGGGCATCTCTGGTTGGCTGAGTCCGTCGCCACCTTCGGACTTCTCCTTGTGATCTTCGGCATCGTTCGGTCCCGTCGGCAGACCGTTGCGCCGTTCGCAGTCGGGGCGTATATCGGCGCCGCCTACTTCTTCACCTCATCGACGAGTTTCGCCAATCCCGCCGTGACGCTGGCCCGCACCCTGTCCAACACGTTCGCGGGGATCGACCCAAGGTCTGCCCCGATGTTCATCGTGTTCCAGTTCGTCGGCGCGGCGGTGGCCGTCGGGGTGATCGCCATCCTCTACCCGGGCCGTCATCTCGATCTGGAGGGCGGGTCGTGACGCAACGGCCCGAGGTGTTGTTCGTCTGTGTCCACAACGCGGGCCGCTCGCAGATGGCCGCGGCTCTCCTTGACCATCGAGCCGCCGGCCAGGTGCGTGTCCGGTCGGCGGGTAGCGAGCCCGCCGACCGCATCAATCCTGCCGTCGTCGAGGTGATGAGCGAGCTGGGCCTCGACATCAGCAAAGAGTTTCCGAAGCCACTCACCGACGATGCGGTTCGCGCCGCCGATGTTGTGATCACGATGGGCTGCGGCGATGCCTGCCCCGCCTACCCCGGAAAGCGCTATCTCGACTGGGAGCTGGACGATCCGGCCGGACGGTCGATCGAGGAGGTGCGACCCATCCGCGAGGAGATCGACAGGCGGGTACAGGCGCTCCTTGCCGAACTGGTCGGCCCGGACGTCCCCCGGGCCTGACCGGGCCCGGGGTCTGCCGATCTAGCCCCGCCGGGTACGGCCCCGAAGGGCAGCCAAGCAGAGCGACATGCTCACCAGGCCGACCACGCCGATGGCGAGGAGCGCCTTGCCGAGCTGGTCCCACTGCCATCCCTGCGTCACCAGGGAGCGTTGGCCCTCGAGCACGTAAGTCACCGGGTTCCACGCGGCGATGGTGTTCAACCATCCGGTGAGTTGGGTGCGGGGCACGTACGAGGAGGTCATGAACAGGAACGGGAAGAAGAGCAGGAAGCTGGACTGGACGGCGGCCGGGTTACCGGTCTTGAGGGCGATGGCGTAGCCGAAGCCGGCGAACGCCAAGCTCCAGAGGGCGGACATGGCGATGAACACCAGGAGGCCGGCCGGTCCCGATTTGATGCGGACCCCAAGTGAGACGCCGAGCATCAGGATCGGAACCGTCAACAGGCAGGCGATGCCGACGTCGGCGACCATGTGGCCGAGGAGAATGCCCAACCTCCGCACGGGGGTGAGCAGGAGCCGGTCGAAGTAGCCGTTCTGGATGTCCATTACGAGAGCTCCGGCGCGGGATACCCCGGTCACGCCGATGAGGATGGCCGTCGGCATCATGAAGGCCTTGATGTCGAAGCCCTTGAGATGGCTCTCGGTGATGTGCTGCAGGGTCCCGATGTTGATCACGAAGAAGAACAGCGCGATGAAGATCGGCGGGATGACCGATTCAAGCTCGCGAGGAACGGCCCGCAGCGCCCGCCCGGCGATCGACGCCACATCTCGGAGGGCCGGCGCCGGCCGGGCCTGGATGGCCCCGGACTCGCGAGCAACGGTGATGTCCAGATCGAGAGCAGTCATCGTCCCACCTCCACTACCTCGCGGCGGGCTGGCTCGTCATAAATCGACTCGTCTTGTCCACCGTCACCTTCGTCGGACTGAATGTGGTTGCCGGTCAACTCGAGGAACACGTCGTCGAGCGTCGGCGTACGCAACGTGAGGTGGCGTACCGGTGCCACCGTGCTAAGAGCCACGGCGACGGCGCCGATCGTGGCGGCGCCGTCGATCGCCGTGACGGTCATCTCGTCGCCCCGTGTCTCCACGCTCCGGACGCCGCTTACCGCTTCCACCGCCCCGCGGGCGGCCGCGGCGTTGCCGTCGAGGCGGGCGGTGATGACGTCGTTGCCGACGCTGCGCTTGAGCTCGTCAGGCGTGCCCTGGGCGACCAGTCGACCGTCGTTGATGATGCCGACTCGGTCGGCCAGCTCGTCGGCCTCCTCGAGGTACTGCGTGGTGAGGAAGATCGTCATGTTGAGTTCGCGGTTGAGTCGGCGAACCTCTTCCCACATCCGCGCCCGGCTCACGGGATCCAGACCGGTGGTCGGCTCGTCCAGGAACAGCACCTCGGGGTTGTGGACCAACGCCGCGGCCAAATCGAGCCGCCGCTTCATCCCGCCCGAGTAGGTGGAGATGGGTCGGGCGAGCGCCTCGCCGATGTCGATCAACCGGCCGAGCTCGGCCAGCCGCAGCTCGATCTCGTTGCGGGTCAAGCCATACAGCCGGCCTTGGAGGCGCAGGAGCTCGATCCCGGTCTGCTTGGGATCGAGGGCGGCCTCCTGGAGGGCCACGCCGATGCGCAGGCGGACCTTCTCCGGCTGGGTGGCCACGTCGTAGCCGGCGACGACCGCTCTTCCGCCCGTCGGGGAAAGCAGCGTGCAGAGCACGCGGACCGTAGTCGACTTGCCCGCCCCGTTCGGTCCGAGGAAGCCGTAGATCTCGCCCCGAGCGATATCGAGATCGAGCTCGTCTACTGCCGTCAGGCCATCGAACTGGCGGACGAGGCGCTCGGCCGAGATGGCCGTCGGCGCGTTGGACGTGTGGATGCGGTTCATGCGGCCAGTATCCGCGACCAAACCGTCCACCTCGTGGCCTATTTCTTTGGAAATGGCTGTGCCATTGGTCACGCTGTCGTCCGCTCTCATTCCGCTCCTCGGTAGATATCGCCGGGCATCGGAAAGTGAGACGGGCCGACCGCGCCGAACTCATCGTTCGGCGTCGCCCGGCGTGCCCTCGAGGGGGCGGCCCCGCCGCAGCGGGATCGGCCCGGTCGAGCGGAAGATCCAGGCCGTCCGGCGCCGATCGAAGTACTCGGCCCTGGCCATGAATGCCACCGGCCGGTCGGCGGCCACGGCGAGGAACACCGAGTCCATAAACGAGCGGTGATTGGCCGCCAGGATGGCGGGACCGTCGGGCACGCCGCCGGCGCCGCCGACCTCGATGTCGTAGGCCGGTGCAAAGGCCGGCTCAACAGTTATTTGGCCAGTCGGTAGCCCACCGGACCGAAGTCTTCGTCCATGGTGCGCACTCCTCACTCGTTGGCGGGACGGTAAAAATGGTCACAGGCCTTGATCAATGGTGCGAACGCAATGTGACGTTACTGCGAAATCTTACATCTGACACTATTTGCCCGTTTTGGGCGGCGGGGGTGCCCGGTTTGGGCGGGCGGGGTGGCGTCGGGTTGCGCGCGTCAGGATGGTGGCAAACCACGTAAAGCCACGCGCGCAACTCGAGGCTGCGCCTGGGCTCGGCGTAGGTCGTTCGCCTCAAACCCGCGAGGCGACCGACAGGAGCGGCCAGCCCCATGCCTGTTTTGAGCGGCGAGGGTGGACCGGTTTGAGCGGCGAGGGTGGCCCGGTTGGGCGGCGGGGCTCAGATCGAGATCTGCGACGCCTGCTCGTACCGGCGGGCGACGTCGGCCCAGTTGACCAGGTTCCAGAAAGCGGCCACGTAGTCGGCCTTGACGTTCTTGTACTGCAGGTAGAAGGCGTGCTCCCAGATGTCGATTACGAGGAGCGGCAGCGCGGCCTGCCCGATGTTGTCCTGATGGTCGTAGACCTGCTCGGTGTACAGCCGCTGCCCGAGTGGATCCCATGCCAGCGCCCCCCACCCCGAACCCTGGATGCTCGTCGTCGCCTCGGTGAGCTGGTTACGCAGCCCCTCATAGGTGCCGAAGTCCTTCTCGATGGCATCAGCGAGTGCGCCGTCCGGCTTTCCACCGCCATCGGGACTCATGTTGGTCCAGTAGATGCTGTGCATGACGTGGCCCGAGACGTTGAAGGCCAGCGCCTTCTCGAGCCCGACGATCTGCTCGAAGTCGTTGGAGGATCGAGCGCTGGCCATCCGGTCGAGGACCTGGTTGGCGCCTTTCACGTAGGAGGCGTGGTGCTTGTCGTGGTGCAGCTCGATGATCTGGCCCGAGATGTACGGCTCAAGGGCCGAGTAGTCATAAGGCAGGTCGGGCAACTGGTAGGTCATGGTCGACTCCTCTGCGCGCAAACCGAGCCCCAAGTCTCATCATGCAAGCTCGCACTCGCAAACCGGGGCGGGCTGGCTACTCCCGGCGCGGTAGACGGGGCGGGGCGCAGTACTCCCGAGGGGGCGGTTGACCAGCGGGTTTTCGCACCGCTGGGAGGCTGACAAGGACCACCCGCCCCGCCACCATGGACCTATGACGACACTCGAACGCAGCACCCGCGACCATCGCGTCGACCGGAGGATCGGGATGCTGATGATCTTTATTGCGGCCACGCTCGCCGCCGGGTCGTTCGTGCATCTCGCGGCTACACACCCCGGCCGGCACGAAGCCTCCGTTCGATGCGGACCACGCCGGTATCGCCGAGGCGGTCATCGGCGTGGTGCTCGCCTTCGGAGCCATCGCCGTCCTGCGGGCCGCCGCTTGGGCCCGGACGGCCGCCATCGTGACGACCAGTTTTGCGATCCTCGGCGTTCGGGTCGGCCTCCGTATGACCACACAGGGTGGTGACCTGCCGACGTGCTCTACCACGTCCTCACGCTGCCCGTCCTGCTCTTCATCCTGATCTCGGCGGTGCGCACCCGGACGAAAGGACAGGTGACGCGTACGCCTTCCAGCTCTTCGACCCGGCCCGGACGGCGGCGGCGTAGTACGGGTTGGCCATTCCGTTGCGCGATGGGCCCCACGTGTAGAGCACGGCGTCCAGGACGGCGATAGCGGCCGTGATGAGTTGCGGACGGCCGGGATGCCGCCACCCCGCCCTCCGAGCCGGAGGAGGGGGGATCGAGGGGAGTGGCGGCCTGACCTCAGTGCGTTGGAGAGCGAACTCGGTTGTCGTCATCCAGTCAGCATCGGGGGCGTCCCTCAGCACCGCCTTGGCCGAACCTCAGAAGTTCCGCCGACCGGCCCGCCGTAGGCTGCGCTCGTGCACGTTGGGCTGGCCCTGCCCCAATTCGACTACTCGATCCCCGGACAGACCCGCATCGAATGGGCTGACCTGTCGGAGTGGGCGACCGAGGCCGAACGCCTCGGTTTCGCCTCGTTGTGGTTGGCCGACCACCTGAGCATGTCGCTGGTCAAGTACGGCGGGCCGGCCGCCGAGCACGCCGGCTTCGAGCCGCTAGCCACCCTCGGGGCGCTGGCCAGAACCACTCGCCGGGCTCGGCTGGGGACGCTGGTGCTGTGCGCACCTTTCCGCCCCGCCGGCGTACTCGCCCAGCAACTGGCCGCCGCCGACATTCTCTGCGACGGCCGCCTAAGCGTCGGCCTCGGCGCCGGATGGAACCGGGCCGAGTTCATCGCCGCCGGGCTGGCTTTCGAGCCCCTCGCCGCCCGCCTCGACCACCTGGCGGAGGTGGTGGCACAACTCCGGGAGACATGGACCGGCGCGCCGGGTGCACCACCGAGCTTGCCGAGGCCGGTCCAACGTCCGCATCCTCCAATGTTCCTGGGCGGGAAAGGGGATGGCCTGCTCCGGACAATTGCCGCGACTGGCACCGGTTGGAACGCAGTATGGAGGTGGACTCGCGAGGACTGGCTGGGGCGATCGGCCTTCCTCAACCGGGCCTGCGCGGAGGCGGGTCGCGATCCCGCCACCGTCCACCGCTCCCTCGGGCTGTTCACCCTCGTGGGAGAGTCGGAGGCCGACCTCAAGGCTCGATTCGCGCAACTGCAACGGGACAGCCCGCCAGGAGTTATCGACGGTGTCGACCTCGACGGGTGGAGGCAAGGCCACCTGGTCGGCACGCCCGAGCAGGTGGCCGACCAGGTCGAGGCGTGGCACGCGGCGGGTATCGAGACGCTGATCGTCGGGTTGGGAGCGGTGCCGTTTGCGGCGACCCGCCGTGAGGACCTTGCCGTGATCGCGTCGGCACTACGCTTGCAGTAATGGTCGCCAACATCCTCAGCCCGGAGTTGCTCATCATCATCGTGGTGGTGGTGGTGCTGTTCGGCGGGAGCCAGATTCCGAAGTTCGCTCGTGGTATGGGCCAGGCCTCCAAGGAGTTCAGGAAAGCCGCCGAGGAAGAAGAGGCCAAGGCGGCGGCCACGCCGGCCGCTCCACCGCCGCTGCCGCCGCCGCCTCGGGTGTCGCCGCCGCCCGAGGACACGATCACCATGACCAAGGCGGAGTTGGACGCTCTGATCGCCGAGCGGGAAGCCCAGGCCCGGCGGGACGCTCCCCCCGGGGTCTGAGACCGGGAACTCGACGGCCCCGGCCGTCGTTGTCATGGCGGAAGAGGACATACCCACGTGGGAAGAGGTGGCGCGCCGGTACGGGCGTTTCCTCTACTCCGTGGCCTACCGCTTGACCGGCAACGCCGACGATGCCCAGGACCTCGTGCAAGAGGTGCTGTTGCGGGTGCGACGGGGCCTCAGTAGCTACCAGCCGGGGTCAATGGAGGGGTGGTTGAGTAGGATCGCCACGAATGCGTTTCTCGACGACGTGCGCCGGCGAAATCGCCGCCCGGTGGAGTTGCTGCCTGAGGACCTCGACCGCTCGGCACCCGGCGCGCCGTCCGCCGATGAGGCCTTGGCCGCCGCAGTCCTCAGCGACGACGTGCAGACCGCCCTCTCCCGGCTGCCCGAAGAATTCCGGGTGGCGGTCGTGCTCTGCGACGTGGTCGGCCTTTCCTATGCCGAGATCGCTGACCGGCTCGGTGTACCGACCGGAACGGTGCGCAGTCGCATCCACCGGGGCCGAACCATGCTCCGCCACGCGCTGGCCGGAGGAGCGAGATGACCTTCGCCGAGCACCCGGGTGATTTGCTCAGCGCCTACATCGATGGCGAGCTCTCGGCCGGTGAAACGGCCGCCATCGAAGGCCACCTGGTCGGCTGTCCGGCCTGCCGCGACGAGCTGACGGCGACCAGCTGGGCGCGCCAGGCGATGCGCCGGCTTCCGGAGCTCGAGCTCCCGTTCGGGGTGGTGGAACGCGTGCTGGCGCGCGAGCGGGCCAAGTTCCTGCCCGTGGCGTGGGCAGGCGCGGCCGCCGCAGCCGTGGCGCTGGCGTTCCTCTCGCTGGCCGCCCCGCAGTCCGCCACGCCGCCGACCGTCGGCCGCATGGTCCAGGTCCACGCCGCCTCCACGGGGGGAGATCCGGTCAGCGGTCTGGCGCCGGTCGCGGTCCCTGCCTCGTTCTCCAAGTGACCGGTCGCCGCACCGTGGCGTGCGTCGCCGTGGCCGCCGTTCTCGGTGTCGGACTCTGTGGCGCGGTGCCGGCCGGGGCGGACAACCCGCTCGACAAGGCCTCCCAGGCGGCGGAGACCGTCGCCTTCTCCGGGCGGCTGCGACTGGAGTGGGTTGACGAGCAGGGCCGCCATGCCACCGAGGTGAATGTTCGATCGGCCGCCGGCCAGGTCCGCATCGACGGGCCTCAGCCGTTGGTGGCCACCGCCAATTACCGCTATGTCCTGCGCGACAACGCGTGGGATCTGCTGGCGCCCGGTGACCCATCGATGATCGGCGCGTATCCGCCGATGACCCGTAAATATCAGATCGTCCAGACCAGTGGCCCGAACGTGATCGGCCGGCCCACCACCGAGGTCGACCTGATGGTCGGCCCCCTGCTCGCCGCACGGATGTATGTCGACCAGGCCACCGGTCTTCTCCTGCGCCGCGAGGAGCTTGACGCCAGCGGACAGCCAGTCCGGGTGGTGAGCTTCGTCCAGCTGTCGGTGGGCCAGCCGGCGGGCATGGCGGCCCCCCATGACGCCGTCGATCAGCGCCCGCCCACTATCGGAGTCTCCGCGCTCCCCGCTCCATACCACGCGCCGGCCCGGCTGAGCCAGGGGTACCAACGCGTCGCGGTCCTGCGCCGGTTCGACGGAATCGAAGTCGTGTACAGCGATGGCCTGCACAGCCTGTCGGTGTTCGAGCGTCCCGGTCATCTGGGCACGACTGACCTCCCGTCAGGCGGGTCGGCCGTGGCCGTGGGCCGCTGGCAGGCCTACCGTTACGCCTGGCCCGGCGGCCAGGTGGTGGTGTGGCACGCCGGCGATTCCAGCTACACCGTCGTCGGAGATGCGCCGGCGGCCGAAGTGGTGTCGGCCATCGCCACGCTGCCCTCCGGAGGGGTGCCGACTCCGCTGCAGCGGATGCGGCGAGCCTGCCGCCGGCTGGTGCAGGCGGTCAGCGGGGAGTGGTAGCGGCCCTGGAGGACGGCTTCAGCCGGGCCGCCTGAGCGGCCAGCCGCCGTCCCCGGGAGATGCGCCGGCGCTCACGCTCCGAGGCGCCCCCCCACACTCCGTGCTCAATCCGGTTGCAGAGGGCGTACTCCAGGCAGGGGCCCTTTACCGGGCACTCCGCGCAGATACGGCGCGCCACCTCAACCCCGACGCCATCACTGGGAAAGAAGGTGGCGGGGGCGAGCTGCCGGCATTTGCCTTGCGCCATCCACGTGGTGTCCATGCGACCCTCCAAGGTCGATAGTTGAACGCTCGGCGCTCGAATTCAGTTCCCGGAAGCTCTTACGTAGCGCACGCGTCGATGGATCTCCAACGCCGACGCGGCATCGATTCCCGGACACCCCAAGGAGCGGCTACCTCTTTCCCCGTTGGGCCGAGTCTGTAACCCCCAGTACAGTCGGGGCCGCGCCACCCTTTCCCCAACATCGCTGGCAAGGAGTTCTGGATGTCCCAACAGACCGAGGAGCAGCCGCAGCCCCCCAGGGGCCACGTGCGGGTGGTCTACCTCGGCCCGGTCGCTCCCCACTGGAGGGTGGACTCCGACTTCGGTGACCGCAACCTGGTGGAGGAGTTTCGCCAGCGGGCGCTGGCCCGGCTGGTGCTTCTGCCCCCCCACGACCCCCAGTTCCGGCGCAATCGGGAGCGGGTCGTCCGCGACGCCGAACGGGAGAATCTGATCCTGGACTGGGACCTCGGACTGCCCGAGAGCGACCTGGAGGAGACGGCAACGTAACGCCGTCGCCCTGGCAGTAGCGTGGATGGCGTGGCCGCTGACCTCTATCTGAACCGCGAGCTTTCGGCGGTCGATTACTACGGCCGCATTCTCGCTCTGGCCGAGGATCCGGACAATCCCCTCCTGGAACGGGCCAAGTACCTGGCCATTTTCGCCAGCCTCATCGACGAGTTCTTCCAGGTGCGGGTGGCCGGTCTCAAGGACCAACTGGCCGCCGGGCTGGCCGGCACCGGTCCCGACGGGCTCACGCCGGCCGAGCAGTTGCGGGCCATCTCGGCCGGCGTCGAACGCCTGGTCGAGCGCCAGGTCAAGGTCTTCCTCGGGGAGATCAGCCCCGGCCTCGCCGCCCACGGCATCCGGCTGGCCGACTGGAATTCGCTCGACGCCGCCGATCGGCACCATCTCGATCAGGTGTTCGACGAGCTCATGTTCCCGGTGCTGACGCCGCTGGCCGTCGATCCCGGCCATCCGTTCCCCTACATCTCCAACCTGTCGCTCAACCTGGCGGTCATGGTCCGGGACCCCGTGACCCGCGAGCGTCGCTTCGCCCGGGTCAAGGTTCCCCCGCTGCTTCCCCGCTTCGTCGTTATGGACGACGGCGAGCGGTATGTGCCCCTCGAGCAGGTCATCGCCGCCCATCTCGACGAGTTGTTCCCGGGGATGGAGATCGAGACCCACTCCGCCTTCCGGGTAACACGCAACGCCGACCTCACGCTCGAAGAAGAAGAGGCTGACGATCTGCTGGCCGCGGTCGAGATGGAGTTGCGGCGGCGGCGCTTCGGCCGGGCCGTGCGCCTCGAAGTGGCGCCCGGCATGTCCGCAGAGATTCGCGACCTGTTGCTGCGAGAGCTGGAGTTGGGCCCGAGCGAGGCCTACGAAGTCGATGGTCCTCTCGACCTGACCAGTCTGTGGATGTGCTACGGCCTCGACCGTCCTGAGTTGAAGGACGATGTGTGGACCCCGACGACCCAGCCTCGGCTGGCGACCGCCGACGATGAGTCGGTTGATCTCTTCGCGGTGCTGCGCGAGCGCGACGTGTTGGTGCACCATCCCTACGACTCGTTCACGACTTCGGTCGAAGCGTTCATCAAGCAGGCGGCCGCCGATCCACGCGTGCTGGCCATCAAGCAGACGCTGTACCGCACGTCAGGGGACAGCCCCATCGTCAAAGCGTTGATCCGCGCCGCCGAGCGAGGCAAGCAGGTCGCCGCGCTGGTGGAGCTCAAGGCCAGATTCGACGAGCAGGCCAACATCGCCTGGGCCCGCGCGCTGGAAGAAGCCGGCGTGCACGTCGTCTACGGCCTCGTTGGATTGAAGACCCATTCGAAGACGGCGCTGGTGGTGCGGCAGGAGGACGATGGCATCCGCCGCTACTGCCATGTGGGCACCGGCAATTACAACCCGTCCACGGCGCGCAACTACGAAGACGTCGGGGTGCTCTCAGCCGACCCGGAGTTGGGGGCTGATCTCACCGATCTGTTCAACTTCCTGACGGGGTACAGCCGCCAAGTGTCGTACCGGCGGTTGTTGCTGGCGCCCGCGTCGTTGCGGAACCGGATCGTCGAACTAATCGAGCGGGAGGGATCACAGCCCGCCGGCACCGGCCGGATCATCATGAAGATGAACAGCCTGGTCGATCAGCAGATCATCGATGCGTTGTACGCGGCTTCCCAGGCCGGGGTGCGCGTCGACCTGATCGTGCGGAGCATCTGTTGCCTGCGCCCGGGCGTGCCCGAGAAGTCGGAGAACATCCGCGTCCGCTCCATCGTGGGCCGCTATCTCGAACACTCTCGGATCTTCTATTTCGGTGCGGGCGGAGAGAGCCGCGGTGAGTACTACATCGGGTCGGCGGACATGATGCCCCGCAACCTCGACCGGCGGATCGAGGCGGTCATCCCCGTCATAGCCGACGACCTCCAGACCCGGCTACAGGAGATCCTGGCGGTGGATCTGGCCGATGACGTGTTGGCGTGGGAGCTCGACCGCGAAGGGCGCTGGCACAAGGTCCCTACCAAGGTCGGAGTCAACGCCCATCACCGGCTCCAGGACCTGGCCCTCGAACGAGCCAGACGGCGTCGCGAGCCGGATCCCCTGAAGCCGTTGGCGCGGGCGTAATGGCCGGGTCGCGGTCGGGGACGCGGGAGCGCGAGGCCAAGCTGTCGGCGTGGGCCGGCTTCACCCTCCCGGACATGAACGGTGTGCTCGAGGACGTGGTCGCCTGTCCCATTCCCGACGCCAACCTGACCGCCGTCTACTGGGATACACGGGACCTGCGCTTGGTCCGCTCCGGTCTCAGCCTGCGCCACCGCGTCGGCACGGGTGAATCGGGTTGGACGGTGAAGCTGCCCGAGGGATCGGATGGACCCGCGCTCGTCCGCCGTGAGCTCAGTTTCGATGGTCCAGCCAACGCCGTGCCCGCGGCCGCGTTGGCGGTGGTCCGCGCTCACGTGCGGAAGGAGGCGCTCGTCCCCGCCTCGCGCCTGGTGACCAAGCGGCGCCGGGTGGAGCTCCGCGATGCCGAGGGCATCAAGGTGGCCGAGATCGACGACGACGAAGTGTCGGTGTTCGAAGGCCGCCGCCTGGCCGCCCGGTTCCGAGAGGTGGAAGTCGAACTAACCGACGATGCGCCCGAAGCTCTGCTCGGCGCCGTCATCGGCCGACTCCGGTTCGCTGGCGCAGGACAGGCTGACCCGGTACCCAAGATCGTGCGGGCCATCGGGGCGCGCGCCCTCGAGCCGCCGCCCGCCGCCGTCCCGCCATCGCTCCTCCGCCCGGATGCGTCGGCCGCCGACGTGATTCGGGCCGCCATCGCCGCCAGCGTCAGCCGGCTGGTCCGCCACGATCCCGGCGTGCGCCTCGGCGACGATCCCGAGGACGTCCATCAGGCGCGGGTCGCCACCCGCCGGCTTCGCTCGGATCTGCGCACGTTTCGTCGCTTGCTCGACGAGGAGTGGGTGGTCGGCCTGCGAGACGAGCTGGGATGGATCGCCGCCGAGCTCGGCTCGGTGCGCGACGCCGACGTGCTCGACGAGCGGCTCCGGCGGCAGGCGGCCGACTTGCCCGAGCAGGACGCTCGGGGGGCAGCGGCGCTGCTCCGCCGGCTGGCGGCGGAACGGGCGGCGGCGCGGACGCGACTGTTGGGGGGTCTGGACAGCGCGCGGTATGTGGAACTGCTGGACAAGCTGGTGGATGCCGCCGAGCAGCCCCGCACCCTGCCGGAAGCCGATGTGCCGGCCATCGACGCCCTTCCCGAACTTGTCCGCCGGCCGTGGAAGCATCTGGCGTCGGCCGTGGATGCCCTTCCCAAGGAACCCCCCGACGACAGCCTCCACGAGGTCCGCATCCTGGCCAAACGCTGTCGCTACGCGGCGGAAGCGGCCGCGCCGATCATCGGTCGCCCGGCCACCCGGCTGGCGGAGGTGGTGGCGGCCGTCCAGACCGTGCTCGGCGACTTTCACGACGCCATCGTGGCCGAGCAGTGGCTTCGGACCGCCGCTCCCGGCAATACGGAGAAAGCCCTGGTGGCCGGCGAGCTGATCGCCTGGGAGCGCCAGGAGGCGGCCAACTCCCGCAAGGAGTGGAAGGCGGCCTGGAAAGCCGCCTCGGCCAACAAGCTCCGGGCCTGGTTGGGATAGGTGGGGGCGGTCGGCCGCTCCGTCGCCCAGTGGTCGCCGAGTGCTCGACAAGGGATCATGTGACGGCCATGGATTCGCCACCCGGGAGGCGTAGCGTTTCTCTCACCACACGCCTGGCTTCCGGGGCGACGGGCCACGGGTTCCCCCTCACTTCGCCCGTGACCCGTTGCCCTGGATGGGGCGTGCGGCGTGGCTGAAGCCCCGGTCCGCGCCGCGGGCGGAGTGGTGTGGCGCAAGACCCCGGAGGGCGATGTGGATGTCCTGCTCGTCCACCGCCCGAAATATGGCGACTGGACGCTGCCTAAGGGCAAAGCCGACCCGAATGAGACCGACGAAGACTGCGCGCTTCGAGAGGTCCGGGAGGAGACGGGTCTGCGCTGCCGGATGGGACCCGAGCTTCCCTCGTCGTCCTATCGGGACCGGTTCGACCGGCCCAAAGTGGTGCGGTACTGGGCCATGCAGCCGCTGGAGGGTTGGTTCGCGCCCAGCGACGAGGTGGATGCGGTGGAGTGGGTCCGGCGCGAGCAGGTGGCCGACCGCCTCACGTACGAGCGGGATCGGCCGGTGGTCGCCGCCCTGGAGGTTGAGGAGAGCTAGGTGCGCCACTTCCTCGGACACCAACTGGCGACCAATCAGTGCGGCGCACCAATTGGTCGCCAGTTCCCGCGCCCAAGGCCAGCTCGTGGCCGCTCATCTCCCGCCGCCGCCGCCGCCGCCGTCGTCGTCGTCGCCGCCGCCGCCGTCGCCGGCCGCCGTCGCCCCGGCGCTGGCACGACGGCTTGGTTCAGGTCGACAGGCGAGACAGGTACTCGGCGACTTGGCCCCGCTGGTTGTGCTCGGCCCACCCCCGTGGCGTCGAGTGGAACGAACAGTCCTCGACGTTGAGGTCGGCGCCATGCTGAACGAGAAACTCGACCATGGCCAGGTTGCCGTTGTACGCGGCGCCGTGGAGCGCCGTCTGCTCATGCGGATAGGGCTCGGCGGCGTTGACGTCGAAACCAAGTTCGACCATGAGCATCACGGCGTCGAGGCGGTCGTGGTTTGCGGCCACACTGATCTGGTGGGGACGCGACGCGATCGCCCGTTCAACAATTGGGGCGTCCTTGGCCCGCAGCCGATCGATGGTTGGTCGGTCGGCCCGCATGCAGGCGCCGAGGAACTCGAGCACCGTGTCGGGCCGCGCCGGATGGGCGCCCGCGGCTTCCAAGACTTCGACGACCTCGGTGTGGCCATTGAGCACGGCCAGCTCCCATGCGGTCAGGCCCTCGAAGATGGGGTGATTCGTGCCATGGCCGTTCACATCGACGCCATGATCGAGGACCAATCGAGCCAGGCGCGGCCGGTTCCCCGCGGCGGCCTTGATCAATTCGTCTTCGACGAGCTGGGCGGGTGTGCCGTGATTAGGAGCGAGCCGGGCGTGCCACGGTCCGCCGCCGCCGGTGCCGAGCCCGAAGGCCAACAGCAGCTCGAGCGGCTCGGGATCGTCGGCGCCGGCCATGGCGAGGTCGTACAGCGCTTGACCGTCATTGGCGTCAGCACCGCGCTCAAGGAGGAGCCGGGCCAGCAGGATCGGCTGCGAATGGGAGCTGGTAAGCGCGCCGGTGAGCGCCGTGTACGGCGGGGACAAGCCCTCCCACAGGTAGCCGGCATTGGGGTCGGCGCCGGCATCGAGGAGCAGGCGCGCCACTTCGAGATGAGAACGGCCGGGCGGCCGGTCATCGACAGTCGAGTACGCAATGTACAAGAGCGGTTCCCAGTGATGAGGCCCGCCTTGCTGGTTGGCCAGACCTGGGTTCTCGGTGAGCAGGGCGCGCGCCACCGCGACGTCGCCGGCCGCGGCCGCGGCGTGGATGTTGGCGCGGGTCAGCTCGGGATGCGCGGTGAGCAGCTCGGCCGCTTGACGCCAGCGGCTGGGGTCGTCGTCGCCGTGGTTGAGACAGGCCAGGCGGAGGAATTCATCGGCCACGCCTTCAGCGGCCTTGGGCGGGACGTGCGGGGTCCGCGTGTATCGATTGACCACGTCGACGTACTGACGCAGCTTGGGCCAGGAGGCGAACCCGTAGTGGCGGGCGAGCACGAGCTGCGCGTCGGCGCGGGAGAAGCCGGCTAGCTCAGCGGCATCGGCGGTGAGGCCGCCAAGGCGGGGGTGAAACTCGCGGACCAGCGCAATGGCTTCCGGCACTCGTGCTCGCACGAACTGCTGGAGCGTCTTGGCGTGGTTCTTGAGCTGCTCGAGGTTCGGGTTGTCGGGGAGACGACCGGTAGGCATTAACGCCTCCTTTCCACATGCCCGATGTCCGCACGCTCAGGCCGAAAGGAGGTCGACCGTCACATCACTGCCGCTTTCGATCAGGTGGGCTTTGCCCTCTCCGCGGACCGGCGGCGCCCTGTCGCGCCACCCGAATGTTACCGGGCGAGCCTCCTCTACCTCGGTGGCGTCTCCTCTAGGGGCGCCAGGCGCGTCACGTCAAGATGAGAACGGCCCGGCGGCCGGTCATCCACGGTCGAGTACGCCCCGCGGCCGCGGCGATGTTGGCCCGGGTCAGCTCGGGATGCGCGGTGAGCAGCTCGGCCGTTTGACGCCAGCGGCTGGGTCCGCCTCCTCACCGACGGCTCCTCCGCCGTCGGTGACCTCGGCCGCGCCCCCCGCGCCGCCAGCGCCACGCAGCGCCGGCTGCTCGCCTTTCGCGACAAACACTGCGTGTTCCCCGGCTGCTCCTTGCCCCCCGGCTGGTGCCACGCCCACCCCATTGCCCACTGGACCAAAGACCACGGCCCCACCGACATGGACAACCTGGCCCTGTCTGCAGCCACCACCACCAAATCCACAACGGCCGCTTCGGCCTGGCCCGCGCCCCCGCCGGCACCCTCACCTTCACCCGCCCCGACCACACCCCCCTCACCGCCCCCAACATCGGCAACCTCCGCGAGTAGTCAGCTCGCTAGTCGATGGGCGGGCACCGCTGGAGGTAGCCTGCGGCCGCGAGTTGGGCATTGCTCGGCCCCGGCCCGTTCGTGACGAACGTGTGCGTGGTCTTGCTGAGTAGCACCATCTGTGAGCCCGAGAACCCGTAAACGTCAAGCTCGCCCTGGTAGGTCTGCGCCTGGTCAGAGCTGTTCCAGCTGGCCTCGATAAGGTGGCCGTTGGTGCAGCCAAGCGACGAGATGTGCATCACCGAACCGCCGAGGGCGAGRCGGGCGRGTTGGCCGTCGAGCGTGACCTGAGTGAGTCGGCCGTTGACGAGCTTGATGACGGTGAAGAACGCGGTCGAGGCACCCTGATCGACTTGGACGAAGATCTCGCTGTAGCCGTCCTTGTCGACGTCGACGATTCCGAGGATCGCCGGCGGGTACGTGGTGGCCACCGAGACGGTCTGGCGGCCGAGGCGGCTGAGATCGGCGACGACGGTCGCGGTTGACCCCGAGCCGTCCGCGGTGGTGGTCACTGTGTCGGCGATGCCGTCACCGTCAACATCGCCCGGCTTGGCGGGCAACACCGTCGTGGTCGGCACGATGGTTGTGATGGTCGGCGCTACCTGCGGCCCAGCGGCCACGTAGACGAAGGTGACAGGAATCCCGTCGTAGGACCGATAGAGCTGAGAGCCCGAGGGACAGGCGGTGAGGCTCTGGAGACGCACGGAGATGCCGTAGTTGGTGACGGCCCTGACGACAATCGACCCGCCAGACGTTCGATCCCATACGTAACCCCCGCCCGGCCCGACATCGACAGATACCACGTTCGTGTAGTCGCTCCTGATGCGGGCGGCGTTGGCGCGCACGACGTCCCGGACCCGTGCGGGGTCGTCGGAGTGGCTGGTCGCGGCGGGAAGGGCGTCGGGGCTCGTGCTGACCGTGATCGTCAGTGTTCCTGGACAGGTCGTCAGGTGGCCGTGTGTCACCCACAAGCTGGTCGTGGTGGAGGCGACGGGTGGAGCAATCACCGCAACGCGCGTCGCGTCGTTGCGTCTGGCCAGTGTGGCGACAACGGCAATGAGGCATACCGTCACGAGCCCGGCGGCCGTGATCCGCCAGACTCGAGTTCGATGGTCGAGCTGCCCAGCTCGAGCAGCCACGGCATCGAGGTGGAGCGGACGAGCTGGCCCATGGGCACCGGCCAAGGCGCGGAGCCGCCGACGGAGCTCGTCACTCATCGGTGAGCTCCTCCGCGGGCAGGCCGCGTCGGCGCAGCGCGTCGAGGGCTTGGGCGGTCAGGGCCTTGACGGTGCCTTCGCGAATGCGCATCAGGCGGGCGGTGTCCGCCACCGAGAGATCATCGTAGAAGCGCAGGAGAAGGACGGCGCGTTGTCGCCGGGCGAGGTCGGCGACCATGCGGCCGAAGGCTCCGTCGATACCGCCGTCGGCGCTGCCGGTGCAGGCCGCCCCTTGTTGGTCGACCAGGGCAGAGGCGCGAGTGAAGGCGCGGTTGGCGGCCGAGCGGCGACGAAACCAGGAGGCGGCCAGGTTGAGGGCGACCCGTCGTGCCCAGAGCTCGGGGGCGTCGAGCTCCCGCACGTGGTCCCAGCGTCGCCAGACGCGCGCCAGTGTTTCTTGGGCGAGGTCTTCGGCGGTGGCTGCGTCGCCGCAGTAGAGGCTGAGCAATCCGACGAGCCTCGGATACTGGCGGTGGCAGAACTTCTCCAGCTCCGCCGCTTCGCCGCCGCCTGGGTCCATGTGTCCTCCACTGCCAGATACACGCACGAGCCGGCGCCGGCGGTTTAGGGCGCGGGCAAGGCTTAGATGTTTCCGGGCAGCAGCCGAGCGACGTTCACGAACAGCATCCACATGACGCCCAGGCACACGGGTACACCGACGCCGAACGACGGCAAACGGCGCCACCGGCGGGCGATGGTGCGAGTTGCCACCCAGAGAGCCACCAGGACGATGCCCCACACAATCGTGGGTGGCCAAGCGTGGTGGTTGCCGCTCAGCGCCGGAGTGGCGATGACCGGCGCGTCCGTCTTGGCGATGCCCGTTGGTGCCGCCGGGCTCGGCACGATTTGGGGTTGGGCCACCGGCGTGGCCAGGCCCTTCAGACTGGCCACGACGATCAAGCGCTGGCTGGCGCTGTATCTCGGGGTGCAGGTGGTGAGGGTGAGCCGGTTGTCCGGGGTGGCATTGAGGACCTCGGCGTGCGACGGGCTCACCACGATGGACCCGGACACCACGTACTCGAATTTCCCGGCGCGGGTGGTGGTCAAGATCTGGTCACCCACGTGGAGCTCGTTGAGCCGGTAAAACGGCGCGCCATACGTGGTGCGATGACCAGCGATCGATGCGTTGCCGGACTCTCCCGGGTACGGCGTTCCCGGATAGTGGCCGGGACCCTGCCGCAGATCGTCGTCGTTCACCCCTTGCACGAACGCCACGTTGACGCCGATCTTGGGGATCTCGAGCAGTCCGACCACCTGGCCCTCGCCGATCGGCGCGCCGGGCGCGGGCAGCAGAGGAGAAAGAGTCGTGGTGGTCAGCTTCGTTGACGTCGAGGTGGACGTGGACGCCACGGTTGACGTGGTGGTGGGGACGACGGCGGCGAAGTCGTGCTTGAGCCGTTTTTGGCTGCGGGCCTCGGCGATGCCCGTCCCCCAGAGCTGGTAGCCGGCGAAGAGGAGGATCACCACGCCGAGCGTGATCAGCGTGATCCCGAACTCCGCGAGCAGACCCCACGGCCGGAACCGGCGTCGATGCGCCCGGCGCACGAGAGGTTTATCCACCACCCACGCAGCGTAGGGGCTGTCGTGCGTTGCGTCGTCGCGCCCGGCCGCCGTCTGTCAGACTGATCGCCCATGCCGATCCTGCTGGTTCGCCATGCGAAGGCGGGCAACCGCCAGGACTGGGCCGGTGACGACCGGCTCCGACCCTTGTCGCCTGCCGGGGCCAAGCAGGCCGACGACCTGGCCAAGCGCCTGCCGCCCTACCATCCCGCTCGCGCCATCTCGAGCCCGTACACCAGGTGCCGCCAGACGCTCGAGCCGTTGGCCGACGCCGCCGGCATCAAGGTGGAGGACAGCGAGGCGCTGGCCGAGGGGAGGAGCCGGGAGGCGGTCGAACTCATCCGGCGCTTGGCCCCGGAGGCGGAAGACCCGGCCATCGTGCTGTGCTCCCACGGGGACGTGATCCCCGAGGTCCTCGACTACTTCGCGCGGGAGGACGAGCTCGACCTGGGGCGCGCCCCCCGATGTGCGAAGGGCTCGACGTGGGTGCTCGACGCCGTCGCCGGACGTTTCGTCAAGGCCACGTATCTACCCTCGAGCGGTTCCTCCGCCAGCCGAGCCGACCGCGCCACCCGAGCCAGCGGCTCCAGACGCAGTTCGCGGTGATGGCTCAGTTACGGCTGGCAGCACTCGACCTCGGGAGCAACTCGTTCCACCTGTTGGTGGTCGAGGCCCACCCCGACGGCACGTTCGAACCGCTCGTTCGAGAAAAGGAGATGCTCCGTCTCGGCGACGTGGTCAGCCGGGAGGGACGGGTCACTCCTCCCGCCGCGGCGCGTGTCATCGAGTGCATCGGCCGGCTGCGCGCGCTGGCCGAGTCGGCGGGAGCCACCGAGATCGTGGCCCGAGCCACGAGTGCGCTGCGGGAGGCGGACAACTCGGCGGAGATCGTCGACCAGATCGAGGCCGAAACCGGCGTCCACGTGGAGGTCATCAGCGGCAAAGACGAGGGCCGGCTCATCTTCGGCGCCATCCGGGCCAGCGTGGTCATCGACGAGCCGCCCGCGTTGTGCATGGATCTGGGCGGCGGGAGTCTGGAAGTCATGGTCGGCGACAACGGCGGCCTGTTGTGGTCGACCAGCGCCCACCTCGGCGTGGCGCGGCTGACGACCGAGCTGGTCCGCCACGACCCGCCCGACGCCGACGACCTGCGCCGGCTCCGACGCCGCGTGACCTCGGTACTGGCGCCACTAGCCGACGAGGTTGCCGACCTCGGGCCGCGCACGCTGGTCGGGACGAGCGGAACGCTTTGCGACCTGGCCCGCATGGCCGCCGCCCACCGGGCCGGCCGGGAGGGGGGTGCGTCGGCCGTGCCTGCCTCGGTCAACCAGCTCCGGGTGCGGCGCAAAGACATCTTGGCGGTGCACGACCGCTTGCTGGCGCTGCCGGCGGCGGCCCGCCAGCGGCTTCCCGGCCTTGAAGCTCGCCGGGCCGACATCGTCCCGGCCGGGTCGGTGCTGCTGGTCGCCGCCCTGGAGCTTTTCGGCTTCGATCATCTGGTCGTCGGCGAGTGGGCACTGCGAGAAGGGATCATCCTCGACGCCATCGGCCACCACGAGCCGGCCGACTTCACGGGCGACCCTCGGGCCATCCGGCTGGGTTCGGTGCTCGGCCTGGTCCGGCGCTGCAATGCCGACGACGGGCACGGCCAAACGGTGGCCCGTCTGGCTACCGACCTGTTCGACCAAACCCAGCCGCTCCACCGCCTCCGGGTCGATGACCGGGAGATGCTGGAGTACGCCGGCCTCCTCCACGACATCGGCGAGCACGTCAGCGTGGACGCCCACCACAAGCACACCGCCTATCTGATCGAGCACGGCCGGCTGCGGGGCTTCTCTCCGGAGGAGGTCGCCGTACTGGTCTGTCTCGGCCGGTTCCACCGGCGCGGCGATCCCAAGCCGTCGTTCGAGCCATTCGCGGCGCTCGCTCCCTCTGTCCAAGATCGGGTGACCCGGCTGACCGCCCTGCTTCGAGTCGCCGATGGCCTCGACCGCGGCCATTCCGGAGTCATCGACGGCATCGACGTCGATCTGGCGGGGGATCGGGCCCGGCTGACCGTCCACACCAGCTCCGACGCCGACCTCGAGCTCTGGGGGGTGCGGCGCAAACGAGAGCTCTTCGAGCGAGTCTTCGGCCGGCGATTGGAAATCCAGCTGGGCACCACCGCCGACGGCGATGGCCGGGCCCTCGCACCCCGGGCGCTCGCCCGGGACCGCTAAGGACCGCGCGCGACCGCAGCGACCTACTAGGACCGCGACCGCCACTTGGGTCACAATGGCGACGTGCAGATCTCCGCCAAAGCCGAGTACGCGGTACGGGCCATGGCCGAGCTGGCCATCTCTCCGCCGGGACCGGTCAAAGGCGAGCGGCTGGCCCACGCTCAGGAACTCCCCGCCAAATTTCTCGAGAACATCCTGCTGGCGCTGCGCAACGACGGTTTGGTCATCAGCCAGCGGGGGGCGGAGGGCGGCTACTGGTTGGCCAAGCCGGCGAACGAGATCACCTTGGCGGACATCATCCGAGCCGTGGACGGGCCACTCGCCTACATCCACGGCCAGCGCCCCGAACTTGTCACGTATAACGGGGCCGCCAAGCAGCTCTCCGACGTGTGGATCGCGGTGCGGGCCAGCCTGCGTTCCGTGCTGGAGGCGGTATCGCTGGCCGACCTGGTGAACGGCCCGCTACCCGAGATCGTCACCTCTCTCGCGACCGGCCCCGAGGCCCGCAAGCCGCACTAGCCCCTATCCAAAGCGGCCGGTGATGTAGTCCTCGGTGCGCTGGTCGGATGGGGAAGAGAAAATGTGGTCGGTGCGGTCGACCTCGACGAGGATGCCGGTGCGATCCCCGATGTCGGTGACCTCGACGGTGAGGAACGCGGTGCGGTCCGACACCCGCGCCGCCTGCTGCATGTTGTGCGTCACGATAACGATCGTGTAGTTCTCGGTGAGCTGCACCATCAGCTCCTCGATGCGGATGGTCGCCACCGGGTCGAGGGCGGAGCACGGCTCGTCCATGAGGATGACGTCCGGCTTCACGGCGATGGCGCGGGCAATGCACAACCGTTGCTGCTGGCCGCCCGAGAGCGACAGCGCGCTCTGGCGGAGCTTGCCCTTTACCTCCTCCCACAACGCGGCTTGCTGAAGTGACTCCTCGACAATCGCATCGAGGGAGCCCCGCCGTACGCCGTTGATCCGTGGTCCGTACGCCACGTTGTCGTAGATGGATTTGGGGAAAGGGTTGGGCTTTTGAAAGACCATTCCGATACGGCGTCGCACTTCGATGGCGTCGACCGAGGGCTCGTAGAGGTCCTCGCCGTAGTAATAAATCTTGCCTTCGACCCGGGTGCCCGGGATCAGGTCGTTCATGCGGTTGAGGCAGCGCAGGAAGGTGCTCTTGCCACAGCCGGACGGGCCGATCAGGGCCGTGACCTCGTGGCGGCCGACGTCGATCGTGATGTCTCGCAGGGCACGGAAGGTGCCGTAGTAGAACGTCATCCCGTCCACGTGGAAGACCGTCTCGGCATGCTCGGGGCGAGGCGAGTCGACGTGGCGGACCTCGGGACTCGGCGCGAGCGCGTGGGGGGCGTTGGCGACGTCCGACATTGCGACCTCGGTCTCTGACATCCCCCTGCATCATGGCCAGTCCGCTGAGGGTCGGCAACCGCGGCCCAACGCCGGAGGCGGGATATGGCGCGTCCCGAGCCGGGTGTTCGGCTGCTGTTTACCTTCCGTTCATCTAATGGCGAGGAGATGGCCAGATAGCGCCCCTAGCGTTCACGCCGACCTACTGCCTTTGAAGGAGCGCGCGCATTCCATGTCTGTACCCAAGGTACGCCTGCTCGGTCCCGTTCTCGCCCTCGGCCTGGTGGCCGCCGCCTGCGGCAGCAGTAGCAAAAGCACCAGCGCCCCCACTGCCCCTGGCGCCACAAACGCTCCCTCGACCACAACCGTGACGCTCGCGTCGGCCACGCTCAACGGCTCCGGTTCGACCTTCCAGAAGGCCTTCGACCAGGACCAGATCCAGGCCTTCCAGGCCAAGCACTCCGGCATCACCATCAACTACGCCGGCGGCGGTTCAGGCAAAGGCCAGCAGGACCTGGCCGATCAGGTCGTCGACTTCGCCGGCTCTGACGCCGCGCCGGTCAAGGACCCCACCAAGGACAAGGGTGGACCGCTCCTCTACTTCCCGACCGTGGTCGCGCCGATCACCGTGTCCTACAAGTTGTCTGGCGTAACCACCCTCACCCTGACCGCGGACACCATGGCCAAGATCTTCAGCCGTCAGATCAAGACGTGGGACGATGCCGCCATCAAGGGGGACAACCCCTCGGCCAGCCTCCCCAGCACCGCCATCACCGTCGTGCACCGCTCGGACAGCTCGGGCACGACCAACAACTTCACCAGGTACCTCAAGGCCGCCGCGCCGTCCAGCTGGACGATCGGGGCCGGTTCGACCGTGCCTTGGCCGACCGACACCACGGCCGGCAACGGCAGCACCGGCGTCGCCCAGGCGGTCAAGGCCACCGACGGAGCCATCGGGTACGTGGACCTCTCCGACGCCAAGGCGGCCGGGCTGACCTTCGCCAGTGTGAAGAATTCGGCGGGGAAGGCCGTGGCACCCACGCTGGATGCGGCGTCAGCGGCTCTGGTGGGCGTAACCGTCAACGCGGATCTCACCTACAACCCCCTGAACTCCGCGGCCCCGGACGCCTACCCGATCACCTCGCCGACCTGGATCCTCGTGTACAAGACCCAGACGGACAAGGCCAAGGGGGCGGCCCTCAAGGCGTTCCTCGCCTTCATCCTGACCGACGGCCAGACCAATGCCACGGCCAGCGATTATGCCCCGCTGACCAAGGATCTGACCGCCAAGGCGTTGGCTCAGGTCGACCAAATCGTCGTCCCCGCCTAATTTGCGATGGTCGGATCCATTTCCGGCCTCGACGAACGGATGACCACGACCACATCGCCCACTCCGGCACCGCTCAGCGCCAGACGGCCGGCGGTGGCAGATGGTTCTTTCCGCTACCTCGCGCTGGCGTGCGGCCTGGCCGTTCTCGCCATCCTGGCCCTCATCGCCGTCTCCACCACCTCGAAGGCGCTGCCTGCCTTCCGCCACGAAGGGTTCCGCTTCCTGTTCTCGAAGGAGTGGAACCCGACCAAGACCAAGGTGGTCAGCGGTCAAAGTGTGGCCGACCCGCACTTCGGGGCCTTGGCCTTCATCTACGGAACGATGGTCATCTCCGCCATCGCTTTGCTGATCGCAGTTCCGGTGAGCGTGGGGATGGCGCTTTTCCTCACGGATGTGGCTCCCCGTCGCCTGCGAGGGCCGGTCAGCTATGCCATCGACCTGCTGGCGGCCATTCCGTCGGTGGTCTACGGGCTGTGGGGAGTGGTCGTCCTCGCTCCCGTCCTGACCCGCACGTACGGGAGCATCGGGTCTGCCACGCATGGCATTCCCCTGCTCGGCACCCTGCTGTCCGGCGGGTCGGGGCGAAGCTTTATGACCGCCGGTCTCATCCTGGCGTTGATGATCACGCCCATCATCACGTCGCTCACCCGAGAAGTATTCGAGACGGTGCCGCGTTCCCAGAAGGAGGCGGTGCTCGCCCTCGGCGCCACCCGCTGGGAGATGGTGCGGGGGGCGGTACTGCCGTGGGGCCGCTCGGGCGTCATCGGGGCGGTGATGCTCGGACTGGGGCGGGCCATGGGCGAGACCATTGCCGCCGCCCTGGTCATCGGCTCGAGTCCCCAGATCACCGCCCATCTGTTCCGGGCGGGTGATGCCCTGCCGGCGGTCATTGCCAACGAGTTCGGCGAAGCCGCGGATGTGTGGCGGTCCGCCCTGATCGGCCTCGGCGTCCTTGTCTTCGCCCTGACCATCATCGTCAACTCGGCCGCCCGCGCGCTGGTCGTGCGTACCGATCGACGGATGGCGGCATGACGACGCTCACGCCCGTTACGACCTCTGTCCCCGCTCCGTTGCGCATCAGGACGGTGACGCCGGCCCGCCGGACCCGCAACGTGGTGGCCACGATAATGATCTGCCTTTCGGTGGCGGTCGCTCTGATCCCACTCGGCTTCGTTCTCTTCTACGTGATCGAGAAGGGGACGAAGGTGTTCGGCTGGGCCTTCCTCACCAAGTCCATTCCCATCGACCGCCACATCGGCCCGGGTATGGGGCCCGCCGTCGTCGGCACGCTCCTGGTGACGGGCGCGGCGACGGCCATGGCCGTGCCCCTCGGCATCCTGGCGGCCGTCTACGTCAGCGAGTACGGCGCCGCCAACCGGCTGGCGGGCGTAATCCGGTTCCTCGCCGATGTGATGGCCGGCGTGCCGTCGATCGTCATGGGGCTGTTCATCTACACGGTCTGGGTGTTGCGGTTCAAAGGCAGCGGCCAAACCGCCTTCGCCGGATCGCTGGCGCTGGGCTGTCTGATGCTTCCCATCGTGATCCGTGGCACCGAGTCCATGCTGCGGCTCGTGCCCCGGGAGCAGCGGGAGGCCAGCTATGCCCTGGGCAGTCGCAAGTCCCGCACCATCCTTACCGTCGTGCTCCCCGCGGCCCTGCCGGGGATCACGAGTGCCTGCCTGCTGGCCGTGGCGCGGGCGGCCGGCGAGACGGCGCCGTTGCTGTTCACCCTCGGCATCGTGTTCAAGAACAACTTCAGCCTGTTCAAGGGCACCAATACCGCGCTGTCCGCCCAAATCTTCGTCAATGCCACCTCACCCTTCGTCGGTGCACAGGACCGAGCTTGGGGCGCGGCCTTCACGTTGATCGCCCTCGTACTTGTCCTCACCATCGTGGCTCGCCTCGTGGCCGCCCAATTCACGGTCCGCGAGCGGTAGAACGAACCCCATGACGCATCCTCCGCGGGTACTCGTCACCAACGACGACGGGGTGGCCTCACCTGGCCTCACGGCGTTGGCGAGGTCTCTCGTCGACGCCGGTTACGACGTCGTGGTGGCCGCGCCGCTGGATGACCGCAGCGGCAGCGGCGCAGGTATCGGCCCAATGCATCTCGGCGAAGCCATCGTGGTCGAGCCCATCGGTCTGCCCGGGCTGGATGGCATCCCCGCGTACGGCGTGGAAGGTCCGCCCGCCTTAGCGGTGATGGCGGCCCGGTTGGGCGCGTTCGGAGAGCCGCCCGACATTGTCGCCTCCGGAATCAACCCCGGATGCAACACCGGCCGAGCCGTGTTGCACTCCGGCACGGTCGGGGCCGCCATGACCGGTGCCAACTTTGGGATCTCCGGGCTGGCGGTGAGCATCGACGTGGGCGACGACCTCCATCACGACACGGCCGGCACGCTGGCGGTGGCGGCGATGGGATGGTTGGTCAACGCGCCGGCCCGTACCGTCGTCAACCTCAACGTTCCCAATCTGGACCTGGACGGTCTCGGCGGGGTCCGGCCGGCCCGGCTGGCCCCGTTCGGCACGGTGCGAGCGGCCATTGTCGAGCATCGCAACGGCCGGCTCCAGCTGGAGATGCGGGCGACCGGCGTGGCCCTGGATCCGGACACCGACACGGCACTGGTCGGGGCCGGCTTCGCCGCGCTGACCATCCTCGTCGGCATCAGGGAGGATCCGAGCGCCAGCAATCCGGCTGCGGACATCGAAGCCGACCTTTGCGCCAAGGTGAACCAAAGATGAACCTTGCGTACCATCCCTGTCGGTTATCTCCACTGTTTCTAGTTTTGTCCCCGTGCCGGAGCACACCGCCGCAGGAACGCTGGTGATACGCCGGTCGGTCGTCAAGCGCCTGGACGCCGCCCTGACGCGTTACGAGCACACCGCCAGCGCCGACGACCAGTACAACGGCGGCATGGTCGACCGTCTCGAGCGGGTGTTGAGCGGCTGTGCCGACCGAGTCGATCGCGCCGAGCTGGGCTTCGAGCGGCTGATGGCCGCCGTTCAGCAGTTGGACCAGGGCGTGGTCGTCTGCGATGACCGCGGGGAGGCGATCTACCGCAACGCCAGGGCGGCGGCGTTCGTCGGAGCTCGGCACGGCGAAGTGCTGGCCGAGCGGGCCGTGGAGGAACTCTTAGCGGCGGCAGCGGCGGGGCAGGAGAGCGAGCAGACCATCGATTTGTTTGGCCCGCCGCGGCGGACCCTGACCATCAAGGCCTTTCCGATATCGGGAGGCCGCCGGCCTCTCGGCGCGGTGGCCGTGGTCGAAGACATATCCGAACGGCGCCGGCTCGAGTCGATGCGCCGCGACTTCGTCGCCAACATCAGTCATGAGCTGAAGACACCGGTAGGCGCCCTCGGCCTGGTGGCCGAGACCATCGAGGGCGAGGATGACCCCGAGGTCATCCGGCGGCTGTCCCGGCGCATGAAGGCGGAGGCCGAGCGGCTGGCCCGCATCATCGAGGACCTCCTCGACCTGTCGAAGATCGAGGCCGACGAGACGCCGAGGCGCGACGCGCTGCAGGTGATGACCGTCGTGGATGAAGCGATAGAGCTCGTGCGGCCGGTGGCGGAGCGGCGGAACATTCGCATTGAGGTGTGCAGGCCCGAGCACCCGGTCGGCGTGATCGGGGATCAGCGCCAGCTCGTGTCGGCGGTCAACAATCTGGTCGAGAACGCGGTGAAGTACTCCGAGGCGGACTCGGCGGTCCGTGTCGACACCACCGGATCCGACCCGGCCTGGGTCGAGATCGCGGTGGTCGATCATGGACTTGGCATTCCATCCCGGGATCTCGAGCGGATCTTCGAGCGCTTCTACCGGGTGGACCGGGCCAGGTCGAGAGACACCGGAGGAACCGGCTTGGGGCTCTCCATTGTTCGTCATGTCGCCAACAATCACGGCGGCGAGGTGCAAGTCGCATCACGCGAGGGGGAGGGGTCGACGTTCACGCTTCGACTGCCTGCGGCGAAGGTGATGGAGAGGGAAGAACATGGCTGATCCACAAACGGTGCTCATCGTCGAGGACGAGGAAACCTTCGTCGAGGCGCTGGTCGTCGGGCTGAAGCGCGAAGGCTTTCTGGTCAAGGTGGCGCGCGACGGGGCGGAGGCGGTGGAGGTCTTCGACTCGGTCCGGCCCGATCTCGTCCTGCTGGACGTGATGCTTCCGAAGCTCTCCGGCATCGACGTGTGCCGCGAGATCCGCAGCCGGTCCCGCGTACCGATCATCATGGTCACGGCCAAGAGCGCCGAGATCGACACGGTGGTCGGTCTCGAGGTGGGTGCAGACGACTACGTCACCAAGCCTTACCGGCTGCGCGAACTGGTAGCCCGGATGCGGGCCGTGCTGCGCCGGTCGCCTCGCGATGACGCGGGCCCGTCGGGCGGAGAGGTGCTCGAAGTCGGCGACGTGCGCCTCGATCCTGAGCGCCACGAGGTGGCCCTGCGCGGCCGTCAGCTGGCTTTGCCGTTGAAGGAATTCGAGTTGCTCGAGCTGCTCCTGGCCAACGCCGGGCGCGTCCTGACGCGCGAGACGCTCATCGACCGGGTCTGGGGTCCGCACTACGTCGGCGACACCAAGACCCTGGACGTGCACGTCAAACGGCTGCGGTCGAAGATCGAGGACGACCCCGCCGTTCCGCGCCGGATCGTCACCATCCGCGGCCTGGGCTACAAATTCGACGCGGCCCGGGTGTAATCAGCGCCGACCGAGATGAAGGCCCTTTTTGGCCCTCTTGCGACCGCCGGAGCCCCCGGGGAGGATGTCATCGTCTTCACGTCTCCAGGGCGGTCCGGGCAGAGGCGTCTCGGCCAACACGGGCACGGCCAGCGCCGCCGGGGACGAGTCCGTAACGGTGGCGACGAGCGGCGAGGCGACCGGGGGGGCAGGGGCGGCCGGCGGCGCGGGGGCGGCGCTCAGATCGCGAAGCGCGCCGGCGAACTGTCCAGACGTATCCGTCGAGGTGGGAGCGGCGGGAGCGTTTACCAGGGCGGCGGAAAGGGCCGCGGCCAGGTCGTCGTCGATCTGTCGCCCGGCGACGGACGCCTCGGGCGCCTGGCCGTACACGTCTCCGAGTGCTTTCGAGAGGTCCGGCATGGTGGGATCATCGACGCGCCAGCGATGAGCCTTGAGCGGTCGCCCATTGCCGTCGGGGCCAGTAGGGGGGAGACGTAGCATCAGAACTGTGGCAGATGACGAGTCCGGCTGGAGGCCGCTGAAGAGGCTGCCCCTGCGCCATCAGGTCCCCGACGGAGGCGCCGGCAGCCGTCTGGTCGACCTCGGCTCGTCGCCGTTTTCGCGGTTGGCCCTCGCCCACGTCCTGTCCGCCGCCGGTGATGGCCTGGTGACGCTGGCCCTGGCCGGGTCGCTGTTCTTCGACATCTCACCGACGGCGGCCCGGGGTCGGGTGGCGTTGTCCTTGCTGTTGACCATGGCCCCGTTTGCGGTGGTGGCCCCGCTCCTCGGCCCGATCATCGACCGGACGCGCGGTGGCCGGCGCATGATGGTGCTGGTCTCCGCGGTGGGCCGGGCGTTGGCCTGTCTGGTGATGGCGAGAGTGGTCAAGGGGCTGTTCCTGTTCCCGGCCGCGTTCACCACGCTGGTCTTTTCCAAGGGCTACGTCGTGGCCAAGGCCTCGCTTGTACCGGCCGTCGTGAAGAGCACCGACGAGCTGGTCGAAGCCAACTCCAAGCTGTCGGTTGGCGGCGCCGTCGTCGGCTTCCTGGCGGCCATCCCCGGAGTGGCGGTCCTGAAGCTGCTGGGCGCCGCCCCACTCCTGCGCCTGGCCGCGCTGGTGTACTTCGCCATGGCCTTGGCGGCCATGCGGATCGTGGTGCGCCGGCCGCCTGAGGTCGAGGCGCCGCCGGCCGATCCCACCGAGGGCGGCGAGATCCCGACCGTGGCGTGGAGCCCGAGCATCACCCTCGGTGCTACGGCCATGGGCTCTCTCCGATTGATGGTCGGGTTTACCACCTTCCTCATCGCCTTCTCTTTCCGCCGAACCCACACACCGGCGTGGTGGTTCGGCGTCGTGCTGGCCGTGTCGGTGGCTATGGGTCTGGCCGGCGCCGCGGTCGCCCCCCGACTGCGCGACCGGGTACGCGAGGAGCACATGGTCGTGGGCGCGTTGGCCGGCGTGGCCATCATGGGGCTGCTCCTGGCCCAGGTCGGCGGCCGGCCGGCGGCGGCCCTGCTGGCCGGTGGAGTGGCCTTCGCCGCATCGGGCGGCAAGCAGGCGTTCGACTCCCTGGTGCAGCGCGACGCGCCCGAGGCCGCCCAGGCGCGCGCCTTCGCGCGCTTCGAAGCCGGCTTCCAACTGGTCTGGGTGCTGGGGGCGTTGATCCCGGTCGTGTTCCGTATCCGCGAGCAGCTTGGGTTCACCATGATCGCCATCGGGGCGGCGGTCATCGGCGTGGTCTTCGTGGTCAGCCGCCGGGCAGGCGGCCCCCGGCAGCTGGCCCGACGGGTGAGGACACCCCGCGATCGCCCGCCCGCCCAACCCCTTTTCCCCTCTCCTCCTTCGGCTGGGCCGTTTCCCGTCATCCCGCCGCCCTTGTCCCGTCCTCAGCCCCCGCCGGAGTGATGGTGCGGGCCGTCGTCCTGGCCGACACCCACGTCCGCAGAGGCACCCGCCGGCGGCTGCCCGACGCCGTCTACGCCAGCCTCGACGAAGCGGATGCCATTCTCCATGCGGGCGACGTCCTCGTCCCGGAACTGCTCGACGAGCTCTCCGGGTTCGCCCCGGTGTCCGCCGTGCTGGGCAACAACGATCACGAGTTGGCCGGCACGCTGCCGGACTGGCGGGTTCTCGACCTGGCCGGCGTGCGGATCGGGATGATCCATGACAGCGGGCCGGGGAAGGGCCGAGCCGCCCGGCTGGCCCGCCGCTTCCCCGATTGCGCCGCCGTCGTGTTCGGCCACAGCCACAGTCCCTGCGACGAGGTCGGCCTTTCTGGTCAGCGGCTGTTCAATCCGGGTTCGCCGACCGAGCGCCGGACTCAAGCCCACCCGAGTTTCGGCCTGCTCGATCTTGAGGACGGCCACATCCGCGCCTGGCGGGTGGTCGAGGTGTAGCTGGCTATGCGTCGTCGGGCAGGTCGATGCGGGCCAACCAGAGGCCCGGGGCGTCGATCTCGGCGGGCGTGGGGAGGTCTCTCGGCGACTGCCAGAGACGGGCCAGCGCTTCGTCGCCGCCCCGTTCGAGGACGCCGAGCACGAACGCGGCGCCGCGCTCGTACTGGCTGCGCCCTAACTCCAGACCGAACAGGCGGGCGACGAACTGCTCGTCCTCGCCGACCTCGAGCCGGCGCCGACGAAGGGCCTCGGTCAGCGGACCGTAGGACCCGATGAGGTGCCGGCCGATGCTGTCCATCTGGTGATCGACGTAGCCGACGATGGCGGCCACCAGCGCGTCGATGGTCGGCCTCAGATTGGCTTGGGCCGGTGTCTGCATTGATCCCAGCAGCGCACCCGGATCCTCGAGGGCCGACTGCAACGCGCCGAGGTCGAAGGGGTCGATGGAGCCGAGCTGACCTTCCAGTGTGCCGGCGTCGGCCCGGAAGGCCCCGGCGTAGTCGGCGATCAGCTGCTCGAGTCGGGCACGCACGTGGGGGACGCCGAGGACGGCGTGGGAGGTGACGTCGCGCACGCATACCCACAGGACGGCGTCGTCGACGGGCAGGCTCCAGTCGGTGGCGAAGGTGGCGATGGTGGAGGGCACGATCACCAGCTCGTCCGACGCCGGCCGGGGGATGGGAAGGTCGTACTGGCCAAGGGCGCTCAGCGCCTGCTGGCCGGCCATGGTGCCGGCCTGCATGCCGAACAGCGCCGACATCATCATCTGGGGAAGGTTGTGCAGCAGATCGGGTCCGCCGGACGCGGGCGTGTCCTCGACCTCGGGTGGAGGCATGCTGACGGTGACTCCTTCCGCCAACCGCTCGAGGTACGGCTGCCACGCGGCGAGGGCCAGATCCGCCCACTCTCGGGGCACGACCGCCTTGACCGTGAGGGAACGGCCGGTTACCGACGGCGAGAGACCCGTGGCATCGGCCACGCGCAGCTCGGCGACGCGCAGCAACTCCTCGGCCCGGATGCGCTGGAGCGGGTCGACATTGGCATCGCCCCCCTCGGCCGCCACCGCCTGGGCCACCTGGCGGGCGACATCCCAGTTCACCGGCCCGGCGCTGAGCACGTTGAGAAGGTCGCGCAGCAGCTTGTCGAGAGGGTTGCTGCCGCCGAATGGACCGGGCGTGCTCACAAAGGCATGGTAGGCCCGTGGGCAAGATAGTCGTCGCGGGCATGAATCCGGCGTTGGCGGAGCGCGTCAGGCCGCTCCTGGCCGGGGCCGGGCTCGACGCGGACGAGGTGCCGTTGGCGCTCGACGGGGCCAACGCCACCGCCCTGCCGCTGGCCGGCGCGCTGGCCGGTCTGGTCACTGGAGCCACTGGCTCGGGCGACGCGGCGGCCGTGTCGTCGGTCGTCCTGGTCTCGAGCGCGATTGTCTACGGCGCGTGGCCGGACAACCCCGTCCCCCTGGCCGACGACGCCGCCCTTCGCCCCAACCCCGGGTTTCCGCCGGCCGTGGTGCTGGCCGAGGCCGAGCGGGTGATGGCCGATTGGGCGGCCGGCCATCCGAGCGTGGCCGTGGCCGTGCTGCGGCCGGCCGTGATCGTCGGCGCGGGATGGAGCCAGATCGACCGGGCGGTCACCGGCCTGGGCGCACCGCGGGCCGGTGACCTGGGACGGCCGGTGCAGTTCGTGCACGTCGACGATGTGGCCGCGGCGGTGGCGCTGGCCGCCGGCCGTGGCCTGCGGGGCGTGTTCAACGTGGCCCCGGACGGATGGATCGCGGAGGAGACGGCCGGCGAACTGATGGGTGGCGTGTCGCGGTTGAACCTGCCCCGCCGGGCGGTGAGGCTGCTCGCGCTGGCGGCCCGCCGGCTGGGCCGCGGCCACCTGCGGGTCCGGGCCCTTCCGTATGCCGTCCACCCGTGGGTGGTGGCCAACGACCGGCTCCGCGCCACCGGCTGGACCCCGCACCACAGCAGCGAGGAGGCTCTGGTCGACGGTGTCGTTGGTCCTCGCAGGGACCCGAAGAGTCAGCGTTTGGCGCGGGTGGCCGGTTTGACCGGCCTCGTCGGCGCGGTCACGGCAACAGCGGGAGGAGTCAGTGCGCTGCTGCGCCGCCGCCGAAGTCGGCTCAGGAGTCGCCAGGACGTCGGGCCAACGTGACCGCCATGGTCACCGGTTTGCCCGACCGCATGACCTGGAGCATGACGATGTCGCCCGGGGCGCGGGAGCGCAACGTGACCATGAGCGCGGCCATCGACGTCACCGGATGGTCGGCCACGCCGGTGATGACGTCGGCGTGTTGAAGTCCGGCTTTGGAGGCGGGGCTGACGCGCATGACGTGGTCGACGACCGCTCCGCCGTCGACGCCCAGCGTCGACGCCTGGGCCGGATCGAGATCGCCGCCATCGATACCTAGCCACACGTGCACGGCATGGCCGCTGGTGATGAGTTCCTCGGCCACCCGGTGGGCGATGTCGATCGGGGTGGCGAAGCCCGTCCAATCGGTCTTGCTGCCGCTCACCTCGACGGCGGTCGTGATCCCAACCACCGCACCCGTCAGATCGACCAGTGCGCCTCCAGAAGACTCCTCGGCGATGGCGGCGTCGGTCTGGATCATGTCAAGCAGGCTGGCGCCATCCTGGGTGGCAATCTGCCGGCCGATGGCGTTGACGACCCCCCGCGACAGCGACGGCCACCCGGACAGTCCCGACGGCGAGGCCACCGCCAGCACCGACTCACCGGTACGGAGGTCGGTGGCCGTGCCCATGGTCACGACCGGCCAGGGACCCGAGCCCGGCAGGCGCACTACGGCCACATCGGTGTCGGGGTCGCTTCCCACCAGCCGGGCGTCGAGCCGGCGGCCGGTGGAGAGGACCACGCTGATGTGCGTGGCCCCGTGGACCAGGTGCTCGTTGGTGAGGACCTGGCCGTCGCTGCGGAACACCACGCCGGAGCCGGTGGCCTTCCCGGCCGGCGTGTCCACGGCGATCTGCACGATGGCCGGGCGGAGGCGGGCAGCGATGGCCTCCACGCTGCCGTCGACCGTCGTGGTGGCCGTCTCGACAAAGCGCGACGGCGTGACCGTCATCCGCTCGACGGCGCGAACGGTGCGAGTCGACCGGAAGCTGCCGGCCAGCTGGAAGCCACTGGCCAGCGCGGCGCCGAGGGTACCGGCGAGGATGGCGACCGTCCACACGTTGGGCGACCAAAACGTCCGGCGACTCGGGGCGGACATGGCCGGAGGCATCGGAAACGGGTTGTCGGCCACCTCCGACGGGTGCCGCCAGAGGCGGTCGTCGGGCGGAAGCAGAGGCACACCGCGGGCGCCGACGGGCTCGTCGTCGTCGAGGTGATCCTCGGGCTCCATACCTGGCGAGGATATCTGCGCAAAGGGCGCTTTCCCCGTCGGCCCCCTGGCCAGCCCCACCTTTTGGTAGCAGGTCGTACCATGGGGGGGTGAGTCTTTCGTCAGGCCGCGAGTGGTTTGCGCTCTCCCATGAGCCGCTACCGGTCGCGGCCGTGCACGAATGGTTGGTGGAGCCGGCGTTCGGAGGCCAGGTGGTCTTCACCGGTACGGTCCGCGATCACGCTGAGGGTCGGCCGAATGTGACCGCCCTGGAGTACGAGGCGTACACCGAGTTGGTGGTGCCCCGTCTGGCCGCGGTAGCCGCTGACGCCAGGACGAAATGGCCCGAGCTTGGCCGGGTGGCTCTGCTCCACCGGGTGGGTGCGTTGGCGCTCGGCGAAATCGCGGTCGTCGTCGGAGTGGCCGCTCCGCACCGGGGTGAGGCGTTCGAGGCGGCCCGGTACTGCATCGACACCCTGAAGGCGACAGTTCCCATCTGGAAGAAAGAATCCTGGGAGGGCGGCAGCGACTGGGGTCTGGCTTCGTCCGAGGCGGAGGGCACCTGATGGCCAACCTGCTCTGGGTCGCCGGCGCGGTCGTGGCGTCGACGCTGTTCATCCTCGTGATCTGGCTCCGTAATCGCAAGCCGAGCTCGATGGAGTCCGGCATCGAGGAGTTCAACCGCGAGTTGAGAGCCCTGGCGCCGGATACACGGTCGAATGCGGGACGACCGTCGCCCGGCAGAGGGGATCGCTCTGGCTAGAGACCTCGCCATAGATCTCGGCACGGCCAACACGTTGGTGTACTCACGCGGACGCGGCATCGTCCTAAACGAGCCAACCGTCATCGCTCTCAACGAGCGCACCCAGGACGTGCTGGCCATGGGCCACGACGCCTGGCAGATGATCGGGCGGACACCCGGGTACATCATCGCGGTACGGCCGTTGCGCAAGGGCGCCATCACCGACTTCGACATCACCCAGCGCATGATCCGGTTGTTGCTTGAGCGCTCCGGCGTATCACGATGGAACCGCCCTCGGGTCCTGATCTGTGTGCCCTCCGCCATCACCGAGGTCGAGCGCCGAGCGGTGGAGGAGGCGGCCCGTCGGGCCGGTGCGGTCGGCGCCTACCTCATCGAACAGCCCATGGCCGCCGCCATTGGTGCGGGTCTGCCGATCCACGAGCCGCTCGGAAACATGATCGTCGACGTCGGCGGTGGGACCACCGAGACAGCCGTCATCTCCCTCGGCGGCGTGGTGGCCCTGCAGGCCATCCGGGTGGGGAGCTTCGACATCGACGCGTCCATCCAGACTTATGTCCGCCGGGAGTACGGCATCGCCATCGGTGAGCGCACCGCCGAGGAGATCAAGATGGCCATCGGCAGCGCCTACCCGCTGCCGGAGGAAGTGAAGGCAGAGGTACGCGGCCGGGATCTGATGAGCGGTCTGCCCAAGACCGTCATCCTCTCGCCCGAAGAGGTGCGCGAGGCCATCGAGGAACAGGTCGGCGCCATCGTCGACTCGGTCGTCAAATGCCTGGGCATGGCCCCGCCCGAACTGGCGCAGGACCTCATCATGCAAGGCATTCACCTGGTCGGCGGCGGCGGGATGCTGCGCGGCCTCGACCGGCGCCTGTCCGAGGAGACGAACATCCCGGTCCACCTGGTCGACGCCCCGCTCGAGTGTGTCGTCCTGGGTGCGGGCAAGTGCCTTGAGTCGTTCGATTCGCTCAAGGTGATGTTCATGGGCACGCCCCGATAGCTCGCCGAGTTAACGAGCTAGCGCAACAGATCCTCGGCTGCCTGGCGGACCTGCCAGTCGCGGTCGGTGAGGGCCCGCTGCAGGGCGGCGTCGACGTCGGGACCCTCGAAGGCAGCGAGGGCCAGCACGGCCCGGCGGCGAACGGCCGGCTTGTCGGTGGTTGCCACCAGGATGGCGGGCAAGCCGGCGCCGTCACCGATGGCGCCTAGGGCGGCCACCGCCGCCTCCCGGCAGAGGGGTTCCTCGTGGCCCGTCACCGTGCGGCTGAGGGCGACCACCGTGTCCCCATCGGCCCGTTCGCCCAACGCCCAGCAGGCGGCCTCGACGACCAGGTGGTCAGGATCCTCGAGGGCACCGACGAGTGGTATCTCCGGTGTGTGGATGGCCAACTCGGCAGCGCGGCGTCGCACCACTGCGTCGCCGTCGGCCAGTCCTTTCCTCACGTCGTCGGCGGTGAGGCGCTCCATGCGGGCCAGCGCGCCAAGCGCGGTCGCCCGCACGGCCGGATCTTCATTGGTCAGGAACGCTCGGGCGCCGGGCTCATCGCGGCGGTGGCCGGCGACGGCCGCTCTCCGTCTCGCCGCGGCCCCGTCGGCTACCGTGCCGTCGTGCGTCAACGCCGCACCGCCGGATCGTGACGAACTGGTCGGCGATTCGTGCACTCCAGACTCACAATCGCCATCCGGTTCGCCCAACGCCGCGCCCCCGGATTCTGACGTCGAGCCGATGACTGCGACCCTGACCAAGCGGCAGCTGCGGGCGGCGGAGATGGGGGAGTCATGGCTGAATGCCGCCCGCGAGGTCTTCGAGCGGCGCGGGTATGCCGCGACAACGATCGGCGCCATCACCGAGGCGGCGGGTTGTGCGCACGGCACGTTCTATCTCCATTTTCGCAACAAGGAGGACGCCTTCGCCAAGGTCATCGACAACGTGGCCGGGCAGATGTTCGAACCGGCCCGCGCCCCGGCAACCGGCGACGCGTACCAGGCCATCAACGTGGCCACCCGCAGCTACCTGGAGGCGTTCAAGGCGCATACCGGGCTGTGGCGTTGCCGGTTGGAAGGAATGCACCAGAGCCCGGCCATCGAGCAGCTGTGGCGGGAGGTCCGTCAGCCGTTCTTCGACCGGCTGACCGGCAACCTGGATCGGATGACGGCGAGGGGGGCGATCCGGTCGATGGACACGCGGCGGGCGGCCCATGCCCTCGGGTCGATGGTCGAATGGATGGCGTTCAGCACCTTCGAGCGCGGTCAACCCACGGCCGAGGAGGCGTCCTTTGAAGGCGTGGTGGCTGTCCTTACCGACTTGTGGTTCCACGCCGTCATGGGCGCCTCTCAAGGTGCGGCGGTCAACGACCGATAGCGCGCGAGCAACGAAAGGAGTGGCGCGTGCCGCACATGGTGATCTTCCGTACCGCGGACGGAAAGCCGAGCTACCACCAGGCCGAGGTCCTCAATGAGGCAATTCGGTTCGTGGAGCATCTCCGGAACGAAGAGCAGGTCAACGATGCTCGCATCTTCGCGATGGCCGAGGTCCCGATCGAGTTCAAGGTGCAATGGCGGGTGGAGCTCGCGCCTCCGCCGCCTCCGGTGGTGCAGGTGCCCGTGGTGGCACCGGCCGAGGCATCCGCAGCCGACGAGCCCGAGATGGCCGAGGTGGTCGCCTCTGACGTGCCGACGGAAGAGCGGGCCGATGCCGAGCCCGCCGAGTACTCCGAGCTGGCGCCGTACGACGGGGTCCAGACCCCGGACGAGGTGGGCGTGGCGGCCGGGACCGGGACCGGGACCGGGACCAGCGGAGCCTCGCTGCCGGCGGCCTCGTCCAGCCGGTTCGGGCTCTTCAACCGCGGGTAGCCGCCCCACCTAGCCCAGCGCGTGCTGGGCGGCGAGGGTAATCAGAACTCCGATGCCGATCACGACGGCGGCCAGGGTGGCGCCGAGGAGCGCGGCCAGGAAGATGAGCGCGATCAGCGATCGGAGGCGCCGCAGCCAGCTCACCCGTTCGACCTGATCGACGACGAGCACGGCCGCCAAGACCGGTTCGGCCGGTATCACGACCGGTTCAGCCACCTCGGCCACGGGTGCGGCCACCTCGGCCACGGGTGCGGCCACCTCGGCCACGGGTTCGACGACCTCGGCTGCCACCGCCTCGGCCACGACCGGCGGCGCGACGAGCTCGGCCATCTCCGTCGTCGCAGGGGCGGGAACGGCCAGCACCGGCTGAGGCACGGGAAGTAGTGGCACAGCTATGGCCAGCTCGACGGCGACCAGCTCGACCGGGACAGCCGCCGCCGCCGGCTCCTCCACGACGAGGGGTGCGGCGATCTCCGCCATGTCCGTCGTCTCGGGCTTGGGGACGGAAAGCACCACGGACGGAACGGGAAGCAGTGGCAGGGACACGGCGGCGAGCGCGACGGCCACCAGCTCGGCCGCCAGCACCGGTTCGGCGTCGATGGCCGTCTTGGGCGGCCTGCCATCGGCTTTCACGCGGGAGCCGGGGACTGCGGGCGCCGGACGTCAAGCAGGCCGGGCCGCGGCGGGAGCCCCCGGGTTCCGTGGCAGGCTGGTGCCCCTCGACCCGGCTTGAGCCACCCTTCGCCACCTGGCCGTAGGAACACGGAGACGCAGGACCCTGTGAGCACGATCGAACCGATGCTACCGCCGACGGCCCCGCCGCCGGACTTCGGCCCCCCGCCAGAGCCACGAAAGCGCTGGTCCCGGCGGGCCCGGGTGCTGTCCACCCTCGCCATTGGCTTCGTCGGGTTCCTGATCCTGGCCATCGTGGGGGCGTCCTTCTACCCGGTGCCCTACTACGCCATCGCCCCCGGGTCGGCGACGGACGTGACCGGACTGGTGAGCGTGCCGCCCGACAAGCGCCACCCGCCCCACGGCCAGCTGCTGCTCGTCACCGTAACCGAGCGCAAGGAGGTGGCGCTCGAGTTCCTGCGAGATCAATTCGACGCAAACGTGGCCATCTTGGGCCGGGCGGCCATAGAGGGCCCGAAGCCGTCGCAGCCGCTGAACCAGCAGAACCTCCAGGAGATGGTCGACTCCAAGCAGACGGCCATCGTCGTGGCGCTACGACGGCTCGGTTATCGCGTGGTCGAGCAGGGGAAAGGGGCCGCGATCCTCCAGATCGTCGACAAGTCCCCGGCGGCGGCGGCCGGCCTCAAGCTCGGCGACACCGTCACCGGTGTGGACCAGGCTCCGATCACAACCCAGATTGGCTTGATCCAGGCCATCCGGGCCCACAAGCCCGGCGACGTGGTGCATCTGCAAGTCGTCGCCCCCGACGGCACGACTCGTACCGCGTCGGCGACGCTGATCAACCAGGGCGGGCACGCCTTCCTCGGGGTGGCCAGCCAGACGAAGCAGCAGCATTTCGACCTGCCGTTCCCCGTCACCATCGACAGCCGCCAGATCGGCGGTCCTTCCGCCGGGTTGGCCTTCACCCTCACCGTCATGGATCTGCTGTCCAACGGTGCGCTGTCCGGCGGCCACCGGGTGGCGACCACCGGCACCATGGAGCCGGACGGCACGGTCGGTCCGGTCGGGGGCGTGATCCAAAAGACGGTGGCCGTGCGCCGCTCGGGAGCCGAGGCCTTCCTGGTCCCTCCCGACGAGTACGCCGACGCAGTGGCGCACGCCGGCAGCAAGCTCAAGGTCATCAAGGTGGCGACGCTGGAGGAAGCGTTGAACGCCTTGAAAAGTCTGGGAGGTGATGTGAGCGGTATCCCGCAGCCGGCCCCGCCGCTCGACCAGTAAATACGCGACAATTGTTCCCTTCCCAGCTATGTCCTCCTCCGCCGACCAACTCCACTTCGTCGCCGAATCCGTTGTGGCTCCGGTGACGGGCCGAGGGGTGGCCCTCGGTCCGACCACCCCGACCACAACCACAGCCCCGACCGTTCCGCCCAGCTCACCCGGACACCCGTCGCCCGGCCCGCCGCGACCCGCTCCGGGACCACGGGGGTGCCGGCACCGGTACCGGTGCCGCCTACGGTTCCGACCCTCCGGCCGGTAAGTACAGGAACGCCGGTGGATCCGATCATCAATCCGCTCATCGATACCGTGAACACGCTGCCCGTCCTGCATTAACTTCTGGCCCGATGGCAAGAGTGCTGGTCGTCGACGACGAAGAAGGCATACGGGTCCTCTGTCGCGTCAACCTCGAACTCGAGGGCTACGAAGTCCTCGAAGCCGGCGACGGCCCCACCGCCCTCGAGCTGTCGCGGTCGAAGCGGCCGGACCTGATCTTCCTCGACATCATGATGCCGGGAATGGACGGCTGGGAGGTCTTGAACGAGCTCAAGGCCGACCCGGAGACAGCATCCATCCCGGTGGTGATGATCACCGCGCGCACTAGCGAGGCGGACCAGATCAGGGGCTGGGGCGGCGGCATTATGGAGTACCTGGCCAAGCCGTTCAACCCCCAGCGGCTCGTCGAGTGGGCCGAGCAGGCGCTCATCCCGCGAGAGGCAGACGCGGAGAAGCAGCGCCGTCAGCGGATCCTCGAGCAACTGCGTCTTCTTCAGGAGCTGCGCCGCCAGCCGTGAGCGCGGCGGTCCCTCCGGAGGGCCCGCGGCCGTCGTACGCTCGGGGCATGTCCGACGATCGCCAAGAACAACAGCTCTCCGCTGAGGTGGTCGCGCAACAGGGGTTTGGGACCTCACGGCGCGGCTTTGACCGCGATGAGGTGCGCGCCTTTCTTTCCCGGGTGGCCGAACAGCTACGCGCCACCGCGGCGCGCGAGCGCCAGCTGCAAATTCAGCTGCGCGACGCCGAGGAGCGGGCCGCCCATCCCGACATCGACGAGGCCAGCATGTTTGGGGAGGAGACGGCCCGCATCCTGCGCAGCGCCCAGGAAGCGGCCGCCGACATCCGGGCCAAGGCCGAGGAGCACGCCCAGAAGGTGCTCGAGGACGCCCACCAGCAGGCGACGGCGATGCGCCAGGAGGCGGAGGGCATTCTCGACGCTCGCACCCAGGAAGCCGCCAGCGCGGCGGAGGCGCTGCGCCGCGAGGCCGACCAGGAGGCGGAGCGGATGGCGGCCCGGGCCCAGGCCGAGGCCGAGGCGCTGATGGCGACGGTCAACGCCCGGGCCCAGACCACGGTCCAGGAGGCCGAGGCAAGGCGCGACCGAGTCCTCAACGACCTGGCCCGGCGGCGGCTGGTGGCGGCCACCCAGGTCGAGCAGCTGCGGGCCGGCCGCGAACGCCTGCTTGACGCCTACCGCACCGTGCGGCGGACGCTGGAGGAGGTGACCGACGACCTCCAGCGCGCCGACGCCGAAGCGCGCGCCGCGGCCGAGGCGGCCGGCCGCCGGCCGCCGCCCCCGGAAGCGGTAACCGAGGCCTACCCGCCGGCGCGTGAGCCGGAGCCGGCGGCCGCACCCGAGGCGGCCGCCGAGCCAGAGCCGACCGCCGAGTCGGAGCCGGTCGCCCCGCCGGAGGCGGCGGTCGAGCCGGAGGCGGCGGGGGAAGCGGTCGGGACCGAGGAGCCGCCCGCCCTGGACATCGTGGAGCCGCCCTCGGCCGACGAGGGGGTCCGGATCATCCGGCCGGAGAGCACCCCGGCGCGTCCGGTGGACGAGGTGTTCGCCCGCATCCGGGCCGACCGGGCCGGTGCGGTCGACGAAGCCGCGCCGGCCGAAGCCGAAGAGCCGGCCGACGCGCCCGAGGCCGCCGTCACCGACGCGGATGAGGCGCGGCTGCAACAGCGCGAGGTCGCCCTCGAGAAGGTGGAGGCCAGCTTGGCCCGCAAGCTCAAGCGGGCGCTCCAGGATGAGCAGAACGAGTTGCTCGACCGCCTACGCGGCCTGAAAGCGAAGCCGGCCGCCAACCTCGTTCTGCCCGACGCATCCGCCCACGCCGAGCGCTATGCGGAAGCCAGCCGGGAGCTGCTCGGCCAAGCTGCGGCCGCCGGTTCCGAAATTGTCGGCACCGGCGACGGGCCGCCGGCTAAGCCGTCGCTCGACGACCTGGCCTCCGAGCTGGCCATCGCCATCGTCGACCCGCTCCGCCGCCGGCTCGAGCGGGCGTTCACCGACGGCCACGACGATGACCCGTCCGTGCTGGCCGAGCGGCTCGGCGCGGCCTACCGCGAATGGAAGACACAGCGCATCGAGCAGGTGGCGGCCGATCACGTTGTCGCCGCCTTTACGCGGGGCACGTTTGCTGCGCTCCCGGAGGGGACGACGGTGCGGTGGGTCGTGTGCGACGTCGACGGACCCTGCCCCGACTGTGATGACAATGCTCTGGCCGGAGCGCTGCCCAAAGGCGAGGCGTTCCCCACCGGGCAGCTCTACCCGCCCGCCCATGCCGGCTGCCACTGCCTCCTGGCGGTTGAGGTCGTCCCGGCGGACTGACCCTTTCTCCGCCCCTGCCACGGAGAAGGAGGTCACACCCCAGTAGAGTCGGCGAAATGCGTTCCCCTGCCGACCTGCCGCGCCGCCAGCGGCGCTTCTCCCGGGGCCGGCTCTGGCTCGTTCTCACCGTTGTCGTGCTGTTCGTGTTGGTCACGTCGCTGCGTTCGATCGCTGGCTTCTACACCGACTACCTGTGGTTCAAAGAGCTGCACTTCGGGCCGGTGTTCACCACCATCCTCATCGCCCAGATCACGCTGGCCGTGCTGTTCACCGCGTTCTTCTTCGCCCTGCTGCTCACCAACCTGACCATCGCCGATCGGATCGCGCCTCGCTTTCGGGCCATCGGGCCGGAGGACGAGTTTGTCCAGCGTTACAAGGAGGCCATCGGCCCGCATGCGGGCAAGGTTCGCTTAGGCGTCGCCATCGTCTTCGCCCTCTTCGCCGGCTTCGGCACCCGCGCGCAGTGGAACAACTGGATCCTGTTCCGGCATGGTGCCAGCTTCCCGGTGTCGGACCCGCAGTTCCACAAAAACATCGGCTTCTTCGTCTTCAAACTGCCGTTCATCAAGTTCCTGATCAACTGGTGGTTCGTAGCCATCGTCATCACGGCGGTGATCACCATCGTCGCCCACTATCTCAACGGCGGCATTCGCCTCCAATCGCCCGCGCAGCGGGTGACCCCTCAGGTCAAGGCGCACATCTCGGTGCTGCTCGGGGCCCTGGCCCTCGTCAAGGCGTTCAGCTACTACTTCGAGCGCTTCGAGCTGGATCTGTCCTCTGCCCATGTCGTGAACGGAGCGACCTACACCTCGGTGCACGCCGATCTGCCGGCCAAGAGCCTGCTCATTCTCATCGCGGTCGTGGCCGCCGGCCTCTTCATCTACAACATCTTCCGCAAGGGATGGTTCCTGCCTGGCATCGCCGTGGCCCTCTGGGGACTGGTATGGATCCTGGTAGGGGCGGTCTACCCGGCCCTCATCCAGAGCATCACGGTGAAGCCATCGGAGCTGAACAAGGAGCGGCCGTACATCGCTCGCAACATCGCCGCCACCAGGGCGGCATTCGGACTCACCGATGCGCAGACGATCGCCTTTCCGTACGTCAATACGCTGAGCCCGTCCTCCCTCGATCCCAATGGACCCAACGCCGCCACTATCGCCAACGTCCGGTTGTGGGACCCCAAGTTCATCGCTGACACCTACGCCAAAGAACAAGAGATTCGCGCCTACTACAAGTTCAACACCATCGGCATTGACCGCTACTTGTTCAACGGCAAGAAGACCGAGACGCTGGCAGCCGTGCGGGAACTGAGCCCCGCCGACGTTCCATCCAATAGCTGGGTCAACCAGCATCTGGCGTACACGCACGGTTACGGCGGCGTGCTCTCCCCCGCCAACGCGGCTACGGCGGACGGCAAGCCCGTATTCGTCACCCAGAACGTGCCTCCGCAAACGGTGTCGGGATCGGGCGCCCCCGTCCTCACCCAACCGGCGGTGTACTACGGCGTGAACGTCCCCGGCTTCGCCGTCGTTAACACGGGCCAGCCGGAGCTCGACTACCAGCGGGTGGACACCGGTAACAACGTCACGACCAGTTATCAGGGCACCGGGGGGGTGCCGGTCGGATCGGCTGTCTCGTTCCGTCGTTTTGCATTTGCCCTCCGCTTCGCCGATCCCAACATGGTCATCTCCGGTCTCATCAACTCGCACTCGCGGGCCATCTACGTGCGCAGCGTGGCCGACCGGATCCGCAAGGCGGCGCCCTTCTTGAAGCTCGACAAGGATCCCTATCCGGTGATCCTCGGCGGCCGCGTGGTCTGGGTCCAGGACGCGTACACCGTTACCAGCCGCTATCCCTACTCCCAGACCGCCGATCTGAACCGGATCGACCCCAACAGCGGACTGTCGACATCCTTCAACTACGTACGGAACTCGGTGAAGGCAGTAATCGACTCCTACGACGGCTCGGTCACGCTCTACACGGTGGACAACACCGATCCCATCCTGAAGACCTACGAGCGGGCGTTCCCCAAGCTGTTCACCGACGGGGCGAAGATGCCCGCCGAGCTGCAACAACACCTGCGTTACCCGGAAGACCTGTTCCGGGTGCAGACCAACATGTTTGGCCGCTACCACATCACCGACACCAACGGTTTCTACAGCGCCGGTGACGCGTGGAGCATCGCCCAGGATCCGGGCTCGGGATCGCCGAGCGCCATTCAGCAGACCCAGACCACCGGGCCGGGCGGGCAGATCATCTCCACCCAGCGGACTCGGATGGACCCGGCCTACCTGATCCTCCGCCTCCCCGGTACCGACCAGAAGGAGAGCTTCCTGGTCCTGCAGCCGTTCGTCTCGTCGTCGAACAGCGACAAGCAGCAGAACCTGACGGCCTTCATGACGGCCCAAAGTGACGTGGGCGACTACGGGAAGCTTAAGGTGTTCACCGTTCCGCGCGGCTCGCCCATCGACGGCCCCGCGCTCATCAACGCCACCATCACGGCTTCGCCAGGTATCTCTGAGGAGATCAGCCTGCTCAACCAGCAGGGCTCGTCAGTGAAGCTCGGCAATGTGCTCGTGATCCCCATCGACAATTCCATCCTCTACGTGCAGCCGCTGTACGTGCAGTCGACCCAGAACCCCGTGCCGGAGCTGCGCAAGGTCATCGTCGTGAACGGGAACCGGGCCGCCATGCAGGACACCCTGGCCCAGGCCCTGGCCGCGCTGGTGCCGGGAAGTGCGCCCCTGACCCAAGAGGCCCAGAAGCCCGGAGGTACCACGCCGACCACCCCGACCACCACCACGCCGGGTACGCCGAGCGGTCCAACCACGACGACCGCGCCTCCGACTCTCGCCACCCTGGTGGCTCAAGAGCAGCAGGCGTTCGCCGACGCCGACGCCGCCCTCAAGGCGGGCGACCTGGCCACGTACGCGGCCGACATCAAGAAGGCCGAGGCTCTGGCGAAGCAGATCGCCGCCCTGGAGGGGGTCCCGCCGCCGACGGCCACCACGGCTCCGCCCACCACGTCCACCACGAGCACCACGCTGCGGGGGTAGTTCGCCTGGGCTCAGACGGTCGCGGCTCTCGGCAGGTCGTCGGGGACCGTGTCCATATGGTCGGAAAGGTCGAGGACCGTCTCGGCCAGCATCCGGACGCGCCGATCCTGGACTCGCTCCGGGCGGACCGCCAGCCGGTCGATCTCCCCGCGCAGCTCCACCGCGACGCGGGCCAGCTCGGCGGCCAGCCGGGCCGAGTGGAGCCGGACCTGGAGGACGTCGTCGTGGGACGGGCCGTCGAGGGCGGCCTCAACCGTCTGGTCCAACCGGCGCTCGAGCCGTTCCAGGCGGCCGTCGAGCTGGGCGGCGTGAACGGCCAACGTGACCAGCACTCGCTCGATTCGGGGTGTCAACGGCACGATTTCGGCGGACACGGTGGCGACCGACATCAGACGGCGGCGACGCGGCCAGCGCATGGCGGCAGGGTAACCGGCCAAGCGGGAGCGCCGGTGGACCGTGGTATCTTTTCCTTCCCGCCGCGGGGTGGAGCAGTCTGGTAGCTCGTCGGGCTCATAACCCGAAG
>JRHI01000156.1_pt1 | contig 75406 bp, 81 predicted proteins | sample 215371 | NCBI WGS metagenome assembly JRHI01 (sample SAMN02929681, study PRJNA255918) | sediment metagenome | biome: cave system; feature: Ice Cave; material: Sediment; isolation source: sediment from deep within a dark volcanic ice cave with no known source of... ... | reverse complement strand
TCCCTGGGGCGGCGGATGGACCTCATTTGACCGTTACAGTCCACTAGAGGGCTGGCGGGTTGCTGGCCGGCGCCCCGCCCGGGTTGCGAAGCTGTTCGGCCCGCGCGAACACCTCATCCCGGAAGCGCTGCGGATGAGGCAGGGCGCCGAGAACCTCGGCGCCGGCGGCCCCGGCGGCATCGATCTCGATCTTGCCATACCCCAAAAGACGGCCCAGCAGGCTCTGCTCCGTGGCCACGTCCTGCACCCGGTCGAGAGCCACGACTCGGGAGGTGCGAGACACGATGCCGGTCTCCAGGATCACCCGGTGGTTCGTGATGGTGAAGGTTCGCGAATTCCAGCTCACCCAGGTTGCGATCAGAGCGAGGCCGAGGATCGCCAGCGCCAGCAGGGTACCGAGGACCCGGTAGTCCGCCGGTACCTGGTTGAAGAGATCAAGGAGAGCCACCAGCACGACCAGGGCGATCGGCAGCAGCAGCGGGCGCACCATCACGACCCAATGCTGGTGCTCCGTGCGCACCAACTCCTCCCCCGGCATCAGCTCTCTGCCCACGGCTGACTATTTTGCGCCAAGCTGGAAAAGCACGACGAGAGCCCCCGCCGCGAGGAAGGGCCCGTAGGGGATGGCGTCCTTCATGCTGCGCACCCGGAAGACGACCAGGAGCAGCGAGATGACCCCGGCGAAGAGGACGCCGAGAAAGAGGGAGGTCACGATCGCGGCCTTGTGGATGCCGATGATCAACCCCAGGAAGGCGACCAGCTTCACATCGCCGAACCCGAGCGCGTCGGCGCCGAAAAGCATCGAGCCGATGATTGCCAGGAGCAGGAAGATGAGCCCCGCCCCGATCCCGGTGAGCAGGCTCTCACGCAGCCCGAGATACGGCGTGACGAGGCTCAGCGCGATCGCCGCGGCCATGGCCGGGAACATCACCTTGTCCAGGATCAGCTTGTGCTCGCTGTCGAAGAAGATCACCTGGACCAGGACCGCCACCCACAGGCTCTTGATGAGCAGGAGGATCCAGTCACCCGCGAAGTGGAAGCCGAAGGCGCTGAAAAGCGCCGCCGTGAGCAATGGCGGCCCCCAGACCTGCCAGCGCTCGAAGCCCGGCTCCATCTTCTCGCTGTAGGTGAGGAAAACGGTCAGGCGGCGGATCCCGTAGCCGACACCGAGGCCGACCAGGAGCCACGCGGCGGCCGTGAGGAGCGCGACTGTCAAACCGGCAGCGCCCGCCGCATTTCCACCAGGGGCGCTGGTAACGATGTCCATCCGGTGAAGGATGCGGCACCCTGCGCCAGAAGAACAGACCAACCGTCAGCCACCAGCCGGCCGGCGGCCCGCGCATGGGCGATGAGAGGCGTCCCGCCAGCGCTGTAGACGAGGTCGATCACCGCCTGGCGGGGAAGGTCAGCCGGCGCCAGCGGCATCTCGCCGGCCCGTCCCAGCGGAGTGCAATTGATGACGAGGTCACTCATTCGAGACATCTGGCCACGCTGCTCCCAGTTGTCCCGGGTGGCGTGGGCCACCTCGGCGTCAGCGAGTGCCACCGCCGCGGCGCGGGCGGAACCACCGCGCCCCAGGATCAACGCCCGGCCTCCGGTCCAGCCGACGTCCGCAAGGGCCCCCCGGATGGCCACGACGTCGGTGTTGCCCCCGAACAACCGCTCGCCGTCGCGGCGAATGAAATTGACAGCCCCCGCCGCGCTTGCCATCTCGTCGAGATCATCGAGGAGCTCGATCACCGCCACCTTGTGGGGGATGGTGACATTGGCCCCGGCTCGACCCGGCAAACGGAGCGCGGCCACCGCCGCCGGGAGTTCCTCGGGTGACACGTCAAATAGCTCGTAACTCCAATCCGTGAGCCCCGCGGCCCGGAAAGCGGCGTTCTGCATGGCCGGGCTGGCCGAGTAGCCAACCCCGTGCCCGAGCAGGCCCACGAGCGGCAATTCCCGCCGTCAGTCCCCCCGCCGGCCGCCAGCGGGCTGGCTGAGCAGTCCGCGGTGCCGAGCGGCGACTGGCCAGGCCATCTAACACCCGTCCCCGACCACGCCGAACTGCCTGATCTGGGCCTGCTGTTCGCCGGGTGTCCGGGAGAAATGAGTGACGCCCTTGCAGTCTGCGAAATAGAAGATCCAGCGCTGGTCGCGCTGCTGGGGGCTGACACAGGCATGGATCGCCGCCGCGCCGGGGTTGCTGATCGGCCCGGGTGGCAAGCCCTGGTGTGTGTAGGTGTCGTAGGGTGAGCTGGCCGCGGCCTGCTTGTCCGCTTCACTGATGTACTGAACCCCCGACGTCCGCCCCAGCGCATAGAGGATGGTGGCGTCGACGTCCAGGGTGTTGGGGATCGCCAGGCGGTTGTAGTAGATGCCGCAGACGATCGCGCGGTTGGGGTCGGTCTGGACCTCGCGGTCGACCATCGACGCCAAGATCACGATCTTGTCAACCGTCTGGCCCTGGGCCTGGATGGCGCTCTTCAGCTGCGGGGTGAAGAGTTTTTGGAACTGCTCCAGCTGAGCCTTCACAAGGTCGCGGGCGGTTGCCGTTCGGTTCAGCGAATAGGTCTCCGGCAGAAGATAACCCTCCAGGTTGTCCGCCCGGGCGGCCAGCTTAGGCCGCTGCGCCACGAAGTCGAAGGCGGTCCAGTTGGCCGGATTGGCCGCTTCCAGGTAGGACGCCGCCGTGCCATGGCCCTCGGCCTCCCATTTCTTGGCGGTCCTTCCGATGGTGAAGCCCTCGGGGATGGTGAAGGCGAACTGATCAACGGCAGAATGCTGGAGGGCGTCGGCCACCTGCTTCATCGTCATGTGCTTGTCGAGTGAGTAGTCACCGGCCTGGAAGGTCGGTGCCAGGTTGCTCAGCCTCACATAGACCTGGAAGACCTCACGATTGCGAACCAGTCCCTTGGCGTAGAGATCGTCGCCGATCTCGGCAGTCGATTCCCCGGGGGTGACCTTGAAATTCACCTGTTCCGCCTGCGGCGAGGCAGGTCGATCGGTCTCGCGCTGGTACCACCCGTAGGCGGAATTGACCCCGAAGAGCAACCCCCCGACGATCACCAGGAAGACGATCAGCTTGCGCATGTCAGCCGCACACTCTACTGACTGGGCATGTCCTCGAGCTGCGCCAGAACCTGGTCGAACTCGCTGCCATCGACGGTGATCAGCCGGCCCCCGACCTCCTTCAGGAGGAGCACGAGCTCCGGGTCAGCTACCCCTTCGACCAGGTAGTACGTGAAGCCATCGACGTCGAACGCGTCATGCAGCGTGAAGGACTGCTCGACTCCATCTTCGTCGATGAGGCTGACGGTCTCCAGGGCCGGGTCATCGGCCACGGCGTCCCCGCTCCAGGAATCCCTGCAGGATCAACGTGGCGGCGAGCTGGTCGCGCACCTCGCGGCGGCGTTCGCGGCGGACGCCCTGGCCGATCAGCTCACGTTCGGCGGCGACACTCGATAGGCGCTCGTCATATAAAGACACGGGCAGGCGGGTGGTCCGTTTGAGCTCGTTGGCGAGCGCCACGCCAGCGTGCGCCGCAGGCCCCCGGCTGCCGTCGAGGTTGGTCGCCAGGCCCACCACCAGGGCCACCGCGCCGACCTCGCGCGCCACCTCCGCGAGCCTGACGGCGAGGGTGGCCGCCGGTTCAGCGGGGACGGTGCGGAGCGGAGAGGCGAGCTGGCCGGATTCATCGCTGAGCGCAAGCCCGACCCTGCGGGAGCCGACGTCAACAGCCAGGACTCTGCCCACCACGAGGGATTGAGGGTACTCAAAACCGCCGGCGGCCGCCGATCAGCGGGAGGGCTTGGCCGAGACCGGGTCGACGACGTACCGAAGGTTGATACGAGAGCCGATGAGGGGCAGCCAGGGCAGCGACAGGGGCTTCTCCTTGACGGTCGCGGATTCCACCGGCAGAGTCCCCAGGTAGAGGCGGGCGGAGGCTGTGCTGGTTCCCGTCAATTTGGTCCTGATCTTCTCGAAATCCAGCTTGGGCGCCACGAAGGCTCGCGAGGTGCCGATGAACTTGATGTGTCCGTCGGGCGCCGCCTCGATCACGTGGAACTCGCTCTGCACGGGGTTGTCGGTCATCAGGAAGCCGGCCGGGACGTGGCGGGACAGGTCGGCCGACATCGCCTTCTTCACGTCATCGACGTTGTAGGCGGCGCCGCTGCCGACCATCGAGACCGTTCCGTTGAAGAGGCTGACCGGGTCGTTCGCCTTGTGGTCGGAGGCGAATTCACTCTTGTAGTCGATTGCGTCGGCCAGCTTCTCGGTGTTGGCCGCCTGCTTGCCCAGGTCGTCGACGATCGAGCCCCGAAGATCACCCTCGAGCTGCGCCCGCGCGCTGTCGAGGTCACCCTGCGAAACGAATATCTGTCTCACCTCGTCCGCCCCATTGGCGGTCGGAGCGGGATTTGTGACCGTTAAACACTGACTCACGATGGGATCTTGTTTCGGATTGTTCAGCTGAGTGATGGACCCAGCAGGCACATTCCCAAGCGGACCTGTTCCATTTGCAAGCACTGAACCGGAGCCGGGAGCGTCCGGGGTTGCCACAACGGTGTTCTGGAGCGTGAATTGCACGCCTCCCGCCGTCGAAACGATATACCCGGGCTGCATAGTGAATTGCGTTTTTGTGAATGGCGATTGAGGGCACTTGCTCGTGAAGACGACTGTGCCGGAGGCCGCGACAGCCGGGGTCACCTTCAGTCCGGTGGACTTGAACTGGCGGGAGGCGTCCTTCCTGACGGTCAGCAGCCGGACCTTCACCGGCGCCGAGTTGGGCGCCGCGTCGACGTTGGCGGTGTTGCTGAGCGGCTGAGCGTGGGCCGTGAGGGTGATCGTGGCCGAGGGCACCAGGACCATGGCTCCGATGAGAGAGACGATCGCGAGCAGGCCGACGCCCAGATAGAGGGCGAACCGGCTTCCAGGCATGCCCGCCGACCGGGAGCGGGGCTGTGGCTTGACCACCAGCCGGGGGACCCGGGCGGCGGTCGCCGAGGCGGCCGCGAAGGCGCTCCGCGGGCCTCCCAGTCCGCGATCTCGGTATTCCGCGACGTTGGCCGCGACCAGGGTCCGCTCGACGCCGGGCGTCTCGTACTCGTCGAGGTGGGCGAAAACGTTGAAGCCGTTCTCAGTGGCCAGGCGCTGCACCTCCGGCTCCACTGAGATGATCGCGATCCGCTTGCCGAATTCACGAGCGTAATCGCGCAACAGGCGGAAATTGAACCGGCTCTGGCCGATGCGGCTATGAGCCGGAACCACGACCGGGACTTCGGCGACAGGCGTGTCGCGAAGTCTTTCGATCAGCTCCGAGATCTCTTCTTCGACGTCTAGATAGATGGGGTGGGATGACATGTGGAGTTGATTGAACCTCTAACGGGCCGGTAGGTTACACCTTCATCGATTTCAAAACGCGCCTCATGATTGCGTTGACCACATCCTTCTCGTCCGCCTCCAGCCTGAGCGCGTGGTTGGCGAGTGCCATCGGGCCAATGTCGCGGGGGCTGTTGAGGAGCCCGGTTGTGTCATGCAGGTCACTTACGTCAGCCGGTACCAGCAGCCTCGTCTGGGGTGGGCGCGGGAACGGTAGTCCCTTTGCCCAGCCTGCCCGCTGCAGCTCGGCGGAGACCTCGGGCAGCAGGCTTCCTCCCCCACACAGGTAGATGTTGGAGGGCAGCCTCTCTCCGCGGGAGAGCTCGTCGAGGCACAGCACGAGGCCGCGGATCAGCACCTCCGCGTCCGCTGCCAGCAGGGCGGCGAGGTGGCGCTCCTCCTCGGCGCCGAGCAATCCCTCGGAATGCCTCAGCTTCTTGGCCTCAGCCTGCTCCAGCGAGATGCCCAGCGTGGCGGAGAGGCGGCGGGTGAAAGAGCGGCCGCCGAGGTTGAACATTCGAGTTCCCTCGATGCCGCCATCACGCAACAGAGCGACGTCGGTGGTTCCGCCGCCGACATCGATGAAGATGCCCCCCTGCTCGTAGACATCCTCAACGGCGCAGGCACGGGCGATCGCGTACGGCTGCGCCACCGCAGCCACCAGCTCCAGGTCGAGCTCGACCACCACCGTCTCGATGGCGCTCACGTGAGTGAGTGGCGCGAAGGTGTTGAAGACGGTCACTTCCAGGTTGTGGCCCTGGAAGCCGACCGGGTTGGCGACCGGGTACCCGTCGATCCTGACACCGGTGACCGCTGAGTGAACCAGGCGAGCATCGAGCGCACCGTAGGAGCGCTCCAGCTCGAGCAGGTGCTGGGCCTCCTTCAACGCCTTCTTCTGGAGGAGGGTGAGGAGATTTCGGATCTCGCCCTCCCGGATCTTCGCCTCGGGCCGGCTTCGCGGAGTGCCGGCGGTGGAGCAGAACCCCTTGACCAGCTCGCCGGCAACGCCGACCACGGCCTGGCCGGGCGGCGGGTTGATCCCGGCCATGTCCTCGGCGGCCTCCAGGGCCCGGTTGACGGCGTTGATCACCGACTCGATGTCCGCGATCGCCCCGCCGCTCATCGCCGCCGGATCCTGGGGCTCCCGGCCGACGCCGAGCACCTGCCCCTCGCGCCGGTCGCGTCGGACCACGAGCGCCTTCACCATTTCCGTCCCAATGTCAAGCGCGGTGAAGTGACGGTAATAATCGTCGCGCCGCTTGACCAGTTTGAATCTGCCCATCTATTGGAGAGCCTTCTCGAGGGCCACGAAGGCGGCCTCGGCGTCGCGGGCCAGCTTGCCCTGGATGAGGTGCGGCGGCCCGCCGCCGGGGCCGAGGGTCTCTCGGATCAGCCCGGCATCGAGCGGGGCGTCGCCGGACTTGGCCACATAGCTCGTCGTATTCGCGACCGCCACCATGCCTCGGCCGGCCTGCCGCTCCAGCAACCGGTCGGCAAACGCGCGGAGGTCGTCCATGCTCTCGGCGGCCACGCTGGCCGTGCTGAGGGGAATTCGGGCCGGCCGCAGGGTGGCCTGGACCGAGCCGCCCTTGAGCTGGGCATTGCGGACCTCCTCCTCCAACTTCTCGATTCGCTTGCGCGCCTCGCGCAGCTGCCGCTCCGCCGCCGCGTGGGCGGTCTGAGCCTGGGCTCCAAGTCGCAGGACCTCCTCCTCGGCCGCCTCGCCGGCGACGAGGTCGATCCGGCGGACACCGGAGCTGACGCTCTTCTCCGAGCGCACGATCACCATGCCGATCTCGGCTGAGCTCTCGACGTGGGTGCCTCCGCAGAGTTCACAGGTCCAGTCTCCGAAGCAGACGACACGCACCACATCGCCGTACTTCTCACCAAAGAGAGCCATCGCCCCCGAGGCCCTTGCCTGCGCAATCGGCTTGAGGCTCTCCTCGCAGGGGAGGGCGGCTCGGACCTGCTGGTTGACCAGCCGGACGACACTGCGCAGCTCCTCCCCGGTCAGGGCGCGATTGAAGGTGAAGTCAAAGGTCGTGTGCTCTGGTCCCACATAGGAACCACGCTGGACCGCCGTCTCGCCGAGCACCGTGCGCAGCGCCTTGTGCAGCAGGTGGGTGGCGGAATGATGGCGGGCGGTCGCGGACCGGCGAGTCCGATCCACCTCCACGCGCAGCTTCTCCCCCATCGCGACCCGGCCCACCTCGACCGTTCCCGAGTGGGCGATCACTCCCTCAGCCGGCCTCTGCGTGTCCTCAACTCTCACCCTCCCCTGCGGGCCGACCAGGTAGCCGGTGTCGCCGACCTGGCCGCCGGATTCGGCATAGAAGGGAGTCGTGTCGAGGAAGACCTCCACCTCCTCCCCCTCCGCCGCCGCCTCCACGGGACTGCCGGCTCGGACCAGCGAGATGACGACGGAGTCGCGCTCCAGCTCGCGGTAGCCCGTGAATTGAGAGCGGGGCAGGGCCTGCACATCCGGCCAGCGCTGCCCGGTCATGGTGCGCGAGCGAAGCCGCTGCCCGGCCATCGCCGCCTCGAAGCCGGTCAGATCGACCTCCACTCCCCGTTCCCGGGCGAGCTCCTTGGTGAGATCGATGGGAAAGCCGAAGGTGTCGTGCAGCTTGAACACCTCTTCGCCAGGCAGAGTCTCGGGGTTGGCGGCGGCGAGCCGCTCGAACTGCTCCATTCCTGCTTCGAGTGTCCGGCCGAAGCGCTCGGCCTCTCCCGCCACCACCTGGCTGATGAACCGGCTCCGCTCCACCAGCTCGGGATAGGCGCCCCCCATCGCTTCTACCACCGCCGTGACGCCATCCGCGAGCGGCGCCCGCAGGCCGATGCGGCGCGCGTGGACGGCAGCCCGGCGGATCAGCCGGCGGAGCACATACCCCCGCCCTTCCGTGCCGGGCTGGATCCCGTCCGCGATGAGAAAGCTCATGCCTCGAAGGTGGTCGGCGACGAGGCGCTCCGACCAGCCGGCCTCGCTCCTTCCCTCGAGCGTGAACTCCATGATCGGCCGGAAAAGATCGGTCTCGTAGATGTTGCCAACACCCTGGATGATCCCGGTCACCCGATCGAGGCCCATGCCGGTGTCGATGCCCGGCTTGGGCAGTGGCGGCAGTGAGCCGTCCGCCTGGCGGTCGTACTGCATGAAGACGAGGTTCCAGAATTCGAGAAAGCGCTCACAGTGGTCAGGGTGGCAGTCCGGCTGCCCGCAGCCGGACTCGACTCCCCTGTCCCACCAGATCTCCGAGTCCGGACCGCAGGGGCCGGTGAGGCCCGCCGCCCACCAGTTCTCGTCGTTGCGATAGACCCAGGCCGGGTTGACGTCCGTCTCCGCCTTCCAGAGGGAATCCGCCTCATCGTCGGTCGGATGCACGGTCACCCTGAGACGCTCCCTGGGCAGGCCGAAGACCTGGGTCACGAGCTCCCAGGCCAGCGGGATGGCACCCTCCTTGAAGTAGGCGCCGGTGGGGGCGAAGTTCCCCAGCATCTCGAAGAAGGTGTGATGGGTGAGGTCACCGACCTCATCGATGTCACCCGTGCGAAATGACTTCTGAGCGCTGACGAGCTTTGGCGCGGGCGGGCGGCTCACGCCCTGGTAGTAGGGCTTGAGCGGCTGCATGCCGGCCGAGATCAGCAGCGTCGTCGGGTCCCTTTCGGGGATGAGCGGCGCGCTGGGGAGGATCAGGTGATCCCGGCTGGCGAAGAACTCTAGAAAACGTGTTCGAATTTCGTTCCCGGTCATGCCGTGGTGCGGCGTAAGTCTAACCCGCGGGCGGGAAGGTCCCGGCCGGGCTGCGGCGGCGCTACTCGGCCTCCGCCGGCAGCTTCTCCCGAAGATGCTCCAGGGCAGCCCGCTGCAGTCGGGAAACATGCATCTGCGAGATGCCCAATCGTTTGGCGATCTCCGATTGGGACATCTCCTCGTAAAAACGCATGGCCATGATCGCGCGCTCCCGGGGGGTGAGATGCGCCATGGCACGGCGCAGGACATCCCGCATCTCGACCCTGTCGAGGTTGGGGTCTGGATTGCCGAGCGATTCGAACAGGGACCGGCCGTCCTCACCGGAATCGGACCCGATGGTGGCGCTCAACGACACCGGCGCGTGGGCCGGGCTCATCTCCATAGCCTCGAGCACCTCTTCCTCGGACACCTTGAGGCGCTCGGCGATCTCCGCCACGCGCGGCGTGCGGCTCAATTCCTTCTTCAGCTCCTCATTGGTCCGCACCACCTGCTGGTAAAGCTCCTGCAGCCGCCTGGGAAAGCGGATCGCCCAGCCCTTGTCGCGGAAATACCGCTTGATCTCGCCGGTGACGGTGGGCGTGGCGAAAGTGGTGAATTCGTTGCCCATCTCAGGCTCGAAGCGTTCGATCGCCTTGATCAGGCCGAGAAAGCCCACCTGCACGATGTCGTCGAGCGGCTCCCCGCGATTGATGAACTTTCGGGCGAGGAAGTAGACGAGGCTGCGGTAGCCCTCGACGAGGCGCTCGCGGATGCGGTCCTTCTCCGCTGAGTCGCTGCTCGCCCGGTACTCGCGATGAAGAGCCCTGAGCTCCTCACGCGGAATCTGTTGCCCGCTACCCAAGCAGGTACTTGACGAGCTTGAAGCGGACCCGATGGGGCCCCAGCGCCGGTCTGAAGTCGTCGACGAAGCAACGGATCATCTCGTGGGCCATGCGCTCGAAGGCTTCGTCACGGACCACCGCGGGCACCGCCGGCCGAGCGGCGGGCAGTTGAGCGGCCTTGGGCTGAACAGCCCTTGGCTGCACCGCCTGCACCTCCACCTCAAGGCCCCGGTCGGTGGACCAGAAGGTGAGCTTGAGAGTGGCATCGTCACCCCAGGCTTCGCGGCCGGCGACGATCGCGCTGTCGCAGGCTTGGGCGACGGCAATGTTGAGCTCGTCGATGTCCTCGAGGCTGAACCCGACCAGACTGCCAAGTGCCGTCGCGGTGCGCTTGGCCGTCGAGATCATCTCCGGCTGGGCGACCAGCTTGAGTTCGGCCAGGACCTTGCGGGAAGTGGTTCTCATAGGGGGCCTGGCTAAGCGTCCGGCTTGCCGTTCTCGGTACCGGACGGATTGCTCGCTGAGTGAGGAGCCGGCGGCTGGCTCTCCAGCTCCTGGCGGCGCCGGCGGGTCGCCGCGACCCCGTCGCGAATCGCCTTGCCGACCGGATGGTCAGGATCGTTGACGACGGTGCGAGCCCGCTGGGCGTATTCGCGCGCCTTTCCCTGCAGCTCGCCGGAACCGGTCAGCTCGATGGTCCGCGTCCGCAGGCTGTCCACCTGGTCGCGGCCCGGACCCGAGGCGAGGTAGGCGCCCGCCGCGAAGCCGATGACGCCACCGAGGAAGAACCCCCAACCGAAGCCGCCGCCGCCGTCTCCGTCCTCTCTAGCCAATTCGCCTGTCTCCTTCGATCAATGAATTCCAGAGGCTCCCGACGCCCACCCGCAGACCGTGGGCCGCCGCCGCCGCGCTGTTCGCGGGTCCCCGCAGGGAACCGCCGACCCGGCCGCCGATATCAGAGACGCCCGTGCCGACCGCTCGCAGACCCACGTTGACCCCGGCGGTGATGTCGTTGACATGCCCAATGCTCTGACGCACCTCAGGCAGTGTCTCTCTCATCTCCTCGGTCGCCGTCATCACCAACTCCTCGACCGCTCGCAGCGTGCGCGTCAGGCGGATCAGGACCCCGGCCAGAAACAGGGCCAGGACCAGCGCCAGCACGCCGAGCGCGAAGAACGTGAAGTTCTCGATGCTTCAATACCTCCTGCGGACACGGCTGAAACGTGGTGTCCCGCTAGCGAAAGTGTATTGCCAGCCTGGGCGCCAGCGGTTGCAGGGCCGCCGCGAACAAGAGACCGGGCAGCAGGTTCCCCTCCCCAAGTCGAAAGCTGGGCAGGCCGGCAAACCCCCAGAGCTGGCCAGCGGCGAACCCGACCGCGCTCAACATCAAGATCGCCGGATAGTTGCGCGCGGAATACGGCCAGAAAGCGTAGAAGAGCTGGCTCGCGATCAGAGCAAAGAGCGGAAGCAGCAGAAAGGCCGGACTCAAAGGTCGCCCAGGCCATGCCGAAAAATCAAGGCGCGTTGGCCCGGCTGCGCCGGGCCYATATGGGTTGTCTCGAATCGAAACCAAACGCGGCGCCCAACCGGGGGGGTTCCGGAAGGGGGGGCCTGCCCCCCCTTGCCCTTCACCGTTACCGCCAAAGCGAAGACCCTGGGGTTGTCCTCTCGGACACCAGGTGGGTTCCCTGCCTTGACTTCCGACTTCCCGTCCCGACCTGGATGTGACTCCGGTCTTGCGGGCTTGCCGTCTGCTGCTGGACTCCGGGATCCCTACGACGACGATATTGGGCAACGCACACTTGGGTCCCCGCTCTGGCGGCGGTGAATACTCATGTTACCCGCGGTGGCCGCGGGTTAATCGAAACCCCCAGCTCCCTCAGTTGCGCGGGCTCCACCGGGCTGGGCGCCTGCATCATGAGGTCCTGCATCGACTGGGTCTTGGGAAAGGCGATGACATCCCTGATGTTGTCGGTTCCCGCCAGCATCATCACCACCCTGTCGATACCCCAGGCGATTCCGCCGTGGGGTGGGACGCCATAGTCGAAGGCTTGGAGCAGGTAGCCGAAGCGACGCCGGGTGGTCTCGTCGTCCAGGCCCAGCAGGTTGAAGACCCGCCTCTGCATCTTGGGGTCGTAGATCCGCAGGCTGCCTCCCCCCAACTCGTAGCCGTTGAGGACCACGTCGTAGGCGTGGGCGCGGACGTCGTAGGGCCGTTGGTCGACGAATTCGAAGTCCTCCTCCACCGGGCGAGTGAAGGGGTGATGGGCGTAGGTGAGCTGGCCATCGTCGTCCTCATCGAAGAGGTAGGTCGGCCAAACCCACACGAATCGCCACTCCTGCTCCCTCACCAGCTTGCGCCGGCGGGCGATCTCCCCGCGCAAAAGGCCGGCCACCGTCTCGGCCCGGCGCCGCCGGTCGGCCACCAGGAGGACCAGGTCGCCTTCGCCGGCCCCGGTCGCCTGCTGAACTGCGCTGATCTCGCTCTCCTTCAGGAATTTGTCGAGCGGACCCGGAAGCCAGGCCAGGCCCTGCCCGCCCGCCCCCTTCGCGAGCACGGTGAGTTCGTCGAGCTCGCGCCGGCTGAGATCGCGACCACCTGAAACGGCCAGCCCGCGGACGACCCCGCCGGCGTCGAGTACGCGCCGGAAGACCTGGGCCTCGGTCGACTTCAGGATCTCCCCCAGGTCGGCGATCTCGAGCTCATAGCGCAGGTCCGGCTTGTCGGTCCCGTAGCGAAGCAATGAATCCTTGATGTTGATCCTCGGAAAGGGAACCTGGAGTTCGACGCCGAGGATCTCCATCCAGAGCCTGGCCATCAAGCTTTCGACGAGGGTGAAGATGTCCTCCACGTCGGGAAAGGACATCTCGATGTCGAGCTGGGTGAACTCCGGCTGCCGGTCGGCGCGGAGGTTCTCGTCCCGGAAGCAGCGAGCGATCTGGTAGTAGCGCTGGACGCCAGCCACCATCAGGATCTGCTTGAGGACCTGGGGCGATTGGGGAAGGGCGTAGAACTCGCCCCCGTGGAGCCGGCTGGGAACCAGGAAGTCTCGCGCCCCGCCGGGACTGGTCGCCGCCAGGATGGGCGTCTCGACCTCGATGAACTCCGCCTCCTCCATGTGACTGCGGATGATCTGGTTGACCCGCGAGCGGGTTTCCAGGATCCGCATCATCGCCGGCCGGCGCAGGTCGAGGTAGCGGTACTCGAGCCGGGTCTTCTCCTCGGGCAGCTCCTCCCCCTCGATTGAGAAGGGCGGCGTCAGGCTGCTGTTGATGATCTCCAGTTCGGCTGCCAGCACCTCGAAGGCGCCGGTCGCCAGCTTCGGGTTCTCCGACCCCGCCGGCCGGCCGCGAACCGTCCCCCGAACATGCACGACGTATTCAGCCCGCAGCTCGGCAGCCCGTTCGGCCGCCGCCGCCGCTTCGCTCGGGTTGAAGACGACCTGCACAGCCCCCCAACGATCACGAACGTCAATGAAGATCAGGCCGCCATGGTCGCGGCGGCGCGCCACCCAGCCATAGATATCCACTTCCTGGCCCACCTGGTCCGGGCCGACGCGACCGCACTTGAGCGCGCCGTAACCGCTCATGCGAGCGCCTCGGCGAGCTCTCGCCAGGGAACCTCACGCTGCTCGCCGGATCCCATCTCCCTCAGCTGGACCACCTCACGGGCGGCTTCGACCTCGTTCATGACGGCGACCCAGCGGCTGCCCAGCCGGTTGGCCGACCGCATCTTTGCCTTGAGGCTCCGCTGGCTGTAGTCAACTGCCGTGCTGCGCACCGCCCGGCATATCCGTCCAACCCGGGCGGCGGGCTCGAGCAGCGGTCCATCGGGCACGACCAGCACCTCGGCGGCGGCGGGCGCCGGAACTGCGACCCCCTCCTCCTTCATCATGGCGACGGTCCGGTCGAGGCCGGTGGCGAAGCCCACCGCGGGAGTCGCCGGCCAGCCGATCGCGGTGGCCAGGCCGTCGTACCTGCCGCCGCCGCCGAGGGCGTTCTGCTGGCCCCCGATCGCCTCGTGCCAGAACTCGAATGCGGTCCGGGTGTAATAGTCGAGGCCGCGCACGATGCGCGGGTTGAGACGGTATTCGATGCCGGCGTCGTCAAGCAGCCGGCGCACTCCGGCGAACGCTGTCCGGCACTCATCACACAGGTACTCGGTGATCAATGGCGCGTCCTTCACGAACCTGTTGTCGGCCTTGCAGTCGAGAAGCCGAAGGGGATTCACCTCGAGGCGGCGCCGGCAGTCGGCGCAGAGCTCCGGCTGGAGCGGTCGGTAGTAGTCCAGCAGCGCCTGCCGGTAGGCGGGCCGGCATTTGCCGTCGCCGATGCTGTTCAGCTGAAGGCTGACTCCCTTCATTCCGAGGTCTCGAAACCACGTCCATGCCACCTCGATCACCTCGGCGTCAAGCGCCGGCGAGTCCTCGCCGATTGCCTCGAGGCTGAACTGGTAGAGCTGACGGTAGCGACCGGCCTGGGGCCGATCGTGCCTGAACATCGGGCCGATCAAATAGAGCCGCGCCGGCTGCGGACCCTGGTTGAGGCCACCCTCGAAGTAGGCTCGGAGCGTGCCCGCGGTTCCCTCTGGGCGGAGAACCAACCAGCGGCCGCCCGGATCCTGGAACCTGTAGAGCTCCTTCGCAACCACATCAGTCGCCTCTCCCACTCCGCGCTCGACCAGCTCCACCGGTTCGATGATGGGGGTCTCCAGCTGCTGGTAGCCGTACCGTTCGGCGACTGCCTGGGCGGCCTGCTCGGCGACCCGCCACGCCGGTCGCTCGCCGGGCAGAATGTCACGTACGCCCCGCGTGGCTCTGACCGGCTGGCTCTCAGGCATCAAGCGATTCTACTTTTGTATTCCATGAAACCCCCCAATCGCCCCACCTGCTGTTGAACACCTGGTTTCGGGAGGCTGTCGCGGCGGGTCAGCCCCAGCCGGAGGCAATGGCGCTCGCCACCGCCGGCTCCGACGGGATGCCTTCTGTGAGGATGGTGCTCCTCAAGGGCTGGTCGGCGCGGGGATTGGAGTTCTTCACGAACCACGAATCCCGCAAGGGCCTGGAGCTGGCCGCGAACGCGCGCGCCGCGGTCACTCTCCACTGGCCGGCGACGCGGCGCCAGGTCCGGGCCGCCGGCCCCGTGAGCGCACTTTCCCGGCGCGCTTCGCTTGCCTACTGGGTGACCCGACCCCGCGAATCCCAGGCAGCCGCCGCCGCCTCACCCCAGTCTCGACCGATCGCCTCCCGGGCGGCGCTTGAACGGGCCCAGGCGCAGGTGCTGGAGTCCAATCACGGGCGCCCCATCCCGCTGCCCGCCTTCTGGGGCGGCTATCGCCTGCGGCCCGTCTGGTTCGAGTTCTGGGAGAGCCGGCCCAACCGGCTCCACGACCGCCGTCTCTTCACGCGGACGGCGGCCGGATGGAAGGAGGAGCTCCTGGCCCCCTGAGCCGGCCAGCGCAGCCGGATCGCCAACCAACGCAAGCTCTGGTTAGCGAAGGAATGGGTTGTACCGGCGCTCCTGACCGATCGTGGAGACCGGGCCGTGGCCGGCAAGCACCAACAGTTCGTCTGGCTGCGTCATAAGCTTGGTGCGAATCCCCTCCATAAGAGCCTCGGTGTCACTGTGAGGGAAGTCGGTGCGACCGACCGAGCCCGCGAAGAGCGCGTCACCGGTGAAGAGGCAGTTGCCGACCTTGAGCGTCACGCCGCCGGGCGAGTGGCCAGGAGTGTGGAGGATTTCGAAGGACAGCGAGCCGGCGCTGTAGACCGTGCCCTCCTCCAGAAGATCTGGATCTGGGATCACCGCCGGCTGAAGCCGCGGCTGGCCGCGCAGGGGCACCCCGTCAGCGATCACATGCCGTTCCGCCGGGTGGACGGCGACGGGGATCGGACCGAAGGCCTCGAGCAGTCTGTCCAACCCGGAGATGTGGTCCATGTCGGTGTGCGTCAGGAGGACGGCGCGAACGCGGGCGTCGCGACGCCGGACCACCTCAATGGCGAGTTCCGGCTCCAGGTTGGCGTCGATGATCACTGCGTCATGGGTATCCGTGTCCTCCACGACATAGGAGTTGGTGCCCCACTGCGAATCGGCGGTACCCTCGACCTCGACCTTCATCCCACCTCCCTGGCGACGGTATGCACGTCGCGGACCAATTCAAGCTTTTCCATCAGCCGCGAGAGCTGCGAGAGCGAGTCGATCTCGACGGTCGTCGAGACGACCGCCGACTTGTCGTCGTAAACGTGAACCTCCACCGAGCTCATGTTGACTCGCGATTCGGCCACCACCGTCGCGATGTCGCGGAGCAGGCCGGTGCGGTCCCAGGCCTCGATCTTGATCGCCACGGGGTAGAGATGCGTCGCCTGGGCATCCCAATCCACCGGCACGATGCGGAACTTTTCAACCGCGTTCACAGCGTTGACGCAGTCGGCGCGATGCACGGTCACCCCCTTGCCCCGAGTCGTGTACCCGGTGATCGCGTCACCAGGGACCGGTTGGCAGCAGGATGCGACAGTGGTGAAGACCCCTCGCTCACCCCGGACCAACACCCGGGCGGTCGGCTCGACCTGTGGGATGAGGGGGATGGACTTGAGCTCGTCCCCCTCGTCGCCCGGGACGAGGGCCATCTTCATGATCACCGTGTGCGGCGAAACTTCGCCGTAGCCGACCGCCGCCAGGAAGTCGTCGGCGGTGCCGTACTTGTACTGGTGCGCGAGTTCCTCGAGCTTGCCCTCGGGCACCTGCGACAGGCCGAGCCGGTGCATCCGGCGCAGCTCCTTGTCGAGCATGTCGCGTCCCTTGGCCACATTCTCCTCGCGGCGCTGCGACTTGAACCACTTGCGGATCCGGTCGCGGGCCGACGCGCTCTTGACGAAGTTGAGCCAGTCGCGCGACGGGCCGTGCGGCGAACGGGTGGTGAGCACCTCGACGATCTCGCCGTTATTGAGCTGCGTGTCGAGCGTCACCATCCGGCCGTTGACCTTGGCCCCGATGCAGCGGTGGCCGACCTCGGTGTGGATTCGATAGGCGAAATCGATCGGCGTGGAGCCGGCCGGCAGGTTGAGGACGTCGCCCTTCGGCGTGAAGACGAAGACCTCGTCCTCGAAGATGTCGACCTTCACCGCGTCGACGAACTGCTCGGCGTCGAGGACCTCCTTCTGCCACTCCATCAGCAGGCGCAGCCAGCCGAACCGCTCGTCGATCCGGCTGGAGCCACGAGCCGCCGACCCCTTGACCCCCGCCGCCGAGGGACCCTCCTTGTAGGCCCAGTGCGCCGCCACGCCGTATTCCGCGAAGCGGTGCATCTCCTGGGTTCGGATCTGGATCTCGATCGGGTCGCCGGAGTGGGAGATGACCGTCGTGTGGAGGGACTGATAGCCGTTTGACTTCGGCATCGCGATGTAGTCCTTGAAGCGGCCCGGGACCGGTTTCCAAAGGGAATGGACCACGCCCAGGACGCCATAGCAGTCCTTGACCGATTCCACCTGCACGCGGATGGCGAGCAGGTCATAGATCTCGGCGAAGTCCTTCTCGTCGCGGGTCATCTTCTGCCAGATCGAATAGGCATGCTTGGGGCGACCCGAGATGTCGGCTTCGATGCCGATCTTCTCCATCTCACCGGCCAGGATGTCACGCAGGTCCGTGACGACCGTCTCGCGGTCGCGACGCTGTCGGTTGATCCGCTTGACGACGTCCTTGTAGTCGTCGGGCTGGAGATGCCGGAAGGCGAGGTCCTCGAGCTCCCACTTGAGCTGCCAGATGCCCAGGCGATGCGCCAGCGGGGCGTAGATGTCGAGCGTCTCGCGGGAGATGCGCAGGCGCTTGGCCTCCGGCAGTACCTCCAGCGTGCGCATGTTGTGTAGCCGGTCGGCGAGCTTGATCAGGACGACGCGGATGTCCTCCGCCATCGCCAGCAGCATCTTGCGGATGTTCTCGGCCTGGTGCTGCTGCTCCGAGCGGATCGAAATCCGGCCCAGCTTGGTGACGCCCTCCACCAGCTTGGCGACCTCGGATCCGAACTCGGCGGTCAGGGCGGGGGTGGTGAGCTCGGTGTCCTCCACCGTGTCATGGAGAAGCGCCGCCACGATGGTGGCGGCGTCGAGATGCAGGCTGGCGAGGATGCTGGCGACCTCCAGCGGGTGGTTGACGTAGTCCTCCCCCGAGAGCCGGCGCTGCCCGACGTGGGCAGCCGCAGCGCGCTCGTAGGCCTTGGCAACCAGCGCCCGGTCATCGGGGGCGAGGTGGTCGGCGATTCGGAGCAGGTCGGCAACTGTCACCTGATTCACCTGAGGCTAGAAGCTTACCCACCGTCACCGGCAACACCTCTCTGCACAGAAGTGGTGCAGCTAAATCTTCGAAATGGGCTCAGATCATCTTTAGACTCCGCGCGCACATGCGAATTCGAGGGTTGAGTCTGCAGCTGGGTCTCTTCGCGGGAGCCGGCCTGGCAATCCTGGCGGGAGCCAGCTTCAACATCCAGGGTTACACCGGGCAAACGGCGCTCCTCGCCATGCTGGCCGGGACCATGGCCTGGTCAGCCGGGATCATGTATCGCCGCTGGCACATCTCGTTGAGCCTCGGCCTGTCGGCGCTTGCGCTGACCGCGGTCGAGGTTCATTTCGCGCCTGCCGTCTTCTTCGGGATCAACACCGCCGGCCTCCTCCTTCTCGGCCTGGGCGGGGTCCTCAGCGCCGTCGCCTATGCCTTCGTCACCGCCCAGCTCCGCAATCGGGTGACCGAGATGGAGAGACTGAACCGGGCACTTCAGGAACAGCACCGGATGTTCCTCGCCGCGACCGAGGATCCCTCGCTCAGCTACAGCGACATGACCGCGCTCTCGGCGAACACCGCCCGCCAGGTGGAGGCCGAGTTCTGCGTCTACTACTTCGCCAGCCCGGACGGCCGGGAGTATTTGCCGCAGCTGCCGGGAGCAGGTTTCTCGCATGGCCGGCCCCAGGCTCTCTCTCCCCGCCGGGATGGCGCCGACCCGCTGCTCGAAATCCTTTCGCAGAACCACGAGTTCTACGCCGAGAGCAGCTCGCAGACGGCCGAGGTCAGCCGCCTCTTCTCGCCCGGGGTGAAAATCGCCAACCTGCTGATCGAACCCATGATGATGGGCAGCCGGCTGGGTGGCTTCATGGTTCTCGGAAACCTGGCCGGCGGCTTCGACCAGGACGACCGCCGCCTAGCCCAGACCCTCGCGATCCGCGCGGCGATCCATTTCGCCAGCGAGAACATCGTCGCGCAGACGCAGGAGGAGCTGGCCCGCTACGCGCTGCTGAACGAGATCGCCCGTGAGGCCTCCGGGCTGCCTTTCGACGAGGTTATGAAGCTGGTCGTGCGCCGAGCCCACGAGCTGGTCCCCTATGACTCGGCTCGCGTGATCACCTTCGAGCCGAACGAAACCTACGTGATCATGGGCGTTTCGCCGGTCCCCGCTGACCTGGCCGGCACTGCCCTGGCCGAGGTCGAGCACGAGGGCCGGACGGTCATCCGGCGACTGGTGACCCGAGCCGACGGCCTCTTCAGCGGCGTCGATCCCGGCTCCGAAACTGCCCAGGCGGCAGAGGCCCTGGCCCCCATCACGGGCCGGGACGGCGTGTTCGGCGCACTCTGCCTCGGCCGCAAGGGCGGGCTCGGCTTCGGCGAGCGGGACATCCCGGCACTCCAGGAGCTGGGCGCCATCGCCGGCGTCGCGGTCGAGAACTCGCGAATCCTGCAGCGCGTCTCCGGGCAGGCCGTGAAGGTCACCACCGCGCTCGATGCGCTGGCCGACATCTCCCAGGCACTGACCGCCACCACCCAGGGAATCGAGTCCCTGCAGCGGCGCACCCTCGAGGTGGCGGCGCGGCTCGGCGGCGGTTCCCACGCCATCCTCACCCAGGTGGTCGGGGAATCCAACCGGGTGATCAGCGCGGTCGGCTTCCCGAAGAACATTCTCGGCACCGACATCAGCAACGGCCAGGGCGTGATCGGGGCCGTTGCTCTCTCCCGGCAGCCGCTGGCGGTGGCGGACGTCATCGAATCCTTCGACCTGGCCGCCCCTCCCGACCTGGCCGGAGCGGGGCTGCACGGGGCGCTCTGCGTCCCGATCATCCACCAGGGCAGCCTGTGGGGCACCCTCTCGGTCTTCGCCACCGTCCGCCGGGATTGGAGTGACGGCGATGAGCGCGTGCTTTCGACGCTCGGCAACCAGGCGGTGGTGGCACTCCGCAACGCGGAGCTGTTCGACTCCAGCCAGAAGATGGTCTGGGAGCTCGGCAATCTCATGGACGGCCTGACCGCTGTCACCTCCACGCTCGACCTGGACCAGGTGCTCAAGGAGGTGCTGAAGTCAGTCTCGAAAGCCACCGAGGCGCAGATCGGCGTGCTCGCCCTGGAAGAGGGTGGCAGCTTGAAGGTCTGGGCCGCGACGGGTTCCGACCCCGAGACCGCACGCCGCCTCGCCATCGACCTCGGCGGCGAGATCTGCACCGACGTGCTGACCACCGGACGGGCTCGCCAGGTCCACAACGACAAGGCCGGCGACGCCGCCGGGCCGCTCGATCCCCGCTCGGTCCTCTGTGTCCCGCTCCTGCTTAGGGGTAAGCCGATCGGGGTGGTGTTCCTGGCCAACTATGTGCAGGGCAAGCCCTTCAGTGAGGACCATCGGCGGGTTGCCACCGAGCTTGGCGCGCAGGCCTCGGTGGCGATCGACAATGCCCGCCTCTTCCGGGAGCGCGAGCTGGTTGTACTCGAGTCACTCAAGGCGATGGCCCAGCTCGTCGACGCCAAGGACCCCTACACAGCCGGCCATTCGGACCGCGTCACGCAGTATTCGCTGGTGATCGCCCGCGAGCTCAAATACCGGCCCGGCGACGAGGCCGCCTGGAAACGGCTCGAACAGGGCGGCATGCTCCACGACATCGGCAAGATCAACGTCCCCGACGCGATCCTGACCAAGGCGGGCCGGCTGACCGACGAGGAGTTCACGATGCTGAAGCGTCATCCGGTCGTCGGCTACGAGGTGCTCAAGAACCTGCACATGCTCACCGACGAACTGGATATCGTCCGCTCTCACCACGAGCGCTATGACGGCCGGGGCTACCCCGACGGCAAGTCGGGAGACGAGCTCCCGATCACCGCCTGGATTGTCTCGGCGGCCGATGCCTTTGATGCAATGACCTCCGACCGCCCCTATCGCAAGGGCATGTCACTCGAGATGGCTTTGGCCGAGATCGCCAAGGGCCGCGGCACACAGTTCCATCCCGCGGTGGCCGACGCGGTGGTCATCGCGGCCCGGCGGGGCGCCTTCAAGGTGATCCCGCAGGCCTCGCTCTATGCCGACGCGCCTGCGGTGGGGGCCTTCCAGAACCCGACCAGCTGAGTTCGGGGCCGGCGCGGTTGGAGCTGCCTTTCAGGACCCTCGCGCAACCGTGACGCACAGCTCATTGGGGTACTTGAGCGGCGGGTCAGCCCGGTAGCCGGCCGGCAGTTCGAGCCGGCCCCCGCAGTAGTCGACGACCAGCAGCGGGCGGCGGTCGGCGGGTGGATAGGGCAGGCCTGGCGGCACCGCCCAGAGCCCGACGTGGTCCACCTTGGGCGAAGGGAAGGCGAAGGCCTCCGCTCCGGGCGCGTAGTAAGCGGCCTGGGGAGCGAAGTGCCGGTGGTTGACGACATAAAGGGCCCCCTGCGCCCTCGCCATCCTGAGCAGTTGCGGAGTCGGCGGTTTGACTGGATCCACGCGAAGGTCGGCGTACGCGATCAGGCCGAGTCCGACTGCGCAGGCCGCGGCGGCGCCGGCCGCGAAGAGGCGGCTGGGCAGAGTGTCGATCGCAAGCGCCAGGCAGAGCAGAAGGGCGGGCACCCCGGCCGCCAGGTAGCGCGCGGACAGAGAGGTGGTGAAAACACCCGCCACGAGCGGAAGCAGGAGACTGCCCGCGACCAGCAGGACCAGGCGGCGCGGCGCTCGCGACAAACCATATAGAGCCGGCACCGCGAGCAGGAGGGCCGCTCGGCGGCCCCATTCCTGGTATTCCGCGCCTCCGAAGAGGAGGCCGGCGACGGCCAATAAGCCGGTCGGGGTCAGCCTCTCCTGCCAGGCCTCGCCAGGGTAGCGCAGGAAGACCGGCAACTGGGAACCGAGGAGCGCCAGGCCAGGAAGGAAGAGGATCACGGCAGTCACAGCGGTGATCGCAGCCAGGCGAAGCTCCCGGCGGGCGACCATCACCAGCAGCAATCCGATCACGGTGAACGCCGCGAAGTAGTGGATCTGGATCCCGGCCGCGGCGAGTAGCCCCAACCCCACCCCCCACCGCCAGCCGGGACGCTCCGGCCAGGCCGCGACCGCAAGGAGCGCGGCGGCTCCGAAGAGAGCCAGCCAGCTGTACATGCGCGCCTCCGCCGCGTAGTAGCCGAGAAAGGGTGAGGTGGCGGCGAGCAGGCCCGCGAGCCAGGGCCGGCGCAAACCGAAATGACCAGCCGCCAGATGAAGCAGCGGGATCACCGCAACCGCCGCCAGCCAGCTCAGCAGCCGTGCCGCGACCAGGTTGCCGTGGGGCCAGGCCCAGAGCATCAGGAAGTAGCCGGCGGGGTGCACCTCGTGGGCGCTCAGGAGCCGAAGAATGAGCACCGGCGGATGGGCGATGAGGAGCAGGCTGACCGCCTCATCCCTTCCCACCGGGTGCGCACCGAGGCCGACCCCGAAGAGCACCGCGGCCAGGCCTGTCAGCAGCCAGGGGACCTGGGCGTTGCCGGTCAGGCTGGGACGCGCGCTAGTACGAACGGGCGAAGATCACCACTGTCTGCGCAGGCTGGTCGCAGTAGAAGCACCGATCGCCGTAGTCACCCTCCACCTCAAGCGGCTTGACGCGGGTCGTGACCCCAACCTCCTCCTTCACCTGCAGCTCACATTCCGTGCGATCGCAGAAGGGAACCCAGGCGAAGCCGTTGCCCTGCCTGAAGAATTCCTGGAACTCGGCCTTCCCAGTGGGACGCACGGTGTGCTCGTCCCTGAATGCGCGTGCCCGCTCGAATAGCCGTCGGTGAAAGTCCTCCAGCATCTCGGTCAGCTTCTCCGCGACGCCGAGCGCGGGCACCGGCACCTTTTCCCGGGTCAGCCGATCCACGACCATGAGGTGACCCGAGGCGACATCGCGCGGCCCCACCTCGGCCCGCAGCGGCACGCCCCGGACCTCCCAGTGGGCGTACTTCTCACCCGGCCGCTGGTCGCGCCAGTCCACCTTGAAGCGCACCCGTCCGCTCAGCTGGGCGACGACAGGGCGGACGAACTCCTCAACCAGTCGCCGCTCGTCCTCGTTCCTGAAGATCGGCACGATGGCCACCTGGACCGGCGCCACGCGCGGCGGCATGACCAGGCCGCTGTCATCACCGTGGCCCATGACGAGCGCGCCAATGGTCCGGGTGGACATCCCCCAGGAGGTCGTGTAGCAGAGCTCGCGCTCATTCTTACGGTTGACGAAGTTGATGTCGTAGGCGCCGCTGAAGTTCTGGCCGAAGAAGTGAGAGGTACCGGTCTGGAGCGCCTGACCGTCGCGCATCATGGCCTCGATCGCTGTCGTGTACTGGGCGCCGGCGAACTTCTCGATCTCGGTCTTGCGGCCCTTGATCACCGGCAGGGCGAGCCAGTCCTCCGCCACCTGCCGGTAGTTCTCGAGGATCGCAAAGACTTCCTCGGCGGCCTCTTCCGCAGTGGCGTGAAAGGTGTGTCCCTCCTGCCAGAGGAACTCCGAGGTGCGCAGGAACAGGCGCGTGCGCATCTCCCAGCGCAGCACGTTGCACCACTGGTTGAGGAGCTGGGGAAGATCGCGATGCGACTGGATGTAGCGCTTCATGATGGGCCCGATGATCGTCTCGCTGGTGGGGCGGATCACCAGCGGCTGAGTGAGCCAGCCCTCCGCCATATGGGCCTTCTGCGCCTCGCTCCAGTTGCTGTCCGGGGGCGTCAGCTCCGGCCGGGGCCCGACGTACTGGACCCAGGCCACCTCCGGGGCAAAACCCTCGACGTGCTCGGCCTCCTTGATGAAGAGGTCGTAGGGGATCAGCATCGGGAAGTAGGCGTTCTCGTGCCCGGTTGCCTTGATCATGTCGTCGAAGGCGCGTTGGATGTTCTCCCACAGGGCATAGCCATAGGGCCGGATGACCATGCAACCACGGACTCCGCTGTAGTCCGCCATCTCGGCCAGCCGGACGATGTCCGTATACCAGCGGTCGAAGTCCGCGGACATTTTTGTGAGGCGCTGAGGGACGCCCTCCTCCTCTGGGTTCGCGGACATGGCAACCGATTATCGCTCGGTTAGCCTAAGAGGCCATGCGCATCGGTTTCATCGGGTTGGGGATCATGGGCGGGCCGATGGCCGGCCGACTGCTCGCCGCCGGCCACTCCCTGACCGTCCATGACGCCTCTCAAGCCGCCCTCGGTGCGCTGGTCGAGGCGGGTGCCATGCCGGCCGGCTCGCCCCAGGCGGTCGCGCAGGCGGCCGACCTGGTGATGACGGCTCTGCCCACCATCGCTGCGGTCAGCGCCGTCTATGAAGAGATGGCGGGGGCCGCCCGGAGCGGGCAGGTCTACATCGATCACTCCACGGTGGACATCGCGACCAGCCGGGCGACTGCTGAGCTGCTCCATTCCCACGGCGCCGAGTTCCTGGACGCGCCGATGTCAGGCGGGCCGGAGGGCGCCCGGTCAGGCACCCTGACCCTTTTCATCGGCGGGGATCAGGCGGCGTACGACACGGCGCTGCCCGCACTGGAGGCTTACGGGCGCACCATCCGGCTCTGCGGGCCCACCGGCTCGGGCACGGTTCTCAAGCTTGCCAACCAGCTGCTCGTGATCATTCACACTGCGGCCACCGCCGAGGCGGCCGTTTTCGCGGCCAAACTGGGCGCCGATCCCCGGGTCCTGCTCGAGATGGTCGGCCCCTCCTATGGCGGCTCCACCATCTTCAGCCGGCACCTGCCGCGGATCATGGCCCGCGACTTCCGGCCCGACGGTCCGCTCCGGATCCTGACCAAGGACATGTCCCTGGTCCGCTCGGTGGCCAATTCGGTGGGCGCGCCACTGATCCTGGCCGGGCAGGTCGAGCCGCTCATCGCGGAGGCTATCGCTCGCGGGATGGGCGACGAGGATATGAGCGCCCTGGTGAAGTTCTACGAAGAGATGGCGGGCACGGAGGTCCGCGAGTTCGAGTAAGAGCGCGGTCGCCGCGCCGGCTTCACTAAACCGGGGCGGGTGCCGCGGCGGCCATCTCGGCGGCGATGGCATCCACCTCGGCCAGCAGTTCAGGAAGCAGGTCCGCCTGGGGGACTGTCTTGTAGAGCTTGCCCTTGCGGAAGATGACTCCCTTTCCCCGTCCGCCGGTGACGCCGATGTCGGCGTGGCGAGCCTCGGCGGGACCGTTGACGACGCAGCCCATCACGGCGACCGTGATCGGCACTTTGATATTCGCGATGTGCGCCTCGACCGCACGAACCATCGGCACCATGTCGTACTCGAGCCGGCCGCAGGTGGGACAGGCGACCAGGGTGGCCGATTCGTTCCTGAAATCAAGGGTTTTGAGAACCTCGTAGCCGACGCGGATCTCCTCGGTCGGGTCCTCGGTCGCCAGCGAGATCCGGATGGTGTCGCCGATCCCCTCGCTGAGCAGAATGCCGAGCCCGATCGCGCTCCGGATCGAACCTGCCTGCACGGGGCCCGACTCGGTCACGCCGAGGTGGATCGGGTAGGGCCGCGCCTCCGCGAATTTTCGGTTGGCAAGGATGTTGGTCAGCACATCGGTGGCTTTGAGGCTCACCTTGATGTGGCCAGGACCGTAATCGAGGTCCTCCAGAATCTTGCAATGGCCGATCGCCACCTCGACCATCCGGTCGGCGGTCCGCTCCCTGTCGTCGCGGTCGATCGCATGGGCCTCGCGCATCGTCTTGTGGACCTCTTCAGGCAGCGAGCCGGCGTTCACGCCGATGCGGAAGGGGATGTCCCTCTCCTTTGCGGCGTTGACCACCCTGATGACCTTGTCGCGATCGATGATGTTGCCCGGGTTGAGGCGGAGGCAGGCCACGCCGGCCTGGATCGCCGCCAGGGCCAGGGTGTGGTCATAGTGGATGTCGGCGATGATCGGCAGCGGAGACAGCCTGACGATCTCCTTCAGTGCCACGGCCGCCTCGTGGTCGGGGACGGCCGGCCGGACGAGCTCGCAGCCGGCATCCTTCAACTTCGCGATCTGTTCCAGTGTGGCCCTGACGTCGCGGGTGTCCGTCTTGGTCATGGTCTGGACGGCGATCGAGGCAGCGCCGCCGATCACGACGTCGCCGACCCGGACTGGGATCGAGTAGCGCCTCTTCTTCAACGCCCGCTCACTTGAGACCGGGGAACTGGTGGTTGACGATGCGCTGGATGTCAAAGAAGGCGATGAAAGCCACCAGGGCGAGCAGGGCGACGATGCCAAAGCGCTGCACCTGCATCTCCCGCTCGCGGTCGAAGGGCTGGCCGCGCAGCTTCTCCAAGAGGACCACCACGATCCGACCGCCATCCAGCGCCGGCAGCGGAAGCAGGTTGGCGAGCCCGAGGGCCACGGACAGCAGGGCGACCAGATTGAGCCAGTCCATGACGCCCGAGCGGGCCGCCTGCACGGTTATGTAGCCGATGCCGATGGCACCGGTCGCCCCCTGGGGCCCGAAGAGGCCGCCGGGGATCTGGCCGCTGGCCAGTGCGTAGATGCCCGAACCGATCCCCGCCGAGGCGACGAAGGGAAACGTGGCGCCAGCCACAACCGCATCCCAGGGAGTGATTATCTGGCCGGTTCCGACCCCGATCACATCTCGCCTCTGTTCGGCGCTGTACTCGGGTCTGATCGACAGTGTCTCGGCCCGCCGGGCGCCGTTGCGCCGCACGACGACGGTGACGGGCTCGCCATTGCTGTGAGCGACGGCGTTGCGGATGTCCTGCTGCTCGGTCAGTCGCCTGCCGTTGATGCTTTCGATACGATCTCCGGGCCGCAACCCGGCGCTGTAAGCGGGGCTGGGCTTGACGACGTAGAAGACCTTGCCGGGGTCGTTGTTCACCTGTGTGAGCGCCAGCCCGGTGACGATGAGGGCGGCCATCAGGAAATTCACCCCGGGCCCAGCCAGGAGGACCAGCAACCGCTGCCAGGCGGGCTTGCCGTGGAAGCCGTTGGCCGCCTGGTAGTCGCCCGGCTCCATGCCCGCCAGCCGGACATAGCCGCCGATCGGAAGCAGTCGAAGAGCGTAAAGGGTGGAGCCGCGCGTCCTCGCCCAGAGCCGGTTGCCCATGCCCAGGGAGAACTCGATGACGTGCACCTTGAACAGCTTGGCGAGAGCGAAGTGGCCGGCTTCGTGGGGACCGATGAGGAGGATGAACATGCCGATGACGGCGACTGCCCCGATCAGCCATGAGAGCAGGAGGTTCACCTGAAAACCTTACCCACGATCGACCGGAAGTAGTCGCGCCCCCAGGCGTCAGCCGCCATCACGTCGTCCAATGAAGATCCACCGCCGGTGTAACGTCCGAGAGCCGACTCCACTGCGCTGACGATGCCTGGAAACGGAATTTCGGATCTCAGGAAGGCGGCCACCGCCTCCTCGTTGACGGCGTTGAGGACTGCCGGATAGGTCCCCCCGGCGGCGGCGGCGCGCCTGGCCAGCGCCGGGGCGGGGAACCGATCGCCGTCGAGCGGCTGGAAGTCAAGGCGCCCCAGCGACTGCATCGCCAGCGGGGGCACGACGCCCGGCAGCCGATCGGGGTAGGCCAGCGCAAGCGCGATGGGAAGCCTCATGTCAGCGATGCCAAGCTGTGCCTTGATCGATCCGTCGATGAACTCGACCATCGAGTGGACGATGCTCTGGGGGTGAACCGCCACCTCGATTCGGTCCAGCGGGATCCCGAACAGGTGGTGTGCCTCGATCAGCTCGAGCCCCTTGTTCATCAGCGTGGCCGAGTCAACGGTGACCTTCGGGCCCATCGACCAGCGGGGATGGTTCAGTGCCTGCTCGACGGTCACCGAGCTCAACTCGGCAAGCGGCGCTTTGAGGAAGGGGCCGCCGGAGGCGGTGAGGATCAGTTTGCCAACGTTCTCCTGCCGCTCGCCCCAGAGGCACTGCCAGATCGCGCTGTGCTCGGAGTCGATCGGCCGCAGCCGGTGATGCGCCTGCGCCATGACGAGCTCGCCGGCCATCACGAGGACCTCCTTGGTGGCGAGCGCGACCACCTTGCCGGCGCGCAGCGCGGCCAGGGTGGGGGCAAGGGCCCGCGCGCCGGGAATCGCAGTGACAACCAGGTCGCAGTCCGGGTGGGTGACCATCTCTTCGGTGCGAGATTCGGCGTCCGGCTCGCCCGCCCCGACCACAAACCGAGCGGATCGATTGAGCGGGCGGGACCCGCTCAGGAGGCCGAACACCTCGAAGCGCTCGGGGAAGCTGTCGATGACGCTGAGGGTCTGGGTTCCGATCGAGCCGGTGGCGCCCAGGATGGCGACCCGGAGACGGCTCATCGAAGCAGTCCCAGGAACAGCGCGTAGTAATAGACGAGGATCGAGGGGAAGAGGATCGAATCGAACCGATCCAGCACGCCACCATGGCCAGGAATCAGGTTGGAAGAATCCTTGACCTTGGCGATCCTCTTCATCTGCGATTCGACCAGGTCGCCCATCTCGGCGCCGAGCCCGACCAGGATCCCAAGGGCGATGCTGTGCTGCAGCGGCAGGCCGAGGACGACTGCGCCGCCGAAGACCATCACCATCACCGCGGCGGTGATCCCTGCGATCGCCCCCTCCAATGTCTTGCGCGGGCTGATCCTTTGAAAGAACGGGGTCCGCCCGATGCGGGAGCCGACCAGGAGCGCTGCCACGTCAGTGACGACGGCCGCCAGGATCGTGAACAGCAGCCAGGCCAGCCCATGGTGGCCTGTGAAATAGAGCAGGAGGTAGAAGTTCATCGGGAGCCCGATATAGAGGGCGCCCGCCAGGCCCATGGCCCACCGCCCGAGACCCTCGCGCCGGCCCGGGATGAACAGGAAAGCCATCAGGCCCCCGATCAGGACTATGGAGAGAACGAGCTCGATGTCGACCGCCCGCAGGTAGGTCCCGCTGAAGGTTATGTAGGCGCCGAGCGGAAAGAGCAGCCAGCTCGGGGCCCGGTAGCCAAGCCGGCCGGAGATGATCCGGAATTCCCACAGCGAGAAGCCCGCGATCAGCAGGCAGACGGCGATGACGCCGTGCTTGCCACTCAGGATGCCCCCGATGCAGATCACGAGCAGCGCGATTCCGCTGGCGATGCGAATCAGCAGGTTCGACGGCCGGCCGCCCGGCGGGGCCGGCGCACCTGCGATCGGGGCGTCAGCGTCCGCCAAAGCGCCGCTCCCGCCTCTGATATTCGGCGATCGCCTCCTCCAGGTGAGGCTTGTCGAAGTCCGGCCACAGGGTCGGCGTGACGTAGAACTCGGCGTAGGCGGACTGCCAGAGGAGGAAATTGCTGGAGCGGCTCTCATTGGCGGTGCGGATCACCAGATCGGGGTCGGGCAGTTCAGCGGCGTAGAGCCGGCTCGCGATCGCCTTTTCATCGATGTCCTCGGCCGCCAGACCGTCGCGGATCAGGCGCCGGGTCGCGTCGACTATCTCAGCCCGGCCGCCGTAGTTCAGGCACACGTTGAGGATTCCCTGCCGGTTCGCAATCGTCTGCTCCTGCACCTCCCGCAGCATGCGCTGAAGCCGCTCACTGAGGCCGTCGCTGCGCCCGCTGATGAAAACGCGGATGCCCCGCTCGTTCAGCTCGTCGAACTCGCGCTGCACGGTCTCTTCGAAGAGGCGCATGAGACCGCCCACCTCGCGGCGGCTGCGCGACCAGTTCTCGGTGGAGAAGGCGTAGATGCTGAGCACGTCGATGCCGAGGTCGTCGCAGGCGTACATCACGCGCTTGATCGCGCGAACACCGGCCCGGTGGCCGAAGTTGACGCTCCGGCCCTGGTTCCTGGCCCACCGGCCATTGCCGTCCATGATGATCCCGACATGGTGGGGGATCGGGGGGTTCGGCGGGATCAATGGATGATGATGCGCGCTAGAGGTGCGTGGAGGTCAAACCTCCATCACCTCCGCCTCTTTGGCGCCCGCCAGGTGGTCCACCCGGCCCACGTGAAGATCGGTGATCTTCTGCAGGCGCTCAAGCGCTCGCTTGCCCTCGTCCTCCGGCACGTCACCGTCCTTCTGCAGGCGCTCGACCTGCTGCACCTCGTCGCGGCGGATGTTTCGGATCGCGACGCGCGCCTCCTCGGCCTTCTGACGAACCAGCTTCACGTAGTCGCGCCGCCGCTCCTCGGTAAGCGGCGGAATCGGGACGCGGATGACGCTGCCGTCCGATGCCGGGTTGAGCCCCAGCTCGGGCGCCCGCAGCGCCTTTTCGACGGCACCGATCTGGCTCCTGTCGTAGACGTTGACAAGCAGCATGCGAGCTTCGGGAGCGCTGATCTGGGCCAGTTGGTTGAGGGGCGTCGGCGTGCCGTAGTAGGGCACCATGACCTTGTCGATCAGCGCCGGGTTGGCCCGGCCCGTGCGAATGCTCAGGAGGTCGCGCTGCATCGACTCGATCGACTTGTTCATCTTGTTCTCTGCCTCAAGCAGGATGTCGTCAATCACGAGCGGCCACCACGGTGCCGATCTTCTCGCCGCGGACAACCCGCTCGATATTCCCCTCCTTCAAGAGATCGAACACGATGATCGGCAGCCGATTGTCCATGCAGAGGGTCAGGGCCGTGTTATCCATCACGTCGATGCCCTCCTCGTTGAGCGCCTCCAGGTAGTCGAGCCGGTCGTATTTCTTCGCACCCGGATTCTCCTTGGGATCGGCCTCGTAGATGCCGTCGACCTTGGTCGCCTTGAGCAGCACGTCAGCCTCGATTTCGAGAGCGCGAAGCGCGGCCGTGGTGTCGGTGGTGAAGTAGGGGTTGCCGGTACCCGCGGCCAGGATTATGACGCGGCCCTTCTCCAGGTGGCGGAGCGCGCGACGGCGAATCCACTGCTCGGCCACCTGCGGCATGGTGATTGCCGTCATGGTGCGCGCCGGCACCCCGCTGTCCTCGAGCGCCTCCTGCAGCGCGAGTGAATTGATCACGGTTGCGAGCATCCCCATGTAGTCACCGGTGGCCCGGTCGAAGCCTCGGCGGCTGGCGGCCATTCCCCGAAAGATGTTGCCGCCGCCGATCACAATGCCGACGTTGACCTCGAGCTCGTGGATCGTGCGAACCTGGCTCGCGATCGAGCGCACGATGTCGAAGTCAATGCCATATTGGCGGCTGCCGAGAAGCGCCTCCCCGCTCAGCTTGAGCAGCACCCGCCGGTATTTGGGAGGACTGTTCTTGGCAGTCATCGCTTCAGGCCGCTGGTCTCGCCGAACCCCGCGGCATCTAGCCCTCCTTGACGTTGAATCGAGTGAAGCGCCGGATATTGATGTTCTCCTGGAGCTTCGAGATGTGCTCCTTGACGAGGTCCTCGATGCTGGTCTTGGGCTCCCTCACCCAGGGCTGCTCGAGCAGACAGGTCTCCTTGTAGAAGTTGTTCAGGCGGCCCTCGACAATCTTGTCCCAGGCGGCCTCCGGCCGGCCCTCGTTGCGAGCCTGCTCCCTGGCGACCTCGCGCTCCTGATCGATGAGAGCCGGCGGGACCTCCTCGCGGGAGACCCAGCGGGGCGCGGCTGCGGCGACATGCATGGCTAGCTCACGCGCCAGGCCGCGGAAGTCGTCGCCCTTGGCCACGAAGTCGCTCTCGCAGTTGACCTCGATCATCGCTCCGGTCTGCGGCGGGTAGTCGCCGGTGCGATGCAGATAGGCCTCCACGACACCGTTGGCGGTCGCCCGGCCGGCCCGTTTGCCCGCCTTGGCGATGCCCTGCTCGCGCAGCCAAACGACGGCCCTCTCGATGTCGCCGGCGGTCGCCTCCATCGCCTTCTTGCAGTCCATCATCCCCGCGCCGGTCATGTCTCTGAGCTGCTTGATGGTTTTCGGTGAAATTTCAGCCACTAGCGATCCTCGTCCTCGCGGGTGAGGAACTCATCCTCGGAGACGCTCGGAAGGCGATAGTCCTCGTCCTCCTCCAGGTACTCCTCGGGAATCTCGTAGGTGGGCTCGGTGGGCAGGAACTCGCGATCATCCATCGCCGGCAGCTCGCCCTCGGCGACCTCCTGGCGGCCCTCGAGGCAGGCGTCCGCCATCTTGCCGGTGATCAGCTTGACGGCACGGATGGCGTCATCGTTGCCCGGGATCACGTACTGAATGAGCTCCGGGTCGCAGTTCGAGTCGGTGATCGCCACGACCGGGATCTTGAGGCGGTTGGCCTCGGTGACCGCGATGTGCTCCTTGCGGGGGTCGACCACGAACACCGCGCCTGGCAGCCGCTTCATATCAGCCAGGCCGTCGAAATGGAACATCAGCTTGTCGAGCTCGTCGGTGAGGCCCTTCGCCTCCTTCTTCGAGAGCTGCTCCATCGAACCGTCCTGCTGCATCCGGCGCAGTTCGAACAGGCGCCGGATTCGCTTCTGCATGGTGGCGAAGTTGGTCAGCATGCCGCCCATCCAGCGACGATTGACGAAGAACATCCCGCAGCGGGCCGCCTCGGTTTGGATGGTCTCCTGGGCCTGCTTCTTGGTGCCCACGAAGAGCACCGGCCGGCCGCTCGCCGCGACCGTCCTGACGTACTCGTAGGCGTCGTCCATCAATCGGACTGTCTTCTGCAGGTCGATGATGTGGATCCCGTTGCGGGCCGTGAAGATGTAGATCTTCATCTTGGGGTTCCAGCGGCTGGTCTGATGCCCGAAATGGACACCCGCCTCCAGCAGCTGTTTGAGAGTCACCTGGGACACGCGCTACTACCTCCTGTTGGAACCTCCGCCCCGTAAGCAGCCGCTGAGAAGCGGACAGGGGTTATCGACCCGGGGCGTGTGTACTCGGTGGCAACACCACCGGCGCCGGAATTATATCGGCTCGCTTCGCGGCCGGCCGGAGGCGTCCGGGCTTCGCGATCTCGCCGGCCGGGGTTCAGGCCTTGGTGGGCACCTTGGAGCGACCGGCCCCGCGGGCGGGTTGCGGACCCTTGCAGCGCGGATAGCCGCTGCAGGACTTGAAGGTGCCGAACCGGCCGCGACGCTCGACCATCGGTTTGCCGCAGATCGGGCACGGCTCATCCAGCAGCTTTGGCTCCGGTCGCGGCTTGCCGTCCTTGCCCGCCTTCACCGGCTTGGCCCGGTAGTTGCATTCGGGGTAGCCGGAGCAGGCGACGAAGGTTCCGAAGCGGCCCTTGCGCTCGATCAGCTCGTGCTTGCCGCACTGGGGACAGGTGACGCCGGTCTTGACGGGCTCGTCCTTCTCCTCGCGCCGGATGTACTTGCATTCCGGGTAGCCGGAACAGCCGACGAACTCGCCATACCTCCCCTTTCGCTGCTGCAGCGGCTTCTCGCAGAGCGGGCACTTCTCGTCGAGCAGCGTCGGCGGGGCGGCGGCGCCACCGGGCAGCACCGCGACCCGGAACTTGCACTGCGGATAGCGGGAGCAACCCTTGAAGGGCCCGAAGCGGCTGGCCTTCAAAACCAGCGTTCCCTCGTGGCACTCCGGGCACTCCTCGCCGGTGTCGGCCGGAATCGCCTCGTTGGCGGCGCTGAGCATCCTCTCCAGCGGCCCATAGAAGCCGCCCACTATGGTTGCCCATTCGAGCTCACCCTTCTCGATCTCGTCGAGACGCTCCTCCATCGCCGCCGTGTACTTGTCGTCGACGATCTCCGCGAAATGGCCGACCATGATCCCGTTCACGTTCTCGCCAAGCGTGGTCGGGTGAAGGCGACGTTCGCGCTGCTCGACATAGCCGTGGGTCTGAACCACCCCGACGATCGAGGCGTAGGTCGACGGGCGACCGATCCCCCGCTCCTCAAGCTCTTTGATGAGGGTCGCCTCGCTATAACGGGCGGGCGGCTGGGTGAAATGTTGCTCGGGCACGATCTCGTGTTCAACCAGCACGTCACCCGGCGTCAGCTCGGGCAGCTGGGCCTCGTCGTCTCGCTCATCGCGCTCCCAGACCTTGTAGAAACCGTCGAAGGTGAGCCGGACGCCGCTGGCTCGAAAGATCAGGTCACCGGCCTGGATCTCGGCCTGGTTTCCCGAATAGACGGCATCCGCCATCCGGCTGGCGACAAACCTTCTCCAGATGAGGTCATACACCCGGTACTGGTCGGCGCTGAGGTAGTCGCGGACCGACTCAGGACGGCGCCCGGGATCGGTCGGACGGATTGCCTCGTGAGCCTCCTGGGCGCCCGCCCGAGCCTTATCCGAGCGGGTGCGGCCAAGGTACCTCTCGCCCAGATCGGACTTGATCCAGCCCCGCACCTTCGCATCGGCTTCGGCCGCGATATTGGTGGAGTCGGTCCTCATGTATGTGATGAGGCCGGTGGATCCCGCCGGTCCGAGGTCGATGCCCTCGTAAAGATCCTGGGCCACCCGCATCGTCCGGTTGGGGGCGAAACGAAGCCGGCTGGAGGCGTCCTGCTGAAGAGTGGATGTTATGTAGGGCGGCGGCGAGCCCTTGGTCCGGCGCTTCTCCTCGATGTCGACGACCTTGAAATCGGCACCCTCGAGGGCGCCGAGCACGGCGTCGACGGCGGCTCGGTCGGGGAGCTCCAGCTTGCTCTTCGCACCTTCGCTGGCGCGCCTGGCGAGCCGGCCCTTGAACCGCTGCGGATCGCCTGCCTTGCTGAGGTCGACGTCGACCGTCCAGGACTCGACGGCCACGAAGCGGCGGATCTCCTCCTCCCGGTCGACCACCAGGCGAAGTGCCACCGACTGGACGCGGCCGGCACCGATTCCCTTCTGCACCTTGCTCCACAGGAAGGGGCTCAACCGATAGCCGACGAGCCGGTCGACAATCCGCCTCGCCTGCTGGGCGTTGACGCGGTTCATGTCGATCTCGCGGGGCGACTCGAGGGCCCGCTTCACCGCCTCCGCCGTGATCTCGTGAAACTCGATCCGCTTGGGGTCGCGGAGGTGGAGCGCCTCCTTGAGGTGCCAGGCGATGGCCTCCCCCTCCCGGTCCGGGTCGGAGGCGAGGATCACCTTGCGGCCCTTGCCGACCGCCTGCTTGAGCTCGCCAAGCGTCTTGCGACGGCTCTCGACCACCTCATAGGAGGGCTTGAAGCCCGCGTCGACGTCGACTGAGAGCGTCTTCTCGGGCAGGTCCCGGACGTGTCCCATCGAGGCCTTGACGTCGTAGCGATCTCCGAGAAACCGCTTCAGCGTCCTGGCCTTGGCAGGGGACTCAACAATGATCAAACTGACTGCCACGAGACTCCTTATACCGTCCGGCGGGCCATCCTACTCCCTCCCGGGTTCACGAATGTAGCCGTCGTTGCGGCGTCTGACATTGCCCGACAGCTCCAGCGCGGTGAGCCTCGCCAGCGTCTCGGCGAAGCCGAGTCCGAGCTTGGCGGCCAGCCCCGCCGCGCTGATCGGAAGGGTGTCGGAAAGATGCGCCACCAGACCATCTCGACCCCTTTCCCGGAGCGTCCCGAGCCGGGCCGGAGGCCGGAGCGGGTCGTCGAGCACCTCCTGCGTGGCGCCCAGCGCCGCCAGCACGTCACGGGCGTTCTGGACCAGACCGGCGCCGTCGCGGAGAAGCTGGTGCGAACCCACGCTCAGGGGGCTGAAGATGCTGCCTGGGACAGCCATCACGTCCCGGCCTAGGGAGAGGGCGGCCTCGGCCGTGATGAGCGCCCCGCTCTGCTCGCCCGCCTCGACCACGAGGACGAGGTTCGACAGCTCGGCGATGGTCCAGTTGCGCCGGGGAAAGTGGCCTCGTCGCGGAGGTGTCCCGTCGGCGAACTCGCTGACGAGCGCCCCGCCGCCCGCGATGATCTCCGCCGCCAGCCGGGCGTTCTCTGCTGGGTAGACGATGTCCACGCCGGTGCCCAGGACGGCCACTGTCACCCCGCCGGCCGCCAGGGCCCCCCGATGAGCGGCGGTGTCGATACCTCGCGCCAGTCCGCTGATGATCACCACCCCGGCCGCCGCGAGGTCGCCCGCCAGCCTTTCGGCCACCGCCTCGCCGTAGGGGCTGGGCCGGCGCGAGCCAACCACCGCAACCCGGCAGCCCGGCGGCGGCGGCCACCGGCCCCGATGCCGGAGCGAGATCTCAGGCCGCCCGGTCATGGTCGGGCAACCGGTAGCCCAGGGCTTCGAGCACATGGCCCTCGGCCACCTGATCGATCCCATCGAGATCCGCCGCGGTCCGCGCCACGCGCCAGGCGCGGTGGAAGCCGCGAGCGGTCAACCCTTTTTCCTCCGCCCATCTGGCCAGCAGGTGGCCGGACCGGCCGAGCGGCGCCCAGGCTCGCAATCCAGCCCCGCTGAGCTGGGCATTGAGGCCTCCCTGGCGCCGCTCCTGGCGGTCGCGGGCCGCCACCACACGTTCTCTGACCGCTGCGCTGGGCTCACCGGAAGCTGGTCCCGAGAGTGCCTTGAGAGCAGGCCTGGTCACTGTGACGCGCAGATCGATCCTGTCGAGCAGCGGGCCCGACAGGGAGCGCTGGTAACGATCGACCGCCGCCGGCGGGCAGCGACACTCGCGACGCCCGTCACCTGCCCAACCACACGGACAGGGATTGGTGGCCGCGACAAGCGTGAAGCGCGCCGGATAGGTGACCGATCCCTGGGACCGGGTGATCGTGACCTGGCGCTGTTCCAGCGGCTGGCGAAGAGCCTGGAGGGCATTGCTCTGGAACTCGGCAAGCTCATCCATGAAGAGCACACCGTGATCCGCGCGCGTGATTTCCCCGGGGCGGGCCAGCGCTGTCCCGCCACCGAGCAGGCCGGCGATCGAGATGCTGTGGTGGGGAGACCGAAACGGCCGCTCCCAGCGAAGGGGGAAACCGTCCAGTTCGCCCAGCACGCTGCGGACCTGGGCGACCTCGATCGCCTGGTCGAGGACGAGCGGCGGCAGGATGCCGGGCAAGCAGCGCGCGAGCATTGTCTTGCCCGCCCCCGGCGGTCCTGTCAGAAGAAGGTGATGGCCCCCGGCAGCGCTCAATTCGAGCGCCCGCCGGGCCGCCTGCTGACCGACCAGATCCTGAAGGTCGGGATCGGCCTCTGGTGTCACCGGCGAAGCTGTCGCSGGCGCTTGGGCGGCGAGCCGCTCCCGGTTGCCGAGGTGGCCGATGACCTCGGCCACGTGGCGGGCGGCAAACACCTGGATCCCGTCCACCAGGGCCGCCTCCGCCGCGTCGGCGGCCGGCACGAAAACCTCTCTGATCCCCGCCCGGTGCAGAGCTCGCACCGCCACCAGGACACCGTTCACGTGCCGGATGCTGCCGTCGAGGGCAAGCTCCCCGATGAAAGCGGTGTCGTCAGGGCAGCCGGCACCACGCATCGCCAGGCAGATCGCCACCGCGATCGGGAGGTCGAAGCCGCTGCCCTCCTTGCGCAGCTCCGCCGGGGCGAGGTTCACCGTGAGCCGCTGTTGGGGAAAGGGGAGGCCACTGTGGCGAAGCGCCGACCGGACCCTCTCCCGCGCTTCCTTCACACCCGTGTCGGCGAGACCCACCAGGTTGAAGCCGGGCCGGCCCGGCGAGGCATCGGCCTGCACTTCGACGAGACGACCCTCGAGCCCGTGGAGAAGGCAGGTGCGCACCGCAGAGATCACGGCAGCAGGCTAGAGAAGGGCTTGGCCGCGGCCAAGGGAGGCGGTTAAGGCAGGCGGTTGCGGGATGGGGTTGTGAAGCCGGCCCTGCCGGGTTGACATCGGCCGAGCGACTCCCATGCTTCAGCCACTCGTTAGGTGAGATACCAAATGCGTTCCGCAAGCGTCGCCGCAATGAACCGGCTCGGAGTCTGGGCGATCTCCGCGCGGGGCCAGGGCCTCGTCGAATACGCGATGATCCTGACGCTGGTCTCGGTCGTGGCAGTCGTCATCCTGCTGACCCAGGGGCAGCAGCTCCAGAACATGTTCTCCAACGTCTCCTGCACCATCGCCCGCAAGTGCTGAAGCGGCCCGCGAGGACCGCTCACGCCAGAGGATGTCAGCCGAAGCCCAGCTCTGGCTCCGGTTCCCAACCACCGTCTGTGGAGAGATAACCGGCCGGCTGCTCAGCTTCATGACCGAGGATCAACAGCCAGCGCTTGGCTGCCGCCTCGTCGGCCAGCCTACCCTTCTCCTGGAGAGCGCGAACCACGTCCAGATCGCCGCCGCTGTTCCAGGATCGGCGCAGCTGGGGGACCGTCCCGATCAGGTCGCCGGTCATCGCAGCGGTGACGTCACCGTGCCGGAATAGGATCACCTGGTTGCCCGGGGTGTGTCCGGCTGTGAACCGCATCTCGACGCCGGGCAGGACCTCGGCATCCCCGTCGATGAATTCCACCAGGCCGGCATCGGCGACCGGGACGAAGTCATCGGCCAGGTAGGCGGCCCGCGACCGCGGATCGCAGTCGAGAGCGAAATCCCACTCTCGCCGCTGTATGAAGTGCCTCGCTTTCGGGAAGGTCACCTCCACCCTTCCCCCCTCCGAACGCCGTGTGAAGCCGCCGGCGTGGTCCCAATGAAGGTGAGTCGCCAGCACGACATCGACCTCGTCGGGGCGGATGCCCAGCCGGCGCAGAGCCATCAGCGCACCATCCGGCTCGCGCAGCTGAACCTGCCGGGCGCGCTTCTCGTCGAGCTTGTTCCCGATCCCAGTTTCGCAAAGGATCACCTTGCCGCGGTGGCGGACGATCAGGCCGACACAGGCCATCTCGATGAGGTTGTGCTCGTCCGCCGGCTTGTACCGCTCCCAGACCATTTTGGGAACGACACCGAACACCAGGCCGCCGTCGAACTTCATGCGCGTGGCCACCAGCAGGTGCAGCTCGAAATCACCCAGCTTCACGTTCGCTAGCGTATTACGGCTTGGGCGGCCGTCGCGTCCCCCAGGCACCGATCACGCGAGTCGGCGGCTCACTCGCACCGCCGCAGCGCCGCGCGGCGGGCCGGTAAGCTCTGGCTCGGTGACCTCCGGTTCCGGGCAGCTCTCGATCGAGGTGGGCGGCTTCCCGACTGCCGTCCGCCCCATGCAGGCGGGCTCGGCCGAGGCACCGTTCACCAACGCCGAGTACTTCTTCGAGGTTAAGTGGGACGGGCTGCGCTGCCTGCTCTTCGTCGAGCCCGACGGACGGTTGCGATTGCAGGATCGAGCCCTCCGCGACGTCAGCTTTCAATTTCCTGAATTCGGAACGGTCGGTTCGCAAGTACCCGTCGGTACTGTCCTTGACGGCGCCCTGGTCGTCACCGATGGCGAGGGCCGGCCGGATCCGACAGCTCTGCGCCAGCGCCTCGCCGGGCCGCCCAGCCCCGACCAGCGCTCGGCCGCCTACCTGGCCTTCGACCTCCTCTACCTCGAGGGGCGGCCGCTGCTCCGCCGGCCCCTCCACCACCGCAAGAAACAGCTTCATAAGKTCATCGCCCCGGGCCGGCATCTCTATGCCCCCAAGCACATCGACAAGGAGGGCGTCGAGCTCTATGAAGCCTGCCTCGAGCAGGGACTCGGCGGCGTGATGGCCAAACACCGCGAGAGCCTTTACGTGCCCGGCCAGCGCACGCCGTTCTGGCTGCAGGTACGAGCGGTGAAGTCAGACCAATTCGTGGTGGTCGGCTGGGTCGGCGCGGAGCCGTTCGAGGCGCTCGTCGTCGCCTTCTACGAGGCCGGCCGCCTCTTGCCCTGCGGCAGCGTCGGTGGCGGCTTCGGCCCCGAGCAGCGCCGGGAGCTCAACCGCCGCCTTGGCGACCTCGCCTGTGCGGAGAGCCCGCTCGAGCCTCCCCCGGTTATGGTCTCACCGGTGCACTGGGTCCGACCCGAGCTTGTCGTTTCGATCCGCTACTCGGAGTGGTCCCCCGATGGGACCCTGCGTTTTCCCATCTTCAGCGAGCTCCGGCCCGACGTCCACCCCGCCGAGTGCGTCCGGCAGCGGCCGCGTGTCGTCCTCTCCGGCCGGACGCCGCCCGACAGTCCCGCCTACTACCTGACTCGTTTTCCTTTCTGAGACTGGGCTGACCGTCGATCAGGTGCCGACGTCGATCGGTTGGCTGGGTGGAGGTCCGGACACCAGGGGCGCCAGGAAGAGGGCGATCCGCTCTGGCGAGAACCGTTCGGTCGACTCTGACAGCTCGACCATCGACCACCAGCGAGCCTCTTCGAGCACCACCCTCTCGTCAGCGAGATTGAACGAGCGGTCCACCTCGTGGGCCGACACCCTGACCAGGTAGAAGCGCTCGCGCTGGCGGAGCAGCCGGCCACCCCACCTGAAGACGTGCTCGCGCCGCCACACGCAGGGGCCGACGTCCACCCCGGCCAGCCCGATCTCCTCCCAGAGCTCGCGCTGAGCCGCTTCGAGGTGGCTCTCGCCGGCGTCGAGGCCACCACCCGGTGTGATCCAGATGTGGCCGCCGTCCGCCAGCCGCCACTTGAGCAGGAGGACCCGGTCCCGGCGATCGAGGAGCACGACGCGAGCGGCATGGCGAAGGACTGGCTCAGCCGGGTCAGGTGAGGACGTCACTGACGATCTCCACTGAAACGGTGATGAGATCGAAGCGAATGGGTCCCCGCCAGCCGCTTAGGCGGCGGTACTCACCAAGGCAACCTGCCAGCGCCCGTCGCTTGCTCTCGTCGACCGCCTCGGCCGCCCCACCGTGCGAATTTCCCGAACGCGTCTTGACCTCCACCAGCAGCACCTCCTCCCCACGTTGGCAGACGAGGTCGATCTCTCCACGCCGGCAGCGCAGGTTGCGGCTCAGGACGCGGTAGCCGCGACCCGCCAAGAATTCCGCAGCGAATTCCTCGCCCGCCCGGCCCAACCGCTGCCGGGTCAGCAAAGCTCCTCGACGGGGGCTCTCGCCGCGGCGGCCGCGACCGCCGGACCGGGACTCGAGAGCGGCTCGGGATTGCCGGTGGCCAGCTCGCGAACCCTCTTCCACGCGGTTCGATGGATCGGGCAGGCGCCGAGGAGCCGGATCGCCTCCTGGTGGGCCGCCGTCGCGTAGCCCTTGTGGAGAGCAAAGCCATACCCCGGGTACTCCTGATCGAAGACGATCATGCGGAGGTCGCGATGCACCTTGGCCACGATGCTCGCCGCCATGATCGAGGCGCAGGTGCTGTCACCCTTGACCACGGCCAGCTGGGGAAGCGGTGACTCGGGGACGTCGAACGCGTCAAGAAGCAGGTACTCGACGGGCACCCCCAGCGCCGCCACCGCGCGCTCCATCGCCAGCTGTCGGGCCCGCGTCATTCCGACCCGGTTGAACTCAGCCGAGTCAACCTCACCGACGGCCGCCGCGATGGCCCGGCGGCGGATCATCCTTTCCAGCACCAGTCGCTGGGGATGGGTCAGCTTCTTCGAGTCATCGAGACCCGGCAGCCGTAGGCCGATCGGCAGTACTGCCGCGCCGGCCACGACGGGTCCGGCGAGCGGCCCGAGACCCACCTCGTCGACACCGGCAACCACCCCAAACCCCATGCCAAGCGCGATGCGCTCGGTGGCCCAGAGGCGTGGCCGGCGAGTTCTCATTCTGGACACGCTGAAGCCAGCCTAGCCACCCGCCGCCGCGCTGGGAACTGCCTAAACAATTCCCGCCTCAGGCTTTCGGACTCCCCCCCTTGGCAGCCGCGACAGCGGTCGCCTTGCCGGGTGCGACAGCGGTCGCCTTGACAGATGCGACAGCGGTCGCCTTGGGGCGCCGCTCGCGAATCCGACCTTCCTTGCCGATCTTGTCCCGCAGGTAGTAGAGCCGCGCCTGGCGGACATCACCGTGTCGCAGCACCTCGATCTTGTCGATGCGGGGGGAGTGGATGAGAAATGTGCGCTCCACGCCGATCGCGTGGGTCACGCGGCGAACGGTGAAGTTCTTGCGCAGGCTGCCGCCGGTCACCCTGATGACGATCCCCTCGAAAACCTGGATGCGCTCGCGGGTGCCTTCGACCACCTTGGCGTGCACGCGAACGGTGTCACCCGAGCGAAGCTGGGGCACCGATTCCTTGAATTGCTCGCGTTCAATCTCGTCGATCACGTTCATGTTGGTTCGATTTCCTCCAGATGCGGGATCGCCGTCCTGGCGCGCGTCAGGCGCTCCGCCTGCGCCCTCCGCCAGGCTTCGATCTCGCGATGGTTGCCGGAGAGCAACACCTCAGGAACCTGAAGGCCGCGGTACTCCGCCGGACGAGTGTATTGGGGATGGCCGACTCGGGTGCCGGCATCACCTGCGAATGAATCTGAGAGAAGTGACTCCTCCGCACCAAGGACACCGGGCCGCAGGCGAGCCACGGCGTCGATCACCACCAGGGCCGGGAGCTCGCCGCCGCTCAGCACATAGTCGCCGATCGAGATCTCCCGCGCCGCGAGGCCCGCGCGGACCCGGTCGTCAATGCCCTCGTAGCGACCACAGAGCAGGATCAGGCCAGGTTTCTGGGCCAGCTCCCGAGCGAGCTCCTGGTCGAACCGCTCGCCCCAGGGCTCGAGCAGGATCACCGGGCCGGCGTTGACCAGCCTGATCGCTTCGACCGCCTCGAAAAGAGGTTCGGGCTTGAGAACCATGCCGGGTCCCCCACCGTAGGGGATGTCGTCCACCTGCCGGTGGCGGTCGTGCGTGAATTCGCGCAGGTCGTGGGTGTGGAGCTCGATCAGCCCGCGCCCGATCGCCCGGCCGACCACGCCGGTGCCGACGACCGGCTCGAACACGGCGGGAAACAGCGTCACGACATCGAAACGCATTTCAGCCCTTCGTCCCACCCGGGCCCGCCTGCAGCGGAGGGACCTCCTCCACCTGGAACACCCAGTCTCGGATGGTCACCAGCCGCCGCTCGAGGTCGACTGACTCCACCGCATCCCGGGTCGCCGGCACGAGGTGTTCGACCTCATCGTCGCCATGCACCACCCAGACGTCATTGGCCGGCCGCTGCAGAACCGCCGCCAGGCGACCGAGATGCAACCCGCCGGCTGTCGAGACATCCAGACCGACGAGTTGGTGGTGGTAGAAGGCACCTTCCGCCAATGGCCTGACCGCCGCCGCGGGGACCTCCAGATAACGATTGCGATGGAGCTCGGCCAGCGTCCGGGTGTCCATCCCGGTCAGCTTCACAGTGATCGTCGGATGGCCCGGTCGGGACCACTCGACCCGCCGCGGCTGGCCGTCCAGGAATACCTCCGCCCCGGGGGCGAAGCGATCCTCGAAGTCGGTCAGTGGGTAGACCTTGACCGCCCCCTCGACCCCGAAGGGGGCCGTGACCTGGCCGACTCGAACAAATTCCGGCTGCTCAGGCAAGGTCGACGAACACTCTCCTGCGCTCTCGAAGTGACGCCGCTCGCACCAGTGACCGCAACGCCTCGATGTTTCGACCGCCCTTGCCGATCAGCTTGCCGATATCGTCCTCGGCCATCTTCACGGTCACCGAGATGGTCCCCCGCGAACGCTCGAAGGACTCCACCACAACCTCGTCCGGCTTCTCGGCGATCGCCCGGGCGACAAATTCAACCAGCGCGCGGTAGTCGACCGGGGGCCCGCTCGGACCTCGGTCGAAGCCACTCCGCTCCCCGGGCGGCCGGGGTCCGCCGCCACCTCCCGGGCCACCCAGCCGCTCGCGCCGGAAGCCACCCAACGGCCTGTCGAACTGGCTGCCCATCAGGCCGGTTCCTTCTCAGCCGCACCCGCCTTGACAGAATCGTGAGCCGTCTCCGCTGCGGCCTCCACCGGGGTTCCAGCCTGACCGACCGGCTCGGCCGCCGCAACCACTTCTGCCGGCTGCGCTGCCGGCTCCGGGACCGCCTCCTCCGCCGCCACCGGCTCTGCCGCCGCAACTTCGCTCACCACCGGAGCGGCCTCCACCTTGGGCTTGCGGGCCTCCACCCGAGCCGCCGCCTTGGCGGCGTTCTTGGGCCCTGTCCGGGTGGCTGCCGGACGCACCGCGGCCTCCAGGATTCCCTCGCGCTGGAGCAGGCTGCGGGCGGCATCCGAGGGCTGTGCGCCCTGGGCGAGCCACTTCGTGACGCGCTCCGAATCGATCTTCACGGTGGCCGGCGAGGTCAGTGGGTCATAGGTCCCCAGCTGCTCGATGAACCTCCCGTCGCGCGGGGAGCGGGCATCGGCCACCACCAACCGGTAGAACGGCCGTCGCTTCGCTCCCATTCGCCTGAGCCTGATCTTTACCAAGTCGCACCTCCACTTGTAATCATCTGGATCGCTTACCCATGAGCCTGCCGACATTGAATCCGCCGCGCCCGCCGCGGCCTCCCGTGAGCTGCTTCATGAGCTGCTCCATCTGTTCTCGTGACTTCAGCACCCGGTTGACATCGGCGACCTGGGTTCCGCTGCCGCGGGCGATTCGCCGCCGCCGGGAACCGTCGATGCGATCGGGGTGGAGCCTCTCGAGCCGCGTCATCGATTGGATGATGGCCTCCATCCGGGCCACCTCCTTTTCCGCGGCTGGCCCCGAGACCTGGCCCTTCAGCTGGTTGCCGCCGGGAAGCATCGCGACGACGTTCTCGAGGGGTCCCATCTGGCGCAGCTGCTTCATCTGAAGCAGGAGGTCGTCGAAGGTGATCCGGCCCGCCCGGACGTTCTTTTCGAGCCGCCCGACGGTCTCGGCGTCCATCGCCGCCTCCGCCTTCTCGATCAGGGTGAGCACATCCCCCATTCCGAGGATCCGAGAGGCCATCCGGTCGGGGTGGAAAACCTCGAGGTCGGTGGCCTTCTCGCCGACGCCGGCAAACCGAACTGGCCGGCCCGTCGCCACCCGGAGCGAGAGGGCGGCCCCGCCCCGGGCGTCGCCGTCGAGTTTGGTCAGGATGACGCCGTCGATGCCCACCTCGCGGTCGAAGGCGGCGCCCACGCTGACGGCCTCCTGGCCGGTCATAGCGTCGGCGACCAGGAGGGTTTCGGTCACGGCCACGGCTCCTTTGACGCGGCGAAGTTCATCCATCAACTCTTCATCGATCTGCAGCCGGCCGGCGGTATCGAGGATCACGACATCGGCGCCGCCGGCGCTGGCATCCGCCACCGCCTGGCGGGCGATGTCCTCCACAGCGCCCGAGCCGCTGTAGAAAGGCACCTTTTCTCGCTCGGCCAGCAACCGCAGCTGTTCGACGGCGGCCGGACGGCGCAGGTCGAGAGCCACCAGGGCCGGCCGATGAGCCTCCCGCCGGGCGAGCAGCGCCAGCTTGGCGGCGGTCGTCGTCTTGCCGGCCCCCTGGAGGCCGGCCAGCAGCACCACGGTCGGGCCGTCGGTCGAGTAGCGCAGGCCCGCGGCGCCGGGTTCGTCGCCGAGGAGCTGGACCAGTTCCTCGTGAACGATCTTGACAACCTGCTGGGCGGGGCTGAGGCTGGTCGTGACCTCGGCTCCCACCGCTCTCTCCCTGACCTTCTCGGAGAATTCCTTCACGACCCGGAAATTGACGTCGGCCTCGAGCAGGGCGAGCCTGACCTCGCGCAGCGCCGTCTCCACGTCCTCCGGTCGGAGGATGCCCCGTCCGCTCATCTTCCTGAGCGCAGCGGAGATCCGGTCGGTCAGGGTCTCAAACATCGCTGAGGCGTGCCTCCAGTCGGAGCATGCGCCCGCGGAGCTCGGCCAGCTCCTGGGCGATCGCGGCCCGCTCACCGCGCCGCCGTTCCGCGTCCGCCAGCAGCCCCAGGCGCTGTTCGGCATCCTCCAACAACTGCAGCGAGCGGCGCAGTCCCTCATGGACCGCGGCCCGGGACACGCCATGACTCTGAGCGATCTCGGCGAGGGACCAATCACTGTTCACGTACAGATCGGCCACCTCCCGCTGGTGCTCCGTGAGGAGGGCACCGTAGCGGTCCAGGAGGGTCACCTGACGCTCACGGGAACCAAGGGTGTCAAGGGACATACCTTGACAGCTTAGCCGGTCCTGCGAGGCGTGGATTTGACTTTTCAGAGTCCGACCGGCCAGAGTGTGATTCTTCCAATTGGGCGTGTCCCGGCGCAAGCTTTTGGGGGTTGGGGCGCTTTGGGATACTGACATGGGCCTTATCAAATACGTGGCAGTGCCGCTTGCCATAAGCTTTTTCGCCGCGGGGACGATCACGGCCAATGCCGGCCAGTACGTCGTCCGGCCCGGTGACACCGTGTGGGGGATCGCCCGCACCCATCACCTGACGGTCCAGCGCCTGGTCAGGGACAACAACCTGCGCAATCCCGACCGGATCTTCCCCGGCGAGAAGTTGGTTATCAACGAGGACGCCGCGCCGGTCCCCGCCGCCCCCGCCGCCGCACCGGCGCCCCCCGCCCCCGCGCCACGGCTGAGCACTGCGGAGGCCAAGAGCATCATCACCGCCGCCTCCCTGAGGCACGGCGTCAACCCCAACTTCGCGCTTGCCGTTTCCTACTGGGAGAGCAACTGGCGCCAGGAGGCGATCTCGAGCACCGGCGCGGTCGGGATGATGCAGGTTGAGCCTTACACCGCTGCCTGGGTCGGGCCCCAGCTCCTGCACCGGAATGTCAACCTGCGCGACCCCTACGACAACGCCGATACGGGCGTCGCCCTGCTCCGCCACCTCCTCAACGTGTTCGACAATCCCAAGCTGGCCCTGGCCGCCTACTACCAGGGCGAGTACGGCACCCGCCGGTACGGCATCTACCCGTCCAGCCGCAGCTACGTCGAGGGGATCTGGGCCCTCAGGAACCGCTTCCAGGCCGGCGGCTGACGGTATAGAAGGTCGGGCTCTCATCGAGCCCGGCCACCTCGTCCTGCCCACCGTCCTGCCCACCGTCCTGCCCACCGTCCTGCCCTTCCCCCTGCCGCTGTCCGTCGATCCTCACGAGCTCGAGGCCGGCTCCTGCCAGGAAGTCCTCGATCGCCTCCGGCCAGATCAGGGGAATCTCCGCCAGCTGGACATCTCCCCCCGGATAGCTGATCTCGGCGGCTGCCCTGTCCCGGTCCATGTCGAGCACCCGGAAACCGGGCGCCGCTCCCGCCACCAGCCAGTGCGGGTTGGTGAGCTCGAAGGCGAGCTTTCCCCCCGGCCCCAGGTGCCGAGCGGCACCCCGCAGCCGGGCCTCAGTGCACAGGATGTTGGAGGGAACGATCACCAGGTCGAACAGTTCGGATAGCTGGAACGACTCGATCAGCCCCAGGTGCACCGGAGTGCTGGGGAGGCGCGACCGGAGGCGGGCGACCATTCCCGGGTGCGCATCAACGCAAACCAGCTGCACGCCGGCGGCGTTCAGGGGGACGGCCAATCTGCCCGCCCCCGCGCCCAGGTAGAGCACCGGTGGCTGAGCGGAGCGCGCGAGGGAGAGCCAGGGCTCCAGGTCGAGCGCATCCGGCAGGCGGCCATAGAGGTCGGAAAAGGCGGGATCGGGACTCTCCGGATCATCCCTGACCTGCGGCACTCCGGCAGGTTAGTCCAGGCCCAGCGGATGGTCGCGATTTGTCCGTTAAAGCCCACTAGACTCAGCTTGGATTGCTCACCGCTGTCATTCTCATCCGCGCCAGCCGGGAGGGCCTGCGAACGCTCGGGCCTCGCCTCGCCGACGTCGAGGGAGTGGCCGAGGTCTACACGGTGACCGGTGAATGGGACTTTGTCGCCATCATCCGGGTCCGCCAGCACGAGGACCTGGCCCGGGTTGTCACCGAGCGGCTGACCGCCCTCGAGGGCATCTCGGGAACCAACACGATGGTCGCCTTCCAGCAGTTCTCAGCGCACGACCTGGAGTCGATGTTCGGCCTCGGGATCGACGGTCAGGTTGACCCTCCCGGCGCGAGCGGCTCAGCCTGACCGGTGAAACCCTCGCCGAATAGCGCCCGGGCGAACCAGGTGGGCTCGAACGCGTAGAGATCGGCGATCCCCTCTCCCAGGCCGATGAGCTTGGTCGGTATGCCGAGGTCCGACTCGATCGCGAGGACGGCGCCGCCCTTGGCCGTCCCGTCCATCTTGGTGAGGATTAGGCCCGTCGCGCTGAGGGCCGCATGGAAAGCACGGGCCTGCGCCAGGCTGTTCTGCCCGAGGCTCGCATCGAGGACGAGCAATGACTCCTGGGGCGCGCCGGGCAATGCCTTGCCGATCACGCGCGACACCTTTTTCAGCTCCTCGACAAGGTTGCTCTGCGTCTGCAGGCGACCGGCCGTGTCGATCAATACGGTGTCGAATCCCCGCGCCCGCGCCACCTGGATGCTGTCGAACGCAACCGCCGCCGCGTCGCCGCCGGGCCGACCGGCGAAGCTCTCCACTCCGGCCCGCTCAGCCCACGCCACCATCTGGTCGATGCCCGCCGCGCGGAAGGTGTCCGCAGCCACCACCAGCGGCCGCCGGCCCACCTGCTTCATTCCGTGCGCCAGCTTCGCCACCGTGGTGGTCTTGCCCGCCCCGTTGACCCCATAGACGAGGATCACCGACGGGTTGGCGCTGAGTTGCAGGCCACGCTCCGCCGGCGAGAGGACGCCGACCACCTCGCCTTCCAGTGCCAGCCGCGCCTCATCGAGGTTGCGGGGCCGGCGCCGCCGGACGCCCTCCACGAGCCTGCCGCTGACCGCCGGGCCGATGTCGCCCGCGATCAGCAGCTCTTCCAGGTCGGCGTAGAACGCGCCATCGAGGGGGCTGCCGAGCGAGCGCAGACCATCGCGAAAAAGGGTTCGGGTCCGGCCGGCCACCCGGCTCCAGACCCCGGGTTGCGCTTGTGCCATTCGTCAAAGCCTAGGCGGCGACAGGCGGAGAGCCGGCTCTCCTGCCTATGCCGTGACGGCCCGAGCAGCCCCCTGCGCCTTCACGTCATTCAGGTTGACCGAGACCAGGCTGGATCGACCGCTCTCGTCGAGGTGAATCCCGTAGAGCGAATCGGCGCTCGCCATCGTCACGTGGTTGTGGGTTATCACGAGAAGCTGGCGGCGCCGACCGAGGCGCTGGAGGAGGTCGCCGTAGCGAGCGACATTGGCGTCGTCCAGGGCAGCATCGACCTCGTCGAGGATCATGAAGGGACTGGGGTTCACCTCTTCCAGCGCCAAGACGAGAGCCAGTGCGGTCAGAGCGCGCTCTCCCGAACTGAGCAGCGTGATGTTCTGAAGCTTCTTGCGGGGAGGCTGGACGAGGATTTCGACCCCACTGCGCGGCCCATCCTCGCCTGCGACATGCTGGAGGGCTGCTTTGCCGCCCGCCGTGAGCTCGGCGAAGTACTCCTGGAAGCCCGCCGCGACAGCTCCGAACACCGCTTCGTAGCGGGAATCCTCCTCTGCGCGGAGGCGAGTCACCAGCCTGTCGAGGTCGGCGCGGGCGGCCGCGATGTCCGCCAGCTGCTCATCGAGAGTGCCACAGCGTGCCGCCATCTCGGCAAACTCGCTCTCCGCCAGGGAGTTGGTGGGCCCGATCTCCGCCAGCCGGCGCTCCAGCTGCCGCATCTCCCGCTCTCTCGCCTTGCCGCCGGGGATGTCCTCCGGCGCCTGCCCCATCGGCATGCGGGCGCGGATCTCCTCCATGCGTACCTCGAGCAGCTGGGCCTCCCGCGCGCTCAACTCGAGGTTTCCCTCGAGGGTTCGCGCTCGCAGCCGCGCCTCCACCCGGGCCTCCTCGAGGCTGACCAGGCGGCGGGCCACCTCGGCGAGCTCGGCTAGGTCCTCGGGGAAGTCGCGCTCGGCGGTGACGACCGCCGCGGCCGTCAGGGAAGCGGCCTCGACCAGTTCCGGCAGGGCCTGGGCGGTGCCTTCCAGGGCTGTGGCGGCAAACAAAGCCTCGGCCTCGCGCGCCTCCCGCCGGACTGTGCCGGACCTCAGATCGGCGACCACGTTGTTCAACTGTCGCTGCAGGTCGGTCACCCGCTCCCGCCAGCGCAGCCGTTCCGTCTCGAGACGCCGGCACTCGGCGCGGTGCTCGGCGGCAGCTCGCTCCTGGCCGCTGAGGGCACTCTGTAAATCGGCAGCCTGCGTCAGCGCGGCCGCCAGCCGGCTCTCCAGCTCGGAGACCAGCGCTGCCGCCTCCGTCTCCGCCGCCCGCGCCGCCTGCAGCTGGGCCAGCGTCTCGTCGAGGCGGCCTCTGCCACGGGCCGCCGCTCGAATCGCGGCCAGCTCCTGGTCGATCTCGCGGGCCCGGGCGGCCAGGGCCGACGCCGTCTCCGCGACGGGTTCCAGCGCGCGCACCTGCTCTGCCAGGTGACGGCGCCGCGAGGCTAGTCGGACTCGCTGGTCGGCCCCACTCCGAACCAGGCCGCGCTCCCGGTAGACACCGGCGAGCGAAACCGCTGCCGAGGACTCATCCTCAGATACACCCACCGCCACCCGACCGAGGAGGCGCCGAGCCAACCAGTCGTGGCCCGCCTCGGCGTTGACATGGTGGTAGAGCGAGCCGGGGACGGGCTCGGGATCATCGCCGGGGATCAGCACAGTCGACTGGCCGGCGACTCCCCGCAGAGCACGCCCAGCCGCTGGGCCATCGGCCGCCACCCATGCTTCGACGAGGTAGCCGAGGACGGCCGAGAGCGCTGCTTCGTAGCCGGGCTCCGGGTTCAGGACATCGCCGACACGCTGCTGGCCGGGTTGGGGCGATGGCCAGAGTGAGTCAAGGCCCTCCAGCTCGGCTCGCAGGCGAACCAGCTCGCCCGCCGCGGCCCCCGCCTCGGCAGCCAGCCGCCGCGCCGCCTCGGCCTGCTCGGAGACCTTCGCGAGGCGAGCCTCCGCCGGTGACACCTGGCTCTCGAGGCGGGCGACGCTCTCCTCCAGGAACTGGCGGCGGGTGCGCGTCGAGGCGAGAGCGGAAATGGAGTTGTTGGTCTCCCGCCGCGCCGCCTCGGCGCCCGCGGTTGCGCGGTGGGCGTCCTCACGATCGATGCCGGTCGGGAGGAGCGGGTCAGCCGGCACCGCGTTGAGTGCCACCTCGGCGGCTTCGATGTCGCGGCGGAGCTGCACCTCCACCGCGGCTACTGCCAGGTGACGTGATTCAAGCTCGCGAAGCTCGCGCGCCAGGGCCTTGGCCGACTCGGCCAGTCCCGCCGAGCGCTCGCTCGCGATCGCCAGGCGGTGTTCGGCGGCCGACTGTTCCAGACGGAGAGCGCCGAGCTCGCGCTGCCTCGCCAGGCGCCGATCCTGGGCCGACTCCATCGCTGCCCTGCCCGCCTGGAATTCGGCGTCCGCCCGGTCGGCGCTCGCCCGCGTCTCCTCCAACCGGCGTTCCAAGGCCTGCCGCTGCGCGACGACGCGGCGAAGGGCGTCGCGCGCCTCCCGCCACTCCTCCCAGACGATGCTGCCTCGAAGCACGTCGAGGCGCGCCTGCGCCTCGCCCGCCTCTCGCGCCGCAGCCGCCTGCTCGCTGAGGGCCTCCAGCCGGGGCCGGAGCTCCGATCTCACATCCTCGAGGCGAAGCAGGTTCTGCGCCAGCTCCGACATCTTCCTGGCAGCCTCGGTGCGCTGCTGTTTCACCGCGCGGACCTGGGCGGCCTCCTCCACCAACTGGCGGCGCTGCTCAGGGGAGGCGGTGACGATCGCCTCGATGTCGCCCTGGTTGATGATCGAATACGAGTCGATCGTCAGCCCGGTCGAGCCGAGCAGCTGCATGAGGTCCCGGCGCCGGACGCGACTGCCGTTCAGGAAATAGTCGCTCGCTCCGCCCCGCTCCACGCGCCGCTTGATCTCCACTTCCGCGAAATCGATGGGCAGGCGGCCATCGCTGTTGTCGAGAACCAGGGCGACCTCCGCGGCGGCCGCCCGGGGAGTTCGCTCCCCGCCGACGTAGATCACCTCGTCCATGGTCCGGCCGCGCAGGTCCTTCGCCTGCGTCTCGCCGAGAACCCACTTGAACGCGTCGACGATGTTGCTCTTGCCCGAGCCATTCGGCCCGACGATCGCAACCAGGCCGCCGTCGAAGCGCACCTCAGTGCGACGTGCGAAGGTCTTGAAGCCGTTCAGCGTGATCCCGCGGAGCTGCATTCGCTGGCGGCAGGTTACCAGATATGGTGCCTGGGTAGCGGGCTATCAACCACCACTTGTGGCGCACAAACAACTGGCAGCCGGCCACCTGGCGCCGGCTGCACCATCACCAGGGGTGAAACCCACCCTCCGATTCCGTCTGGCCAATAGCATAGAAACATGAGCAGCGAGGTCGAGAAGACAGACGTCCATTGGCGAGCGGAGCTGAGCCCGGAGCAATACGAGGTGCTCCGTCGCAAGGGGACCGAACGGCCCTTCACCGGCGAGTATGTGCACACCAAGGTGGACGGCACCTATACGTGCGCCGGGTGCGGCACCGAGCTCTTCGCGTCGGACACCAAGTTCGACTCGGGAACGGGGTGGCCCAGTTTTTACGAGCCGGCCAACTCCGAGAATGTCGTCCTGCACGAGGATCGGTCCTTGTTCATGCGCCGGACCGAGGTCACCTGCAAGACCTGCGGCGGTCACCTCGGCCACGTCTTTGAGGACGGGCCCGCGCCCACGGGTCTGCGCTATTGCATCAACTCCGCGTCGCTGAAGCTGAATCCGGCGGAAGGTGTGAAGGAATAGGTCCAACCGAATCTGGCGACGACCGTGCGGTGCGGATCGTGCCTGCCGTGGCTCAGCTACCGTCCTCGGCCAGCGCGTCCTTCGCGGCGGCCTGTTCAGCCGCCTGTTTGGTGCCGCCGGTGCCTTTCCCGAGCGGCTCCGCACCGGCGTAGACGACCGCCAGGTACTCCCGGCGATGGCCAGGCCCCTGGCTGGCCACGATGTCGTAGTAGGGGGTCGTGCCGTACCGCTCCCGGACAACCTGCTGCAGGCGGCCCTTGAAGTTTTCGTCCTGGAGCGGCGCGGCCAGGCCCTTGAACCGGTTCAGGTAGAAGTGATAGGCCGCGTCGTAGCCGCCGTCAAGGAAGATAGCGCCCAGGGTCGCCTCGAAGGCGTTGGCGAGGAGCGAGGTCTGGCCGCGGCCGCCGGTTCGGGCAACGCCCTTCCCCAGATAGAGGTAGTTGCCCAGCTCGAGATCGGCGGCGAGGGCCGCCAGGGTGTTGGTGTTAACCATCGCAGACCGGGTCTGGGTGAGCTCGCCCTCCTCGGCGGCGGGCCGGACCTTGTAAAGGTATTCGGCGGTGATCAGCTGGAGGACAGCGTCGCCGAGATACTCCAGCCGTTCGTTGTCCCGCCGACCCAGCGCGGCGTACTCGTTGGCGAATGAGCTGTGCGTCAGCGCCTCCTCCAGGAGGCTGGGGTCGCGAAATGCGATTCCTATCTTCTGCTCAAGTTCGACTGGGCCATTGAGCGGGAGGGGAGCGGCCTTTGCCGTCAGCTAGAGCGCTCCGTGATGTATTCCCAGGCCTGCCCGACGGTGGTGATCTTCTCGGCGTCCTCGTCGGGGATCTCGAGCCCGGTGTTCTCCTCGAACGCGTAGATCAATTCCACGAGGTCGAGCGAATCCGCGTTCAGGTCCTCCTGGAACGACGCGTCCATCGTCACCTGCTCGGGCTCGCACGCGAGGCGCTCGATCACGATGTTCTTGAAGTCTTCAAAACTGATCTTCTGGCTTTCCAAGCTACCTCCTCCACTGGAGCGTCAAATCGCTCGTTACTGTAGCAGGGCGGCCAATTCGGAGACTGCCCCGACGGAACCGCTGGGATGCGCGCCCAGGCCCGGCGCCAACTCTTTCATCATCCCCCTCAACGCCCGGCCCGGGCCGACCTCGACATAGTCCGTGACGCCCAGTTCGCCCAGGGTTCGCACGCACTCCGACCACCGGACCGGTGACTTGAGCTGCCGTTCCAGGACATCAGGAAAGCTCGCTCCCGCGGGATAGGGCGCCCCGGTCAGGTTGGCCGCGACCGGAATCCCGGGCTGACGCCAGTCGAGGGTGTCCAGGACGGCCCGAAGCCGGACCGCGGCGGGCGCCACGAACGGCGTGTGAAAGGCAGCACTGACGTTGAGGGGCACGACCTTGCGAGCGCCGGCCCCCAGCAGGGCTTGGGCGGCCTCGTCAAGCGCGGCCAGGCTGCCGCCGATGACGGTCTGGGTTGGCGTGTTGTAGTTGGCAGGCCAGCAATCCGCGATGCCAGCGATCGCCTGGACCACGGCCTCCGGGCCGAGACCGAGAACCGCGACGAGCGAGGTCTGCCCGGCCGGGACCGCCTGCGCCATCGCCCGACCGCGTTCGGACACGGCTCGGATCGCGGCCTCGGGACTGAGCGCGCCCGCCCCCGCCAGCGCGGTGTACTCGCCCACCGAGTGGCCGGCGGTCGCGATCGGTTCTAAGCCCCGGCGACGGAGGAGCAGGGTGAGGCCGATGCCATGGAAGCAGAGGGCGGGCTGAGCGTTCTGGGTCAGCCGAAGCTCCTCTTCACCGGCGTCAAGCAACAGGTGGCGGAGGTCGACGTCGGTGCTGCAGCGCCGGCAGAGCTCCGCGAGCTCGGGATCCGCCAGGAGGTCGGCACCCATCCCCGGCTCTTGCGAACCCTGACCGGGGTAGAGGAAGGCGAGCCTGCGCAAGCTCACCATTCCCGGCGACTATTCGGTCTTGATGACTTCGCGGCCGGCGTAGTACCCGCAGTTGGGACAGATGGTGTGCTGAAGATGCGGCTTCTTGCACTGCGAGCAGGGCTGCAGGTTGGGCATGTGGAGGGCGAGATGGGAGCGGCGCCGGCCCTTGCGCCCCTTCGACAGTTTTACCTTTGGCAGTCCCATAAATTCGAACGCGAAGTTTAGCAGGGCCGGCTGCCGCGGAGAACCTGCGCGGGAAACTAGTGGTTGGCCGCCTCCTCCGCTTCACCGGCCACCCCGGCTCGAGCCGGCGCCGCCGGGGCTGTCGCGCTCGGTTGAAGTGCCTCAACCCCGCGTTTCACAGTGGCCAGCGTGCGGCTCAGGTGCGCCTCGAGCTGTTGAAGCTGCTCGAGAGCGTAGATCTCCGCGTCGCGCATTTTTTTGTCGGCCAGGCGCTGCGCCTCGCGCACGACATGTTGAGCCTCCCGCTCGGCGCGCCGCAGCACCTCCTGCTCGGAGACGATCGACTCCGCTTTCTCGTTGGCCCGGGCGACGATCCGGCCCGCCTCGCTGTGAGACTCGGCAATCAGGCGCTGCTGCTCGGAGACCGTCCAGTTCGCCTGTTTGATCTCCTCGGGGAGGTTGAAGCGAAGCTGGTCGACGATATCCATCACGTCATCCTCGTTGAGGGTGACGCTGGCGGTGAAGGGAATTCGGCGGGCGTCGTGGATGAGGGCCTCGAGGCGGTCCAGGAGCTCGTCTACCTTGATTTGAACTTCTCCTTCAGACGGTTGGCAACGGTTGGCGGGACGAATTCACCCACGTCGCGGCCGTGGCTCGCGATGTCCTTGATGGTACTTGAGCTCACGAAGATGTGAGTGAAGCTGGACATGAGGAAGATGGTCTGGACATCCGGCGCCAGCTTGCGGTTCATGAGCGCCAGCTGCAGCTCGATGTCGAAGTCGGAGTAGGACCGGAGCCCGCGCACCAGGATGCGGGCGCCGATCTGCCGGGCGTAGTCGACGGTCAGACCGTGGAAGGACGAGACCTGGACATTTTCCCGGCCGGCCATCGTCTCGCGGATTATCTCCAGCCGCTCCTCCTCGGTGAAGAGCGGATTCTTGGCCGGGTTCTTCAGCACCCCCACCTCAACCCTGTCGAAGATCAGCAGAGCGCGTTCCAGGACGTCGAGGTGACCGTTGGTGAACGGGTCGAAGGTTGCCGGGTAGAGCGCCAGGTTCATTGAGGCGTCAAATTCATTGAGGCGTCAAATTCATTGAGGCGTGAAGATTGTAAGGCGCGTGGCGCCGTAGGCCCGGTCGCGCCGGACCGCGAGCCGCTCCAGCGGCGGCAGCTCGCCGCGGCCCGACCACTCGACCACCACCGTCCCCTTCGCCACCGGGTCTAGCTGACTCAGGACCTCGGCGAGGACCGGGTCGTTGTAGGGCGGGTCGAGGAGGATCAGTCGGGCCGCACTGACCTCCGCGGGGTGCAGCTCGACCCAGCGGCAGGCATCACCGATGTGCACCCGCGAGCGCGCCCCGAGGCCGACCGCAGCCAGGTTGCGGCGGAGCACTCCGGCCACCTTGGGGTCGCTCTCGACGAAGAGGGCTTGCCCAGCTCCGCGGCTGAGAGCCTCGATCCCGAGGGCTCCCGACCCGGCGAAGAGGTCGATCACCACCACACCTTCGAGCTCGGCGGCGAGGACGTTGTAGATCGCCTCCTTGACGATCCCCTGGCTGGGCCGGATCCCCTTCGGCGTCAGCAGTCGCCGCCCGCCCAGCTCACCGCCGTGCACCCGGAGATTGCCGGCCGCCGCCGACCTCTTCAGGGCGGGTTTGCTCAGGGCAGGATCGAGATGGCCGGGCCGTCCACCACCTCGCCGATCAGGCGGGCGGCCGGGCAGGCGGCTCGGAACTGGTCCGCCCGCTCCGCCGGAATTGCGATCAGCAGCCCACCGGAGGTCTGCGCGTCGGCGAGGAGAAGCTGCTCAGTCGGGGGCAGCCCGCCCCAGTCGACCGCCGCCCCGAGCGCGGCATGGTTGCGCCGGCTCCCATCCGGAAACAGGTCCAGCCGGGCCAACTCGCGGACACCGTCCAGGTAGGGGACCGCCGCGGCGTTGATCCGTGCCCCGACGGCCAGGTTGCGGAGATGGCCGAGAAGGCCATAGCCGGTGACGTCGGTCGCCGCGGTGGCTCCCGACGCCAGCATCGCAACCGCTGCGTCGCGGTTCAGCTCCGACATCAGCGAGATCGCAGCGCGCATGACCTCGGGCGGGCACAGCCCCCGTTTGATGGCGGTTGTGACGAGCCCCGTCCCGAGCGGCTTGGTGAGAAAGAGGAGGTCGCCGGGGCGCGCGCCCTGGTTCGAAATGATGTGGTCGGGATGCACCTCGCCGGTGATGGCGTAGCCGAACTTGGGTTCCGCATCATCGATGCTGTGCCCGCCGATCACGGGAACGCCGGCTTCGGCCAGCTTGGCCGCACCACCAGCGACGATGCGGCGAAGCAGACCGGTGTCGAGCTCGTCGCGCGGGAAGCCCAGGATGCCGAGCGCGAAGAGCGGGGTACCGCCCATCGCGTAGACGTCGCTGAGTGAGTTGGCGGCCGCGATGGCGCCGAAGTCCTCCGGCCCATCGACGATGGGCGTGAAGAAGTCGACCGTGGCAACCAGCGCCCGGTCGGGAGCGATCCTGTACACCGCAGCGTCATCCCTCGTGCCGGCACCGACCAGCACGTTGGGATCATTCAGCGGTGGGAGCGCCTCCAGTACCTGCCCAAGCTCCACCGGGCTGAGCTTGCAGGCTCAACCGGCTCCATGGCTGTACTGCGTCAGCCGGCGTTTTGAGAATTCCGCCATGTGCAGATCCTAGTGCCGCCGGGGAGTGGTCCTCTCGCTGAGCCACTGCTGCCAGGTTATCGTTCCCATCCGGCGGTCGGGGGCGAGCAGCCCACCGGCGGCAACGGCGCGGCTGAATCCTCCCGGCAGGGGGAGGGTCAAAACCGGGCGCCGGCTTCCCATGGCCCCAAGCCAATCGCGCGCGACCCGATCCCAGGTCGTTATCTCGGGACCACCAAACTCGGGCACCGTCCCGCCCGGTGCTCCAGCGGCCTCGGCCAACGCTCCGGCAACCTCCCGCGCATCGACCGGCTGGATCTGCCAGTGCCGGCCGAGCACCACGAAACCGAGGCTGCCCAGGAGCGGCAGCATCCGGTCGGGCAGCAGGTCATGGAACTGGGTGGCGCGCAGGATCGTCCAGGGCACGCCTCCCTCGCGGACCACCTTTTCGGCAGCCAGCTTCACGCGGTAGTAGGGATAACCGGGGACGCGGTCGATGCCGACGATCGACGGATAGATGAGGTGGCTGACCCCCGCGGCCCGAGCCGCCGCGACCAGGCGGCCAGTCCCCGTGACATCGGTTTCATGGGCGTGCCGGATGGGGCTGGTGGCAGCGTGGATGATCGTCGTAACTCCCGTGACAGCCTCGGCAAGGCCCGCCCCCGAGCGGAGGTCGGCCTGGACGTCCCCGCCGCGGCGGCTCATGACCCGGACCTCCCAGCCAGCCGCCCGCAGACGGGGCACCAGCGCGCGACCAAGGGAACGGTCCCCCCCGTCACCAGCACCACCCTCATAACCTCACTCGCTCCGCCCCGCGCGCCAGATGATTCAACTGATCGAGGTCTGGTCGAGACGGCGAAGGACGGCGTCACGCAGGCCGGGCAGCGATTCCAATTGCGGATCCGCCTCGAGCAGCCGTTCGGCCTCCTGCCGGACTTCGTTGAGGAGCGCCGGCTGGGCCAGCGCCTGCATGGCGAAGTCCGATACACCATGCTGGCGAGGGCCCATCATCTCACCCACTCCGCGCAGCTTCATGTCCTCCTCGGCGAGCTTGAACCCATCCTGCTGGCGGGCCACGAGCTGCAGCCTCTCCAGCGTCCGGTCGTTGATCTCATCCGGGAGGAGAAGGCAGTGTGAGGCGTGCCCGCCGCGGCCCACCCGGCCGCGGAACTGGTGCAGCTGGGCCAGTCCGAAGCGCTCCGCGGCCTCGATGAGCATCACGGTCGCGTTGGGCACATCCACGCCCACCTCCACGACCGCGGTGGCCACCAGGACGTCGATCTCGCCTGTGGCGAAAGCCTGCATGCTCGCCTCCTTGCCCTTCATCCGGCCGTGGACGAGCGCCAGCCTGAGGTCCTTGAACACGTCTGCGCGCAGTCGCTCGAATTCGACCGTGGCAGCTTTCACCTCCAGGGTCTCTGACTCCTCGACCAGCGGGCAGATGACAAAGGCCTGGCGGCCGGCCCTCACCTCGCGCCGCACGAGGTCGTAGGCGGCCGCCCGACCATTGGGCAGGACCACAGCGGTGGTCACCGGTAGGCGGCCGGGGGGCAGCTCATCGAGGAAGGAGAGGGCCATCTCGCCGTACAGGGCCAGCGCCAGCGAGCGCGGAATCGGCGTGGCGGTCATGGCGAGGAAGTGGGGACGGCCGCTGCCCTTGGAGCGGAGAAGCTCCCGCTGCCGGGTGCCGAACCGGTGCTGCTCGTCGACCACCGCCAGACCCAATTCCGGGATCTCCACGCGCTCCTCGATCAGGGCATGGGTGCCGACCACAAGCGCCGCCTGGTTCGAAGCGACCGCCGTGATCACCCGGCGGCGCTCGGCGGCTGACTGGCTGCTCACCAGCAGCTCGACCCTGAGGTCGGGGAAGGACGATTCGAGATAGGCGCGGAACTTGTGCAGGTGCTGGCGGGCGAGGATCTCGGTGGGCGCCATCACCACCGACTGCAGGCCGGCCGCATGGGTCATCGCGACGGCGGCCGCGGCGACGGCGGTCTTACCGGCGCCCACATCTCCGTTCAGGAGGCGGTTCATCGGGACCGGCCGCGCCATGTCGCGGAAGATGTCCCAGGCAGTCCGCCGCTGGGCATTGGTGAGCGGGAAACCGACACCGGACTTGAAGGTGTCAATCACCTCCTGCCGGTAGGGGACCGGGACCGCCGGCTCCTGCTCGAGCCGGCGCGCGGCGACCACGAACGCCATCTGGAGCTCCAGCAACTCGGCGAAGGCCATCCGGGCCCTGGCTCGCTGCCACTGCGCCTCGGTCTGGGGCCGATGGCCCCAGCGCACCGCCTCCGCCACTCCCGGCAGGTTGTGCCGGTTCCGCACCGCCGGGGGGATGAGCTCGGCCAATTCAGCAGCCAGGGGCAGGAGCTGGCCAACCAACTCAGCGATACGTCGCGACGTGATGCCCTTGCTGAGGTGATACCTGGCCATGAGGCCGCCGATGCGCCGGGGCCCCGAGGCCGAGGGCAGCACCTCGTGGTGGGGGTTGAGCATCTCGAAACCGGAGCCGTACCGGCTCAACCGGACGACTCCCGCCACCGCCATGCGATCGCCCCGCTGGAGCCCGCGCGCCAGGTACGGCTGGTTGAACCAGACGACCTTGAGGCGGCCGCCTCCCTCATCGCTGAGGACGGCTTCGGTCAGCTTCATGCCACGACGCGGAGTGTGCTTTGCCCCGACCTCGACCAGGGTTCCGAGGACTGTCTGGTGCTCGCCATCTCGGAGCTCACGAATCGCGACCGGGACCCCGTAGGAATCCCAGCCGAAGGGAAGGTGGAGAAGGAGGTCGCGAACTGTGCCCAGGCCGAGGCGGTGGAACGCCTTCCGCTCGCTCGGGCGGAGCTTGGGAAGCTCGCTCAGCGGCGTGTCCAGGGTGGCCACCGGCCGCAGTATAGGATTCGGTTTCCTTGGCCTCCAAACCGCCCCCGACGCGCGTCAAGGAAGAAGCCGAAGTCGTTCACGGGGTTGAGATCCGGGACCGCTTTAGCTGGCTCGAGGCGGGCGAGGCGGAGGAGGTGCGGGAATGGGTCGCCGCGCAGAACGCATACACCCGCCGCGTGCTCGGCGGCTACCCGGGCCGTGACGGGCTGGCGGCCCGCCTGCGCGACTCCCTCGACTGTGGCCAGCTCTCTCCCAGCGTGGTTCGCGGGCAGCGTCGCTTTTTCACCCGTCGCCAGGCCGGGATGGAGCAGGCGTCCCTCGTGGTGCAGGACGGGTTTCAGGGGGTTTCGAGTGAGCGCCTGCTCCTGGACCCCCAGGCGCTGGCCGGCTCGGCGACCGCCGCCATCGACTGGTACTCGGTCTCCGACGACGGCAGCCTGGCCGCCGTCGGGTTATCGGAGGGTGGCGATGAGCGGTCGACCCTGCGCCTTGTCAGCACCGGGACCGGGGAGCTGCTGCCCGACCGCATCCCCGACTGCCCCTGGGCCGCGGTGGCATTCGAGCCGGGTGGGAGCCTGCTCTACACGCGTCGCCCCGCCGGTGACTTCTACAACCAGCACGTATGCCGGCACCGCTTGGGCGATGACTCGCGCGCTGACGAGGTCCTCTTCAGGCCGGCCGAGAGGACCGAGTCCGTGGGCGGGATCGCCGTCTCACCCGACGGGCGGTGGATCGTACTGAACAGCCACCGGGGGACCGCTGAGGGGTCACTGTGGCTGAGCGATGCCGGCGGGCCATTCCAGGAGGTCTTCCGGGGTGCCAACGAGGTCGCCCTGGCCTGGTTCAGCGGGGACCGATTGCTTGCCCTGACGAATTCGGGCGCACCGAATTGGCGCTGCGTCGAGATCGACCCCCTCTCCCCCGCGCCGGATTGCTGGAACAACCTGATCCCAGAATCTGACAACCTGCTCGTGGACGTCGCCGTGAGCGCCGACAGGCTGCTGGTTCACCACCTCGTGTCGGCCTGTTCCTGGATTTCGGTGCATACGTTGCAGGGCGAATTCGTCGGCATCGTCGATCTCCCGCCGCTCGCCACCGTCACGGGTTTGGGGGCCGATCCCAGTTCCAGCGAGGTCGTCCTGACGGTGGAGACCTTCACAAGGCCCGCCACGGTGCTGCGCGTGGACCCGGCGACAGGCCGCTTTCTGCCCCTCGGCGGTCTCGAGCCACCGGCCGGTTTCGACCACCTCAAATACCCCATCCGGCAGGTGGACTTCGTGAGCTCCGACGGGACCGCGTCCAAGATGTTCCTGGTCGGCCGGGCGGCGGGTGGCGGGAAGACGGTCCTGACCGGTTACGGAGGGTTCAACCTGGCCCGGACCCCGACCTGGACGCCCACCATCGTCCCCTTCCTCGAGGCCGGCGGACTCTACGCGGTGGCGACCCTGCGGGGCGGCAGCGAATACGGCGAGCGCTGGCATCGGGCAGGGATGCTGGGCAGCAAGCAGAACACCTTCGACGACTTCATCGCCGCCGCGGAGAAGCTCATCGACGACGGGCTCTGCACTCCCGCCACCCTCGGCATTCGCGGCGGCAGCAACGGCGGGCTGCTGGTGGGTGCCGCCCTGACCCAACGGCCCGAGCTCTTCGGCGCCGCGGTCTGCCAGGTTCCCCTGCTCGACATGGTGCGCTACGAGCGCTTTCGGATCGCCGAGCTCTGGAACCGGGAATATGGCACCGTCGCCGATCCTGAACAGTTCCGGTGGCTGCACGCCTATTCGCCCTATCACCGTGTGCGGCGGGGCACGCACTACCCACCCCTCCTGCTGCTCACGGCGGAGGACGACGCCCGCGTCGATCCCAGTCACGCCTGCAAGTTCGCGGCGCTGCTTCAGGCCGAGGCTCCCGACGGCCTCACCCTCCTGAGAGTGGACGGTCAGGCCGGCCATGGCCAGGGCAAGCCGGTCCACAAGCTGCTGGCTGAAGAGGTGGACATCTGGTCGTTCCTCCTGCACCACCTGCAGCAGTGAAACAGCGGGACTATCCCGTCGGCGGCGATCCCCGGCGACTCGGCAGCTGGAGAACCAGCACCGAGATGAGGACCAGCACCGCGCCCGCCACCTGGATCGGCGCCAGCCGATCCCCCAAGAGGAGAACGGCGAGCGCTACCGTGACAACTGGCTCGACCGTGCTCAGCAGTGCTGAGCGCGAGGCTCCGATCCGGGGCAGGGCGGCCAGGAAGGCGGTGATGGCGATCATCGTCGGCACGATCGCCAGCGCCAGCACAACAGCCCACTGGCCGGTGCCCACCGGCAGCCTCAGGGTTCGCGTCACAGCGGCCACCGCGAGCCAGGTGAATGCCGTGCCCGTTATCGACAGGGCCCCCGCGGCGACCGCTGGTATCCCGACCATCAGCCGATCCCCGATCAGGATGTAGGCCGTATAGAGAACCGGGCTGGCGATGGCGAAGGCGAGCGCGAGGCCGCCCCCACTGAGGGGGATGCCGCCCACCAACAGAGCGACCCCGGCGAAGCTGCCGGCCAGCGCCAGCAGCTGGCGGCGGGGCAGGCGCCGGCGATAGATGGCCCAGCCGGCCAGGGTGACCAGCGCCGGGTAGGTGTAAACAATCAGCTCAACCAGCGACGCAGCCATCCGCTGCAGGGCGTAAAAGAAGGTGATCGACTGGCCGAAATAGCCGATTGACCCGAGCAGGAGAAGGCCGGCGACCCGGCGCCGGGGCAGCCGAAGCGGGTTCTGGCCGGCGGCGGTCGCCACCACCAGCATGCCCGCTCCGGCCAGCGCGAAACGAAAGGTGAGCAGCTGCTCGGGACCCAGGCCGACCTGATAGCCCACCTTGACCAGGATCGCCAGTGTTCCGAACGCCAGCGCTGAGAGGAGGACCAACCCGGTCCCCACGGCGACGCGGGAAGAGCCGGCGCCTACGGCTTGCTCTTGAGGTACATCAGGCCAAGCGCCCGGGGACCCGTGTGGGTGCCCAGCACCGGTCCGATCTCGCCCCTCTCGATGTGCACGTCGGGGTGGGACGCCTGGACCTGTGCGGTCAGGTTGTCAGCGTCCTCGGGGGCACTGCCATGTACGACCGCCAGGTACTCCAGCGGGCCGGCCTCGTCGAGGCGCCGCACCATGCCGGCGATCGCCTTCGTGCGGGTGCGGGTTCGATCGATTGGTTTGATCTCACCATGGTCGAGGCCGAGGAGGGGTTTGACGTCGAGCATGGAGCCGAGAAGGTACTGGATCTTCGAGATCCGGCCACCCATCTGGATATACCGCATGGTGTCGAGGAGCGCCAGCAGGCCGAGCCGATCGACCCTCTCCTCGGTCGCCGCCACGGCCTCCTCAAGGGTCGCGCAGCGGACGGCGATCTGGCACAGGAAGGCGATGCACATGCTCGTGTTCTGGCTGTCAACCACGTGGACGGGGAAGTTCTCAACACTCTGGGCGCCGATCCGCGCGGCCTCGCAGGTCGCGCTCAGGTTGGAGCCGAGGTGGATCGAGATGACGCCATCGCACTCGCGGCTCAGCCGCTGATATACCTGCGCGAAATCGCCCGGGCTCGGGGCACTGGTCGTGGGCAGCTGCTGCGATGTCTCCAGGCGCGTGAAGAACTGGTCGGGCGTCAGGTCGACGCCATCCCGGAATGTCTCGTTGCCAAAGAGGACCTTGAGCGGAACGACCTCGATGCCGTACTCCTGCTGCCACGCCCTCGGCAGATCGGCCGTCGAATCGGTGACGATGCGGAAAGTGGTCATTCGACGCTAAGGATGAACGGGTAGTGCTGCTGGCCCCCGTCCTGGACCTCAACCTCCAGGCCGGGAAAGTCGCGGCCGATCGCCTCGGTCAGCGTCTTGAGGTCCTTGTCCGCGGCGCCCTGGCCGCGATAGACGGTCACGAGCTCGTACTCGTCCGGCCGGATGTCACGGATGGCGAGGCTGACGACACTGCCGTAGTCGCTGCCCCGGTGCTTCAGCTTGTCGTTGATGAGGGCGATCACGTCCCCCTTCTTGACGGAGACGCCATTCACCTTGCTGTCGCGCACCGCATGGGTGACCTCGATGGTCTGGACCTGGGCCTGCGCCTCCTTCATCGCCGCCACGTTCGCCCCCACGTCGCGAATCGGGTTGAACGCGACCACTGCGGCGATCCCCTCCGGGACCGTCCGCGTCGGCATGAGGTGCACCTTCTTGGCGGTCAGCTCAGGCACCTGCTGAGCGGCGAGGATGACGTTCGCATTGTTGGGCAGCAGGATCACCTCGTCGTAGGGGACCGCCTCGACGGCCTCCAGCATGTCCTGCGTGGAAGGGTTCATGGTCTGGCCGCCCTCCACGACCGCGTCAACGCCGAGACCGCGAAAGATGCCCGAGAGGCCGCCCCCCGCGACGACCGCCACCAGGCCGATGCCGTTCGGCCGGCGTTGACCGGGCGCCGCGGCCTTGGCTCCGGCGCCATTGACACGGGGTTCGTCCGGTCGGGCGACAGGTGACTCCGCAGCCGTCGCGGGCTCCTCGGATTGCAGGATGACGCGGTGCTGTTTGGACATGTCGTCCACCTTGGTCTTGGCCAGGCTGCCGATGCTCGAGGCATAGGCGAGGACCCTGGTCGGCTCGTTGGTGTGAACGTGGACGCGGATCAATTCGTCGTCGCCCACGACGAGGGCTGAATTGCCCATCGCGGCGATCGCGTCCCGGATCTCCTCGAGCTTCATGCCCCGGCCTTCGATGAGGAACTCTGTGCAGTAGCCCCAGCCCTCCTCCGGGAGCTCGAGGTTCTTTTGGGCGGCGGCGATGGGGGCCTTGCGGCCGGCGCCCGGCTTGGACTTGGCGGCGTCACTCTTTTCAACGCTGCGCAGGAAGCCCTCGAGGATGATCTGGAGCCCGAAACCACCGGCATCGACGACTCCTGCCTCGCGGAGGATCGCCAGCTGTGTTGGGGTGGCGTCGGTGGCGATCTTGGCGCCCTCACTGGCCGCCCTTATGACACTGTTCACGCTCGCACCGGACTGCGCGGCGGCCGACCGGGCCGCCCGACCGGCTTCGCGGGCGACCGTCAGGATGGTCCCCTCGGTCGGTTTGATGACGGCCCGGTAGGCGGCGTTGGCAGCTTCCTCAAGGGCGTCGGCAAGCTCCGCCGGGGTCAGCTGGGCTTTGCCCTGGACATGCTTGGCGAAGCCCCGAAAGATCTGGGAGAGAATCACCCCGGAATTGCCACGGGCGCCCATCAGGCTGCCGTGGGCCGCGAGCGCCGCGATCTTGCTGATCTCCGCCGCCTCGGAATCACGAATGTCGTCGACCGCGGACTGCAGCGTGAGGAGCATATTCGTGCCGGTGTCCCCATCCGGCACGGGAAAGACATTGAGACGATTCACCTCCTCCTGGTTGGCGGCCAGCCAACTCAGGCTCCCGAGGAGGGCATGTTTGAAGACCCGGCCGTCCACGGATTCGGGATTTATCTCAGCGGCGAGGTCGGTCTTCATGCACCCCTTGTACGAATACGTTGACTTCGCCCACCGGCACACCCAGCAGCCGTTCGACCTCGAAGCGGACCGTGCTCTGCAGGTTCTCTGCGACCGCCGTGATCCGCGTTCCGTATTCGACGACCACGTAAACGTCGATGACCAGCTGGCCGGCGAGCTCGCGGACCTCGACGCCCCGATGCAGGTTGTCACGGCGCAGGAGGAGGGCCACCCCATCCCGCAGTCCGCGCACGGACATGCCCATGACGCCGTAGCAGGACACCGCGGCATGCCCGGCGACCGCCGCCACCACCGCCGGGAAGACCTCGATTCGACCCCGGTCGCGAGCGCGCCGCAGGACGCCCTGGGACACTTCGCGGGGGGCCTGCTCCTGGTCTTCAGCTGTATTCATTGGCATCCGAGAACCCCATGGTACAATTCGCGTCACCCCCGCCCTCCATTCATTGGGTCGCGTGGCGGGTGTCCCCGAACCCGGTTCCCCCTTCTGAGAGAAACACCATGGCCAGAAAATGCGAGATCTGCGGCAAGGGCCCGCAGTATGGACACAACGTAAGCCACGCCAAGAACCGCACGAACCGGCGGTTCCTGCCGAATCTGCAGTCGGGCCTTGTCACCGTCGCCGGCAAGACCGTCAAGGCGCGCGTCTGCACGCGCTGCCTGAGAACCCACACCGCGGCCTCTGCCTGACGGCTCTTTAGGCGGCGGCTCCCAGGCGGTACTCGGCCATGCGTGATTCCACCTACCTCGGCCTCGCCCTCGTCGCCTTTGTGGCCGGCTGCCTGGTTCATTTCGCCGGCTGGCAGCTGCTCCTCGCCGATCAACTCGCCTCCCCCGATCCCCTCCGGCGGCGATCAGCGCTGGTTCGCTGGGCGCAGTTCGCGGCCGCCTGGCAACTCCTGGTGTTGATCGCCGGCGGGGCCTGGTGGGCGCTCTTGCGAACCCACCATGGCCACGGTCAGCTTTGGGCGGCACCGCTGGTCGGCCTCCTCATCGGCACCGCGCTGCCACTCCAGCTCGTCGTGTTAGGCATCGCCCGAGCCGGTCGCCGCTAGCGTCACAACCGCTACCGTTCGCCTGGGCGCGCGTCCGTTAGGGCCTGGCCCAGGCCACGCCGGGAGTGGCGCACGGCCGTCCAGATCCTCTGCTGGGCCTCCTCCACCGGCGGGAAGGCCTCCGGGTCGATCAGGCTTGCGGCCAGCTCGGGTCGCTCGATCATCTCCGCGAAGAGCAGCGTCCAGGCCCGGGGCACCACCTCCTCGACGGCATACCCGCCACCGCCCAGGGCCACCCAGCGCCCGTCGCAGAGCTCGTGGGCCAGCTCGTGAAAAGCGCGGCCGATTTCGGGCCATAGGCGAGTTGAGCAGCGCAGGTCGGCCAACGGATCGAGCAGATGGGTGTCACAGCCGCACTGCGTCACCAGGACTGTTGGCCGGAACGCCCGCAGGCGCTCGGGTACCACCGCGTGGAAACCCTCGAGCCAGGGCTCGTCCCAGGTGAAGGGTGGAAAGGGCAGGTTGACAGATGTCCCGGCGCCCGCGCCCGAACCGGTCTCGTCGGTCTGCCCGGTGCCGGGAAAGAAGTTGCGCGCCAGCTCGTGCAGGCTGATGGTCAGGACATTCGGATCGCTGTAGAAGGCCGCCTGCGTGCCATCCCCATGGTGGACGTCGACATCGACGACGGCCACCCGATGGCCGGCGTCGCGGAGCCATGCCGCCGCCACCGCGACATCGTTATAAACGCAGAAACCGGACGCCGCCGATCGCATTGCATGGTGGAGCCCGCCGGCGGGATTGAAGGCATGTTCGGCGCGCCCTTCGTGGACCGATTCCATGGCGACCAGGCTGCCGCCGACGATCAGCGCGCTGGCCGCATGCATGTCCGGGAAGACCGGGTTGTCCTCGCTGGCGAACCCGGCCGCCGCCGCCGCGGCGATGTCCGGGCGCGAAAGGTCAGGACTCGTGAGGCGCTCCACCAGCGCGATGTACGCGGGCGAGTGGACAAGGGCGAGCTCGGCGCCGGTTGCTTCCCGAGGAGCCACGACTGAAGCGAACTCGAGCAGCCCGCAGGCACTCATCTGTTCCACCGCCAGCTTGACGCGGCGGGGCTGGAGAGGATGCCATTGGGCGTGCCGGTAAGCCATATAGGCATCGTCGTAAACCAGCATCACGCGCCCTGACATCTCAAATACTCTAGAGTCGCTGCCCTTGCCCCACCTCCTCTGTTGCGTCCCCAACTTTTCCGAGGGCCGCGATGCGCAGGTCCTGGCCGCGCTCCTGGCGGCCGCCGCCGGCGGCGGTCATGTCCTCGACTCCAGCGCCGACCAAGACCACAACCGGGTCGTGATCACCCTGGCGGGCGAGCAGGTGGAGCAGGGCGCATTCAGGGTGGTCGCCGCGGCAGTTGAGCAGCTCGACCTGAGCCGGCATGCCGGCGTACATCCCCGCCGCGGGGTGGCTGACGTGGTCCCCTTCGTGCCCCTTGGCGGAACGCCACTCGAGGCTGCTGTCAGCTGCGCCCACGCCCTCGGTGACCGGGTCTGGAGCGAATTGCGAGTCCCCGTCTACTTCTATGGCGCCGCGGGCAAGCACCGCCTGGCCCGCGTGCGGTCATCCTCACCGCCACCACCCGACCTCGGCGACCAACCACATCCGACCGCCGGGGTGGTCTGCGTCGGCGCGCGCCAACCCCTCGTCGCGTACAACGCCCTCCTTCCCGGCCTCGACATCGCCGCCGGAAGGCGCCTGGCTCGAAGTCTGCGTGAGAGTTCGGGTGGGATCGCCGGAATTCAGGCTCTGGCGTTCGCCGTGCGGGCCGGGACGCAGCTGTCGATGAACCTCACCCGTCCCACAGAATGCCCGCCGATTCGCGCCCTCACCGCTCTCCGCGGCCTCGCCGGTGCTGAGCACGTGGGACAGGATGAGGTGGTCGGCCTCTGTCCGGCCCTCCCCGCCCGAGGCTGTCACGCCGCCGACGGCAAGCTGCTGGAGGCGAGGCTGGCCCGTGCCGCCGCCCACGGCGCGGCGCGGGAGTGCGGCAGGCGGACCGGGTCGGAGGAGATGGTCCTCCTCGGTGCCCGGCTGGCGGCCGAGGGTGAAGCGCTTGGCAGGCTCGGCTGGGAGGCTGCGCTGGAGGGGGCGGAGAGATCGGCCGCGCTGCTCCGAGTCCTGACCGCCGGGCAGATCCGATCAGCCGAGCTGAGGGCACTGCTAACGGCCGCGGCGGAGGGATTCCGCGCCGCGGTCGGCCCGGAATCCCTGACCCGCTTTCCCGAGCGAGTCACTGCGCTGGACCGCTGGCTGGCTAACCCTGGAGAAGCCTGACCAGCGCCGCCGGATTCATGTCCGAGGAGAACGGACCATTGGGGTTGTCAACGACCCACACGTGCAACATCTCGGGCGTCCCGCTGTTGAGATCGCCGGGCGGGCAACGGCCGTCCTTGTAAGTGAATGCGTCGATGATCTGCGTCTTCACCGAGACGCACAGGTTGGAATGCGAATGCCACAGGGTCAAGGGTCCGCCAACGTCTGGCCCGGCCCGCCCCATGCCGTGCTCGATGTACATGGCCGCCAGCAGTACAGGCCCCCTGGCGCCGCTGCCATAGATCAGTGATTCCGGCCGTTCGGGGTTGAGGGTCCACCCAGTCTGGAGGTATTCCGGGTTGACGTAGTGGACGATCGGCTGGTCCGGCGGCGTGACGATGCGGTATCCGGCGGCAAGGGCCACCTGCTGGTCGGCAAACCGAGCCACCCCAAGCTTGGTCTGGTTGAGAAGGAGCCGGGCGGCCGCCATCTGGGCGGGTGTCGCCCGCTTTGGGTCGGCGGTTCCGTGGAGATGAGTGTGCATGCCGGCGGCCTGGGTGCCGGCCGGTCCGGTGCCGGCGAGGTCGCGGTCGGCGCTGGCGGAGCTTGTCAGCAGCAACTGCGCCTGCGTCCGCTGTTCCTGGCCCGCGGACCAGGCCAGCGCGCCAGCGGCGCCCAGCGCCACCACCCCAACCAGACCCGCGCCGCCGAACCGAAGTGGCCGGCGGAGACCGCTCGAGATGATCGCCAGGAGGATCCCGAGCACCGTTGCTGCGACGCCGCCCAGGAGCAGCACGTGCCCCGGGTTGGCCAGGGTGAAAATCCCCTCCCGATGTGCCAGCCCGGGATCCCGAGCATGGAGCACGGCGTCCCAGGCAAGCCCCGAAAGCAGGGCCGTGAGCCCGATCGAAGCAATCGCGAGCCCGGCCCCGGAACGCTTCGCCACTCACCAAGCTTACCCAGCGGGGACCCTTTGAACTCGTGTTTGCGAACTTGGTTCGCGGCTTAAGTTGGCGGTTGGGTTTGAGACTTGAGCCGCGGAGCTTGGGGGTAGACTCAGTCACGCCTTGTCCGTGTTCGTCAGCGTCTCCGAACTCAAAGAACAGGCTGACGCCCTGGTCGCCCAGGTGGCCGCCGGCGGCGAACATGTCGTCGTGACCGACGGCTCACGCCGGCTGGCCATCCTCACGCCTCACGGTGGGCCCCTCAAGGACCGCATCATCGACAAGGCTGAGCTCGGCTTCGATCCCCATGCGGGACTGGTCGGCACCCCCAACGGCCGCGACACCCTCAGCCGCGAGCTACGCGAGGTCGGCATCCCGGTCGGCGAGGCGGAGAGGGTCCTGGACCTCATCTATGCGGCTGTCCTGGCCCTCTGTGAGGACAAGGAGCAGATCTTTCGGGAGGACCTGCGGGCCGTTGCCGAGGAGGCGCTCGCCGAAGCACCGGGACGATTTAAGCTGCTCGCCCTGACCGTGCAGACCACGACCGGAATGCCCGCCACCGCCGAGGTGACACTTGAACTCGATTCCGGTCCCGCAATGCGCCGCCAGCAGGGCGACGGGCCACTCGATGCCGCCTTCAAGGCCATTGAAAAGCTGACCGGGATCTCGCCCCACCTCGAGTCCTTCGCCTCCTTCTCCGCGACGCCCGGCCGCGACGCCATGGCGGAGGCGGTGGTGGAGCTGTCGATGGGTGAGGAGATGGTCACCGGCCGGGGAGCCTCGACCGATTCGGTCACCGCCGCTGTTCACGCCTACCTCAACGCACTCAACTTCCTGACCGCCGCTGCCGCGAGGTGACCTTCACCCCCGCCGAGTTGGCGTTCCTCCTTTCTCAGCGGCTCGCTCGGTTGGCCACGGTATCCGCCGCCGGCTGGCCGCACGTCATGCCCGTCATGTACGAGCTCGACGCGGCGACCCCGTATTTCGAATTCGATGCCGATGGCGTGAAGCTCCGCAACCTGGGCGCCGAGCCCCGGGCCGCATTGGTCGTGGATGCGATGGGACCCAAGCGCGGCATCGCGGTGCAGGGTCGCTGCCTCCTGGTTGGCCGGGAGCGAGCTCGCCTCGAGCCGGAGCACAAGTTCAGCTGGGGGCTGGCCGGCTAGCTCCTTGCTGACTACCGGACCGGGTGGCCTGGTCCGGGGAGCTGCACCGGCCGGCTGGCAAGCTGCCGGAGCAGGTTGGCCATCTCGAGGGCGGTTTCCGCCGCCTCGCGGCCCTTGTCCAGCCGCTCCCGGGCCTGCTCCTCGGTGTAGGTGGTGAGCACGCCGAAGGCGCAGGGCACCCCGGTCTCAAGGCCGGCCTGCAGGATCCCCTCGGCAGCTGCCCCGCTGACGTATTCGAAATGGGCGGTATCGCCCTTGATGACGCAGCCGAGGCAAACGACAGCCTGCACCTGACCGGCGGCCGCGATTGTCCGGGCGGCCAGCGGGAGCTCGTACGAGCCGGGCACCCAGATGACCGGGTCGGCTTTCGCCCCATGCTCGGCGAGCGCGGCGAGGGCGCCCGCCAAAAGAGCCTCCACGATCTCCTCGTTGTACCGCGCGGCCACCACACCGACAGTCAGGCCCTCACCGGCCAGGCTCCCCCGGCTGCGCTTCGTGCCCACCTATAAAAGGTGCCCCAGCTTCTCCTTCTTGGTCTGGAGGTACCTCTGGTTGTGTGGGTTCGACGCAATTCGGATCGGGACCTGCTCGACGACCTCGAGACCGATCCCCTCCACGCCGTGGTACTTGCGCGGGTTGTTGGTGAGGATCCGCATCTTGCGCACGCCGAGATCAAAGAGGATCTGGCTTCCGATGCCGTACTCGCGCCGATCGGCGGGGTGGCCGAGCGCCTCGTTCGCCTCCACCGTATCCATCCCGGAGTCCTGCATCGCGTAGGCGCGCAATTTCTCAACCAGACCGATGCCACGGCCCTCGTGGTGCTTGATATAGAGGACCACGCCGCTTCCCTCCTGAGCGATCAGCTCCATCGCCCGGTCGAGCTGGGCTCCGCAGTCACAGCGCATGCTCCCGAAGACGTCACCCGTCAGGCATTCGGAGTGGACGCGGAGCAGGGTCGGGACGTCGCCGTGGATCTCACCCAGCACCATCGCCAGGTGTGACTCCTTGCGGAGAAGGTCCTCGTACGCAAAGGCGCGCCAGCTGCCATAGCGGTTGGGGATTGTGGTGATGGCCATGCACTCGACCTGCTTCTCGTTGCGACGCCGGTACGCGATCAGATCCTTGATCGTGACGATCTTGATGTCGTGCTTCCCTGAGAATCGTTCCAGGTCGGGCATCCGGGCCATCGTGCCGTCGTCGTTCATCACCTCGCAGATGACCCCCGCCGGGTAGAGTCCCGCCATCCGGGCGAGGTCCACCGCGGCCTCGGTCTGGCCGGCGCGCATAAGCACGCCGCCCTCGGCCGCCCGAAGGGGAAAGGTATGCCCGGGCTTGGCGAAGTCGCTGGGTCGCGCCGCGGGATCGATGACGTGCCTGATCGTCGCGGCCCGGTCGTGCGCGCTGATACCGGTGGTGACCAGGTGACGAGCCTCGATGCTGACGCTGAAGGCGGTGCCGAAGCGGCTGGTATTTTTGGAGACCATCGGCTCGATGTCGAGCTCGTCCAGCCGGCTGGCGATGCAGGGAAGGCAGATCAATCCGCCGCCGGTCTTCGCCATGAAGGTGATCCATTCCGCGGTGATCCGCTCGGCGGCCATCGCCAGGTCGCCCTCGTTCTCGCGGTCCTCGTCGTCCACGATGATCACCGGACGGCCGGCTCCAAATTCCTCGAGCGCTTCCGGAATCGTCGCTATTGGCATCTCGCTCCCTATTAAATACCCGAACCGGTACTCGGCCGTACCAAGCGCTGCAAATACCTCGCTACCAGGTCAACCTCCAGGTTGACCAGCGTGCCGGCCCGGTAGGAATGCGCCACTGTCATCTCGAGGGTGTGTGGGATGAGGGATACGCTGAAGGTTCCGGCGCGATCGTCAACGCCCGTCACGGTCAGGCTGGCGCCGTCCACCGCTATCGATCCTTTCTCAGCGACAAAGGCCATGAGACTCCTTGGCAACTCGATATGAAGCTCGCGGCCCGTCTCCACCTCCGTGACCTCGCGGATCTCAGCGGCGCGGTCGACATGCCCCTGGACAAGGTGACCGTCGAGCGGTTGGTCGAGGGTTACGGGCAGCTCCAGGTTCACCTCCGCACCGACCGAGAGCGAGCCCAGGTTGGTGCGGCGCAGGGTCTCGGGCACGACATCGCCGTAGAACACCGACCCGGCAAGCTCCACCACCGTCAGGCAAACCCCATTGAGCGCGACGCTGCCGCCGATCGCGAGCCGCGCGGCAACGCTCGAGCTCTCGATTCCAAGGCGGGCGGGCCCGGTTTCCTGCACACGGCCGATCGCGCTAATGATCCCGGTGAACATCGCCCCTCACCACAATGTCGTCGCCCAGCCTGGCCACCTGGCTGAGCGCGAGATGGACCCCCGCCGCCGGGGTGGCGAACCCACGCCCGGCGACGGGGCTGGGCGCTCCGGCACCGCCGATGACCACGGGCGCCAGGAAGGCCACCACCTCGTCCACCAGGCCGGCATCGAACAGGCCACCGTTCAACTCCGCACCACCCTCGGCGAGCACGCTGAGGATCATTCGGCGGCCGAGCAGCTCCATCAGAGCGCGCAGGTCGACGCGGGCCGGCGACCCCGCCGCAGGCAGTTGAACCAGCTCGGCACCGGTTGCGGCAATTGCGGCAATGGCTGTCGGACCGGCCGCGGCGGTGGTGGCCACGAGCGTGCTGGCCTGCTCCTGGTCCCTCAGCAGCCGGGCGGCGAGCGGTATGCGCAGACCGGAATCGACCACCACGCGCAGTGGCTGGCGACGTGCATCGTGAGACCGCACCGTCAACTGGGGATCGTCGGTGATCACCGTATTGACGCCTACCAACACCGCGTCATGAGCCTCGCGCATCCGGTGTCCCTCCGCTCGCGCTGCGTCACCCGTTATCCAACGGGAGGCACCGCCGGCGGTGGCGATCTTGCCGTCGAGGCTCATTGCAAACTTGGCGGTGACATAGGGCAGACCGGTCGAGCGGTGCTTCAGGTAGAAGCGGTTGAGACGGCGGCCGGCAACCTCCTCGATACCTAGGTCGACCTGGACGCCGGCCGACCGCAGACGGCCGATCCCGGCTCCGGCGACCCGTCGATCCGGGTCCTCGATCGAAACGACAACCCGCGCCAGCCCAGCCGCGATCAGCGCGTCGGCGCAGGGGGGCGTCCGCCCCAGATGTGCGCACGGCTCGAGGTTCAGGTACATGGTTCCACCTCTTGCCCGCTCGCCTGCCTGCGCCAGGGCGACGATCTCGGCGTGCGCCGAACCGTCCTTCTCGTTGAAGCCCTCGCCGACCGGCTGACCGGCAGCGTCAAGCACGATGGCACCAACCATCGGGTTCGGGCTGTTGGAGTGATCAGCCTTCGCCGCCAGTGCGATTGCACGGCTCACCCAGGTGGCGTCGAGGGCGGCCCGATCCGAATTCCGGGTTCCCATGCCGTCAGGCTCGCACCGCGCACCACCGCGGCCGCCCAGGTCGGCCTCGTGGCATCGAATTCGGGTCGGGGTGTACTCCTAGGCTCTTGTCCTGATCTGCTGAAAGCAGTCCTGGCAGTAGACCGGGCGGCCCTGGGTGGGCAGGAACGGCACCTCCGTCATCGTCCCGCACACGGCGCAGACTACCTCATGCATGGTGCGTGCCCGGGCGACGGAGCGTCCCTCGCGCCGTAGCGCCCGGCACTCGGGACAGCGACCAGGCTCGTTGACGAGTCCCTTCGACTGGTAGAACTCCTGTTCGCCCGAGGTGAACTTGAACTCGATGCCGCAATCGCGGCAGACCAAGGTGCGATCGACATAGGCGGCCACCGGTATACCCCTCCCCCCTGCTGGTCAAAACCGATCCGCGGATTCCAACTGGAGCCGCGGCCGCCGCTGGCGCGTTCACCCGGAACGGCGGCGGCAGCGAGTATAAGACGCGAAAAGGCCGGGCGCAAACGTGCGCCCGGCCTTTCCTTTGGTCAATTCAACCGAATCCATCTCTCGCATCCCTAGCGAGGGCCCGGACTTTTTGGTCTTTTTCGATCTTGCCGTTAGCCTCCAGCGCCTAGGATCCATTTCCGTTCTTGCGCCTTTCAGCTGTTCTGAAGAGTGAGTTATAGGTGGACAAGCCCTCGGCCTATTAGTACCGCTCAGCTCAAAGGATCACTCCTCTTACACCTGCGGCCTATCAACCTGGTGGTCTACCAGGGGCCTTACCCGGTTATCCGGTGGGAGACCTTATCTTGAAGTTGGCTTCGCGCTTAGATGCTTTCAGCGCTTATCCAAACCGAACATGGCTACCCGGCGCTGCCACTGGCGTGACAACCGGTACACTAGCGGTTCGTTCAACCCGGTCCTCTCGTACTAGGGTCAACCCTTCTCAAGTCTCCTCCGCCCACGGCGGATAGGGACCGAACTGTCTCACGACGTTCTAAACCCAGCTCGCGTACC